>VFQT010001292.1_pt1 | contig 31058 bp, 31 predicted proteins | sample 3512381 | NCBI WGS metagenome assembly VFQT01 (sample SAMN10412376, study PRJNA504923) | tailings metagenome | isolation source: Relicate 2 Philex TSF3 active mining site | place: Philippines: Tuba, Benguet | collected 2017-08-29
TGTGCCACACTGAAGGGATTATCCCCGCGTTGGAGTCATCCCATGCCGTGGCGGAAGTCATCAAGCGTGCGCCGACCATGCGCAAGGATCAGGTGATTTTGGTGAATCTGTCGGGGCGCGGCGATAAGGATTTGAATACTGTAATCAAGGAATTGGGACAAAATCTTTAAACACAAAGGACACAACGGGCACAAAGGTTTAAAACCCTAAGGCTCACCCCCTTTACTCCTTTGTGTACTTTGTGACCTTCGTGTTTATTTTCTTTCAAGGAATTAATATGAACCGAATCAAAAACGCCTTCAAAAACAAACCCATCTTCATGCCCTATTTCCCGTTGGGGTATCCTGACCTGCCCACCTCCATCGACGTGATCGAAGCACTCGCCAAAAACGGCGCCGACTTGATCGAAGTGGGATTGTCTTTCTCTGACCCTCTTGCCGATGGACCCGTGATTCAGCAAGCTACGCAGGTTGCATTGGAAAAAGGAGTCACGGTCAAGAAATCACTGGAAGCCGTGAAGGAACTTCGCAGTCGAGGCGTGACCATTCCACTGATCTTAATGGGTTATTACAACCCCATGCTGGCGTATGGATTGGAGAAATTCATCCACGATGCGCGTGAAGCAGGCGCGGATGGATTTATCATCCCCGATCTGCCGTTAGAAGAAGCAGAGGAATTTCAATCCATCAATGGCGATATGCCGTTGATCCAGATGCTTGCTCCGACCTCACCTGATGATCGCATGGAATCCATTGCACGAAACGCAAAGGGATTTATTTATTTGGTTTCGGTGACAGGGGTGACGGGCGAACGCAGAGAAATTTCAAACGACCTTGGTGATTTGATTCAGCGCGTGCGGACGCACACGTCCGCACCAGTGTGCGTGGGATTTGGTATCGGCACGCCAGAACAAGCCAAACAGGTCGGTCAACTCGCGGATGGAGTCATTGTCGGCTCGGCATGTGTGAAAACGATTGGGGGGAGCCAAAAGCCTGTGGAAACAGCGAAGCAGTTTGCGGCGGAGTTCCGAAGAGCATTATCTGAGTTGAAGAAATAAATCAGGCGGTGAGTTCCCCGCGTAGATTGGTTTGCATCAGACGTTTGATTTCATCCACAGGAAGATTTTGACTAAATAGATACGAGAGTTTTGCTAATGCGGCTTCGGCGGTCATGTCGAAGCCGCTGATGACTCCGGCTCGGGCTAAGGCGGAGCCGGTTGCATAATCCCCAAGGTGGACGCTACCCCGCAGACATTGCGTGCAATCCACGATTACGACTCCGCGGGCGGTGGCTTCTTCAAGCGCGGCGAGAAAATCCGCGTTGTTGGTAGGACCATTACCAACGCCATAGGCTCGCAAGATCAATCCTTGTAACGGCGGTTGGAGAAAGTTGCGCACGACCTGTGCCGGAATGCCGGGCCACAACGGCAGCGCTCCCACGTTGACTTGTTTCAACTCTTGCACTTGCAATGTACTTTGCGGTGCAGGCAATACCAAATTTTTATGGATGCGAATCTCCACGCCGATATCACCGAGCGGCGGCAGGTTGGGGGATGCAAATGCATCCAAACCATCGGTGCTGACTTTGACCGAGCGGCATCCGCGCAGGAGTTGATTGCCAAAACACAAGCAGACTTCGGGAATGTCGAAATTGGCAGCAACTGTCAACGCGGTGATGATATTTGCCCGCGCATCGTTGCGGACTTCGCACAACGGAATCTGCGAACCGGTTAACACCACAGGTTTTCCCAAACCTTGCAGCATGAACGGCAAAGCGGAAGCAGTGTACGCCATCGTATCCGTGCCGTGCAAAATGATGAAGCCATCGTAGTCATTGTAGTGATTGCCAATATCGCGAGCGATCTTGTACCAATCTTCGGGCGTCATGTTCGCCGAATCAAGTAGCGGGTCATATTCTTGAATCTCCACCTCAGGCATCAGGTCACTTTTTAGCTCCGGCATGGACAGGATCTGTTCCGCCAAATAGCCAGGAGCAGGCGCATACCCTTCGGGTGTGGGCTGCATGCCGATCGTCCCGCCGGTGTAGATAATGTAGACGCGTTTTTTCATGGGTTGGTTACCTTCGACTCCAAAGATTTCAACAATTAAACCACGTCGTTCAACGATTTGATTCCGGAAATATATGTTCTAAAAAACGAACTCACCTCGAAGGTCGAAGTGAGTTCATTTTTGATTACCTGAAAACAATTACATCGGGTTCATCAGTTGGAAGAAATTTCCATCCGGGTCTGCCAGAGTGGCGATTGACCCTTCACCTTCACCCATGCCATACGGTTCTTTGATGACCGTTGCGCCGATGGCTTTGATGCGCTCAAATTCTTCTACGACCTGCGGCGTTTCGAAGTTGAGCATGATGCGACCGGCGTCTTTCGTCTTGCCGCCCATTTCAGAGTGGTTCAAGATTCCTAAAAATACGTTGCCAACCTGCCAGCCCCAAAAGCCGTTATCGGGGTCAATCATATCGGCGGGTTTTCCGAGCAGCTTTTCATAGAAAGCCACCATCGCCGAAGATTGTTGTGTTCCAAGCATGACCGAATTCAAGTTCAACATTAAACACTTCCTTTCATTTTTAAAGTGGGTGCCTTCATTGTAGAACATATATTCTGTTTTGGCAAGAGGATATTTAAGGATCTACCCGATCTTTGACGAGACGGATGAAATTCAACGCTTCTGGCGCAAACCCTGCGCCGCCTCCACTCTGGGACCGGAGGGCTGTTTCTATCCATTGAGCTTGCTCAAGCATCTGGCCTTTTGCCCACTCTGCCGCGACAGGTTTGGATACGATAGTGCCATGCTTGATCGCATGTAAAGCGCGACACATCGAGATGATTGCATAAGCATGGTATTCACTGCCATGCTCTACTAACCAAGTGGGATTATCAAGCATCGGGAACCACCACTCATTCAATACACCCAACACAGCCTCGCGGATATCTTCAGAAGAGACCGGGTCGATCAAAGTCTTTGGGTCGGGTCCGGCAAGGATAACTCCCTGCTCACGGATTACATGCCGTTGAATGATCCAATCACTGCCGCGGTGGTCAATGTAGAAATTGCCTTCGTTGACGGTGGGGCAGGGCGGTCCGCTTGGGTCGTGGCGGCGGATGAGACTCTTTGGCAAGTACGAGCCTTCGAGCTTGGCTGCCCATTTGATGGGACTCGTCCAAAGCTCTTTGTGCATGGCTTCAAGTCGGTTGATGACTTCACCCGATAAGGCGTTTTGCGTCACAATGGCAAAGTCTATGTCGCTGCTGTTCAAATCGAAGTCGCCTGTGGCAAGCGAGCCATATAAATACATGCCTACGAATTCATCCTGCAAGACCTCCTGCACGTTGGAGAGCAGGAGGTTGAGGATTTCGTTCACATCTTTATATGGCGTAAACATAACTTAAGTTTGTCATCCTGAGCGATAGCGACACATGCACCGCGTTGCGGATGCAGTGCGGTGAGGGTCTCTACCAAGTTTGTTAGAGACCCTTCGGTCGCGAAAAACGCTCCCTCAGGGTGACACGTTCTCCTTTTCCGTGCGTTTCATTTTGATGCATGTGACAGGGTAACCGTTGTTATCGCCATTGAAACGCCCTATCTCTTGAAAGCCTTCTCTTTCGTAGAGCTTGATCGCGCTTTTATTTCCATCGAGAACTATGGTCCATGCGCCTTCGCCGATCTCGCGGATGCCAATGCGGAGCAGTTCGCGTCCGATGCCTTTGCCATAATGAGCCGGGTCCACGTAAAGCCCGGCGAGCTACTCCTCGTCCACGCCGACGAAGCCGACCACGGTCTCGCCTTCGCAAGCGACGAATTTCTTGCTGCGCTTCAAGTCTTCCACTTCCTTGTCCTGCTCGATCGGAATGAATCCACGCGGGTCGCAGGAACCTTTGAGTTCGTCGGGTCTTGCGCGGTCATGGATCTGGCAAATGGCTTGCCAATCATTGTCGTCATAGTTTCGGTATGTGATCATATTAAAGTCTCCTATTTATATATCTTTCCATCGCGCGCCTGCCAAACATCCGTAGCAAAGTGTTCAATAAAGCTGCGGTCATGGACGACGGCGAGAATGGTTCCGTTGAAATTTTCCAAGGCTTCTTCAAAGCGTTCGCGTGAGGGGATGTCTAAGTGGTTGATGGGTTCATCAAGAATGAGGAACGTGCATCCTTGTGCGACGAGTAAAGCCAGTTGCAAGCGGGCGCGTTCGCCGAAAGAAAGGTCACCAGCAGGTCGCAGCGCAGCATCGCCCTTGAAGAGGAAGTAATGCAAGAAATTTCGCGTCTCAGTTTCGTTGATGGCGGAGACGCTTTGAATGGTTTGCACCGAATTCAAAGCCGGGTTGAGCAATTCCTGTTCTTGAGCCATGTAACCAAGCTTGGTTGCTCCGCCCAGGCGGAACGAACCTGCTAGTGGGGGAATTTTCCCAACCACGGTGCGTATGAACGAAGTCTTGCCTGCTCCGTTTGGACCTGTCAGCACAATGCGTTGACCCGCGCGGATGAATAAGTTGATGTCGGTCAGTAACGGATTTTCCAGCGTGTAGCCAATGGAGAGGGAATCAGTCACCAACACATCTTTCGATTGATGGTCGGGTGTGCCAAAGTCCAATTTGAGCTTCCATGAACCGCGCGGCTTTTCGAGTTTCTCCTCCGTGAGAATTTGGTCGATGCGTGCTTCGATATTCTTTGCTTTGCCCGCCACATTTTTTGTGGCGCGATTGCCAAAGAAGCCTTTCGCGAATTTGTCGCCACCATCGGCTTTACCGCCTTTGCGCATGATCGTCAAACTGCGGAGATGCTTTGCTGCACGGCGCAGTTGAGCGAGTTCATCCTGCTGGTCTTGATAGGCTTGTGCCTGTTTATCGTATTCGAGCAGTTTCTGTTCGAGATAGTCGCTGTAATTGCCGTCGTAAGTCTTGATGGTATGTGAGGTTGAATCCAACTCAAGGATGGACGTGACAGTGTTATCGAGAAATGTGCGGTCATGCGAGACGATCAACACCGCGCCTTTGAATTTGTTGAGCCAGTCTTCCAGCCATTCGAGCATTTCGATGTCGAGATGGTTGGTGGGTTCATCCAAGAGCAACAGATGCGGGTCTTCGAGCAGGACTTTCGCAAGCATCAGGCGAGTCTTCTGTCCGCCAGAGAGGTGGGCAATGGGCGTATCTGAGGGGAAGTGGGACAAGCCCAACGGCTCCAACACCGCCGATGGCTGGATGCTGTCTCCTGAAAGTTTGTGCAACGCTGAATCATATTGTGCTTGAAGCACGGCATCGTCCGGATTCTGCGATAATGCCAAAGCAAGTGACTCCACTTCCAGCGCGGGGTCGGTTTGGGAATCTGGATCCAGCCCGAGCGCGGAGTGAAGCGTTTGTTCGGAGGAGAAATCCATGCCTTGGGCGAGGTAGCCGACGCGTAGATTTGGGCGCGTCGAAGCGACATCCCCTGAATCAGAATGTTCGAACCCGGCTAAGATGCGCATGAGCGTAGTCTTGCCGGAACCGTTGGCGCCGATCAGACCGATGCGCTCACCTGTGCTGATGTTGAAATTGATGTTTTTGAGAACGGGTTGGATACCGAAATATTTTGAAAGATTATGGATACTAAGCATATGAACGAACTCCGTAGTTAAAAAGAAAACCGAGGGCATGCCTCGGCAGTATTAAACGCCAATAGGGAAGTGCCCTGAAAAAATGGTTTAACTACTTGCTGTCTGTCATTCGCTGGGTATCCTTTCGCTGAAAAAATTTTATCACATTCCGGCAAGCCGGGGTAAACTTGTGGTCGCTTTAAACGTCCATGAATAGACGTACTTTTGACAATAAAGTTCCAACACAGAGGTGATTATGACGAAGAAGATTTTAGCAGTGCTGGCTCACCCCGATGATGAGTCATTTGGTTTGGGTGGCACGCTGGCTTTGTATAAGCAGCGGGGATATGAAACCTATTATGTATGCGCCACACGCGGTGAAGCAGGTTCTGCCGACCCTGAGTTTTTAGAAGGTTACAAAGATACTGCCGAGATGCGCACTGATGAGCTGATGCGAGCGGCGAAGGAACTCGGATTAAAGGAAGTCATCTTTCTTGGGTATCGAGATTCTGGGATGCCCGGTATGGAGGCTAATCAGCATCCGAACGCGCAGATCAATCACCCGATAGAAGAAGTAGCAGGAAAGGTGGTGAAGTATATTCGAGAAATTAAGCCTGATATTGTGATCACCTTCGATCCGATTGGTGGTTACAAACATCCCGACCATATTCACATCCATAAAGCGACCGTGCTTGCTTTTGCCAATGCGGATGATGAAAACTTCCACCCGGAAGCTGGTAAGGCATTCAAGCCAACAGCATTATATTTTCAGGTCTTTCCACGCGGGTTTTTGAAGGCAATGACACGCCTGATGCCCCTGATCGGCAAAGACCCCACCAAGTGGGGTCGCAATGGCGACATCAATTTGAAGGAACTTGCTGAGGTCGATTTTCCGGTGCATGTGCGTGTGCATACCCGATCCGTCTCTGAGATCAAACACAAGGCAAGTATTCAACATGCTTCTCAAGGTGGCATGCAGATGCGACGCGGTTTGATGGGCTTCATAACCAAGGTCTTCGGAGAACGTGAAGATTTTATGCGAGCCTACCCGCCAGTTGAGAAGGACTTTAGGCGCAAGTACGATCTGTTCGATGTTTAGCCAAATTATTACGAAAGACATATGTTCCTGGTTACAGCAACATGATAAGATTTGGCAAATTCTTTGGATACCTACATCCCAAAGGAGAGCTTAATGCCTGAAAAACGTACTGTCCCGCGCAAGAAATTTAATATGTATATGCGTGTCTTGAATGATGACACTAATGAGATTCTTGGTCACATGGTGGAAGTCAGTAAGACCGGTTTGCGATTGGAAACGGTCGGTCCGCTGCCAGTGGGAAAAGATTATTATTTACGGATCGAAATGACGCCGGATCTTGGCGCTTCAGTCCCATTCATCGTTTTTATCGCGGGAACCAAATGGTGCAAGATGGATTCGATACAACCAAATCTATTTCAAGTTGGGTTTGAGATCGTTGAGATGGTTCCCGAAGACGTGGAAATCTTTCTTCGGATAATTCAAAAATACACGGCATAACGAACAGGAGCGGATTATCCCGCTCCTGTTTTTGATTATTTTGTTATTCAACAGGTGGTACGTAATTTACTTTGAATAAGCCGCGTACAGTAGAAACATACGCAAGCCCTTGTTCCATGTCTAATGCGATCGTACGGATCCAGGGTCCCAAATAAAAACTGGCGATGCGTTGATTGGTGTTCAGCTCGATCACATCCAGCCGGTTGTTCATAAAATTTCCGACGAGTAGTAAATTTCTTTTTGTGTCGATTGTCAAAGTGCGGACGCCAAAGCGGGTTTTGATGACCCCTTTGTTTTCCAGAGTATCTGCGTCGTAGCGTAATATTGAGCCATCAAGGGGAGAGGCGATCCAAACTTCATTGTCTTTTTCAAAAAACACCATACGGTCAGTGCGAGGAGTGATATCGACTTGGCTTGTGATTTTTTGAGTTTCCATATTCCAGACAGCAAAATAGTTGTCTTTAAATGAATTGAAATACATCAAAGGTTCGTTTGGGTGGACTATCAGATATGCTGTAGGAATGACAGGGAAGTCTATTGTGGCTATTATCTTCTCAGTTTCTTGATCGATAATATATACCGGAGTGCCGATTTCTGCGTCTGCTTCAGAGGAAATAATAATAGTGCCGTTTGATTGAACCCATTTTACCCATACATCACCGGGGGATAGTTCGGGAACAGGCACAGACCTCAATACATCCAGGGTCAGCGCATCCATATATAACAGTTCTCTCGTTTCTGCTTTATAAACGTAGATTTCCTGCAGGACTGGGTTGAAACCAAAACTTTGGGTCTTGCCTATATCCTCACGAGATCGTTTTGGGGGTTGGTCAAGATGATTTACGTCGAATGCGAGAAGGAAGTTGGTGCCTCTTCCAACAGCATATAACAATCCGTGTTCAGGATTCAATTCCACCCAGTTGTATAGTCCAGGTGCGAATCTTTGGACCGATGGATTGGCATGCAGGCGTTCAGCCAAAGTGAACACTCGTTGGCTATCATGAGGGATCAAAAGAAAGACCCAAAGGAATGATGCAACAAGTACCCCACTCAACCAACTCCATCTTTTGAGGGAGTCTTTTACCTGCCCGAGGTTCATCAACCATGCTATATAGGCTTGCGGAAACAAAGCTTCAACCAAACCAATACCTGCAAGGAATATTGGACTTATCCATATGCCAGATCCAATCCATTTTGTGATCCATTCATACGGAATGGTATTCAATGCAATGAGGACAGTAATAATGGCTGTTCTTAAGAAGGCGTCAGGTGTAAGAAAAAGATAGGTAAAGGCGAGATATATGCCAAGGAATGTCCCTGTAAGGGATATGACATATTTTATGCCTACAGTGACTTTTAGCTTTCCTGAAAGCCAAAACCATATTCCAAGCCCTGAGGCAAAAAACACAAAGAGGAGCAATCGAGTTGTGATGGTGCTGATGGTGAAAACAAAAAAGTCCATCCGCCCCATAAAGCCGATCATCCCCTCGAACCATGCCAGGAGTTGATATCGCAATAGATACAACACCAATCCCAATAAAGGCAGACGCAGTGCTGCCCACGAAAATACCCATTCTCGTTTCAATGTCATATTCCGATGATAACAGGTGAAGAAAAATTATGCAGCCGTTGCGATGGATGGCCTCATCCTATGCCAATCCGTGGCTTCCTGATAGGAGTATCCGATTCGCAGCACACCAGACTCGTTCCATGCGCGCGAAACGATCTGCAACCCGATCGGCAGACCTTCGGATGTAAACCCACACGGAATGGAAAGTGCAGGCAGACCAGTCACATTGAATGGCGCCGTAAGGCGGGTCAATAGACGAGCACGCTCGACAGCATTTTCCCCCTCGAGGATAGGGGCTGTGATCGGTGTTGTGGGGAGGATGAGGACGTCAAACTCTTCGAACAAGTTATCGCATCGCCTCCGGACCTCAGCCTGAGTGCGCCTCGCAAGCGCATACTCGGTGGAAGTGAATTTTGCCCCCGTTTCCAATCGCTGACGGACATCTGTACCAAACCAATCGGGGTGCTCCTTGAGCCTGTCACGGTGGAAGGCAGCTCCATCTGCCTGGGTCATGATAGCGTTGGCAAGCGCGCCTTCGTGAAGATAGTCCGTATTCACTTCTTCAACAATTGCACCCAAGTCAGCAAGGACATCAGCCGCTTTGCGGACGGCTGCCAATATTTCGGGGTTGGTCACTTCTTCCACGAAATGACCGATGGCAAACGCCACTTTGCGGTCACGAATTGTGTCACGCATGTGGCTGGAGAAATCGCCGGGTAGTGTCTTAAAGGATGCTGGATCTTCAGGGTCATATCCGCCCATTACCTGCAGCATAAGAGCCGCATCTTCCACACGTTTGGTGATGGGACCTGCATGGTCCAAGTTCCATGAAAGTGGAAGGATACCGCGTAAACTGATGCGTCCATAGGTGGGTTTTAGCCCAACGACACCGCATAACGAAGCAGGAATGCGGATTGATCCACCCGTGTCTGTTCCGAGAGCGGCGAGTGCCATATCTGTTGCTACGGCAACGGCGCTGCCACCAGAAGAACCGCCTGGAATTCGGGAAATGTCCCATGGATTTCTACACGCCCCAAAATGAGGATTGTTATTGGTTACCCCAAGTGCGATCTCATGGGTATTGGTCTTGCCAATGATCTGTGCCCCTGCTTTCTTGATCTTATCCACCACCACTGCATCTTCGCTTGGAACATAATCTTCGAAGAATTTGGAACCACCCGTAGTGCGAATGCCCTTGGTGTTATACAAATCCTTAACCGCGATCGGGAGACCCTGCAACAAAGAGGTATGTCTATTCGCTGGAATTTCAACCTCATTTTGAGGGATCACCGTAATGAAGGCATTAAGCGTCGGGTTGAGACGCTCGATCTGACGGTAGCAAGCAGCGGCGAGGTCAGAAGCGCTGAGTTCCTTGCTTTTGATCAGGTCTCTCTGTTCAGATAAGGTCAGGGAATCGGGGTTCATAATCCAAAATTATAGTCAATCAAGGGTTTTTTTCTAATAGCCTATGGGTACTGAAAAAACAGGTCACGCAACGAGGCGTGACCTGCATTTTTGTTGGTCAATTTGAGTTAGAAGAGACCAACTACTTTACCGGTTTTTAAGTCTAGGTCCACATCATAGAAGGATGGGCGAGTGGGCAGACCCGGCATGGTGCGCATATCGCCGAGGATGGGATAAAGGAACCCGGCACCAACACTAGCGCGGATCTCACGAACGGTAATGCGGAAGCCCGTAGGCGCACCTTTCTTGGTGGCATCTGTGGTGAAGGAGAGATGGGTTTTCGCCATACAGATCGGAAGTTTATCGAACCCGAGGCGGGTGTAGCGTGCGATCTGTTCTTCGGCTTCGGGGGTGTAATCCACACCGTCGGCACGATAGACTTCGGTCGCTATAGTCTCGATCTTTTCCTTAATGGATTTCTCCAGTGGGTAGAGGAACTTGAAGTTGCTGGATTTCTTGGACGCTTTTACAACGGCTTCTGCCAATGCCTTTGCGCCTTTACCGCCATCTGCCCAGTGGGTAGAGACGACTGCATCCATTGCACCCATCTTGAGAGCAGCTTCGCGGATCATCTCCACTTCAGCGGGGGTATCCGTGGCGAATGAGTTGACCGCTACGACCACATTCACGCCGAATTTGAGCGCGTTCTGAATGTGTCGTTCAAGGTTGGGTAGACCTGATTTCAGCAGTTCGAGATTCTCGTCAACATATTCGGGGGCGAGGGGTTTGCCTGCCACCACTTTGGGCCCGCCGCCATGCATCTTGAGTGCGCGGACGGTTGCTACCATCACCACCACCTGTGGGACCAAGCCAGAGTAACGGCATTTGATGTTGAAGAATTTTTCCATGCCGATATCGGCACCGAAGCCGGATTCGGTTACTACAAAGCCGTCCTTGCCAACCAGTTTGAGCGCGATCATGTCGGCGATGATGGAGGACTGTCCGTGGGCAATATTGGCGAACGGACCCGCGTGCACGGTGGCGGGGGTGCCTTCGAGTGTTTGCATCAAATTGGGCTTGATGGCGTCCTTCATGAGCACTGTCACTGCACCAGCCACACCGAGGTCTTCCACGGTAACGGCTTCGCCCTGTTTGTTGGTGGCGACCACCATCTTGCCAAAACGTTCACGCATATCTTCAATGCCAGTGGTCAGCGCGAGCACTGCCATGATCTCGGAGGCAACGGTGATATCGTAACCAGACATATGCGCATGACCCACTTCATCCTTGCCGCGACCTACTTCCACTTCGCGCAGCATGCGGTCGTTGATGTCTACTACGCGGCGCCAGGTAATGGTCTTCTCATCGATATCGAGGCGGGCGAAGCGGGTGCGTTCTTCGGGTGTCAGGTCGTTGGGATTTGTCTTTTTAATGCCCAGTTTCTTCAAGCGACGTAACATGGTGGGTGAGAACTTGCGTTCCCCTTTTTTGTTGGCAGGGCAAAGCGCATTGAAAAGTTTTTCATCATCCTGCTCCTTCTCATGCATAACGCGGGTATCGAGCGCGGCAGCAACGAGATTGTGAGAAGCAGTGATGGCATGAATATCGCCTGTGAGATGGAGGTTGAAATCTTCCATCGGAATGATCTGAGAATAACCGCCGCCAGCAGCGCCGCCCTTGATGCCAAAGGTCGGTCCCATGGAGGGCTGACGGATGGCAGTGATGACCTTTCTGCCGAGGTGCGCGCCAAGCGCCTGCGAAAGACCTACCGTGGTGGTCGTCTTGCCTTCGCCGAGCGGGGTTGGGGTAATGGCAGTCACATCCACGTAAATGCCATTCGGTTTGCTCTTGAGGCGTTCCAAAATTTCAAGTTTGATCTTGGCTTTGTAGGGTCCAAACAACTCAAGTTCATTGTCACGGATTCCGAGTTCTTGCGCGATCTGTGTAATGGTTTTGAGTTTACCCGCCTGCGCGATCTCAATATCTGAGGGCACAGGACGAAGGAGCTTCAATTTAGTCGGCTGAAATGCATTGCTAGGCTTGGGAGCCGCTTTTTTAACGACTTTCTTTGCAACTTTCTTGGGCGCAGCCTTCGCACCCTTTTTGACAGACTTTCCTTTGGTTGCCATAGAGTCTCCTTGAAAAATTATATATAATTATTTCTTCCCCAATTATCAGACAAATTTTAAAAATTGCAAGAGCAAACCGTCATTTTTTTGTCATTTTATGCTGTCAGAAGGGTGCCCACGTTCTCGCCTTGCAGGGCGCGAGTGAGTAAACCATGTTCTTCTGCCGAGAAGATCTGTACAGTCAACCCGTTTTTCTTTTGGATGAGAGAAAGCATTTCCTCCACCTTGGCTTTCATCCCGCCCGTGACGTCTGTACTCACCGAACCTTTGATACCTGCCCGCATCGCTTCATAATCCGATAACTGGATCTGCTTCACGAGCTGGGTCCTCGCTGGGAAATCTGCCCACACCCCGGCTTCAATGCCAGCCAGCAGGATCCGCGTGGTAGGGAACTGGTCCACGAGGAAGGTGAAGACATCCTCTGTGGAAAGGATCGTGCCGCCCAAGGTTTCGTCAAATGCGACATCACCTTGCACTACGGGCAGCAGATCAGCATTCAATGCACGGCGAATGGTCTCAACATTATGGTGAGTTACTTTGCGCTTATCCGAAACCATCGAAGCGGACGGAGGGAAGGGCAGTACGGGAATCCCAGCTTCGAAGAGGGAGGTGACGACATAGCGATTCAACTCCGCAGCCTGCAACCGGACTTCGGTGAATCCCAACCATTGTTCTTTCGTCTGCACGCCATCGCGGGTACCATGCTTCTTCGCAGCGACGTGTCCGAACGAGCCAGAACCATGCCCGAGGATCAGTTTCAAGCCCGGGCTTGAGTCCAGAGCCGTTTTGATTTCCCTGGCAAGCTCTGCCAGTTTGTCCAATCTTGGGGTGTAAGGTGTGTCTTTATCGGTAATGAGCGATCCGCCCAGTTTGAGGAGAACGAGTTCGTTGATCATAATGATGTTTTAACACAAAATTTTGAAAATGTCTCGCAGTTTGCTTTACTGGGTATAATTTTGATATGGATATTCGTACCGGTGTCATCGTCCTTGCATTATTTGCTGTGGTGGGGGCTTTCCTCTCGTTTCGCGGAGCGATCCGCAGTATGCAAGCGGCTAGAAAGATCTCGTTTTATAGTTTACGTAAGCGCTATAACAATACCGCATGGAGGTTGGTTGCACTTTCCATTATATTGATCGGTGTTGCGTTTTGGTTCCCTACGGGCGGTGAGCAGGTAATGTATCAAGTATTCCCACCTTCTCCCACACCATCATTGACACCAACCATCACGCTCACGCCAACCATTACTCTAACGCCGACCATTACCCAACCGCCTACAATAACATTCACACCGTTGGTTTCTGATACACCCACCCTAACACCTACACCATTTTTACCCGCTGCGATCGAAGCGCTCTTTGCGGGTCCTGTCACCCCGAACCCTGATGCTGTCTTTACTGCCATACAATTTTCCACCGAGTTTGATGGTGTCAACCCGATTGAGCCAAAGACGGTCTTTGAACTTCCGATTGAAACCATGTATGGCGGCTTTGATTACAACAACACCCTGACCGGTGTGCAATGGACAGCACTCTGGTTCCGCAATGGGGAATTGGTCTGCTATGAAACTGAACCGTGGCGTGAAGATTGGGGTACTGGTGGGATAGGCGGCTTTACCTCTTGTTCAGCTCCTTTGAATGGCTGGCAGGCGGGGCAATATGAAGTGCAGATCTTCATGGGGTATGAATGGAAGGTCGTTGGGCGTTTTGTTGTGATGGAAAGCCTTACGCCTGTAGTCACCGCAACAGGAACGCCAGATCTCACAATAACAGCTTCTCCGACTGCAACACCATAGTTCTGTAAAAAAACTAGTGAAAAAATAATTGCGATTTTGATTCCCAATCTAAAATCGTAAATCTAAAACCGCAAATCGAGGAACTCATGGCAGAAAAAGCATTTCAAGAATATTACCCTGAATATCTTGCCCATTGTTACGGATGTGGCACCATGAACGAACTGGGTCACCAGATCAAAAGTTATTGGGACGGAGATGAATCTGTTTGTCACTTTCAACCCAAACCGTATCACACGGCTATCCCTGGGTATGTATATGGTGGTCTGCTCGCCTCGCTAATTGACTGTCACGGAACTGGAACCGCCGCTGCAGCTGGATATCGCGCCGAGAACCGCGCCATGGATACAGAGCCAGCGCTTCGTTATCTAACAGCTTCACTCCATGTGGACTATATCAAGCCCACACCCATGGGCCCAACCCTTGAGATCCGTGCGCGGGTGAAGGAAGTGAAAGGACGCAAAGTGGTCGTTGAAGAATGGATCCAGGTCAATGGCGAGATTACCGTCAAAGGGGAAGTGGTGGCGGTGCAGGTGCCGGAGAATTTGGTAAAAGATCTGCTTGAAAAAGGTTTGGGATAGATCCCGAAGAAAAAATTCCAAAAGATAGAGATATATACATGAATAGAACAAAGATCGTTTTTTTAATAATGGTGGGGTTTTTATTGACCGGTTGTTCGACGAATGTCTCACCTGAGATGCGTGCAAAGATGTTGGGAACTGAGGATATCCCAGCCGAATGGATCATTTTCAATGAATCAACTGGTGAGGATTGGGGTGGTCAGCTTTATACGGTTGCCTTTGCCTATGGTAATGAATCCGAATCACCGGCATTGGAACAGCAATTGATCGTGTATGAAGACTCTGTTTTAGCTTCTACAGGTTTCGATGAATTCAATGCATATATTTTTGCAGAGGAATGGTCGGCTTCTCCAGAAATTACCTTTTCCCCAACTTCCTCTGACGATAAATTCGCGGCCAAATGCACCGAACGAGAGATCGACCATGTGTTGACGAAAATCTGCTTTGTGTTGCACCAGCATGAGATCTATGTTTCTGCATTGGGAGTTCACCTGGGTGGACCGGTCACTTTCGATGTGCTGAATTCGGTTTTGGCTGCAATTGACACAAAATTAGGTCAGTAACTTCCAGTACTAGGGATTAACAAAGAAGGTCTCGCTATCAGCGAGACCTTCTTTTATTTCTTTTTACGCGGGGACAGTTTCTGAAGCGTTCTTCATCACCGTCGCCAAGGTGATGTAGGTCTGCGTCCAGGCTTCCATCACTTCGGGGGTGAAGGCTTCGCCGAGACCCTTTTCCAAAGTCCACAGCAGGGCGTCGCCAACGGTGTCGTAATGGGAGTCCTTCACGCCGTATCCAACATGGCGGCGACCAAGATTTTCCACAGCAGGGACCAATTGTTCGAGATTATCCAAGCCCTTCACAGCCATACCGAGCATTTGCAACAACTTCATTTTCTGTTCTTTCATGTCGGTTTGTTTAAACAAGGGCTTTAGTTCAGGGTCGATCTCGAAGAGACGACCATAAAACAATTCAGCGGCAGTTTCCACAATAGGTACGACCTTTTCCCAAGTTTCCTGCACAAGTTTCTTCTGTTCCAATGTGATGCTCATTTCTAAAATACTCCTATAAAGTTTTGGTTTATGTAGGCAGTATTTTATGAGCACTCATCCAAATTGAACATGTGAGCTTGGTACTAAAACCCGGATAGGACATTGCTCCTATAAAAAGTAAGTCACGCATTAAGCGTGACTTATAACGTCAACCGAAATATTCCTTCATCGGCTTGAAATAAAAATCAAGCCAGCCTGTTTTATAACTATCCACTTGGTCTTCCGGTATTTTCGTGTGGATCAATGTCAACTTGGTTTTACTGTCTATATCTTCCAATATAATTTCCACTTGTGAGTCTTCGGCATCTTCAGGGAATTCACCGGTACGCCACAATTGCAGGATGCGTTTATTCGGTTCCAATTCAAGGAATGTACCCCAAATGTAGCCATCCCAGGCAGTGAATTCACCGTTAGCAAGTCCGTTGATCTTTGCCGGGCTGCCCGTCATCAAGGTGTGTCCTTGAGTGGAAAGCCAGGCTTTAAAAATCGTCTCGGCGCTGGCGTTGAATGTTTCAGAGAGCGTAAATCCGTTTTTCATCCTGCCTCCGACAATCAAATTACCAAATCAGCTAGATCGCCCATTCTTTCTTTCGGGTGTACATCTCATTGGCGATTTTGCCTGCCAGATGCGCATTGTTCAGCAACAAAGCCAGATTGGCTTTCAGCGACTTGCCTTTTGTCAGTTCACTTATGCGACCCAGAAGGAAGGGAGTAAGCGCCTGCCCGTGGATTTCCTTCTCCATCGCCTCGACAGACGCCTTGGCTATGATCGGCTCCATCTCAGACTTTGGAATTGATTCTGCTGCGGGAACCGGATTCGTCACCAGAACCGCGCTCTTAAGACCCAGGCTCCAGTGGGCTTTGGCGAACTCTGCGATCTCTTGCGGAGAGTCCAACCTGTCGCTCACTTTGAGTCCACTTTCGCGGGAGTAGAAAGCGGGGAATTCATCGGTCTTGTATCCGATGACAGGTACACCCATGGTTTCGAGGTATTCGATGGTGGCGGGCAGGTCCAGGATCGCTTTTGCACCAGCACAAACCACGATCATGGGAGTCTCTGCCAGCGCTTTCAAGTCGGTGGAAATATCGAAAGAAGACTCTTTATGCACTCCACCAATACCGCCAGTAGCAAAGACCTTGATGCCATTCATGTTTGCAGCCAGCATTGTCCCTGCTACGGTGGTGCCGCCGTTCACCTTTTTGACAATGGCGGTCGCGAAATCGCGGTGACTCACTTTCAGCGTGGATTTGCTTTCAGAAAGCCGAACCAGTTCCTCATCAGTAAGTCCGAGGCGGATCTTTCCATCAAGAATGGCAACTGTGGCGGGGGTTGCGTTTGCGTTACGAACTTGTTTTTCCATGTTCCGTGCAAGGGCCAGATTACTCGGCTGTGGCAAACCGTGGGTAATTACGGTTGATTCGAGGGCAACAACAGGCGCGCCCATGTTGAGCGCGCGGGTGACTTCAACGGAAATTTGAATATGAGGATGCTTCATGCTAACCTTTGATGTAATGGAATACGTGATAGTCGATCTCGCGCAGGGCTTTATCGATCTTCGTGATATCGGCTTGTTTTTCGATGGAGGAGCGGTTTTCTTTTTGAATGAGTTCACGCGCAACAATGAATTCTCTACGGAAAGCTTTGAGAATTTCAAGCGCTGCTGAGTTTGTTTCTTTCTTGCTGGCAGCATCTTGTGCGAACCGTTGTTGCAATGTGGGGCTGAATGCAATATTGGGGTTCTCTTCGATGATCTTTGCCAGTTGTGAAAATTCTTTATCAGACAACTTTCGATTGCCGGTCGAATTGCTGGACTTGGTGTAGCTGGATACGATAACGTTATTAACAAGGTCGAGCAATTCTTTCATTTCATGCCTCTTCGCGAGACGTTCAATGTCATTGCGTCTGCGGGCATTTTCGCGCATCATTTGCCAAGCATTCTTTAGTTCTTCTAGGATCATTGCAGAAGGAAGCTGCCAGTTACCGATATCGATCCAATGGATGGTGACACCCAGTTTGGCAGCCTTGGCTTTGAACTCTGGGCTAAAGAATTGTGAAGTGATCTTTGAACGTGATTCAAAATTGGGTGTGCTGAACGATCCGGCGCTGTTTGGCACGGTGTGTTCACCGGTCATTTCAATGCGGATCTGTTTATTTGTCGCTTCGCCTGCGTTGAGTGCATCGATCTCTTTATGGCTGATGCTGGCAAGGATCTCGCTCAGGTTGCGGGAGGTGATGAGGTTTTCCAGCTCATTGGTGATGAGCGGAATAACAGTGGTATCCCACGGGAAGGATACCCCGGCTGGTTTTGCGGGCGGCGGCGTGATAATGGTTTGGTTGTATACCAGTGAATAGACAGCATTTTCATCGAAATGGTATGGGTCGTTTTCGGGCGCTTCGTCTTTTGGTTTGCGCAAAATGCTGAACATGATCTTGATGTCCTGCGCTTCAAGCGGAATTCCATCTTTGGTACGTGACCTGACGGAGAGTCCGCGCACGAATTGGTCACGCAAGTTGATGATGGCATATTCACGTTTACCGGGTTCATCAGATTTACCGATCTCACGAATGCGTTCGAAACTGCCCAGCTTCCATGGTTTGCCGCGAGGGTGAATGATCTCGGGGGTTCCGTCTACACGTTCGAGCAATGCCACACTATCAAGATTTACTTGTATATAACCTGGTCCGCCAATGAGAATGATGGGAGATTCTTCATCTTTTTCAGAGATCTTGCCTTCGTGGATGGTGATCTTATCTGAACCATCTCCGAAAATTACTTCTTCGAGAAAGCTGTCCGCGACGGATTCATCTTCGAGTTCATAAATATCCGCCAAGTAATTGGCGGCCTTTTTTCTCGCAAGTGTATATGCCACGCCAAATACAGGCAAATAGATGACAAGGCTCAGTCCTACAACGCTTAGGCGTTGAATGGTGTTTTCTGCAAAGAAAAAGAATAGAACTAGTGAAAGCCCACTTAATATTGCCCAAATAATGATGCGGGCATAATTGCGGATCTGGTTACGATACTCCACCGCTTCGTCATTCAACGCAAAGAGGCGTGGGATCATTTGATCGCGTTGGCGTCTAAAGCGATTCATGACTTATCCTCATCGCGATATCTTGAAGTATCCAGCCTGCTGACCAATAGCCACTTCCAGATCTCGTCCAGTTTCTTTACTTCTGCTTCCATTTGGTTGTTTGCACGCCCTTCGATCAGAATAGTCTCTTTGACGGGTTCGATCAAAGTTTGCAGGGTGGAATAAATATCCTGCGGCATGAAGGTTGGATTCTCGAACTTCTGAGAAGCAAGACGAGCAAAGCGTTTGACAGCTTCATTGCGGGCTGCGGTCTCGATCAGCTTTTCACGCTCGTTCAAGAGATCTTCTTCACGTTTGGCGATCTTTGTCCATTCAGCGTTCCAATTTTTTATGGTCTGTTCTTCAATGGAGGGGTCAAACAGCACATTGTGAATACGGACTTCCATGATCTCAAGCCCGCGTTCGATCAATTGCTGGTATTCGAGACTGGGCTGGGCTTCACCCGTGGGTAGCCCGGTATCATCCATGGCAACCACTTCGGCTCTTTTCACCCGACGGTTGATCATCTCTTCGATCGTTTGAAGTCCGTTGACGCCTTCTGCCTTAAAAAGATCTTCCAGCTTGAACTTGCGCACATACTCACGCCAAAGATTGACGACAAGATGAGCCGGGAGCCGGTGCCACTGCATTCGGGTGCGTTTGTTATCTGCAGTGCCAAGCTCAATGACTTCCCGGGTTACGGCATGGAGAACAGAGGTTGCATCATAACCATATTGTGAGGTTACACCGCTTTCCGAAGGACCTTTTTCATCAGGTTGTTTGATGCGAAACTTAATACTGATCGTGGGGGAGATATCGAACCCATCACGTGTTTGACCGACAGTTTGCTGACGGTGTTCGTTGTATTTTTTGGAATCTGAAGGAGCCGGGTTTAGAAATGGCTGGTCACTAGTGAGTGGACCTATGAACTGCCATTGGGGACGCAGATCAACACCTTCTCCACGGGTGATCTTTTCTCGTCCCTTTGTGAAGTGGATACCTGGACCCGCTGGTCCGAGAATTTCAGTTTCGGTTTGAGTGACGATTGCGCTGGCTGTATCCAATACGATCACACCAGGACCTTTTTTCTCGGTCTCGCCCTCATGCTTAATAACCCGTCCGTTCTTGACGAAAAGGATCGGTCCACGGCTGCCATCGAATCCGCTGACACGGGAGTAGATTTCCTGCCTGTCTTTGGGTGTTTGAACCGGCAGCACGAATTGAGAGAAAAAGTAGATGAGTTTGTCAGTAATGTAATTTGCTACAAAGAGATTAATAATGAGAACAACTACAGCGATGACGAGAGTGACAACCGAATAATTAAAGCCAACAGCAAACAAAACGCCATGAAAGACGACAGTCCCTGCTGCAATGACCCCATAAGGCGTCTGTAAGATCGAGCCAATTCCACTAAAGGCGCTTTTCATTATAGATAGATTCTAAATCAAAATTAGCCAATTTGGCGGGCTGAAATTTATCAGGCTGCTTCGAACTTTTTTCCCTCGCCGTATCCCTTTATAGATGCGGATTGTCTGCGGCTTGCCAGAAAACAGGAACCGAAATCAGATGAAATGGGATCGAGGTCGTTTCGGTTGCTTCCGAAGAAGATGTTCTTAGTACATCCTTGAAATCGAGCCGTTATAATAAGGGCATTACGATAAAAATGTCATCCAAAGAAAATTGATTATTAGTAGCCAGGAATTGTCCGGACGATTCCTGTGTCAATCTTAAGTATGCTTACTCTAGAATTTCACTGTCACACTACTGCATCAAAAGACTCCCTGACCCGCCCTGAGGACTTGATCCGTACTGCGCGGAAGAAGGGACTCGACCGACTCGTCATCACCGACCATAACTCGATCGGTGGGGCGGTTGCGGCTCAAAAACTGGACCCGGAACTGGTCATTGTTGGTGAAGAGATCATGACAACTCGGGGAGAGATCCTTGCGGCTTTTGTAAAAGAGGAGATTCCTGCCGGGTTGACTCCACAAGAGACGATTCGAATATTGAAAGCGCAGGGAGCATTTATCAGCGTATCGCATCCGTATGACACGCATCGCAAAGGCGGGTGGATGGAAGCTGATTTGCTGGAGATCATTCCGCATGTAGATGCGATCGAAGTTTTCAACTCGCGTTGCATGGACCCGCGTTTTAATCACAGGGCAAAGGCGTTTGCTGAAAAACATAATTTGCCCGGCACTGTTGGGTCAGATGCGCATGGAGCGTTCGAGGTGGGGAAATCCGTCATGTTGCTGGACCCGTTCGATAGTCCGGAGGGGTTGCGGAAGGTGATTCGACAGGCGAAGGTTCAGACGAGATTGTCTCCCTGGTGGGTTCATCTTGTTTCGCGTTATGCGTCGATCAAGAAGAAGTTTGGATAAATGGACCAGGTTTTGCCCTGTGGCTTCGTTGGTATAATTTTATTGAACTTATCTTCCAACTGGTCACGTTCGTGATGCCCATTCATTCAGATATAAAACCTACTTTATTAACACTTCAGCGCTTCAACGATAGTAAGAGACGAAGAGCTTTGTTGATTTGTTTGCTTTTGGCTACCTTGGTTTTATTGACGCTTGGACTACAGAATATTTCTCTTCAAGCTCCCACCCCCGTTAATTTTGAACAACAAAATGATGATACCAGTCCCTACCTTGCCGCTTTGCGGGAAGATCGGGCATTCATTGTTGTAGCATTTGTTTTACTGATCGTCCTCTCGTTATTGTTCATTTCGCGCATTGATCGTAAATGGGGGATTATTCTTCTTGTAAGTTCAGTCCTTATCTCTTTCGCGTTTTATTTATCCTCTTCTGAAACCATAAAAGAAGTTGCTTTACCTGCACAAAACGTCAGTACACCTGTGGTTGAGGAAGCTGACTCTCCACCGGTGCAAGCGGCAGCTGAATATGAGACGGTTGAATTTCAGCCGCCGCAGTTTTCAAATTTATTTTTACTCTTCATCAGCCTTGCTGTTATCTTGTTCATTGCTTTTATTGTTTGGATGCTTTTCCTTTGGCAAAGGATGCAGCCGCCTGTGATGCATATTCAGCCTTTAGAGGAGATCGGTGAGGTGGTTCGATCTGCGCTGAATGAACTGGAGAAGGGAACGGATGGACGGGATGCTGTGATCCAATGCTATGTCAGTATGAATGAAATCGTGATGCGCAGCCATCGCGTGGAACGGGGTGCTTCGCGAACAGCATCGGAGTTTGCAGCGCGGCTTGAGAAGTTGGGGCTTCCCGGGGAAGCTACCCGCAAACTGACGCATTTGTTCGAATCAGTTCGGTATGGAGCCAATTCATCGCAACCATTAGAGGTTGAAGAGGCGAAAGCTTGTCTCGCTGAGATCGTAAAGTATTGTGGAGAACCTGCATGAGATACAGATGGTTCTTGATCGCTGCGGGAAGTGTATTGATTTTATTGCTGGCATATCTTTTGCGAGAAGTTGTCAATGAAAAGATCGTGATTCCTTTTTCGTATCTTTGGTGGCGACTTGGACTGTACTACCATGCGATCGAAGAAGAGACCTGGTTGGTTCTTACTGTCGGCATGATCTCCATCCTTGCATATGTGGGCGTTGCAGGGGAGGTGTCTTCTTCAGATAAGTCGGATGGACATGCTAAAAATCCAGTTCAGGGACCTGTGGAAGAACTCATAAGTTGGTTGGCGAAATCTCACCATCGTGCATATTATCGTTGGCGGATCGCGAATCGATTATCAAGAATGGCAAGGTCTTTGCTGCAGCAGCGCGATGGTGAAAGTAATTGGAACGTTTCCAGTTGGGATGCGCCTGAAGATGTAAAAACCTATTTACGGTATGGTGAGAGGCGTTCTTCTGGGGGAAAAGAGTCTTCTCTCGCGCAGAGGTCCAATGTAAGGTCGGAAAGAGCAAATCCTATAAAGGTTGTTGAATATCTTGAATCAGAGATCGGGGAGCATTTCGATGCAAATAAATGAAGTTTCAACTGTTGGTCGGCAGGTTATCAAAGAGGTGGAACGGGCAGTCGTTGGAAAGCGAGATCTGCTTTTCATGGTCATGTCTGCACTTCTGGCGGGCGGACATGTTCTATTGGAAGATTATCCCGGGCTTGGCAAAACGTTGATCGCGCGCAGTTTTGCTTCGGTATTGGGTTTGAATTTTAAACGTATTCAATTCACGCCTGATCTGCTGCCGGGTGATATCACGGGCGGATATGTGTTCAACCGCAATAAAAATGAATTTGAGTTGAGGAAAGGACCGGTCTTTACGCAGGTGTTGCTTGCCGATGAGATCAACCGCGCTTCTCCCAAAACTCAAGCCGCCTTGTTGGAAGCCATGCAAGAGGGACAGGTTTCTCTTGAAGGCGAAACATTACCGCTTACCGAACCCTTTGTGGTATTGGCGACTCAAAACCCAATTGAATATGAAGGGACATTCCCTTTGCCGGAAGCACAGTTGGATCGTTTTCTGGTGAAGTTGGCGGTGGGGCATCCCACCGTTGCGGAAGAGATCGAAATTCTGCAACGCAGACGCGAGCGCAAGCAAGATGAGGTGTCATTACAGCAAATTACCGGGACCAACCAGATCATGGCGATGCGTGCTGCGATCGAGACGGTTTATGTACATCCTGATATTGAAACCTATATTGCAGAGTTGGTACATGCCACACGCATCGACCGTCGCGTGGCAGTGGGGGCAAGCCCGCGCGCTTCATTAGCGTTCCTGAAACTTGCCCGCGCTTTCGCAGCCTTGGAAGGACGCGACTTCGTGCTGCCAGATGACATCAAGCATTTTGCTTCATCAGTGCTGGGGCATCGCCTCGTTTTGCAGCCAGAACACTGGATGTCACAACGTGCCCGTGGGGATGTTGTAACCGATGTTTTGAACAGGGTGGCGGTTCCAGTTATTAAATGAACCGTTCAGCATTCATCACAGCCTTCGCCTTTGTGTTGTTCGTCATTGCTCTTGCAACGACGAATGGAGGTTTGCTGGTTCTTGCCATTCCCTTCATTATCTATTTGTTGCTGGGATTGTGGAGCCTGCCAGAAAAGATCGAGCTGGAGATCACTCGGTCGATGGATTCTGAACGGGTCAATCCAAATGACCTGGTGAAGGTGGAGATAATTGTTCGTAACCGTGGGGCTGAAGCTGTAGAAGTATTGATCGAAGACCAAATCCCTGAAGGTGTTGTGTTGCATTCGGGTTCGCCTCGTCAGCTTGTGATGTTGCCCGGCAATGGCGAGAGAATGTTTGAATATGTGATCTCTGCGCCTCGTGGAACCTATCATTTTGACGGGCTAAGAGTGAAAGTGGGAGATGCTCTCGGGCTGATGCGTCATGCCGAAGTTGCCCCTGTGCAGGGGCAGTTATATGTCGTCCCAAATGTGCTTCGCTTGAAACGAGTTTCTATTCGTCCACGCCGAACAAGGCTTTATACGGGGAACATCCCTGCACGGGTAGGCGGTTCAGGGATAGAATTTTTTGGCGTACGCAATTATCAGCCCGGCGATCCGCCGCGTGCCATTAATTGGCGTACCAGCGCCAGGCATTCAGGAATGTATTCCAATGAGTTCCAGCAGGAACGTGTCACCGATGTGGGAATTGTATTGGATGCCCGCAGACAGGCGAATGTGTTTGCTGGCGACCGGTCCATGTTGGATCATTCCATTATGGCGGCTGCGGCATTGACTGATGTATTTCTTTCGCAAGGGAACCGGGTTGGCATGTTGATCCAAAGCTCCACTCTGTCCTGGTCCTATCCCGGGTATGGCAAAGTCCAGCGTGAACGCATCATGCGGACTTTAATGGGTGCTCACCTCGGTGATAGCCAGGTGGTGATGAGTTTGCCTCGTTTGTTATTTGGTAAGTTCTCGGTTGATTCTCAGATCGTTCTGGTGAGCCCATTGATCACAGACCCCTTGATCGCCGATGACCTTGATGTTGTCTTGCATTGGCGAGCTCGCGGATATCAAGTTCTGGTCATCATTCCAGACCCGGTTTCATTTGAACTATCCCGGCTGCCCGTCAGTGCGGAGAAAGACCTTGCAGGTCGTATGGTGCATCTGGAACGTCGAACTGCTTTGAATCGCTTGCTGCATGCTGGAGTTCAAATTGTGGAATGGAATGTCGAAATGCCTTTTGATCAGGCGGTTAGCCCATATTTGAGTCGTCCCGTTGTGGGTCAATTTGCTGGGAGATTGCCATGACCCGTTTGGCGATCCTGGTCTGCATAGGGATGGGAACCGCAGCTCTTTCGTTTGGTTTTGCCAATATTGAATACTTGCTGCCTGGCATCCTGATTCTAATTCTTGGAGTTGCTTGGATCTATGCCCAATCGACTGGGGTGGAATGGTCTTCAATGGCTGGGTTGATCGGTGCAGGAATAATTGGAAGTGGCGGCATTTTGCTCGGTGCTAATTCCATGTGGATGCTTGCTGGCATTCTTTTTTCGCTTCTCGCCTGGGATCTGACCGGGTTTCAAACACGATTGAGTTTTGCTTCCACTGTGAACGACGCCAACCTACTCGAAAGAAAGCACCTGCAGCATTTGGGATCGTTGATCGCAATCACAATCGTCCTGTACATGTTCACAGTGTTCGTTCAAATAGAACTGGGATTGTGGTGGTTGATCTTGCTGGCTTTCGCAATGACCTTTGGTCTCATCCAATTGCTTTGGAAATTGAAATAGTTATTCGGTTTCTGTTACTGGGATGAAACGTTCCTGTTTACCAAGACGCAAGTGCAGAGCATAAAATGCGGTTGCAGCGACGGCACATAAAACGCCGCCAACATACCAAAGTAGGTCGGGGTTAAGGTTATCGAGGATGAGACCGGCAAGCATGGGGGCAAAAGTGGAAGGCAGCAGCCATGTCAGACCGAAGATCGCCATGTAGCGTCCGCGCATTTCGACGGGGGAGAAGTTGGCGGCAAGGGTTTGGCTGGTGGGCATGATGAGCATTTCACCGATGGTAATGACCACAATGGCAGACATGAACAACCAATAGGCAGAGACAAACCCAAACATGCTAAAGCCCAGCATATAAAAGAGTGTGCCGACAGCCATAATACCGAAGGGTGGACGATGTTTTATGTTGCGAGAGACCCAGAATTGGAACATGATGACTGTGATGGCACTGGTAGTCATCAGGAAACCATATCCCTGCGGATCGATGGAATGATTGTCGCGTAGGTAGACCGAAAGCGAGTTATACATTTGCTGGTAAACCGCGCCCATCAGAATGGCGGCGACGATGAATGCCATGAAGGCGAAGTCTTTAAGGACAATCCTATATCCGGCGATGGTTGTCCAAAGAGATTCATGTTGCTTGTGTTCTTCTTCATGATGCTCGGGCTTTGTCTCTGGCATGGATGTGAAGAAAATTACCGCCACGATACAGCTGACGATGGCATCAATGATGAAGAGCAGCATGAAGGAACGATTGGCAAGGAAGCCGCCGATGCTGGGACCAATGATCCACGCCAGATTGCGGACAACACGCATCAGCCCGAACCCTTCCTGGCGCTGCTTCTCGTTCAGAATGTCTGCCATCATGGCTTGGTGGGCAGGACCGGAAACGTCTGAGAGTAAACCGATGAAAGCAGCGAGGGGGAAGAGCACTGCCAACGAGTTGACCATTCCTAACGTGAGCGTGCTGAGGGCACTGAAGATCAAACCGAAGAGGATCAACTTGCGGCGACCAAAGCGATCGGTCAGTGCGCCGCCAACCATATTGCCAATAATGCCGAAGATGGAGAACGTGGCAAGCACCATGCCAGCTTCGGTCATGCCAACGTTGAATTTACCGGTAATGTAAAGTGAGAAGAAAGGGAAGAGCAGCGTCCCACCGATACTGTCAATAAAGAAGGTCAGGACGATGATCCAGAAGCGGGGAGGGAATTGGTGATAAAGGTTTTTAAGGCGTGTGAACATAGGGCTTGCATTATAGAACAGATGTTTCGTCTGTCAAGTCGAAAATGATATTCTTGTTCACTCGCTCGCCATTCCAAGCACCGATGTAAAGCCATGCAGAAAGAAACTGCTGCCGACAATCATCACAGTATGCTTTGGATCTCCACTAATAACAGTCCAATGGATGCCATACGCGACGATGGAAACGCCCGCAATGACGAGCAACAAGCCATACAAGATCATCTTGTGTTGCCCAACTGGTTGAGCGCTGTCTTTAAAGGTGAGGAAGCCAAAAGTCACACCGAGAATACCCAAACCGGTCTTCCATGCGATCCAAGCATGGGTCTCATTGGAGGAGATGCAAGAAAGGATGAGTAAGACTCCCAAGAGAAAATTGATCAGTGCCAGAAAAATAGAAATGACTTTCATACCTGTGCCTCCTTTTATTGAAATTAGGATAGCAAGACAAGGCTGGCAAAGTCTATTGAGAGTCTCTCAAAGGCTATAAAAAATTTATCTGCCGATGAATCCCTTTTTACTCGCTTCGTTCAAGGCTTGGAAGTTGAGAGCATAAAATTCGGTGTATCCGCATGCGCCGCAAATGAATGCCCTGAACGTGCTTTGTTCGAACTTGGGCGCCCAAAGGAACGGGCGAGTGGGCGGCTCGGGTTCGGTGATGTTGACATAAGGTTGAACGCTATCTCCACCGCGCAGGGGAAGTTCATTGATGATCTCGTTCGAACCGCATTTCGGGCATGTTCCGTTTTTCATGATGGTCTCCTAAAGGATGGAATTTAGCCATCATAGTTGGTGGAGGAGTAGTTCGGTATCCGCCAAAGGGTGGATAATCTGTGGAGAGGGCGTAACCGTTTTGAGCGGGGTAAGAAGCGTCGTGGGAATGGCAGTCGGGTTGATGTCTCATATGGATTGAACGCATAAAAGAGTGAATCCGATTTTCTAATAGGCAAATTTGGAATTGAAAGCTTTTGTATGAATGGTCTTATCGAGATGTATGGTAAACATCTCACCAGTAGAACGATCTTTGCCCTGAAAGTCACCGTTGTGGACATATCCATTTGAGGAGCACAGCAAGGTTTCTGGTACTTTGATCGGACAAAACGTAACTATTATTGGTTCACATAGTAGAAATGTTCGATCTGGCAAAGATGCTTGAAGCCTATTTTTTTGTAAATATTGAAACCCATCTTGGACGATTGCAATGTAGCGATGCGGTATCCCAAGTCGCGGGCGTCGTGAAGTGGTTTTACGGTCATTGCCAAGCCAATGCTTTTTCCGCGGGCTTCTGGCAAGGTGGATACACTATAAATGCCCGCTACTCCTCCGCCAAGGAATAGACATGATGTGGCAACAGCTTTGCCATGGAGATATCCGATGTAATTGCGTATGGGAAGGTCAAGCCCCAGGCTCGACCATGTTTCAAAGATGAAGGGTTTCCATTCCAGTGGTAATCCATAGCCGGGTGCAAAAGCGTTCACCCAATCTTGTAAGGTTTCGGTATTGGTTACAGCTTGAATTTCAAACCCATCTATGGTTGGCATGGGAGTAGTCATATCTTTCAAGTCAATTGCCATACCGGGTATATCATTCGAAAAAATGAATCCGTGCTTTGAGAGGAAAGGTTCCCACTCTGCAATACTAAGATGTGGTTCGAGCCACCAAGTAAAAGATTCGACTTTATGCTCTTTGAAAGTTTGAATCATTTCTTGAATGTATGTTTCATCTTCAGGTGTGGGAGGTTGGGATACCAGAATGCCGTTGAACCATGGATGAGGTAGGGAAGAGGTCCATTTGACTTTGTTTCCTAGCGAAGGGTTTCCAGCAAGACTGCGATAAAGTGCACAGAGGTTGGCGCGGATGGCTGTAACGAGAGCCTCATCTGTTGTGCTGGTCTGTTTTTGCATGCAATGAATCTCCTTTGGCTGGAGTCATTATAGCCCTCATATCTATCCATACCTGAATACTTTTCGCCCGAGGAACGCGGTTCCGGTGAAGGGAAGGCGTCTAGAAATTGATCAGGTTCGGGAGCGGAATGAAGCGGAACGCCAACGCCTCCAACATGATGATGAGCAGGATCGCCGCAGGGAGCAGGTCCGCGATACCAAGCGAGATTCCAGTCAATGCCAGTGGTTTGGCGAATCTGCCGTGAGGTTGGCTGAGGTGACGCATGGCGGAAAAGCCTTGTTTAAAGTCCCACACCGATAAGCCGATCACCACCAAAAGCAGACTTGCAACCAGCAGAAATTCTGAATCGCGGACGAGGAAGTCATGTGGACTGGTCATGATGCCCCAATGGACGAGCCCGGTGAGGATCGCACCAACCGTGCCGATGACGAGACTTAAGACCGCCGAGCGGTCTATAGTTGAATGGGTGGGCATGTTCGCCTCCTTCACTCTTCATTGTTGCACGGTTTGATTCTGATTTCAATCTGCTTCTGGATTATTTTGGGAATTTGATGATTGAGTCTTAATCTGCACGTACTTTGGGCAAACGTTTTGCCGCTAACTGGCTAGTTGCTTCTTTTGCTTGTTGTGTAGCTACAGGGTCAGAATGATCGTACAGCGGCCAGATCACATTTTCAAAACATTCCAAGACGCTGGCATCCCATTTGAGAAGTTCTTCTTTTGGGTAATCTTCGCGAATCGGAACATGGTATGAGACTTTCTTTTTGTCCAATTTATTCGCGATCGCCTTAGGGATATAGATCGCATGAAAGAGGGTTGAATTATGCAAGGACTCATGACCTATCTTGCAAATAGGTCCTTTTGACAGGTCAGCCGCGTTGAAGATCCAATACTCATGCCCGGATGAGCGTTCGCCAGCTTTCTGGTCCGTCACCACCCCTGCAATGACATAACCTGACCCATCTTGATTTGTAGAGTCAAGAGTTGCAATTGTGTATAGAAGTACCCGGTCTGGAAAGATGTAGGCATCTGCGATCGTAAACTCTTTAGTTTTTATCCGACAGATCGAGTTGTTATGATGGATCCCCTTCCCATGGACCATTTCTTCTAGGGGCACTTGACGCGTGGGAACATCCTTATATGCCGTGTAGATGCGCTTTGGCAGAATATCGGGCGAAAATCCTTTGAACATAATGAATAGGTCTTGCCCATGATATGGTGTAGTTTGCCGCCCCATGTAGGTGTAGAGGTAAGGTCCCCAACAATATGGCATCTCGGAAATGTACTCTGATGTTTTGACTTCGGTGCGGGCAGCATCTATTGTATGTTTACCGATGCTACTTAGATCTAATACAGGCAGTGTGCCATACCCGGTCAGGTGTTTGGGGAAAAGATTTCCGTTCAGGTCAAGATCATAACTGCGTAGAAGTTCTGCGGTATTTGTAGCCGGGGTGTGCAGCATGTACACAGTGATCGTATCGTTGGGGTTTTCATATTCTGATACAAGGTGAATACAGGGTTTATCCACTACGACCTGCTTGGAAACTACCATATTCCTGCCAGATCGTAGATCGCGGCGGTCAATAATATGTATGACCGTTTTTTCGTAAGGTAGTTTTGCATTCTTCCAGGGGGTGAACATTTCTGTTCCCGCTACAAATGCTGTATCAGCTAATAGGATGTAATCACGAGTGAAGATCAGTTCATGAATACTTTGCTTGATCTCGATCTCAATGCCATTGGTGTCAACAACCGTCCATGATTCAAACTCATGATAACCATCCCAGCGTATCAACTTGACCGGGTGTTCTTTGTTGTTTGGTTTCAACCTGTAGTTGACTAGGAAAACTTCCCCTTTTTCATGGTCGGTGTATAAGACGTGAGAATTGTTATATCCAGCGAAAAGCCCGCCCAGCACTTCTCCGGCATTGTCAGATAGCATGGAGAACCATTCATTTCTTCTTCCAATGGGCGTGACAGCTTGCAGGCTATTTCTTTCAATGACCCATGGACGATCAACATCGCTGGTTACGGCCACACGTCCATCTGGCAGAAGGTATAAGCCTTCTGTATAGGAAAACATACCCAACCCTGGAGAAAGGTACATGAATCCCAAAAAATCAAATCGGTGACGGGTATTTTTTAGTTTTTGGCGGGCGACAGCTACCGGGGACCACAAAAGACGATTGGTAAGACGTGGTTCACTACCCTCAAAATCCATGCGAATAATATTGGTATCCCCAACCATATACGCCTCTGGAGACCCAAGGCACTGACAAATGAATAGAGATCCTTCAAGGTCAATTGGGATTTCCCCTTCCAGACAATGAAGTTTCAGTTCAGAATCAATAGTTAATGGATTTATGGCAGTATAGGCATCTGGTATGACGGAAGATGAAGTTGGGCGCCGCTTGAAGGAAGTTCGCAGGGTCATGAAAAAATGATAGAACCTGCGACCCAGCAGTATGAAGTAACGAAATCTTGGGTAGATATGCTTGAAAACGAAGGAAGG
>VFQT010001293.1_pt1 | contig 31041 bp, 24 predicted proteins | sample 3512381 | NCBI WGS metagenome assembly VFQT01 (sample SAMN10412376, study PRJNA504923) | tailings metagenome | isolation source: Relicate 2 Philex TSF3 active mining site | place: Philippines: Tuba, Benguet | collected 2017-08-29
GATACGTTTGCCCTGATTGTTGACACGGTGCGTGAAATCATCGACGCGGTGCAACCACGTCACACGATGTACACCCTCGAGACGATGCCGTGGATGTGGCCTGACTCACCGGAGTCGTACCGCAGACTGCTCAAGGCCATTGATCGACCACAGATGGGGGTTCATCTTGATCCTATCAACATGATTAACAGCGTTGATAGGTTTTATGGGCATCGTGCCTTTGTGGCACAGTGTATTGACGAACTCGGCCCGTATATTCGTAGTTGTCACATCAAAGACATGGTGATTGAGCGGCCGTTTGTGGTGTCTCTGCGTGAATGTGCGCCGGGTCTGGGCATGCTCGATTATGCGGCTATATTGCGTGAACTCCAACGATTGCCTGCTGACACGCCGATTTTGCTCGAACATTTGCAGCATGCCGAGCAATACGATGCGGCTGCCGCTTTTGTGCGCCAGACGGCACAGACCATCGGGGTAGCGGTGTGAGTAGTGTGTGATGGGTGTTGGATACAGCGATACAGCGGTCAGAACGAAGATACGTTCTGACCGCTGTATTGTTACGGGTGGGGTGTATACCGCTAGCCGCGCTGAATGATGGTTTTGACGGCCTGAATGAGGCGATCGCCATCGTTGGGCGTGTTGTAGGCCTGGAAGGCGGCGCGCAAGTAGGTATTGCCCTGCCACTCGACGATGGGGATTTCGATGGCGAACTCATCCCACAGGCGTTGGTAGTTGGGGCCATTGGGGACGGGGCAGAGCGCCATCTGGTTCCACCAGGTCTGGCTTTCGTCGGATATGGGTTGCATGCCAGTAATCTGAGCGATTTCTTGACGCACCTGTGAGGCGAGGTTGTGGCAGGCTGCGCGTACGGCTGGCCAGTTGTGTTTGGCATGGAACTGAATGGCGGCGGGTACGGCGAGCCACGGTGATGGGTCATTGGTGCCGACGTTTTCGAACAAATTGACGAAGCGTGGCATTTCATCGATGCGGCGTGACAAATTCCAGCTACACACGAATGGTTCGAGCATGTCTTGTTTGTCGCGGCGGGCATAGAGGAAGCCAGCGCCTTTGGGGGCACACAGCCATTTGTGGCAGTTTGCCGCATAAAAGTCAGGATCGAGCTCGGTCAAGTCGAGTGCGATATGCCCGGGAACATGTGCGCCGTCGATGATGCTGAGGATGCCGGCCTGGCGGGCGCGTTTGATGATTTCGGCAATCGGCAAGATGAGTGCTGTCGGCGACGAGATGTGACTAATCGAGATGGCCTTGGTATTGGGGGTAACGGCGGACCAGATGCGGTCGACGACGGTGGCTTCGTCTTCGATGGGCAGGGGGATGTCGACGGTCACGAGTTTGCCACCATAGCGCCCGAGGTGGTAGTTCCAGGTGTTGTTGATGGCGCCGTACTCGTGATTGGTGGTGAGGATTTCGTCATCGGGGCCGAACCGCAGGGAATTGATGACGATGTTCATGGCGTAGGTGATGTTGGGCACGTACACAACATCATCGGCGTGGCAGTTGACGTACTGCCCCAAGGCTTGGCGAGCATCGGCGAGGTGACCGAGGCGACGGCGCCCAAAAAAATGGACTGGTTCGGACTCGAGTTCGTCTTGCCAGTAGCGGTAGGCAGCCAGAACTTCACGCGGGGTAGCGCCGAAACTCCCGTGATTGAGGAAGGTGATGTCACGGCGCAGGTTGAATTGGCTCGCAATCTCGGGCAGTGGCAACGACAACGTTGGCGTACTCATCAAACACTCTCCAGTGCTCTATTCCAAGCGTAAACGGAACGAACCAATATCCACAGGTATCGAGGGGTCATAGCCGCGTCGATTACCGGGTGGGGTGCGGTAGAGGGCGTTCATGAGCTCGAGCCAGCGACGCTCATCGCCTTTGTAGCGCCGTTGACGGACGGCATCACTAATCCAGGTGCGGTCGTTGGGGCGGATGTGCAGGGGGATGCGACGAATGAGTTCGTTGACTGCCATGTCCCAGACATGCACGGTGCCGGTGATATCGGCGCTTGCTAGAGTGCGACCATCGGCACTGAGGGTCAGCGCCGTGATGCGGTGTTGGTGATGGGTGAGTTCGACGACTTCGAGTGATTCGTGGAGTCGCCACAATGAAATGACTCCATTGGTATTGCCTGCCACCAAGATGCCACGTTGAGGGATAGCGGTCATCGTGTGTGGGATGCCATGTGGCAGTGGCACATTGGCGACCAGTTCGTTGCTGTAGCTGAAGCGAATCTGGAATCCACCCGTGGCCGAGCCACTGAGCAGCTGGGCGCCGTCATGGAGAAAGACGAGTGGGGCGGTGCCTGGGTAGCTCTGTTGGAGCAACCCATCAAGTGTGCGCCAGATGCGTACGATGCCATCACCGCCGATGGCGGCGATGAGTTGCCCATTCGGGCTAAACGTGATGGATTCAGCGACACACGGCATTGAGAGTCGGGCAATGGGGTCGCCGCGATCGAGCCAGCGCGACAGGGCATCACCGGCGAGGAGCTCACCGCTGGGCATGCGCCAGATACTGATGGCGTGGTCACGCGGGGTATGTTGATTGGTCTGCAGTGAAGGAGCAGATCCGGCTATGGCATAAAATTGTTGATCGTCGCTGACGATAATATGCGCCATGCGTGCCCCTGGGGTGCGGATGCTACTGAGTGGCACGCCGCGGAGTGACCAAAAATGGAAGGCATCTTCGCCCCCACTAATCAGGGTATCGCTGTCTTCGATGAGGTGCAGTGGTGCGCGCCCTGCGAATTGATGGGTGAGTTGATGGTGTTGGGTGTCCCAGATGCCGACATTGCCGACGGTCGAGGCAAAACAGAGTTGAGTCCCATTGCGTGTGAATTGTACATCACTGATGGGCCAGGATTGTGCAGGCGGCGCGGGGCGAGGGTCACCATCGCTCATGCGCCACAACAAGATGGCACCGGTGCCGTCGGCGCCGGCCAAGGTCAGACCATCACTGCTAATGGCGAGGTGATGGATACCGCGTTGCCCACCTTGCATGGTCTGAATGACTTGTGGCACGGGTTCTGATCCAGCCAAACAGGTCTCGGCGATTTTGCGGAGCACACCAAGGGGCATCGTTTGATTGCGGCTGGCTGGCTCAGCGCTTTCGTCGAGGTGCACCAGTAGTTGGGCGGCCCAGCGTGCTGGCGCATAGCGGGTGACTACGGCAGCGATGTGATGGTTGACAGGTTTTTGGAGTTGCCCGACTGCTTCTTGCCATTGAGCATCGTTGAGGTTTGCGACGTAGATGAGTGACGGCGGTAGCAGCGGTGGGGCGTGTGGCTCATCACGCAGGGCATCACTAATGCGCTTGCGCATTTCGGGGTTGCTATTGGCATAGGCCTTGATGATGAGTGCACAGTCAGGGTCGAGGGCTCGGAATGCGTCACGTTGATCGGTGAGTAGCAAAAAGAGCGCGCGTAGAGCCATGTCCTCGGGCAAGTAGTGCGCCCGCTTGGCGATTTCGAGTGCTAGTGGCAGTTGTTGCTCCAGAGCCAACATGCAAAGGCTCTGTTTGGTGTCGGGGCGTTGGAGCGCGAGTAGCGTCCGCCGAGCACGCTGAGCAATGGATTGATTGCGATCACCGGTGGCGAGCAAAAGTGCGGGTACAAGCCCGGGTCGAGCATTGATGAGCACGTCAAGTTGCCCGATATGCAAGGCACTGAGTACTCGCGCATCGGGCGGCGCATTAGCGATCCAGCCGTGTTGTGAAATCAAGCGTCCGAGCGTGGGGTGACGGGTAAGCGCCCACACACTACAAATCACGTTGATGTGGCGCCAATCGGCGTGTTGAGATAGTGCACTAGCGGCTGCATTGGCAGCTTCGCTGTCGTTGCCACTCATGATGACATCCAAGAGCGCGTCAAGCGAACGCAACGACGCGTCTTTGGCCAGGGCAGTGGCTGCGCGCAAACGCCTCGTGCGCCGCAGTAAGCGGGTATTGCCGTTTAGCGCTGCTTGACGTTTGAGGAAGCGTGCAATATCCATCTCTCATCCCATGGTGTTAATACGCACTGGCGTAATCGTGTAGCGTACATGCACATCACCAGGCTGGTCATCGGGGTAGGTTGGGATTCCCATGTAGCGCTGTGCAAGTTGGTCAAGGTGTAGTCGGCCCACGGTTGCATCCGAGTATGCAATAACGAGACCACGCATGCTAATATAGCGGTTATTGTTGGTGGGGTCAACAATCAATAGTGCCACTTGTGGGCGGGCTCGCATGTTGCGGTCTTTGAGATACCCGACCACAGAATTTACATAGAGGTAGGTGCCATCACAGCTAAACCAGACGGGAGTAACTTGTGGGCTGCCATCGGTCATGGTCGTCGCAAGGCTTGCGATATTCGGCTGATAGAGTAAATCTGCGAATTCCTCAGGGAAACTAACCTGTGCCATGACCGTGTTCCTTGTTACGTGGATGTGATGATGCTATCCCATACAGTTGACATGAGCGGGCTGGATTGTATAGCGTGCCCGTACTTCATCAGGATTATCACTCTGGTAGATGGGGCGCCCAAAATACCGTTCTGAGAGCATATTGATGTGCGCACGCCCGACATCGCCGACGTCAATGGCAGTAATCGGCCCACGTACGGCTACATAGCGGTATGCATTGGCAGGGTCGGTGATGAGCAACGCTACATAGGGTCGGGCCTGCATATTGCGATCTTTGATGCGACCAATGGCTGCATTGACATAAAACAAACCGTCAGCATAGCTGAACCAGACGGGAGTGACCTGTGGTGTGCCATCGGCCATGGTAGTTGCCAAATTTGCCACAATAGGGCGTGTCACCAGATCGTGGTATTGATCGGGGATGATGAGATTGGACATTAGGCGTTACCCCACTTAATATTCGGAATAATTTGTGATCCAAAGATGTCGATGAAAGCTTCTTGGTTGCGACCGACGTTGTGGACGTGGATTTCGTCGAAACCGAGGTCGACGAAGCGTTGGATGTAGGCCAAGTGTTCTTCGAGATTGGCCGAAATCAACATGCGGTTTTTGAAGTGTTCGGGGCGCACCATCTTGGCGATTTCGGCGAAGTCAAAGGGACTGCGGATGTCTTGTTTGGGGAAGGGCATGCCACCATTGGGCCATTCAGTCAGTGCGTTTTCGAGTGCTTCGGCTTCGGTTTCAGCCCAAGACATATGCAACTGAAGCATTTTGGGCATGTGGGCGGGATTTTTGCCGGCCTCCAAGGCACCATCACGGAATTTGCCCAGCAGCATGCTGAGTTTGTCGAGCGAGGCGCCAGGCGTAATGATGCCGTCGCACTCGCGACCGGTCCAAGCCGCAGTGACAGGGCCGGCAGTGGCGACCACGATGGGTGGCGGCACATCGGGCAGTGTCCACATTTTGACACGTTCAATCTGGAAGTACTTGGGGTTTTTGAGGCGGACTTCTTTGCCACTAAACAGTTGTTTGATGATGTCGATGGCCTCTTGCATCATGGCCAGACGCACATGGGGCTCCGGCCATTCACCGCCGACCACGCGTTCGTTGAGGGCTTCACCACTGCCGAGCCCCAACCAAAAACGCCCAGGGGTCATGGCGGCTTGGGTGGCGGCAGCTTGGGCGACGACAGCCGGATGATAGCGGAAGCTGGGGCAGGTGACGCCCGGCCCAAATGTCATCGTGTTGGTGGTAGCGCCGAGGGCTGCCATCCAGTTCCACACAAATGCGTTGTGCCCCTGCTGAGGCACCCATGGCTGGAAGTGATCAGCCGCCATGACCCCGCCAAAGCCACGTTGTTCGGCGAGCTGGGCATAGCGCAACAAATCGGTCGGATGAAATTGTTCGAGTGCGGCTGCATATCCAATGATTCCCATGGGGGTGCTCCTTTGGTCTGATTGGGTTACGATGATGAGGACGATGATGGAATTTCGTTTTGGGGCTTGATGTTCATGCGCGCCAACAGGCGACCAGTTTGGCGACCGCCCGGATTGTTGAGCAAACGATATAAGTCGACAGGGCGATCGATGTCGAAGGTGATGGGACCCTCGCGTACTGATACCACGGGAATGTTGCGGGCACGGGCGGCGGCGATATGCCGCTGCAGGCTATGTTCGCCGAAAGACCATTGCATGCGTTGCGGTACAGCACACATGGCAGCAGTCGTGCCATCGTCGTTCGATGCCGCGAGGACAAGTCCATCGCTGGGCATAAGGGTGATGAACTCATCGATGTCGTCTTCTTCGAGGAGTGGTAGATCTGCATGGACGACCATCAGCATGCTCGTGGGGTCGATGGTGGTGATTGCCGCCTGGAGGGCGCCGTTGAGCGTGCCAGCCGTATCAGGCATGAATTCCAAACCACGCGACATGACCAGCGCCTGTGCGGCATGGTCGCTAGCGGTAACGATGACATGATCAATGCTACTGCTCCGCGACAGCGCAGTGAGGACATCGTCAAGCATGGCGAGGGCCAGTGTGCGTCGATCGGCAGGCGACAAAATATTGGCCAACCGACTTTTGGCTTCGCTCAGTGGTTTGAATGGCACAAGCGCAGTAATCATAGTGTCTGACTCAATTCTGCACAAAAATCCAGGCAGCGTTGTGCCAGGGCGGCTTTGCGAGCGGGGTCGGCCATAATAGTATCGGTGACACAGACACGCACCCCAGTAGCCGCGACGGCATCGGCAAGTGCACTGTCGACGGAGTCGATGACCATACCATCGATGAGCCCATGGTACCACTGTGCGATACCCACCGGCGACACCGCATAGCCGGCGTGTTGCAACATGGGCACGAGTGGGCCTTTGATGACGTTGCCACCAACAATTGGACTGATGGCGATGACCGGTACTCGTCGCTGTGCGAAAAATTCACGAATGCCAGACAACGCCAGAATCGTGCCCACACTCACGATGGGATTGCTGGGGGCAATGATGATTTGTTCGGCTTGACGGAGCGCCTGCCACACTTCGTCGCTAGCCTGGGCATCTGCGATGCCACGGTAGGCGATGCCATGAATGGGGGGTTGGGCACGCTCACGGACCAAGTATTCTTGGAAGTGGATCCAACCAGCTGGGGTGTGAATATGCGTCTCTACATGACTATTGGTCATGGGTAAGACTCGTACATCGACGCCGAGCGCCTGAGCGTACTGCTGTGTGATTTGTGTGACGGTAAGTCCTTGTTTGCGCAAGGCTGTGCGTTGAATGTGGAGCGCCAAATCTTTGTCGCCCAGCATAAACCAGGTCTGGGCCCCGAGCTGACCCATCATGCCCATGCAGTGATCGGTGTCGTCGACAATCCCCCACCCCTGACCGGGATGAATAATCCCTGCCAGTGTGGATAAGACGATATCGACATCAGGGCTGATATATAGACCGTGCATCTCGATGTCATCGCCTGTGTTGACGATGGCGGTAATCTGTGGGGGTGGGCTGACAAGGCGCAGTCCGTCGAGAAAGCGTGCCCCACCGACACCGCCGGCTAGCACTACGGTACGCATGGATTGTGAGACAGTATGTGTATCTTGCATTGCTTCATATTACCAAAAAGTACGACTTCATGTTTTAGTGTGTGTCAATGTCGATGCGCAGTTGACTGGCACTGCGCTTGGGACGGCGTTTGGGTGGGGTGTGCATGTATCCAAATGGGATGAGCGCTTGTGGGGCCAACGTGTCTGCCAAGCCAAGCGCACGGCGGGCCGCATCTTGACAAAAAAGAGGCGCACACATCCAGCCACCTGACAAACCAAGATGAACTGCACACAACAACATGTTTTGGATGGCGCATCCGATGCTTTGCACCGCCATCAGCATTTCGGCCTGCTGGCGGGCTGGATCTGGGTAGACGTCAAGCACGCTGGTATCAATACAGGGCATGATTAGTAATGGTGCTTGCTGGATGCGTTGTGCTGACGCATCGATACGTGCTTGGATATGCGCCGCATCGGTGCCGTCGGCGGCGAGATGGGCATGCCAGGTGGTGGCCATTTCAGCAATCAAGTGTTGGCGTGGTGTGCCAACCCCGACCACCACAAACGCCCACGGCTGCCGCCCGTGTGCCGACGGTGCCAGCGCTGCTGCCTCGAGAATCTGGTTGCACACAGCAGTGGGCACCGGGGTATCTTGAAATCGGCGCACGCTTTGGCGTTGCACGATAATGTCTGGGAGCATGTGTGTCTGATCGACCATGTGATTCGCTGTAAGCCCCTTGTGCACTAACGAAACAAATCGCGGGCTGGGTCGCGCAACAAGGCTTGTGCACTGCCCTGGGCCACGGTGTACTGGACGCCACGGACAATGGCAACGGGGATTTGATCGACTTTGCCCATGACGAGTTCGGCGGCTGCCGCAATTTCGTCACCAATGGCCAAAGCACTCACCTTGAGGTGGTATCCGTAGGGGTCGTCGATGCCGGCGTAGTCGATAATCGGCTCCATGCCAGCGACGCCAATGGCGATATTCACTTGCCCTTCACGCCAGGCGCGCCCGAAGGAATCCGACAAAATGACTGCTACATCGACAGCAAACGCCTGACTGAGGGTGTGGCGAATGGCCTGTGCCGATGCGTCAGGGTCGACCGGGAGTAGGGTGATGTGTGTGCCTCCGTCGACGTTTGATTCGTCGACACCGGCATTGGCACAAATATGGCCGTGATGTGTTTCACAAATCAGCACGCCACGATCCATGCGGATGATGCGTTTGCTTTCACGCAAGACGACCTCGTAGTAATGGGCATCTTTGTGGCCTTGGGCGGCGGCCATATGCGCCATATGCGAGGGTTCCACAGTACGTGGATCCACAATGCGTCCTTCGGCTTTTGAGACGATTTTTTGGGTGACGACGACCACATCATTGGCCTGAAGTTCTACGCCTTGTGCGCGAATGGCTGTGGCAATCATGCTGCCCACATCGTCACCTGGTATGAATTCACCGAGCCCCAGGACGGGGATGATTTGTATGACACTGTGCATGTTACTTGCTCTCTCCACGATATTCAAACGTGCACGTCTGTGGTGTAGTGTACCACCTTCAAGACATGCAATGACGTGAAATTACGTGTCGAATGAAGATGGACGACGTACGAGGCGATGGGAGTGATGTTCTGATGTATTGTATTCATCAAAATCGGTATATAATGGTACACGGTTCGGTTTGGATTGTATTTTGAAGTAGGGAGTCAATGATGGACTTCACCGCCAATTACGATATGTTCCTAAACGAGGAACACGATATGCTTCGGCAGACGGTGCGCGATTTTGCGGAGCGCGAAGTGTTGCCACACATTCGCGAGTGGGACCGCAGTGGTGCGGCGCATGGCGAAGGCCCTGAAACTCGGACACACATTCGACCACTTATAGAAAAAATGGGCAGCCAAGGTTTCCTCGGTGTGTGTATCCCCGTCAAGTACGGTGGCGCAGGCATGGACTACCTGTCGTTGGCGGTGCTCTGTGAAGAGCTCGAACGAGTAGATAGCTTCTTGCGCGTGGTGGCAAGTGTGCATATCGGCTTGAACTCTATGACCATCTTCCAATGGGGGAACGAAGCCCAAAAGCTCAAGTACCTCAAGCCCCAAGCCGAGGGCACCAAAATTGGCGCGTACGGTTTGACAGAGCCCAATAGCGGCACGGACGCTGGCGCCATGGAAAGCACGGCTCGCCGTGACGGTGATGATTATATTTTGAACGGCGAAAAAATCTGGATTAGTCTGTCAGACATTGCCGATCATTTCATCGTATTTGCCAAAACCGACCCAGCCAAGGGCAATCGTGGGATTTCGTGTTTCATCATCGAGCGTGATATGCCCGGTGTCTCGACATACCCCTTGCACGGCAAATTGGGCGTACGTGCCGGCAACACCGGTGGCATCGTCATGCAGGATGTGCGCGTACCAGCCGCCAATCGGCTCGGCGAAGAAGGCGAAGGCTTCAAGATTGCCATGGGTGCCCTCGACAACGGTCGCTACACCGTAGCAGCCGGTGCCATTGGCTTGATTCAGGCCGCCCTCGAGGCTTCAGTCAAATACGCCAAAGAGCGCCATACCTTCGGCCAGCCCATTGGTGATCATCAGTTGGTCAAGCGCATGATTAGTAATATGGTGCGCAAGATGGACATGGGTCGTTTGTTGGTCTACAAAGCCGGCTGGATGAAGAACGCGGGTCGCCGCAACACGCGTGAGACGACGTTGGCCAAGTGGCATGCCACAGTCAGCAGCTGGGAATCTGCCGATGATGCAGTGCAAATTCACGGTGCCTATGGCTTCTCAGATGAATACCCGGTCGAGCGCTATCTCCGTAACTCACGCGGCGGTGTCATCTATGAAGGCACCCGTGAGTTGCAAGAGTTACTCCAGGCCGATTATGCACTCGGCAATCGCGATTTGGCTCCATCAGTGCGCTGTGAATTGCCAGCCTACAATCGTGAGGAATGGGAGGCGGAGTAAATCATGCGGATTGTGGTATGTATGAAACAAGTGCCCCGTGACAACACGGTGGGCATTACTGCACAGCAGACCATTGATGCAAGTGGTATCGAGCAGATTCCCAATTTGTTTGACGAATACGCACTCGAAGCCGCCTTGCAGATGAGTGATGATAGTGGTGCCGATGTGGCTGGGGTGTCGATGGGGTCAGACGACGTCGTCGACCAATTGCGCCGTGCCATGGCCATGGGTGCGACCGATGCCTTGCGCATTGCTGCTGACGAAAACGTGGACACGTTCGCAGCTGTCACCATGATGGCTCAGGCCCTGCGTGAGCAGGGGTTGCCCGATGTGGTATTGTGCGGTCGTAACTCGACCGATGACGACACGGGTGGTTTTGCGCCCATGTTGGCCAGCGTATTCGGCTGGCCTCAGGTGACCTACGTCAGCAAAGTGACCGAAGTCGGTGAAAGCCATGTGGTGGTGGTGCGTCAACTCGAAGACGAAGTCGAGACCATCAAGGTGGCATTGCCGGCCGTACTGAGCGTCTCAAAGGGCGAACAAGAGCCACGCTATCCATCATTGATCCGCGTGCGTAAGTTTGCCAAGGCAGATGTGCCCAGTGTGACCGTCGCTGCGACGGCTACGGCAACCAGCGTGTTGACGCGGGTGCCACCCCCGGCCCGTAAGAGTGGCGAAATCATTGCCGGTGCCGATACGGCGGCCAAAGTGGCGACGTTGGTTGATCGGCTGATTGCCGATCAGGCATTGTGAGGGAAACATGTCAGTACATACTCTGGTTGTTATCGATAAACAGGATGCTCAGGCGCCTACGGCAGTACACCGCGAATTAATCGGCCGAGCCCAAGGATTGGGTACGGTGACGACCCTTGTCGTTGGGCATGATGTGGCCGCACTCGCACAGGCTGTAGCCACTTTTGCCGTTGATGCGGTGGTGGTGATTGACCAACCCGTGTTGGCACATCGCCCGGCTGATGCCATGAGCGACGCTATTGTGGCAGCCGTACAACAGCTGCAACCGGCATTGGTGTTGACGACATCTACGTTGCGCATGCGAGATATTAGCGCTGCAGTCGCTGCGAGCTGTGGTGGGGCACTGGTGGCTGATGCCATCGACATCAGCATCGAAAACGATGCACTGGTGGCAACTCGTACATCACATGCTGGGAATGTGATTACGCGCATGCAGGCTGTGGCAACGCCGCTGGTGGTGTCAGTGCGCAAACAGACCCATGCTGAGGCCCCTGCTGGGGCAGTGCAAGCACCGATTCGTACACTCGACGTGGCATTGACGTCGCGCATTGAGGTGCTGGAATCGCACAAGCAGCAAGGTGGGGTCAACCTCACCGATGCAGCCGTCATTGTGTCGGGTGGGCGTGGTTTGGGTACGCCAGAAAACTACCAACAGTGGATTCCTGCACTGGCAGAGGCCATGGGTGGTGCATATGGTGCTTCGCGGGCCATCGTCGATGCTGGTTGGGTGCCCTACGAACATCAGGTAGGCCAGACAGGCAAAACGGTCAGCCCCAACTTGTACGTGGCAGTCGGTATTTCTGGCGCAATTCAGCATTTGGCAGGCATGCGTTCCGCACGGACAATTGTGGCCATCAACAAAGACGGCGATGCTCCGATATTCCGAGTAGCAAACTACGGGATTGTCGGTGATGCCCTCGAAGTGGTACCAGCCTTGATTGCTGAGCTTCAACGTCGGCGTGGTGCATAAATTTCTCGGAGTGCCTGCAATGAAACACCCCCTGACAGCCTACGGGCTGCCAGGGGGTGTCTGCGTCAGGGCTTTATGCAGATGCGGGGACGATGTATCCGGTAGCGATTTGGGTATATGCTGCCACTTGAGCGGCCTCCCACGCTGCGTCATAGCCGAGTTCGCTGGCCATCAGCTGAGCGACGGTAGCCGCGGCTTCGATACTTGCCGGTGCATTGATGAGCAAGGCCCGTGTGCGTCGTGCGAGTACGTCTTCGACGGTGCGTGCGAGCTCATGGCGTACTGCCCAGATGACTTCGGCTCCGATGTAGGGCAAGTCCGGATGAATGGGGGCAGCCCATGCATCGTGTGATGCAGCGATGGTGCGGATAGCGGCTGCGTCACTGCCGTACATCTGTAGATGATCGACGTCGGGCTGTGTACTCCAACCGTGCAAACGGAGCTCGGTGGTGACACAGGGGCGCACAGGGAGCTGCGAATGTTTGCTGATTTGATTGACGGCATCCTCGGCCATGTGACGGTATGTCGTCCATTTGCCACCGGTGATCGTCATAAGCCCGCTGTCAGCAAACACGATGGTGTGATCGCGCGACAAGGCCTTGGTGTTGCCAGCATCGCCACCGGCTTTGACAAGTGGGCGTTGGCCTGCAAACACGCTGAGAATTTCGTGTGGTTGAGGGCGGCGTGTCAGGTATTTTTCGGTGTGGCTGAGCACAAATTCGATTTCGCTGTCGAGTGCGCGGGGCTCGATGTCGGCGTGTGGCATGGGGGTGTCGGTGGTGCCGATAACGACACAATCGTGCCAGGGCAATGCAAACAGCACGCGCCCATCGGCGGTTTTGGGAATCATGACTGCATGGTCACCTGGCAAAAACGAGCGGTCGACCACAATGTGAATGCCCTGACTAGGAGCCAGCAACGGCTTGCTCTGAGGGTTGTCGAGTTGGCGGATGGCATCGACAAATACCCCAGTGGCATTGATGACACTCTTGGCGCGGATGTCGTAGCGCTGCTGGGTCTCGCTGTCTGCGACCGTCACACCGGCAATGCGTGATTGATCGTGTAGCAATCCAACGACGGGCATGTGATTGACGAGTGTGGCACCGTGCGCCATGGCCGTGCGCATGAGCGTAATCGCTAGCCGCGCATCATCGAATTGCCCGTCGTAGTAGACGACGCCACCCTTGAGGGCTTTGGGCTGGAGCGTGGGTGCCAATTTGAGGGCTTCGGAGCGGCTGATAATGCGTGAAAAGCCGATACCCAAACGCCCAGCAAGCAGGCTATACAGCAGCAATCCACTGCCGTAGAACGGCAAATCGAACCAGCGATATGCAGGGACTACATGTGGCATGACACGTACGAGATGAGGCGCATTGCGGCGCAACCGACCACGTTCGTGCAGGGCTTCATAGACCAATGAAATATTGCCCTGGGCCAGGTAGCGCACACCGCCGTGGACCAATTTGGTGGCGCGGCTTGATGTGCCTTTGGCGAAGTCGTGAGCCTCGACCAGCAGGGTTTTGTAGCCACGACTCGCTGCGTCGACGGCAATGCCGAGCCCTGTAGCACCGCCACCAATCACCACAATATCCCAAACGGGGGTGAGTTGGATGTGTTCGAGTAGTTGTTGACGATTCATGACATTCTCTATTACGGACAAACTATGGGTATTGTACCAAACTATTCTGCAATATATGCTCATGCCGAGGTGTGTATGCCTGCGAAATTTTCGAAAACAAAGCATGTAGGTGTGATACGATAGTCGTGTGATGCCGTATGATACAACTTCAACGGCGCTGAATATGTTCGGTTGTGCGCCTTTTTCATGCAAAGGTGCTGAAAGGAGTTCTATGAAACGCACGACGAAATCTGCAACACCAACGGCTGCGTCAGTCATGCCTGCGAAGCCGAGTATGGATGTCCAGCGTTTGCGTGCCCTTGAATCAATTCAACGGCGCATTCTCTGGATTGCCACCAACATGATTCATCATGCGAATCATGTGCGGCCCAACCACGATGGTACCAAAGTGGGTGGGCACCAGGCCTCTTCGGCCTCGACCGTCACATTGATGACGGCGTTGTACTTTCATTTTTTGCGTAGTGGTGACCGTGTCGCGGTCAAACCTCATTCTTCACCGGTGTTCCACGCCATCAACTACCTGTTGGGCAAGTTGCCGCAGCGTTACTTGACCATGTTGCGTGAGTTTGGTGGTTTGCAGTCGTATCCAAGCCGTACCAAAGACCCTGAGCGTGTTGATTTTTCGACGGGTTCGGTGGGCTTGGGTGTGGTGGCACCGTTGTTTGCGTCGTTGACGCAACGCCTGCTGCGCGACCATGGCGCCGATGTCCCTGAGCGTCGTTTTGTGGCTGTAGTCGGTGACGCCGAGCTTGACGAAGGCAACGTCTGGGAGGCCTTGCTCGACGAAGCCCTCGACGGCATCGGGCAAGTGGTCTGGGTGGTTGACCTCAATCGCCAGAGTCTAGACCGAGTGGTGCCTGGGATCCGGGCAGCCCGCCTCAAGAAGTTATTTGCACAAAACGGTTGGCGCGTGCTTGAAGCGAAATACGGCCGTCGTTTGCAAGAGTTGTATGCTTTGCCTGGCGGTGAAGCCCTGCGTCATCGCATCGACGAGATGAGCAACGAAGAATACCAGGCGGCGATTCGCATGTCGGGTCCGCAGTTGCGTGAACGATTGTTGTCGGCCAATGCGGCCGACCGCAACACGTTGGCACTGGTGTTAGCGCATGTGCCCGACGATGAGTTGCCCGGGGTAATTGCCAATTTGGGTGGGCACGACCTCGAAGAACTGTGTTCGATTTTCGACGAAGTTGACCGCGATATGTCGCGACCTACGGTCATTTTTGCCTATACCATCAAGGGTTGGGGCTTGCCCATTGCTGGTCATCCACTCAATCACTCCATGTTGCTCAGCAGTGATCAGTTGGAGACGGTGCGTACGCAGTTGGGCATTGAGCACGACAATCCGTGGCCAGATTTCGATGCTGATACCCCCGAAGGGCAAATCTGCATGGAGGTGTCGCGACGCCTCGACGAGCCGAAATTGCCAGAGGTGCCGACCATTGCCGTGCCTGACCGTGTCGATTTGGGTATGCCAAGTCAAGTCAGTACCCAAGATGCGTTTGGCAGGTTGCTGGTGCGCATCGGTGATATCCCCGAGTTGGCACGGTATATGCTGACGACGTCACCAGATGTATCGGTATCGACCAATCTGGGTAACTGGATTAACCGGCACGGTGCCTACACGCCGCATCAAGATATCGCTGAATACGAGAGCGAAGCGCAACGCTTGCTCAAGTGGCAACGTTCACGACAGGGCAAACATGTCGAGTTGGGCATCTCAGAGATGAACTTGTTTATGATGCTTGGTATGACCGGTTTGTCGTATGAGCTCCTCGGGGCGCCACTGGTACCGATTGGTACCGTGTATGATCCGTTCGTGTTGCGTGGTCTGGATTCGTTCATCTATGCGGTCTACTCTGGTGCCAAGTTTATTGTGGCAGGTACGCCCTCAGGGGTGACGTTGGCTCCGGAAGGTGGGGCACATCAATCGACGATTACAGCCTCGATAGGAGCCGAGCTGCCCAAGCTGAAGATGGCCGAACCGTGTTTCGCAGGTGAACTCGAATGGCATCTGCTTGATGGTGTACGCCAGTGCTTTGATCGTGAGCATGGGCGGCCGTTGTATGTGCGGCTAAGTACACGCCCCATTGATCAAGCACCATTTGAAGCTGCCAAGGCACGGCTCGGTGTTGACCGTTTGTATGCACAGGTCATGCAGGGCGCATATGTGCTGGCCACTTGGCAGACCGATCATCCTGAGCTGGCGGATGCGCCCAAGGTCATGCTGTGTGCGAGTGGCACCGTCATTCCTGAGGTTCTGGCGGCTGTGGAAGTTTTGTGGCACGAAGGTGTGGCTGCAGATGTGGTGAATATTGTGAGCCAGCGTGCATTGTATGAGCAGTTTGTGGCAGCGCGCAGGCATGAGCAACGCGACCCATTTGCCTGGTTGTTTGATGGTCATGGCACCGAGCGTAACATTCCGATTGTGACGGTGCATGATGCGGCATCACATGCCATGGCGTGGTTTGGCAGTGTGTATGGGGCGAAGGTGACCAGTCTGGGGGTCGATGACTTCGGTCAATCGGGGGCCCGTGACGACTTGTACCGCTACTTTGGTCTTGATACGGCGACCATTGTCGAAGCCGCCCTCTCGGCGCTCGACGAGTAGTACGCTGGCCTAAGTAGTGTCCAACACCCCCACGAGTCACGTTGACCAACGACTCGTGGGGGTGTTGTGTGTGCGGAATCGGCTTGAGCGTGCGTGGTATAATCCTTGTAGTGAATGCCAGGCCGAAGGAATGAAGATGTCGAAATACAAACGTGTACTGGCGGCCTTGTTGCAAGAAATGGCACCGAAAACTACCACAATTCTCGCTTTTGAGGCGGTAGCCACCATGTTGCAAGCGCAATCATCGGTGCGCATGGCGACGGTGGTGCGGCATATGCGTGACTTGATGACAGACACTCCACAAGCCGTGGGGTGGGTATTGCTGTCTGAGCAGCAGGTAGCACCTATTCATGTGGCGGTACGTGGCCTGCGGGTACGGATTGTTCCGACATCTGAGATGCTCATGCGTGGGTATCTGGATTTACATGTACTGCAGCCTTTTTGTAGTCAACATGAGCATTTGGTGTTGCCGAATTTGGATTATGATGAGCTTACCTATGATGATCTTACCTATGATGATGAAGACGTGTTTTACATGTTTGCGTGGGATGAGTTTGATCAGTTGAAGTTGGGTGACCATGTGATTGCTGGCTTTGACGCTTATGATGGGCATATTGTGCGTTTAATCGCAGATACACAAACCGAACGACACGTCGTACAGGCGCAAGCCTACGACGAGCGAGTACGTACGCGCTTGCAGACTGCCAATTTGCGTACGGAATCTCAGATACATGCTGCCGTACTTGCCGCGTATGTGGCAGAACCCATTCATCAAGTTGCTCCTGGATTGCCGTGGACGACCATCGTCGAACAGGTACTGCAGACCAATCGACACACCTATGTGCGCGATGACATTCAGCGGTTGCAAGTGTTGCTGCGTGAGCAGCGTATTCGTGACAGCGAGCACGGCCTGTGGGATGGCATGGCACCACGGTATTCTGCTGCACGTATTGCCATCGACACCGGCGATGACGCCATGATGTCGCACCGCATGACGTTGCCACCAATCGACACCCGTCTGAATCACACCGATCGCATCGAAGAGGCCATTGCTCAGGGTCTGTACGATGTACAGCTCATCGAGCATGGTCAAGACGATGCGGCATATGATGATGATGATGATGACGATGCAGACGACGATGTGATGTCGACCATGTCGGATGACGATGATGCGTTGTGGGGAGCGGATGATTATTTAGCCGCTTTGCGTTCGGATGACGACGATGATGATGGCGACGATGACGATGATGACGATTACCATGACTATGAAGGTGATGATCCAGAGCTGATGGATGCGCACATGTTTGCCATGTTGTTTGCGAATCGCCATCCTGCTCTCGAAGAAATGTCGTTGGAATTGTTGCAAAATCTGACTGCCAGCGAACGGAAGCGCATTGTTCGCGCTGAGTCCGACGATGATTACAATGCGATATTGAGTGCTGCTTTGCAACGATTGTTGCCGCACTTCCCGCATTTTATGCAGACTCTGCGTCCCACGACAAATTTCATAGTTGCAGATATCACTGACGGTGGCCAAACCTATGCGGCCTTTGAACTTGCAGAGTATGTGGCCAAACATGACGCAGCATCAGATGCGCTGCATAGTGACCATGATAATGATGTCTTTGCGACGGGTGGGGAAGCGGTTTTTGCGGTTGAGTCGGCGTTGCGTGATAGTGAGCAGCTCATTGAACACTATGTGATGCAGTTGACCGATCGCCAGATGAGCGCAGCGACCATTCGGCGCAAGCGTGCATTTGTCTATGATTTTGCCGTGTTTATGGCGCGCTATTACACGTTGTCGTTGCATCAGGTGACCTATGCGCACCTTGACGAGTACGTGTTTTTTTACTTCCCACGGCATACCCGTTCTGGGGTGCCGCGTACGGTATCAGACATGATCCGGGCGATTCGGGAGTGTTATCGCCTGCAAGAATCCCCCGCTACGCCTCAGCAACGCGTAGTGGCAAATGCCATCTACGAGCGACGGCATGCGGCAGAGGAGGTCTTGCGTATTTTGGTGAGTTTGCCCCAGTATTCGTTTGATGTGACTGCGCTCGTAGTCCATCTGTTTGCACCATACACCGCATGAAAAACCTGCAATACACGATTTCGGTCATTGACCCTTGCACACATTTGCTTGATGTGCATCTTGAGATCCCAGTGGCTGCCAATCAGACGACGCTCATGATTCAGATGCCAGTCTGGACGCCCGGGTCGTACTTGGTGCGTGAATATGCACGCCATGTACGTGACTTCCGCTGTAGTATGCGTGGGCAGTCTATGGCGTGGTATAAAGTAGACAAGGCCTCGTGGCAGATGACGTTGGTGGGGCAGGCTGGGGTAGTAGATGTGCATTACCGCGTCTACGCCTATGATTTGAGTGTGCGCACCAATCATGTCGATGACAGCCATGCGTTTTTCAATCCGGCGGCGGTATGTATGCAACTCCCCGGGTATGTAGGGGCCATCGATGTGGTCACCCACATGCCTGCGACGTGGCAGGTGGCCACTCAGCTTGAGTCGACAGCCGAGGTACAGGTACAGACCGGGGTGAGTGTGGCTCGGTTTGTGGCCGAAGACTATGATGCGTTGTATGATGCTCCGTTTGAATGTGGCACCCATCGCACTGAGCAATTTTGGTATGCTAATGCGCTCCACGAGGTTGTGTTGTGGGGGAGTGGTAACGAAGACGTGCCACGACTGATGCGTGATATTGAGCAGATTGTACAGAGTGTGGCCGCGCAGTTTGCTCAGGTGCCGTATCGGCGCTATGTGTTCATATTGCACTTGGCCGATGGTCTGTACGGTGGGCTGGAGCATCGTAATAGCACGGTGTGTCTGGTCGATCGTTGGGGGTTTGTGCGTGAGCACGACTACGAACGCATTTTGGGGTTAATTGCTCACGAATTTTTCCATACCTGGAATGTCAAACGCATCCGCCCAGCGCCACTCGGCCCTTTTGATTACCAACGTGAAAACTACACGCGTCAGCTGTGGTTGGTCGAAGGGGTGACTTCCTACTACGATAATCTCATTTTGTGTCGGAGTGGCTTGATATCGCCACAGCGTTACCTTGAGTTGATTACTGCTGATATTGCCATCGTCCAACAAGCACCAGGGCGGCACGTGCAGAGCTTGGCAGAAGCCAGTTTTGATGCATGGATTCGCTACTATCGTCCTGACGAAAACAGTATCAACGTGAGCGTGTCGTACTATGTCAAAGGGGCGGTAGTCGTGCTGGCACTCGACATGTTGATTCGGCGTTTGTCGCAGGGCACACGGAGCTTCGACGATGTGTTGCTGGCGCTAGAAGCGCGGTATCCGTTGCATCTGCCGGGAATCCCCGAAGACGACACCATGGTGCAGTTGATTGCAGAGGTCGGCGGCATTGATCGCGAAGATGTCGCAGAGTTTTTTGCGGCATACATCGGCGGCTATGCTGAAGTCGACTATGCCGAGTTGTTTGCGACAGTCGGACTAGAGCCACGTTGGATGCACAGCAACGATGGAGCGCATGGGATTGGGGTGAATGTGCGCCAAGATGGCACGCGCCTAGTGGTGAGCAGTGTGTTGCAGGACTCACCGGCCATGCGTGCTGGTATTGCCCCACACGATGAAATCGTCGCACTGAACCAGAATCGTGTGGATGTGTCACGCTGGCGAGCGCGGATGGCTGAGCAGACGGTGGGGACGTTGGTCAACGTGACGTTTTTTCGCCGTGATGAACTGCGTACCGTAGCGGTGCAGGTAGTGGCCAACTCGCCGACGGCTTTGACGCTGAGCAGTGTGGCCTTCCCCAGTGGTACCCAGGCCGATGAATATCGACGTTGGCTCAAGGTGGCGGCTACGACATAGAGCAAAGTGAGTGATGAGATGGCAGTAATTTTGGTGGTCGATGATGAACAGCCATTGCGAGAATTAGTGCGTGCCTACCTCGAACACGAATCGTACCAGGTAGTCGAAGCTGCGACCGGTAATGAAGCACTGCAGGCATTTGCGACACATCAGCCCGATGTGTTGGTGCTTGATTTGATGTTGCCTGGCGTCGACGGCATTGAAATCTGCCGGCGTGTGCGGGCTCAGTCTGACGCCTACATCATCATGCTGACTGCGCGTGCTGATGAGGTGGATCGTGTGGTGGGTCTCGAAGTCGGTGCTGATGATTACCTGACCAAACCCTTTTCTCCCCGCGAGCTCGTGGCCCGTGTGCGGGCGTGTTTGCGGCGTCCTCGTGTGGGAAGTGTCGCCGCAGTAGAAACGACCGTATTGCGGTTCGAGGCCCTGGTCATTGACATTGACGGGCATAGCGTTACTCTTGATGGTGAGCCGATTGCATTGACGACCACCGAGTTTCGTTTAATTCAAATCCTGGCCAGCGCTCCAGGCCGTTTGTTTACGCGTTCGCAACTGCTTGAGCAAGTGTGGGGCATGAACTACTACGGTGATGATCATGTGGTCGATGTGCATATTGCCAATGCACGGCGCAAACTCAAAGAAGACCCGGCAGCGCCACGCTACATCGAAACGGTACGTGGCGCTGGGTATCGCTGGAGGCATGCATGACGTCACTGCGGTCACGGCTGTTGACAGCACATTTGCTGGTGATTGCACTCACCATGGTCATGTTCCTGGTGGCGGTCGCGCTGATTACGCCCCGTATTCACGATCGACTGCGTGATGATCCCCAGATTGGGTTTGGCCGTAACCAGCGCGACATCGACGATTTGATGCGTGCCGAGCGCATCTATCGCACGGCCTTGTGGCGGGCGATGCTGACTGCTGGCGGGGTGGCATCGTTGGCTGCGGTGTTGATGAGCATCACCGTGGCCCGAGTGGTGGCGTCTCCGTTGCAAGCGGTGACCCGGGCAAGTCGTCAGATTGCGTCGGGCGACTATTCGCCGATTACGGTCTCGGATGCAACCAATGAAATTCGCGAATTGGCCGCACAATTCAACTACATGGCAGGGGCGCTACGTGACGCCGAGCAACGGCGGGCGGCCCTGATTGGTGATGTGGCCCATGAATTGCGCACCCCGTTGGCCTCCATCGAGGGCTATGCCGAAGGCTTGATTGACGGTGTGGTGGTGCCCGGTGAAAAAAGCTATACTATTATCCGCGATGAAGCGCAGCGAATGCGTCGGATTGTCGATGATCTGCAGTCGTTGTCACGTGCTGAAGCAGGTACACTCACCCTGTATCGTGAGCACTACGACATGTCACAGTTGGTCGGGCGAGCAGTGACACTGTTGGCTACGCAAATCAGCGAAAAAAATGCGCGTGTCACCGTGGTGCCCAATAATGATGCTCTGCCGGTGTACTGTGATGGTGACCGGATTGTGCAGGTGCTGATTAATCTGCTGACCAACGCCCTGCGAGCGATTGAGTCTGGTGGTACTGTGCAGGTGAAGGTAATGCGGCAACATGACTTTGTTGCCTGCCAGATACAAGATAACGGCATTGGCATCGCTCCAGAGCATCTCGAACGTATCTTTGAACGTTTTTATCGTACTGACCCGTCACGTTCACGTGCCACAGGGGGTACCGGAGTCGGTCTGACGATTGCGCGGGCCATCGTGAGCGCTCATGGTGGCACGTTGCGCGCCATGAGTGATGGCATCGGTCAAGGTGCCACTTTTGAGCTGTGTTTGCCGTTTGCACGGGCTGATTAGTCTGGATTCAGCCATTGCATGTGTGACGGCCAGGTGGCCTGGGCGGTGGCATACGTCTGCTGATTATCGTGGAAATATCCGGTGTAGTCTACGGGCTGTGCTCGGCAAGCATCGAACTGTACGTACTCACACAGGACGTGGTACATCAGCGGGGCATGGGTGCGCATCAGGGCAGGACTGCGCCAAAAGAGTTCCCAGTAGCCAGCCACAAACTCCCCGTCATTTTGAAATACATATGGATGTCCGAATGGCACATCGGTTACGCGATCGGGTTGGGCGCACCAACGACGATAGCGTGCGACCTCGTGCTGTTTGGCGTGATACCAGGCTGTGCGCTGAGTGGTGGTCATCCCGGGTAGCTCACCACGGGGTGTTCTCCAGCCATGCAGGCGTTGTGCCGTGGCATCGAGTAGGTGCCCCATCTCGTGCAGGAGTGGTGACACCGAGGGTGTAGGCGTGCGAAATCCCTCACAACTGCGGGAGCTTTCGAGCATGATGGTGTGTCGACCTGGCACGTAGCATCCACCGCCGATGCCGCCGGATTGTGCGTAGTGGGCACGATCCACAGACCATTCGACCTGTGGATGTGTGTCGAGGACGGTTGCGATGATGTCTGGTCGCAGCCAAAAGCAACTTGCCAGCTGCAGAGCAACGACGAGCCGCAGGAACGTGGGAGGAGCCACATCCGTTGCCTTGCCGTAGATGTGCACCTGCAAGCGCGGATCGTGGCCGATTTGATTGAGCAATGCGAGGAAGGCCTGGCGTGCTGGTCCCTGGATGGCCGTGATAAGTGGGGTAATCGTCGCCATGAAGCGCAAATCGGGCGAGTGTTCGATCAACACAACGTTCAACGGTGGGTTGTGTATGCCAGCTGCATGGAGCCGTTCCCAGGCTGGCATGAGTTGTGTGGCTGTGGGGTGGGGTGCTTCGGCGAGTTGCCATGTGGTGTGACCGGCTACTACGAGCGCATTTTGTGACTTGCTGACTGCCAGATGCGCATAATCATTGAGAGAAACAGTGGGCATGATAGTCCTCACAAGCCAACTTAAATACAGATGAATGACGATATTTGTTCTTGAATGAATCTTGATGCAATTCTACATCGAAAATTGACCTCTGCCTTCTATAGTTGTATTGGGTTCGGAAATAAGAGGAGAAGACGATGACAAGCATCGCTTTAGTCGCAATACTATTTTTTGCCGCACGTTTGGCAATTCGCATCGGCATTGTGCTGTTGATTATTTGGGGAGTGATTCGTTTGATTGATCGGTGGCGCACACCAGTGGCTGTAGCCGCTGTGCCGAGTGCCGCAGTGTCAGCCCCTGTGCAAGCAACCACCGTTGCTGTGGATGCAGCGCCGAACGAAACCGAAGTTGTAACGACCGACACCAGTGACACCAAGGAGGTGCGATAATGACTGCTCCACGACGTGATTGGGTCCGAGTATTGGGGATTACCGGTGCGACATTGGTAGTCGCTGGTGCGCTTACGATGGCTGGTTTGGGGATCGCCCAGGCCACGGGTGTGGTCACTACTCCGATGATGGGGTCTGGGAGTATGCACGGTGGCAATGGCTTCGGCATGATGCAGGGTGACCGCGACGGCAGTGGAATGATGGGCAAGCGCGGTCGTATGCATGGTGGTGACGGTTTCGGCATGATGCAGGGCGACGGCTTCGGCATGATGCATGGTGGTGACGGTTTCGGCATGATGCAGGGCGAGCGAGGCCGTGGACGTGGTTATGGTGATGCGCAACAGACACAGATGACTGACGAGACCATCGTCTTGAATGTGATCGACGCACTCCAGCAAGAGCAAGCCTTGGCAACGGCCTTGGTAGCGAGCAACCCGGCTCTGCAGAGCATTGCTGATGCCCGTGCCCAAGAAATTGCAGCTCTGACCAGTTTGGCCACTGCATGGTACCCAGATGCGACGATTCCTACCGCAGTTGCCGCTAGTGGTACGTTGGCTGATTTGCAGTTGTTGATGACCGAAAACACGTCACATCTGCAGCGGATGACGGCCAAGCTGACCTTTGAGCATGAGGAATTGAGTACCTGGGTGACGAATGCACTACAGTCACGAGCTCAAGAAATGCCGTTGTTGTATGGTGAAAGTTCGTAATCAGACTCAATCAGCCCCCAACTCCAATCGGAGTTGGGGGCTTTCGTGCATGTGCGTGGTGAGGATTATGCGAGCAGGTCTGTCCAGATATTGGGTTTGAGGATGGTCGTCCATTGGCGTGCGACGCACGCGACTTCGATGAGTTGGTGCTCACACCAAGGGCGTGCCATGAGTTGGAATCCAACGGGTAGGCCGTTTTTGGTGTAACCAGCAGGCATCGAGATGGCTGGTATGCCAACCAGGTTGGCGGCAAAGGCAAAGCGCATCATTTCGAATGTCGCACCAAGATCGCTTTTGCCATGCGCTACGGTGCGATTGTCGATGACTGGTGCAGTCAGACCGCTAGTGGGGGTGGCAATGAAGTCGACTTGTGCAAACACCTGCTTGAGTGTCTGGGTGAAGTGGGCCCGTGTTTGTTGGGCATGTGTGATATCTGCCTCGTCAAACACACTGGCAATGGCCAAGGACAGGCGAGTTTCGTCACTGAGGGCACTGCGATGGTCGGCGTAGAGTGGTGCCAGGGCCTGCAGAATCTCGGTGGTGATAATGATCGTGTGTGCCACACGAGCAGCTTCAAGGCCGGGAATGGCGACTTCCCGGAGTTCAGCACCTGCTGAACGGAGATAGTGTAGCATGCTCCGGCAGGCGGATACGACTTCAGGATGGGCGTGTTCGAACCAAGCCGGCATATAGCCGATGGTAACTCCACGTAAATCCTGACGGGTAATATCGGCGCGTTGGTAGATGTGTTGGCTGACGGTGCGATCATCACTGGCCCCGCCCACCATGGCGTGCATGGCGATATCGAGGTCAGGTGCACTAGTCGCAAATGGCCCTGGGAACGACATACTGGTGACTGCACCAGCTCCGCCCAACGACGAGATCCGTCGGTAGGTGGGTTTGATGCCGTAGATGCCGGTGAAGCTGGCAGGGAGACGGATGGAGCCACCCCCATCTGCGCCGAGCCCGATGAGTGCTTGGCCACTGGCCACAGCTGCTGCAACCCCGCCTGAGCTGCCACCTGCACTATGTGCAGGCTGGACTGGGTTGCGGGCAGGGCCGTAGGCGGCGCTGGTGCCAGTAACTCCAATCCCGACTTCGTGCATTTGTGATTTGCCGATGATGCAGGCGCCATGGGCACGCAGATGACTTACGGGTACAGCATCACCAGTGTAGGTGGTGCGAAAAAAACTCGTACCTGCACCGGTGCGGTAGTTGGCCACGGCAAATTCGTCTTTGATGCTGACGGGGATGCCATCGAGCTCGCCGAGTGGCGTGCCGGCCGCATAGCGTTGTGTGGCAGCAGCGGCAGCGGCACGGAGTGCCGCATCATCGTAGGCGATGTGGGCATTGAGCTGCGCAAACGTCTGTTGTTGACGTAATGCAATGATGTGCTCGATGACGTCACTCGGTGTCGTCGTTCGTTCGCGGTAGGCTGCATGGAGTTGGCGAATAGAACGATACGGTGTGGCGTGCTCGTGCTGATGGGCATGGACGGTGTGTGGCTCGGCTGCTGGTGCTCCGGGCCACTGAGTGGTGTCCGGCTCTGCGAGCGGTTGTGACTGCTCGGTTTGGGCTTGGTACGCACTCACACCTGCATCACGGAGTAGTGCTGGTGTGAGGAGCTTGGCAGTGGGCGGATATTCGAGCAGTGCCCGCACGATGCGCAGTGGGATACCACTCAGCACCGGCAATGACACAGAATGTAAATCATACATGGTGCACCTCACTCCTACACATGTAATGCCACGCCTGAGCAACCTGGATCAGCGCCACCTTGCAGTACACCATTGCGCATGGCTACGGCATGGACGAGCGCCATGGCGCCATGGCTTTGGGGCAAGCGCGATATAGGGTGGCGTTGGCGTACCTCGGCACAGATGTACTCGGGGATGCGTCCATGACAGACGATGTTGTTGCCTTGGCAGTCGAACCGTGGCGCTGCAATGGCATCGCTGACGCTCATGTCGAAGTCGATGAAGTTGAGGATGGTGCTGAGCACTGCTGTGATAATGCGCGATGCGCCGGGAGCACCGACCACGAGCACCGGTTTACCGTCCTTCGAGATAATCGTCGGTGCCATACCTGTGGTGCGCCCGACCCGTGGCGCAATGGAATTACGATGACCAGGGAATGGATGGAAGTTGACCATGGAATTGTTGTACATGAAGCCCAAACCGGGTGTAATCACCCCCGAAGACATCCCCAACGAGTGGGTGAGTGCCACACACATGCCGTTGTGGTCGACGACGCTGATATGTGTGGTGTCGGGTGGGGTGGTGGGGGTGTCGCCGGTGGTGATAGGTTTGCCGGCGTTGATATGGGCCTGCCACTCGGCCGCACGAGCCTTGGACGTCATCCACGACACCGGCACAGGGCCGCCACGTGGATCGCCGAGATGGGCATTACGGTCGGTGAATGCTGCCTTCATGGCCATGGCGACGAGGTAGATGTATTCGGCACTGTTGTGACCAAGTGCGCGCAAATTGTAGCCCTCGAGGATGTTGAGAATCTCAATGACGGTTGGGCCACCGTGTGGGGCTTGTGATGTGGCAATTTCGTAGCCGCGGTAGGTGCCATAGACGATTTGCTCGTCAGCGACTTGATACTCCGCCAAGTCCGCTGCCGTCACATATGCCCCGTTAGCAGCCAAATCACTCGACATACGAGCGGCAAGTTCGCCATGGTAGAAGTCATCGGCACCGTGTTTGGCCAAATGCTCGAGCGTGCGGGCGTAGTCGGGGTTTTTGATGATTTCGCCTTCGTCGAATGGTTGCCCGTCGCGCAAGTAGATGCGACTGGCCTCGGCATTGCTGGTGACGTATTCCAACATCGACACGGCCTCTGCGTACTTGGTGCGGGTCTTCCAACGAGCTGCCAAATGTGAGTCAACCATGAAGCCATTGGCTGCAGTATTGATGGCTGGGGCAATGGCGTCACCCCAACTGAGTGTGCCGTGGCGTGCCAGCAGTGTGTGCATGGCCAGTACGGTGCCTGGTGTGCAGATCGACGTATATCCCTTGTCGTTGACTTTGCCCTCGAGGAAGTAGCCCCAACCATCAGGACTGAGTCGGATAAATTTATCGGTCCACATATCTGGAGTGACGAGGGACCCCGCCAATGCTGGTGCATCAAGCAATTCTGCGGCTTGACCAGGTTTTTGGACCATGGCGAGTGCGTAGCCACCAATCCCACACATTTGTGGATTCACGATACCCTGCACAAAGGCACAAGTGACAGCCGCATCTACGGCATTGCCACCTTTACGGAGGACTTCGGCTCCCGCTTCTACGGCAATTGGTTCCGGTCCAGAAATAACAGCAGTCATTGGTGTTTCCTTTTGTGTATAACGAGCCTATATAGTACTGATTGTACAACGGATGTAATCTGAACGTGCTGTTATTCGCGTGGCTGTTGACAGGATTCTTGGTCAACCCGGCATAGTTGTAAATGCTCGGTGAGTTGAGTAAATGTTGGTTGACTGCTGATGTCTGGATTAAATGCAACCTGAGATGGAAAGAGCGGGCTTTGATAGAGTGGGTATGCATTACAGAAGGATTTTTGCACAATGCTCACGTCAGCGACAATCACTACGTCTATGTTTCCTTTAAATACGTTGCCACATAGAATGCGCTTGGTGGTTGGACTGATAATCATGTCGTGTGGATGATTGAACATCAAAGTCGTTGGAATGCGAGTGAATGCTTGTGCAATATGAGGGAATGGACCATAGTAGCCCACATGGAGATTGGCTGCTTGGAGTTTGGTGGCGGTAAGTTGCACGGTCTCGAAAGGCCAGTCACTCATGCGGTCGCTCGCACTCTTTGATGCGACGATGTCGGCTTGGCGCTGTTGCATGACCACATCTGCATATTGCAAGGGCGGAGGGAATGCCGTTGGAATGAGCGTATACCCACATATTAAGGCAACTGGAAAGAGTGCCCCACTCCGGATAGTGCTGAGCACAATGGATGTCTGTGTGGGGGCATGGAGCCGAATCAGCGTCCAGAGTGAATACAACGCCACCGAAAGCGGAATAAGACTAATCCCCAATGATCGTGCCGAAGATCGATTGAGGTAATAGAGCAAGCCTATCGTGGCTACAATAGTGAAGTAGAGAAATTGCCGGTAATTGCGTATGCGTATGGGATCTGCGAGTAGCCAATCTCGGTACTGCGCCGGACGAATAATGTTGAGCATTGCCACCACACATAGTGCGACGGTAAGAGTGATGACGAGAGTGCCTGGCCCTGGGAAGGATATCATCAAGGCCCCAAACCCGCCTGAAAATTGACGACTGAACCAAAATATGTACTCAGGATTCAATGGTTTATCGATGATGTGGTATGCGGCAATGATGCCCAGAAAAAACGAAATAATGCCAGCACAATACCATAATCCGAAGGAAAACCTTGTCTGCCAATTCGTCATATATGGGTTAAACACGATGATAATTCCGAGTGCAAATGCGGACATGAACCCAAAGTCATTGTTGTTGAATATGATGATGCCGCTGATGATGCCTAAATACCAATGCTGGTATGCACGAATCGTGTGCTTCCACTTTTCTAAGAAGTGAATGCTGACAAAGAAGAGTGCAACAATAGAAAACAAACGCATTGGGACAATGGAATAGAAATCAGCCGAGGGAGTAGATTCAATGATGCGGTTCCATGCTGGGAAAGAACTCATGAATATCGGCGGCAGTGCAAAGATGATGGCTTGTGCATACGATTTGCGTTCCATTGATTGATAGACGGTGATGACCATGAGCCCAGCAACAATCAACGTGGTTGTCATGATTCCATATACGCCGATGTTTACGATTTCTGTGGAACCCTGTAGGGCAGGAATGAGTTGTATGAGCCAGATCCACATGGCGAGGATTGACGAGTATTGTGGAATGAAATCATGATAGGCAAGTCGTCCTGCGATTGGTGCGAGGGTTTCATTGACCACATACATATTGTGAAATGCATCGTTGGCGGTGAACGTGGTTGCGACGGCTACGAAACAGATCCATACCGCAACGATACGCATGAACCAATTTCCCCAGCGGGTGGTGTGTGATTGTTGCATGATATACGGGAATAACAGAGAAACACCCATCAACACCATGAAAAACCACACATCAAAACCCGCGAAACGAGGAATGGTGTTTGCTCGTAGTGTTTCGTTCTGAAAACCGAAAAACAGAACCACAAACCACCCAACCAATACGCTTACTATCCCGAGGTATGTACGTTTGGATAGTATCGAATTGATGGGTGATGTTCGGCGTATTGTTGCCCAAAGAGTGGTGATGCTGGTGATAACGATGGCAAGTACAAACAATGCCAGATCCCACCACTCAGCGTTGTCGTTGTTGCGTAGCCACCAGAGTAGACCGGTTGCGATACCACTGATGCCCACTCCGACAAACCATTGTTGTGCGAGTTGATGGCCTAGGGAATGTGGAGTGTGCTTGTCAAACATGAACCACTCTGCAGTGCGATTGAGCCATGGGCGCATCAGCGCAGGGAATTTCTGATAATCAAAGAAAACGATGATAATTCCCAGTTCAATGATGCGGATATACATCTGAGCAAGTCCTTGTTGATGGGCAAAGGCCAGCCCGATGCATACGACGATGCTGACGAGCCAGCGCAACGATTGCCACAACCCCGTGATTGCAAAGCTGGTGACAAATAACGTGAATCCTACCCAAGCAAGTTCCCACCAAAATGCCACCCCTCGTGTTGCAAGTTGTTGCATGTGGATGTGATGTACGGCAAGACCGAGGGTGCGATTTTCAATGACTTTGGGTTGTGTTTGGATGATGAGTTGTGGCGTTGTGAGTGTTGGTATCCATTCGGGATTGCGTTGAAATAACACATGGTATTTGCGAAAACGTTGTTCGTGAGTCGTATATGCAAAGAATTGAGATTGCTGATGTTGTAATGCTATGGAAAACGATTGTTGTGGCTCATACCCCACCATTGATAGTGTAATCAGCGAATATGATGCGTATGTAGCGGGGAGGCTCAGCACAATTGTCGGATTACTCCAACGGAATGGAGTAGCACCGTCCCATGTTTCGAGGTATTGGAATGATGAGTCTTGAGCAGGGGAATTTTGTGCAGACATGAGTGTACGATTTGTGTCAAAGACATTCGTACTAAGTATCCACGTAAGCAAACACAGTATGAACAAGCAGGCAGAAATTGTACGTGACCACATAGTATGAGTATATTGTCCTCGTCAGCATCGTATCGGTGTACTGAGGCTATGATATCATACTATTTATCTACTTCTCGGCATGAAATTGCACTCGAGTAGTGGTTCATGGCGTTGTGAAGGTACTTTCGATGCTTGAGGAATCGGTTATGCATACACGCGACGAAATTCGACTGACAGAGCTAGCTGGTTGTGCTGGCTGAGCTGCCAAATTGGGGCCGGGTGCCCTCCAAGATATTATTACCGGGCTGCAGTTTACTCCTCACGCCAATTTATTGGTGGGGGTAGGTCGTGCGGATGATGCCGCAGTGTATCAACTCAATGATCAGCAAGCATTGGTGCAGACGGTCGATTTCTTCCCACCGATTGTCGATGATCCGTACGACTACGGCTATATCGCTGCGGTGAACGCATTGTCGGACGTTTACGCCATGGGGGGCACACCACTGCTTGCGCTGGCAATTGCCGCCTTCCCCGAGACCTTGCCGACGGACGTTTGTCAACGCATTTTGCAAGGTGGAATCGACGCAGTCGCGGCGGCTGGTGCGGTAGTCGCCGGCGGGCACACGATTGTCGATCCGGAGCCCAAATATGGATTGTGTGTGACTGGCATAGTTGATCCGCAGGCTGTAACCCGCAAAA
>VFQT010001294.1_pt1 | contig 30974 bp, 20 predicted proteins | sample 3512381 | NCBI WGS metagenome assembly VFQT01 (sample SAMN10412376, study PRJNA504923) | tailings metagenome | isolation source: Relicate 2 Philex TSF3 active mining site | place: Philippines: Tuba, Benguet | collected 2017-08-29
TCCAAACGTTATTAGAATTTAATAAAGGTTCTTCTATTACAACTTTTGTGATTCCTAAATTTCTATATCCCTCTAACTTTTCTTCAAAAGCCTTAACTTTTAAAATAAGTTCTTCAATTTTATCTTCTGGTTTTGGTTTGATAACCGGTGAAAAGTGCGTTAATTCTAATAATTCTTTAGTTTGTATATCAAATATAGACCACCCAATTGTTCGGGTCGATACGTCTAATCCTAGAACTTTTGGTGAGTTCTTAAAGTCTGTTTTTGCCATAAAAAATTAAAAATCAAGTTTAACAGGATACTGTTGAATTCCCTGTCTTTTTTCGGGAGATTGTATCTTAGATATAACCATAAGCTCTTTGTCTGCATTGTAAAGTCCAACTTCAGTCACATATGGTGGTGTTATACCATCCCAAGTCGGGTTCGATGATTTTAAAAATTGAGTTTGACCTAAATTACATAAAAAGTTCATAACGTATATCGTTGCTTGTATATCTGTTTGGATATTACCAAAGAAATAATAATCTCCACCAAAATTTAAGGTCAATCCTGTTTGATTTACAGATGGTAAATTCAAATAGTTATTCAAATTATAAGTTGGTGCGTTATCATACATGTCTTTTGTTATTTGTATTGTTGTTGCGGTAAGAGCGCTTAAAGTTAAAAATCCATTTGATGTTTTTGCCGATAGTTGTTCCATTACATCTATTTCTTTCCATGAAGTACTCAGTGGTCTTGTTTGGCCTGAAGATGTTTTTTGTGCAATAACTTTCATTTCGTTAGCTGTGAATCCGGTTGGTATGGAGTTCAAGTCCGATATTAGGAAATTAAATTCATTACCGAACTTTAAAAAAGCGTTATATGTTAATTGAGTTGAATCGGTTGATGTTGGTGTGATAGTAGTGTAGTAATTACAATGTAAAGAATTTGTAAACGCAGAGTTATTAAATCTATACGTTACAAATAAACTTTCTGTATTTGCGCTTATTAATCCTTCATCTTCCCCTAATACTCCATCACAAGCATTTGGTATGATTATACCTCCTTTAGGTGCAGGTAAAGTCCAAGATCTATTCGATTTTGAATTCAGAGTTGCAACTATCTCTTCGTCATCGAATATAATCATTTTAAGATCAGGAAAAACTTTTCCAACTCTATTAGGAAACCCGTTAGTATTTGGGTGAGTGTCCCACAGGTGATAATATCTAATGCCCGGTTTATTGAAATCGGCACTCTTAGATGATTTTATATAGTATGGTGTCAAAAGGTTCAATGATGAAAATCCGTCAGGGTCTGTATAAAAATCTTCACCTATTGTTTTGTTTGGGTTTTTATGCCACATGATCCAAGGTATCGTAATTTTAAGATTTCTAGCTTGTCCTGTTTCACCTGAATTTGCAACATCAAACGTTTGTTGTGCAAATTTTTCACCATAAAAATTATCAATGGATTGATTAGTATAATGAACAATCGCAATTGCCTTTTGTTCAGATGGTTTTAGTGTAATTTTTTCACCTAATGAATTGTAGTAAAAAGCACTACTAGTATCCCTTTGACCACCATCTGTATTATACCCTAAATATTCTTTGGTCCCAACATATCCTGATGATTCGAAATTTAAATAACCCTGATTTATGTTACTGAATAATCCCGCAGGTGATTCAGTCCACGGACTATTCATATTCCATACTTTTACATCCGTTTGTGAAACATCACAATTTGTTTCAAAATTGAATACGTTGGTTGCCCAATATGGTTCAGGAGTTACTGAGTCATAAAGTGCTGTCATACCTGAAGGGTAAAATACAACTCTACTTTGACCAGAATACCCCATATTTAAAAAATCAGGTACTTGTCTATCAATCTCTATTGAAACTGTTGTTGCTGATGATGTGTCACCAGTGATATTAATTACTTTATAGGTAAATATAGAAGAATTACCACTTAAAGGAGTTACTGAGTTTGTACTGAATATAGTCACAAACATACCAGGTGTTACAACACCAGATACCGTGGCATTTATTGTATTTGCTGATATTGTTATTACAGTTCCTGAAGATAAGTCACTATTTAAAATAACAAAATTCGGATTGATTGTATATGCCGATGAGGTATATAATGTTGATCCTGTAAAGAACCCTCTTGGTGCTGCAGAATTATAAATATTGTCAACAAATGATGCGTCAAACGGAATACCATATGTACTACCAGAGTTAGGGTCAACAAAAATTGGGTACTTGATGTTCATTTTATTATATTCAGGAACCGGAGTTAAGTTTTGAGAATTATATTGTGGTCTTAATATATTAAAAGTATTTAAAACATTTTCTCCGTTGAAATTGTAACAAACTTCACTATCTCCTATTTGAAAATAGGCAACATTAAAATTACCCTGAGAAAGTCTCCTTCTACCGGCATCTGTTAGAATTGTGTTTATTAATCCGTCTGTTGTTTTGTTGATATAAGACATATGTTATAAATATGATATTGTTTGTTTTTTATGATGATGGTCCTACCGGTGGTGGTGAAACAAGAAGTCCACTTATGTTGATTAAATTAGTTATAGGGTTGAGAGGAATATTAATATTTTCACATGATCCTTGATTTATTAATGTTACATTTGTTACTGTGATACTATCCCTTATCGCTCCTTTTGTTGGGCATGTTTGTGAGTTTGATACTGTCACTTTTTTAAACGCTTGTCCTGTTATTGTACCAGCACCTATAATTTTTGCAGAATATATTCTTGTCGAAGCAGTAGTATTGAAGTTTGTAAAGTTAGTAGTTCCATTACAAAAAACACTTGTTGATGTATTGGTGTTTGTTGTAATTCCACTAGATAGATATTGCCCTCCCCCTGTTTGTCCGGTAGTTGTATTATAAACAATAATAGGTGATGTTGTAGAATTTGTTCCTCCAGAAATATTTGTTGTATGGATAATATCAAAAGTCAATGTTTTATTAGCAGGTAAAGGGGGTTGCACCTCAATAACCCAACTCAGATTCAATTCACTACTATTAAGTGAGTTTGTGGGTATTGGGTTCGATGGTAAAAAATTCAATGTTACCTGGTAGTTAGTAACAGACTGTTGTGGTTGTACTTGAACTATTTTAGATCCAATATTACCTAATATGTCTTTAGCATAAACGGTATAGGTACCTGTTGCCAAATTAATAAAAAATGGTGATATTTGATAGGAACCCGCATTATTAGAAAGAGAGTAAGTGTATGGTGGAGTTCCTCCATTTACACTCGTTACTTGTAAAGTTCCATTTGTGGTATTTACGCAAGTTGATGGTGAGGTAACTGTATTTATTGTAATATTACTTTGACATGTACCTTGTAGGACATTAATAAATCCGTTGGCACCATTCAAAGTCCATAAACCTATTGGTGGTGATATATTTGATTGTAGTGTTGGTTGACCATTTAGAGTCCATCCTGATACCATCCATTGTAACGCGGTTGTGTTGTAATATATAGTTTGTGTACCACTAGACCATGACGGATAACCATTAATTGTGTTAGCAGAATAAAATTGATATTGGTTATTAGATATATTGGCGGTTGGCGGTAATCCAGTAAATGTTGTTATTTGAGATTTCAAACATAGAAGTGCCGTATTTTCAAATTCAGGAGTTACAGGTAAGCATTCGGTGCAGTTCACAAAAGGTCCTGAAGTGGTAGTCGCCGTAAATGGATAATATGTTTGCCCTGTGTATTCAACTAAACCATTACTAACCCAACATCCAAGTTGCGAAGCTAAAGTATAAGTTTTTCCGGTAGTGATTTGATTTTCTATATCCGCAGTATAATATATGTAATTAGAAGGTGAGTTACAGTCGAAAAATGACTCTAAATAAAAACTATCGAAACCAACAGTACATGTTGTTGTTGCAGTAAAATCACCATAATAATCTGTAACAACCGCAGTATAATCACCGGCCTGCACACCTATCAAACTTTGTGTATGAGCTCCATTTTCCCAACTTATACTGTATGGTGGAGTACCTCCTGTTATAATCAAAATGATAGATCCGTCACTAGTGAATGGACTATAGGCGTTTATAGTTTGACACTCAACACCTAAAGGAAAAAGCGTAACAATATTACATGTATTTGAACTATAATTAACCAAAATTAACTAAATTATAATAAATTTTTAATTTTATATTACCGTCACCGTTTGTTGGATCAGAAGCATTATATAATATTACATTAGTATTGAAAAGTGAAGTTGTATAATTATTATTCCAAATAGCAACAACATTATTTGTTGTTTGACAATTTATTGTTGGGGATATTTGGTTAAATGAGTCATCTACTAATCTTACTTGGGTTAAACCAGTGTATCCTGTTGTTCCGAAATCATACTCAAAATACATTTTAAAGTCATAATATTGAGAAGTACCTAAAGATGGTAACACAACAACCGGTGATGAATTCAAAGTAAGGATTTGAGCACTTGATACTGTTACTGCCGTATAATATTGATAACCACCAATTGTAGGTGCGATCTGATTTAATTCGGCTTTATAAGATGATCCCGCAGAATCTTGTGAAGTATCCCCTGTTGTTACAATGTGGATTAATGTTGTTGGTGTTATTGCTGATGATTGAGCTAATGTTTTATCGGTTAGTTTTGCCATGTCTTTTATATAATATATATAAGTTTATTGAAATTCATATGGTGTATCGTCCATGAATTCAAAAATTTCGCTATCCATAAATTGTTTAAATTCTGAATAATTGTTACAATATTCACAATCATTGTTGTCTATAAATTTTATTGAATATGTTGGGAAAGTTTCATATAGTTCGGGTAATAAAAATGAATATGGTAATGATGTTGCGGTACCAGCATAGATACACGATCCTGTTTCATCACAAGAATCACAAATCCATATGTCTAATGGTAATGTTCCTGTCGTTGAATTTAATGTTATTAGTGTTGCCATTTTAACAATTTCCGTTTACGTTACAATAATCAGTTATTTTACCTGTACCATCAACTTGATATATTTTAGTACCATATTTTATATAACTTACATATACCGGTGTTGTAAATGTTTGGTCTTCATAAATATAAATTCCATTACTTATTGTTGATGCACTTGTATAAATAGTTTGGTTGGTACCTCCATTTGTAAGTTCACAAACAGGACAATTCAAACTAAATTCACCTTTGACTGAAAAACTATTAATAGATGGTGTAGGTGTAGGTGTTGGCGTTAGACAACTCAAGCATGTTGAATATTTTGTGAAGCTAGACCCCGTGAATACTTCTTGAATCGACCAAATATACCCACTAGGTGGTGTATATCCAATATAATTACCGATGTATGTGAAACATTGTCCTGATGTAGTTTTCAAAACATCACCAACATTTATTACTATATCAGGATATGTAAATTGTATTATCATTGAATTTGATGTACATGAAGTAAATACAAATTGTGTTGATGGTGCAAATGTTGGCATAGGTGTTGGTGTTGGTGTAGGTGTTGGGCTTGGTGTTGGTGTAGGTGTTGGGCTCGGCGTAGGTGTTGGTGCAACGCAAGAAGTACAACCAGAAATATAAATAGCATCTACCGATGTTAATAAACTAGATGGACTACCAAACACAATACTATCGTATGTAACACACTTATAATTCCCATTAATCGAAGCCAAAAATGTTGTACCTGTTGTCACACCTGAACCTGAAAAAATTATTTGTCCTGAAATGAAATATTCTAAACCATTACTACAATCCACTAATTTTTTTACGCTGACACATTCAAAATTGCCACTATCAACAACATATGTTACAGATGATAACACGGGATATGGATAAATTGTAGGGGTTGGTGTGGGTGTTGGTGTAGGGGTTGGTGTTGGTCCTGGTGATCCAGAAAAAGTCAAGGAAACACTAAAACCTGAACATATATCCGGTGTAGGGGTTGGTGTTGGTGTAGGGGTTGGAGTGGGGGTTGGTGTTGGTGTAGGGGTTGGTGTTGGTATTTCACATTCCAGCAAAATATCGAAATCTAATAATGAGCATGGGTCAGATGGTGTCGATCCTGATACACATATACCTTCGTTTAATATTGTAGTGTCCAAATCAGGACATGTCGATGAAGTAGGTTGGGATCCATAAAAAAAACAGTTCCCTGTTAGTCCTGTTGATAGGCACCATTTAGTGTTATTATAAAAGAGGTAACCCGGATTTGTACCTCCCGTCCAAAAAGGATAACCATTTTCATGTCCGGCGACATTATAATTTCCGGTTATTGCAGTATATCCACTAAAGTTTATGGAAATACAAATTTCATTACTACAACAATCACCTGTTACACATAAAGTATCTGAACAGTCGGTTTGTAAAGTATAGGTTCCATCTAAATTTGTAAATGTTGTCGCAGTAAAACCTGAAGTAAAAGCAGATACAATAATATAACAACCGTCAGGTACAATAGGGTCTCCAGAAAAATGATAGGTTAGACCTGTTGTGGCCGTACCGCCCGTTGCTACCCAAGCAGCGTCATCCGTCACATATTGGTAAGCATCATAACAACAACCTTGAAATCTTAAATCTGCCATTAAAGTTTAAACTTTATTATATAAATAACCGAAAGTTCATTTTATTAAAGTCAAAATTATTCGAAAATTTCAAAATACTGTCTCCAATCAGATTTTACTATGTTATAATTATCTTTGTTATCAAGAAAACAAAAATCTAAAATTTTTTCTTCGCTGCCAATCACTTTATTATTAAGATAATATTCAACTAATTTATCAAATCTTTCTATTAGTTCATCAACTACACCATTATTAGGAATAAAAAAACAACCTCCATGAATGTATCGATACTGTGAAAGTAAATGTAAGTCTCTGTTATGTATACTAAAGTTTTCTTGATGTGAAAAAAAAGTTACTTTATTAGAAAACTTTCCATTAATTTTATCCAAATTAGGAAATCCAGTGTGAACTTCTTTTTTTTCATCTCTAATAACACCAGCATCACACCAAATAAAAAAATCTGAATCACATAGTTTATTTTCTATTATGTATTTTATAAAATATAACTTATTAAAAATTACCGTATTATATTCAGGTTTAGTCATCTCGGGTACTTTAAATATTACCTTACTTTTGAAAACCTCATCATTCATTAAATTTTTTATTTTACTGTAATATTTTTTATATGAGTCAATGTCTTTAAAATCCTGTACAACTATTTTTGTTTTAATTAGTTCGGGATCTGCTTTTTTTCTATTTTCTAATATAAAATCTTTGAATTTATCTTCAGTGAAGATGACCATTTCATTTTCAAAGTTTAAAATATTTTTCATCCAATATTGATATGTGTGGTATGATTGGGCGTAGTTTTCCCATTTATCTCTACCAATATCAAAAAGTGCTGTAACAATCGTAGTTTTTTTTATCATATCTCACCTTTATATTGTTTTATCCATTCTTTTGATTTAGAGTGTGTCCATACTGACCAAGATTTTGGTGTTCTTGTAGTTAAAAATGTCCTACAAATTTTAATATTATTATTATAAAAAAAAGATTTAATTTCATTTTCATCAGAGTCTTGTCTAAAAATTTCATGACCGTTTTCGTCATGATAAGTTACCGCCCAAAAATCATAATCTTTTTCTGTAAATTCTTTTAAGTCAAGATCTATACAATTTGTAAATGTCTTTGAAAAACTGTTTACCCATTCAATTTCATTTTCATAATCAGGATTAGGTGGGTATTTTTTTTCTAAAGTATAATCTTGAACCGCTCTTTTATCAAAAAGAAGACCAGCATATTTTTCATAATCCCTTAATGTTCTCTCACTACCTAAACCATATTCACCATCATGACCTTCTTGTACCTCACCGTCCATACCAAATAATTTTCTATTAAGTAAATGGGCTCTTTCATTTTTTTTATACCACTCTTTATCGTCGTCCCATTGTTTAGTCCTACCGTTTCTTGTGTATTCGTGCCAAACAACCACTCTATGTGGATGAAAGAGATCATACCCATGTGTAAAAGCTCTTACGGTAATCGATATTTCTTCTCCGTGAAAATAAAAATTAGGATTGTGTTGTACTTCTTTACTAAATTGACCTAATGTAAAACAAAAATGTGCAGAATAGAATCTAGAAGGTGTAGGTGTATCAATGTCTTGCCAATTAGGTATCGCTTCAGGTAAAAAGAAAACAGCACCTTCAGGTATGAATTTATCAAATACCATTCTCCAAGGAACATTGACTCTACCGTTTGGGTCATTTTTTGGATCATATGATGGTACATATCCTGTTAAAAGTGGTTTTGGTATTCCTAAATCTTGTAACTGTCTAATCATACCTATTAACGTTTCATCCCAATTTTTTTCAAATCTCATGTGAGAATCAATCTGTAATGTGTAATCTTCGTCATTATACAATTGTTGTACTTGGTTACGAGCCCAACAAACTCCTTTTGATTCTTGATGCGGTATATTTAAAATTTTAAATCTACTATCAGAATTATATTCAGTTAGGTCATCAAATTTATCATCGGGGTGAAATTGTCTTGCAATTCCGAAAACTAAATTTTTAGGGTATTTTGCATTATTAATACAATCTTTAATTGTTGGTAAAAGTTCAGGATCTCTATATGAGGCAATTTGAACAAATATTTTCATATGAGAATGTTATGAAAATATAAAAATAAATAAACTTTACCAAGAAGTTTCTCCAGTAAATCTTACCCACTCTGTTGAATTTCTTAAATAAATACTATTTCCACTCCAACTTATCGTACCAACAACACCTGTCGGGTCTGTTGATCCTGTTGGAACATATGGGTTAGAAACTATTAAATTATTTGAAGTTGATGTTGTTATTGTAGATGTTGTTGCAGATACCGTGGTTGCAGTTAGTGTGCCGGTTACTATTGTACTACCAAATACGTGTAGTTTAGCTGTTGGATTTTCTATACCTAACCCAACAAAACCTCTTGTTGTTCCTGTTCCTTGTATATGAATGTCCGATGTTGAAGTTGCATCTGTTCCAGCATAAAATCTAATATAATCCTCAGTGTTTGTGCCAGGACCATTTATTATATTTAACCCATATGTTTCATTACCTGCATAAATATGCATGTCACCTACTTTACCGTAACCTACGTAAACAACATCATTCCAAGATCTCATCCCTACACTACCGCCGGTTGCCGGTCTTGTAAGATAAGCCCCGATACTAACATCATATCTAGGTATATTAGTATTTCCGCTAACGTTGAACCTACCTCCGACAGACGTTGGGTCATAGTAAAATGTACTATTTGCACCAACTATTTGAAATGGGAATTGTGGTGTGCTTGTACCAATACCAAACCTGGTATTCGATAAATCAATACTAACACCACTAGTCGATCCGAAATATACGTTTCCTTCATTCAAAGGATTTATATTTAATGGCGAACATGAACGTATGTTTGTAACGTATAAGTCATCAACACAATCACCACTATTACCTATTGTTGTTGCTGAAATTGTATTTGCAGTTAATCCATTTGTGAATGTTGTTGTTCCTGTTACTGTACCCCCACTTAAAGGTAAATAATCACCACTTATTGTGGATGTTGATCCTGTTGTTAAACCGGTCACGTTAAACGTCCCACCTGTGTTATTTGTAAATGTAATTGTTCCTGCAGAATACGTTCCACCAGTAACTCTTACATCTGTTGGTAAATTTTGATATGTTGTTGCTGATATTGTATTTGCAGTTAAACCATTTGTGAATGATGTCGATCCTGTTACGGTGCCTCCACTCAAAGGTAAGTATTCACCTGAAGCCGATCCACCACTAAATAATCCAACTAATTGTCCTAATTCTGCTTTATATGAAGACCCCGCGGAATTTTGTGACGTGTCTCCTGTTGTCACAATATGGATAAGCGTTGTTGGTGTTATTGCTGACGCTTGTGCTAATGTTCTGTCTGTTAATAACTGATAAAGTGGCATTTTATTTTATAAATATAATATAAACTTGTTTATTGGAATAAGTACGATACTCCATCCATGAAATCGAAATATATTTCGTCTTGGAAAGCTTTATATGGTCCACAGTCTATTCCTGTCAAATATATACAACCGTTAGTATCGATAATTTTCAAATACAAAAAACTCTCGTTTGGAAAATAATTTTGAGTATCTATTACAACAGTTGCCGGTATAGATGTCAAACCTGAAATATAAAAACATCCGGTGTTTGTTGGGTCACAAAGAAAAATGTCTAAGGGTTCTAAGCTGCCGGTTTCTCCAGTAATATTAATTATCATAATAATAAATATAGATTAGAACCAAACTATTGAATCTCCGTCTTCGGTTGTTAGTATATCCCCTAATTCTGTTAACACAAAGAATCCCTCTTCTTCACAAGTTAATAACTTAAAGTAAATACAACCCGTACTATCAACCGTTTTGACCATAATAGTGGTGGCGGTTTGTAAGAGTGCCGGTAAAACATAAGTTCCGGCAGTTGTGCCCAAAAATGTACAATTATTACCAAATTCATCACAAGCAAATAATGAAATAGGTGGTGTACCTCCTGATATACTTAATATGTCTATAGAGTAAGGCATTTATATTGTAAATACACTACTTATGTAACCTGTTGTACCTGAGACTTGGACTATGTATCTTGTTCCAACTATAGGACAATCATTAGATAGATAACCTCTTCCCCATCCACCATTTGGTACTCCAACATAATCACCGACTACTGGATTTGTTAGTGCACTATCATAATAAAGAATAGTACCAACAGTAATTGCTGAAGTTGTTGTAAAGAAATCACTAGCACAACCCGTGGCCGTTTGTACTGATGAGTCAGAGCTTGGGTAATCGAACCTATTATTATTGAACCAAGTGAATACAGTTGGACCAGGTGTTGGAGTTGGTGTAGGTGTTGGTGTAGGACTAGGTGTAGGACTAGGAGTTGGTGTAGGACTAGGTGTTGGTGTAGGGCTAGGAGTTGGTGTTGGTGTTGGGGTCGGTAATATGTTTTCACAAACTATGTCATAATCTATACTCAATTCAAGTTTAAAATCAACTTCACCCAAACTATCTATACCATCATTACAAATAGATTTAATAGATAGGGTATTATCTAATAAATTCACATTATATGTGCTTATTTCTGGTATTGAATCTAAAATTGTTTGAATTGCTGTTTGCCATGATTGGTCATTTGCAAAAAGTAAAGTTTCTGTAAATGCACTACCATTTAACGTTATAACACAATTAAGTGTTGAATTATTCAATATACAATTAGTATATCCGCTAGTTAAGTCCAAATACCCTTCATTGAACATTTCACTAATACCTCTTTTAGTATTTGTTGTTGTTGAAAAATTTGATGAACATATTTCATATACTACGTAGTTACTCACTAAATTATTATTACAAATAATATCAAAAAATAATTCATTAGTACAACCACTACTATCCGTAATAAGTACAGAATAACTTCCTCCACTCAAATTAGTTGCGGTATTTCCTGTAGTACCTACAGGTACATTATCACTCCAATCATATGTAAAAGTTGGTTCTCCTTCAAAAATATAAACAACAGCCGACCCATCATTCCCATTCACACAATTATTAGGGATGACTGTTGAAAAAAGGTTACTAGATGTTCCAATATTGAAATTTTTTGATACGGAACAATTACTTTCATCGATAACTTGTAAGGTATAATTACCAGCACTAAGGTTATTAAAGGTGAACGCAGTTAGTTGTGTGTTTATTATTGACTGTCCGTCACTCAAAATATAATCGAGTTCTCCGTTTGTTTGCCAATTAGTATATCCAGTACCAACATTCACTGTTAGTTTTCCATTACTATTACCACAGGTAGATCCAGTTACACTCACAGACACATCAAACTTGTCAACTGATTGTATTAGTACTGTGTCGGTATAATTACAAGAACTAGATTGTCCTGATATTGTTAATAAGTAATTATCGGGAGATAAATTATTAAACGTAGCGGTATTTGATTGTAAATTTTGTGAATAAAATAAACCATTTGTTAATCCTGATAAACCATAAAATACAGACCCGTTAGCCCCTTGTATTGTAGTTGTTAATGATCCTGAATTTTGGTTACATTGACTGTTTGTTATTGTATTTCCGACAAAAGTGAACCCAAATGGTATTCCGATACTTACGTTTGTGGTAATCGAACAAAAGTTAGCGTCTCTAATGAAAACTTGATAATTGCCGGATGGTACATTATTCAATGTGAACGTATCGGAAAGGGTATAACCTATCTGATTGGTATTTGCCGAATAATAATAAGGTCCCGTACCTCCAGAAATATTGATAGTTATACTTCCATCAGAAGAAAAACACCCCGTAGGGTTCGTTGATGTGGAACCCACAATACCTAATGGTAATGCCGCACCCACTGTCGCTTGCTCTATTTTTTGACAACCTTTAGAATCGGTAACAGTAACACTGTATGTTCCTTGAGTTAGTCCTGTTGCCAATTGACCTGTTTGTCCATTTGACCAACTAATTGTAAATGGTCCGTCACCAGTCAATCCAGTTACTGCCAATTTACCTGTGTTGATTACACAATTTGATGTATCAACTTTCCAAATACCATAATCTATTTCTGTACTAGCACTTACCACTACATTATCTGTGAATGCGGTTGTAAACCCATAATCATATACCGTCGCGTTATAAATTCCACTATCTAAACCGTCAATTAAAAATGGTAACTGATTAGTTTGGTATAAAGAATAATATAATCCATTCTTGTAAAGTATTATATTATATGGTGCAGATAAAGATGTTGCATTCACATAAAACGAACCATTACTCAAACCACAAGTTGTTCCCGATACGTCGTCTAATGTTGCTTCAAAACACTCTGTTATATTAACATTGAAATATAACTCATTATTTTGTGGAGCTAGTGTGTCATTTATTCTAAATACGTATGTGTCGGCACTTAAACCTGTGTATGAAAAAAGACTACTACTCGTTTGTACAGGAATACTACCAGGTTGTGTATTTGTTATTGTGTAAGGAGGAACTCCCCCTAAGACTTGTAAATTGATTGTTCCGGCGGAAATGTTATTACATGTACCTGTTACTGTAAATAAATAACTAATTGGTCCTTGATTACAGTTTAGTGTGCAGGTTGACCCGCTATCCACTTGAATACCAATCGTTGATGCTGAATATGTTTGATCTACGCAAACAAAGACATCTGCAAGTGCTAGACCTTGTTGTGCATTACCACATGAATCAATATAACTATAATAACCACCTGTAGTTCTTCCCGATAAACCAGCCATTATCCACAATTAATTTGAACGTCCAAACCTATATAAAGTTTGATTTGTTTATTTGTAAAGTTGTCATAACAACTTGAATTACTTATTATTAAATTTCCACCTGATAGATAATAATTTAAACCGTCTTGGTATAGTAATTCTAACTTATCATCTATTGCGTTTATAACATCATAATAAGTTAATGGTAATCCTGTAGTCAAATCAGAAGCATTTTGACCATATCCTGTATAAAATTTTTCTAATATTAAACTTTGTTCTGTATTTGTTAATAAATCTTTTAATCTAAGATCAACATACCAATCGGATATTATTGTATTAAAACTACAATCACCTACCGTATACCCACTACTATTTATCACCTCATTTACTTTATTGTTGAGAACAGTAACAGGATTAAAGTTTGGTATTGAACATGTGGTTGTTTGATCTATACAGTCATAAACAAATGGTTCACCATTATACTCACAAGGGGGGCATATACTCTCTAAGAATGTGCACCCTCTCTGTCTTCTCCAAACAACTTTTTGTCTATGAAAAATAGAATTGTCAAATTTTTGACCGGTCATCCAAAGTGTTGTTGCAGGTACGAACTGTTCAACAAGTCTAACCCAATAGTCTCCTAAACCAAGTGTATAATCTATCATTTTTTGGTAAGTGTAGTTGTTTGTTGGTATATTTACGGTTTGCTGAGACTGTAGATATTTCCAAAAAATGGATTGTAGTGTTGGGTATCCTCCTGTTTTACCATCAGATATTGTCTGTCTATTTCTAACATTTATCATGTTATTATAAAAAGTTTGAGCGAACTCAAAAAAAGTTTTTTCTTTTGGTTTTGGGTTTATCACGGTCCAATCATTTAAACCTGGTGATGGATAATTACCCGATAAACCACTATTTGGTATTGGGTAATTGTATAATACGGACGTATTCCAAACATCGTAAGTTATTCCTTGTCCCATATTCAAATACAACTCCATATTTTTACTATTAACCGCTAACCTATCGTCGGAAATAGTATAGTTTGTAAAACCTATTTCGTTATTATATTTTCTTTCTCCTATTTCATCAACTACCCAAGATTTTTTATTGTCAACGGTCCTATAAAGATTATACCCTAAGTCCATGCTTGGAAAATTTTCAAATCTATCTAAATATTCTTGACCATAAGTGAATGGTTTAAGTTTTGTTCTAACTATTGATGGAGTCACGTTGAAGTTAGATAGTTCGAAGTCAACTTCTTCTTGGGATCTGTGTGACGGTGTAACTTCGAACCAACCCGATCCTTTTTGAAAATAATAATCTTCAGAAAATAAAGGTACTTCTGGATAACCAGATACTAAATTTATAGGATAATCTTCTTGACTTAGTAAAGTGGTTTCTAAAAAACCGTCTGTAGTAAATCCTGTATATTTTTTACCTAATATATTGAACGTATTTGTTGAATCTAATGCAGGTGATGATGTGAATTTTGTACCTCCAGATATTATTGCAAATTGTTCATCAAAATCTTCGATAGGTATTTTACTATCCGCTAGATAAATAAATTCATTGAACTCTATAAGTTGTTCAGGTGCTCCGATAAATCTTAGAATGTATTCTATTGATTTTCTAGTTCCTTTACTTCTGAATAAATATGAGGCATTCATTATTAGATTTCTATAAAACTGATAATTAAGTTCCTGTGGAGTACTCTGTACAACTTGTCCTGGATATATTTGTTCTGTAGAATTAGTAAAAATAGAACCCAAAAAACTTTCATTTGTTATTGGTGAGATATTTGTATCTATTCCCAAAGTTCTCGCTAAATTTGACAATAGTTGAGATGGTATATCATTACCTACTTTATAATTAACTGATGTCATATAAGCAAGTGATTCAATGAATTTCTTCGTTTCATCAAAACTTCGACCATATAGTTGTAAAACTTTTTCTACTTTTTGGTCGTTGGTGTCAAATTCTTTTATCGATCCTGCAGTTAAAAACCTACTAATTAAATTTGTTTTAAACTCATCTAAGTTCTCGGTAATTTTACTCAACTCATTAACATATAAATCGAAATTTTCAGTTCTAATATCCAAATTCCATAAACCATCTAGTGACCAAGTAAGTTTCTGAGAAAAAATAGTGTAATTACCATTAGAATCGTAATCAGGATACTCAAATTTTGATGAGTAAACTGGTGAAGTATTTCTATTAAGTAAGTATTTTTCAACATAATCGAAATTCATGTTGAATATTTCTTCTGTTTTTTGATTGTTAGGTTTGATTATTAAGGTGTTTGTGGTTTGTGTTTGAGATGAAAATGGATTTCCCTCAACTATAAAATTCAAAGTACCTGAAGATATTGTATTTGTTGGTGTAAAATCTAATACTTTATATTCAGTATTCAAATTATTAACATAAAGTGAAAATTTTTCGTAGTTAGTTGTAAGATTTCTATATTCACTTACCTTAATCGGTCTGAAAGATAAATTGTTGGTAGCATTTACCGTGTAATCTATTTCAAGTGGATTTTTTACCAAAGAAACATCAACATCAAAAGATGTTTCGTCATTTGTTGAATCATAAATAATATTGAAAGCAGTGTACCCTGTATAAAAACTGAAATTTTGATTGTCTATTTGTAACGCTGCTGGAAAAAAGTTTATTATTTTTGTAACTGATGCTGAAATTCTTTTACTGAATGATCCGTACAATGAAAAACTAGTTATCTGTGATAAATCAAAATTAGGAAATATTTTGAAGTTTTTTTCAACAAGTAATTTACTTTCTTCTACACTTTGTATATTCAAATTATCTAAAGTGTACGCGTCAGAAAAAACTCCTGTTGAAAAGGTTCTACTTACTTTTTCAAAAGACGATGTGGTGAACTCAAAGTTTCCTTGCGTTAAACCTCCTCCATCAACAATTTGAAATCCGACTAAGTTGTCAGAAAACGTAGTTGAGCCGATGGCTGCTGGTGGTGGGCACAAAAATTTAGTTTTAGCCATTAAGTAATAATATTTGTAAAGTTTTTACTAAAGTCTATGTTATTACCTCTATCTTGTCTTACTTCATATAATAACTCATTAAAGTTATCCCTAACTTCAAATAAGTTATACTGTTTGTATATATTACCAACTCGGTCGTAAAGAGTGTATATACCATCCTCAATACTTTTTGTTTGGTTACCATAAAGTGCAATACCTAAAGTATCTAAATCGTACTCACCTATTTCTATATCAATAGAGGTAGGGTTAAAATAAGTGTTAGTTATGATTATGTTCTGATTAGGTTGTCCTATGAATGGTGTTGCGTTCGGTTTATTTGTTGGTGATGACGATGGTGATAGTGTACAGAAAAGAAGGTCGCTTCCTGTTTCAACGTATCTATATCTTAGTGTTTTTTGAGAACTATTAACTTGGTCAGTTAATGTTGGTTCGCAAAAGAATGACGAAGTTATGATTCTAAAAAAATTAGGTATTTTTGTTCCGTCATTATTTAGATACTCAACTCGGTAACCCACTAAACCCTGATTTACAAATCTGTTACGAAAGTTTTGTGGTACTGAATTTAAATCGATTATAATCCCTTTTACATTTGGAAGAGCTGATAATGTTCCACAATCTGTTATTGTTGTTCTTATTTCTGCCGGCCTTAGGTAGACTGTATATATACCAATAGCATTAAATTCCTCAGCAGGTAATTTCAAATTATACAAACCACCTAAAATTTCAATATTGGTGTTGCCACCAGTATTCCCATTATGGAAATATGGTGTTAGAATTTGTGTTGAATTTAATTTTTTCAAGACAAAGTCAGTTGTTACATCTCTAGATGAGGTATAATGTAGTATTATCTCAACATCTTCTGGAGATACGTCTGAAGGTCTTATAGTCCCATATGATCCAAGTGCCATATTTTTTTATTTATAAATAGTTTATCTACCTTTTTTTAAGTTGTGTTAATTTTAAAAAAACCATAACCGTATCTAGTTAAGTCTCCAATATTGTCTACTTCACCTAATCTTTGTGTATATTCAAAAGGGGAATAATTACCTCTTTCGACAAAAACATCTGTTTGTACCTCAGGTGACATTACAAAATCTAATAATGATTCATCTTTTGTAATACCAGACGCCACTAAATCATTATAGGTTAAACCTGAAGAATTTATAGTGAAAAAAGTTCCACCACTCACAAAATCAACATAATGTATCCCATCTATAGTATAAGATGTATATTCATTTGTGATTTCATCAACAACGCCAATTGTTTGATCGTCTATTTGTACTAAATAACCAGGTATATATTGTTGTGGTCCCCATAGTCTGAGTAATTTTAATTTAGTTTTTGTTTTACCAACAATTTGAAATGGTACTTGCGTGAAATTGTTCGATGTTTGGCTCTGTATATTATTTTCAGAGTCTCCGGTAAAAATATAATTATATGAAATTGGTATTCCTGACCAAGCACCCCCTTGAGGCACAAAAGTAACTTCCCCAAGTTGGTTGTCTATTGTCACACCAGTGAAAGGTAAATATACAGGTTTTTTGATTATCGTCAAACCGAATGGGTTAGACTGAGTCAATGTGACTGTATAGTTGTTTGGTGTATTATTATATACGTGTGTTTGACTTGGTATTTTAGTTGTTACTTGTGAAGATTGTGATCCATCTCCCCAATCAACAGTGTAATTTGCAAGTTCCAAATATGAGTTAAATATGTATCCACTTGAGTTGTACACGGTAATTTGATATGGGTTCGTGTTACTACCTGATATAACAAAATTACCTACCACATCCTTTTGTTGTATAAATCCATCAAATTCAGAATAATATCCCATGTCATTATAAGTTTGACTCAAAACAATAGGTATTGTTAGCCCTGTCAAGATTGATGCACCATTTGTACCTCCACTTAAAACTTGAGTCATTGATGAATAAACTCCAAATGTAATTCCGTTGTAAGTTTCTCTGAAGATATCATTTGATAAAACTTCGGGACTGATTCTATATTTCAAACTTGTCTCTCCCATTATGGATTTACGTATTCATACCATTTTATTGGGTCAGATATTGTACCAACCCTTTGTTGTGTGTTGTTATTTTCTAAAAAAACAGTATATTCGTTTTCTTGATAGTTAAGAGAATATTTTAAATAAAAATATTTATCTTGTTCTATATTGAACATATTAACGTTTGTGAAACTTGACTGTGGTTTATTTATCATTCTTACAAACTGACCTTTTTTAGCGTTGAAGAATTTAACTGAACAATAAAAATCATTAGACGGTAGATAACCTTCGTTTTTTAACCAATACACATAGTAACCTTCCTTATCTTTACCTATTGAGTCTAAAATAAACTTTGGTTTTTTCACGTCGACGTTTGTTTGATTATTAACAGGCCCGATAATACCTGGCTCGGTTAAACCTTGTTGTGTTGGAATTATTATTGAAAAATATAGTATTTGATTTTCTGAATTTTTTGTGTCATAAAAATCCAATTTGAAAAAACTACCCTTAAATGAATTTGCAAAATAATAAATTTCTGAATCAGTAAAGCTTGCATTTTCATAGTCGGTATTCCAATTATTAATTGTAGATGCGGTGACTGGACTTAAAAAATCATAAAAATAAAATTCATAGTTAATCGATGTTTCAACATTAGATAAAGTTACTGGTGTTGTGAAAGTACCTCCAAGTGGTCCGGTTACAGTTATTTGTGATGTAAATGTATGTGTGTATGCTGAATGTGAAAATTTTGTAGTGTCGAGGTCAACTATTGGGTTTATTAGTCTTTTTTTTATTTGGTTTTCGTATTTTTTTATGGCATCCTCTCTTCCCTCCATGTCAAAATCAATACTGATTGGAACATTAATATACTTACTATTACTTGTTATTGAAAATCTATACTTACTCACATTCATCATTTAATGGGTCGTTTATTAATGTAGTTGTTATAAACTCAGTATTTCTGAAAATAGGGTGTTGTAAAAATGTTATTTGTTTAAATGGGTAGTGAGCACCATTAACAAATGGAAAGTCAATCCCTATATTTTCATTATCTATAAATCCATATTCATATATATCTCTCCAAAAAAACTTTTCTGAATTTTCAGAATAGAATGAATAAAACGGAGGGTTATCTAACTCATTCAGTGATGCATTTTCAATATAATCACTATAAACTCTTATTGGTACATCGTAATGTGGTTTATATAGATAACCTGAAGGAAATGTTGGTGTACTAGTTGTTTGATCAAAAAATATAGATGGGTTGAACGAATATTTGTGGTATAATGAAGACAAAACATATTCTTTTTGTTCTATATTATTGTACTCACAAAAATCTCCTTTTAGTGTGTCACCTAAGTCCAACAACTTATTGTAGTAAAATGTATTATTTAGTTTGGTGTAGGAGTCGGTGAATATATCATCTTTGTTTATTGAAGAATTATGATTCCACCAAGCGTCTACTGAATTTTCTAAAAAATTAAATTCCCAACCTATATCTATTGCTCTTGTGTCGTTCTGAGTCGGAGCGTTAAACCAACCCATGTAACCTATGTTTACTATTGTTATGAATAGTTCCTTTATTGGTCTACCGTTATTATCCAAAAGATTTTCTATATCAATATCTGAATTGACTGAGAATCCGTAATTTTGTGTTCCATCTTTTATTGAAACTCTTTGAACGTTATTGGGTGTTAATCCCGAGAACTCTAATTTTTTTTTAATCGGAAATGGGTTGTTTTCGTAACCACTGTTAACTAAAAAAATATCCTTCGGTGTTTTAATTATTTTATGTAGTCTAATATAATAATTCGATATTGTTTCGGCACTGTTTGTAATATCCTTAATTCTTCTGAAATTACCAACCCTACCGGTTATGGTATCATTTTGGTTAAATTTCAAGTTATAAATAGCAAAAACTCTTCTTTCTGATCTATATGATCCGTCACCCAATGAATAAACAGTAAATATATTTATTCCGTTTATATTAATGTTGAGTTTAACTGAATCACCAACTATTAGGTTATGGTCCGTTGCACAATAAAAGAAAACTAAGGGTTGTCCATTTATTTCACCAGTGTCTATAACGAATGGTATTCCCTCACTAACATTGAACCCGTTGTTTGTTACGTTAAATTTTTCACTAGTGTAGGACATGGTTTGTGCGGTACTACTACTATATGAATAACTAACATACATTCCCCAATTGTATGTTGTTGCACTTTTAGATACAAAATCCACATGAGAATTAACCGCAACATTTCTAATAAAAGAAAATTCATCATACTGTGGTAGTCCTTGCCATACACCACTACTCACAGAAGATTCAGGATTTATGTAGTATAAATTATTTCTGAATGGAATATAATTTGTTTTTCCCGAAATACTGTTATCAAATATGTTTATTATTTTACCTGATAATCTGAACTTAGTAGAATTTTGTCTTTCAAAATTAAATATTTCAGGTAAATCAACCAAAGATGTTCTATCTCCTTGTACATAGTTTCTATATTTACTTTCTAGATTAATCGGAACTTGTTGTGGTCCATTAGACGAACCTGCAAATCTTTTGTTTGGTAAAACGTATGATATTTTTTTATTGTTTTCCATTTTCTATCCTATAATATATTTTGATATATATCTATTGATTGCACTTTTACCTTTAACTAAACCAAAATAGAAATGATATGGTGCACCTACTATAAACGTGTCCGTTGCTTGATTTTGCGATGGTGATGAGGTTGGGTTTCCATTGTAGTCATAGTTAAAAATGTATCCAGTATTTTGTCCGTTTGTTGTCTGAAAATATGGGTTACCATTAAAATCCATTGTTTGATATTTGGTAGAGTAAAGAACGTTATTTACGTCCAAATCTGTATACCAATCGTTTAGTTCGGATCCAAAAATTGTTGGTGGTGGTTGAGGTGATGATGGTGTATTTGGTTGTGGGTCAACTTTTTTCCATTTATACATCGGCACTTCTTGAGTTAATGGATATGGTATTGTTTGTTGAACGGTACCGAAGGTATTAGTTCCAGGCGTTAATAGTATTCTATTTATTGTGTTGGAACTAAAAAGTACACCAACAAGTGCGTTTCCTGTTGATGATAGGAAAATGTCATTGTCGTTATAAAATTGATCCGTGAATGGTAGTATACCATATTCTGAATTGATACTAAACATTTGTGCTAAGTCTCCGTCCAACCTATCTTCGCTTCTACTAAAAATTGAATTTATGGATGCATCTCCTAAACCTAAAATTCTTTGTGTATTAGTTGAACTCAATAACCTAGATAAAATAAAAAATAATAAAAGGTCCGATGTTTCATTATATGAAGTAGATTTGATTGTTTCAACTAAATAACCTTGTAACTCCGGATTTAAGCATATTTCTTTAGCAAATTGATCTCTTGGCCCCAAATCCATTAGTGTTGTTGGAAAAAATATATTTCTTTCGTTCATCCCCTTATATTTAGGTGCCGCATCTTGCCAACTGAAGCTTGTTATATCAAAATATTGTGGTTTTTGACCTATGTATCCAAGACCAGCAAAATATGGTGTAGATCTATAATAATATGAATTAGTATCAACATCATAGTAAATTGGTCCTTGGTCTCTATTTAGTAAATTGGTTTGTGACCCACAATAAAGTGTATTTTGTAAGTTACCTTGAGCATCAAAAACAACTTTTCTTTTGAATCCAAACATGTACAAACTTCCGTTGACCCAATTGTTTTGAAATACGTGACTTATAACACCTCTACAAGCGGCATATGTGAATCTAAATCTTGCTTTCCATTCTGCAAAAAGCTTGAAATCTTTTGATAATGAATCTGCCGATAAATATTTTTCTTGAACAAAATAATAACATCCTCCAATAACTCTTTGTGTTGCTAAGTCACTTTCTTCATTCGCCAAACATGGATCCAAAACACCAAATGTTTCACCTTGACCTACATAACAATCCAATGGTTTCATTCCTTCACATGTCAACGTATTAATAACCGCACTAGATAATGTAGATGAATTATCTTCTGAAAAATCTTGTAGATTATTTGTTGTATCTACAGATTGATTAATTTGAAAACTTACGTTTATTATTTCACCGTTTTCGTCAACTTTATAAATTGTAAAATTATCATTTAAAAATAATGAATATGAGTTGTTACCCTCAACTTCTGTTGTTGTTGATGTCGGCAATCTGTCGGTTCTTAAAACCAATCTACTTTTGTTGGACATTATTAAATCGGGACTATAATCTAAGTGATAAGCGGGTGAATAAACTCTAGCACTGATCAGTTGTGACGTTAAATCTTGTAATGTTCCTGGGCTAAAATCTGACCCTATAAAACTGTTACCCTCTATATTTCCTTGAGGGAATATTGTATTTGGGTTGTCTTCGTAGTAAGTACTTGGTATTGTGTCAGGTGGGTCACCTTGAGTCCATTGAAACCCTATAGTGTTTTTTCCATTAGTCCACTGATAGGTAACGTCAGAGTAGACACCGGCAGGTGAGGTAAAACTAGAAATAGTTCTACTATCTCCATTATACGCTGTATGGTTCTGTCTAGATTTATCTGTAGATGTGTAATATTTTATTGAATTATTTGTATATGCGGTCCACTTTACCGATGGTATATTAAAATTATTATATGGTATATGATATAAAGAATCGTTATTATTATTGATTATATCATGACTTTCAGGAGTGATAGGGCTATCATACCAAAGGGAATTGTTTATTGTTGGTTCTTGCCAAGAATATGGTGTTGGTGTATTACCTTTATTTCTTTGGATAGGAATATTTAAATAATATTCACCTTTTACCTTTACGGTATCTAGTTGTTGTCCAAATAATGTTGATAGGTCGTATTCTATTGTTTGTTTTTGTGTGTACGGATCAACACCTTTTGTGAGTATTATAATTTCTTTGTTGTCAAAGTCAGAAAAATAATCTTTTGGAAATATTGGGAATCCGTTTCCAACATTTTTCCATTGATCGAATGGTACTTGAATTGATGTGTTAATTATTGTGTATTCTTTTCCTGTGTTATCTAATTTTGTAATGTGTCTTCTGATATATTGATTACTACTTGTATCGTAAAGACCAAAGTTACCTCCAACTATAAAATCACCATTAGTAAGTTGTTTTATCTTATTAATAGTTATTGTACCATTTTCTACCCATGTTTCACTTTGTGCAGTATCAAAAGTTGCATCAATTGATCCATCATTATTTAACCTCAGTAAACTTTTATTATTATTATAAGTAAAAAATCCACCAACAAGGATATTACTATTAATTGTATCAAACTCAACCGCCCTAACCGAGTCTGAATTTTGATTGAGTATGTTTTGTGGGTTAAAATTAGTATCTATTGTACCATCATCATTTAATCTTAAAATTTTATTAACATTTGTATTTTGATAAGTTGTGAATGAACCTCCAACATATATTTTGTTGGTTGCTTGGTCTACTTTAACAACATTAACCGTATTATCAAATCCACTACCAACTGAAAAACTAGTATTTATAGTACCATCAGAATTTAACATGACTATGTTATTGTAAGGTTGGCCAACAAAAGTTGTAAATTTACCCGCTAAAATTATTCTACCATCACTGAAAGTATCTATTGAATAAACAAATCCATTTAAATTTGTTCCAACATATGGGGCATTTACTAAGTTAGCCCAAAAACTAGTATCCACACTACCATTGGTGTTTAATCTAATGATTCCGTTAACAGGTGTTGAGTTATAAAAATCAAAACGTCCACCAACCAAAACTTTACCATCACTCTGTAATTTTAGACTATATACTTGTTCAGAACCTAGTCCCGGTGTGTTATCATTGCTAAAACCAGAACCTCCAGAGTTAAATGTATTATCTACAGTTCCATTGGTGTTTAACCTTAAAATACCCTTACTTGCTGCGGTATTAAAGTTCCAATCTGACCAATTACCTCCTACGATTATTTTTTGATCTCCTGGTTGTATTTCCAATGCGTTGATGCCAATGGTTGGCCCATCACCTATATTAACATCGAATGAAAAATCACTTACTGCGGTATTTGGGTTCAATTTAACAATACGTGAAGCAGGTATTTGTGATGGGTTTGTTATTGGTTGATAATAATAAAAGAAATTTCCACCCGCAACCACATTACCATCATTTTGTAAAATGATATCAAAGACCGGTTGATCAGGTCCTTTGAATAATGGTTTAGTTTCTCCGTAACCTTTACCCCATCGTAATTTTATCTGATTTTCATAAACGTGTGTTCTCAAAAGACCAAATGAAGAGTAAATATTTGATATTGTCTCGAAACTTGAAAGGGTCCCTCCTGTAATTATTTGATAGTATTCAACACCTGATTTGAATTTATAATCCTTACCATTTTCTGTTAGTCTCAACTTCAAAGTTGCTGAAGCCGGATTTTGATCTGGTTTTATGTATTGTCTTGTAACAGGTATTAAAGTATTTGTATTATTAATTGTTGTTCCAGTAACTGAAAATGTGTTAAATTGATTTAGAGTAGCGCCTGTTAGGTTAGGATCATTTATGTTTTCTACATTTGTAAATGTTAATAATTGTGAAGGTCCTCCTAAACTTTCTAGTGTACCAACATCGCAAATTAAAATCAAAGGTAAGTCGGTGAATGTATCAGAGGGATCCTCAATACCTGATTGTGGGTTAATATTTTTCACAGTGGTTCTTATTATATTACCACTATTAAAATATGAACTTCTTGAGTTCATTTTGTTAAGTGTTTGTGACCAAGTATTTGTAAAACTTAGGGATCCTATACGACTATCTTGTTCATACCAAGTACTTATTGGTACTTTAGAAAACTTTGAGTAAGGCCCTATGTATCCAGCAAACCCTTGACCTAAACCAAGCGTAAAAGTATCATTATTTAAATTACAAGTATCGTAAACGTTACAATAATCCTGACTTGTTATTTTATTATACTCAAACACGTCAGTCCATAACCATTCACCATTACTATTAGAATCTATTAATGGGCTGTAATTTACTCTTTCTAAAGCATAAATAGGGTCTCCAGAGTCTTTTCCAATGTCATAATTTTCACATGTACACGATTCACAATCAGGATATGAAATCATTGGTAGATATAATCTAGGAAAATCTCTATCTTCTAATAAAGGTATTAGTAGCTCTTGACAGTTTTTATTATCTGGAGGTCTTTTATTTTTTGGTGTTAACACACAAGTAATTCTATAAACAAAGTTTATGACTCTTAATAATACATTAACTAAAAATCTTATATAAAAATAAAACTTTGCAACAAAATGCCAAACATAAATTATAATATAAAAAACAGGAGTAAAAACTGTTAGTAATAAATTGAATATGAAGAATATTGTATCGAAATTTCTAACCCCATCATTTACAGGAAATCTATTAGTTGTTGTTGTACAAGACCTATCAGTTATTTCCTTGATACCTAAATGTCTACTTCTATTGTACCCCCACTTCCATCTATCAATAAAAGATGAAACCGTATAAACTCTATTATAGTTAAATTCAAAAAATCTATCTTCACAATTTATTGCTTCTTGAATCATTTGATTTCCTAACGTAGTGCCGGTGTCTCCGTAGTCGTTCCAATCTAAACTAAACGCGTAAGATTTTTTTCTTAAAGTTTGATTTGCAGGTTCATTAGTTGTGATTAAATTCCAGCCATATTCTTTTATATTTGGAATTAAGTAATCTGCCCTTACAGAATTATTATTTTCAGGATCTTCATTTTGATATATTACTTTGAATCTGTATTTGGCCTTTGTTGGTATTCCAACTCCAGGATCGTTTGATAAAACTTGTTCACCGAATTCATTTGTAATAACATAATCCAAATTCATAGGTAGTTCAATCAGCCATGTGCCGTTGTCGTCCACAACATTTCCACCTTCAGGTAATTTGTACTCCTCTATAAGAGGAAAACCATCTGAATCATTTTGTATAGTTTGTCTAATGGCTAATATTTTTGCACGCCCTGTCACTAAATCACATAGATTACCACTATCAAATTTTGGTTTGCAATCCAAACCTAAAGAGTCTTGTTCGTCAGTTGAAAACAAAGATCCCATGAAAATGGCTTGTGGTTCAATTACAATTCCTAAATCTCTTAGATCGAAATCAACTCTTGTTATTCCTACATTACAAATATCCCCCTCACCCCAAAAAGAGGCAACATCTACGTCTTTTTTTGAATTTATAATTTGAGGGAGAGAATCTAAGTCTGAAGATGATCTGAATTGAGTTCCGGCAAATTGTGCCTCTACACCCATACCCATTCTTATCAAATCTGATGGTCTTTGTGAAAAACATCCAATGTTAGATAAATCCATATCCATCATGACTGTTTGTATACCCAAAGGTACTCCGACTATCATAAAATCACCACTATCGTTAGTTCTTACAGTGTATTTGTAGTACTTTTCATAAACTTCTAAAACTTCTTGTCTTTTTAGTATGTCCTCTCTATCTGGAAATGTTCCTGTTGGTGTGTGTCCTCCGTATTCTTTTCTGTATGGTAGTAGATTGTATCTGTAACCATCTTCATTTTTTTGATCTATTCTTTTATAAGGATAAAGTGTTGAAATAACTATGTCATTTTCATCATTTGATGACAATGGTACAAATACTGATATGGATACATTAGGTACTCCAAAACCTCCGTTAGCAACAACCCTACCAGTCACAACACCGTAATCGGCACAAAATCTTGTATAGACATCTGATTGTTTTAGTTTTAAAGATAAAATCTCAATGAAATCAAAATCTTGTTCAATTGTCATTCTTATATTTTTATCTTGACCCGGTGTTGTCCTGAATCTATAGTTTTTTCCCATTACATTCTTTGAAGATAAATAGTTATTTTATCTATTTTTAAGATAAAAGAGTTTTGGATAAAATAAATAATTTAGGAAAAGTCGACTGTTGTAAGGTTTTTAACCCTAACTTTGATATCTTTGTTAGGAAACCTTATTTGATATATTTGGTCTGGTTCTGCAAAAATTGTATTATCAATTAATTCTATCTGTTTTGTTGTTGTATTTATATACCTTTGTGATGTTTCGGATGAAGAATATTGTCCTCCAACTTTATTGTATATTCTAACTTCACTCAAGGTGTTTAATCCTGCAATATCTTGTATTTGTTTATTTAATTCCGAAATATTCACATTTTGTCCTAATTCTCTTGTTCCAGGACTCATAAAATTAGAGGTAGTATTAATAATTTCACTTATTACTTGTGATTGGCTATTGGATGAATCTAATATAACAAAAAACTCAAATTCCAAATCTATAACTTTAGCAACCTCTATTGATATATAATCGTTTATCATTCGGTATTTAGATAGATAAGTCGCGAGATTACTTTTGAGGTTATTGGAAACGGTTTGTGTTAATGCACCTGTAGTGTCATAAGATAGAATTTTTACAGAGATTTTATTGTTAAATTCACTTATTTGTGTTTTTGCTGGCGCACCAAATTTACCTGGCATATTATCAATCAATGATTTGTAATCATTTATTGTTACTGCCCTTTTTTGTGCCGCAAAGTTGAAAGAAACCATGTTTCTGACCTCATTGACTGTTGGTTGGTTGGATCCCCCGATAGCCGCTGTGACATTGTTTACACTAAGTGATTGTAATACATTTGTATTTATTTGTTGTGAAGGACCATTAATTGTGAAATCAACTATACCTAATTGATTTATAGTTCCAACACCTATATTTGATGAAAGTCCTCCACCAATTCTATATTGAACAAAAAGTGTTGTGTTTGGTATTACCGTTAGACCTAAACCTATATTATTTTGATAGTTTGCTAAATTTAATTTTATTCCCGTATTTGTAAATTGGTTCAATTGTTGTTCTGGTGTTGTTGTACCTCCACCAAATTGAATTTTTAGAAATCCTTCGGGAGTATATTCTGAAATGAACCTATTTTGTGTTTTTAAATATCTTCCAACTTTAACCCCCGCATTATCGATAGGTTTGGTTGGGTCCTCAATAAAAACGGTGTCCTCAACCAATGAGTCTACTTCGTACCACCTATTTGTTGATGTTGCGAACTCAGAGAAAGTTGGAGTTGTTTGGTACTGTGTTCCGTCTTTTTGAATTATAGATGTAACTCCAAGAACGTTTCTTTCTGGTAAAAAGAAACTGAAAAATGGAACAACATCCTGTGGGTTAATTACTCTTTTGAATACTTTTGTGGCGCCATTCACGACAACTTCTCTTTTTGTTATAACATAATTTATGATTGTGTTATTTTGATCAAATGTTGGTTTTTTTGTTCTATTCAAAAAACCTTCGTTATTGAATTGACTAGAGAAGTCAACGTCGTTTACTAATTCAAATATTTGTCCTCCACCATTAAATTGTGATCCAGACCTTAGAATACCCAAGTATCTGGTGTCTTCAGCATCTCCAAAAGGTGGAACTGTAATAGATATATCAACAACAGCAACAGATGGTCTGTATCCGGGTACCTTTAAACCGTATGTTCTTGCTATGTTAAATACTGAGGATCTTTGTTGTGCATATTGTAACACAGTTTCTTGGGCACTTCTATCTATATGATAATGAAGATTGTCACCTATAGCCGCATTCAAATCCATTAAAACGGAAAATAGGGATGCGTCGTTAAAATTTTGTATTAGTTCTGGGTAATACTGTTGAGTGTAGTTAAGTAAATCCTCTCGTAGACTTACAAAATCTCTATTAGTATATGATATTTTATTATTTGCCATTTTTTATTAAATATTTATTATAACGAATTCTCTTGATCCAAATGGGTTATTTTCATTTGTATATTCTATTTTAACCTTAGCGGTATATTCTTGTGTATTTGCACCAGGTACTCTATAAATTTCTTGGTCAAACTCTTGTGTAACTATCCTATCTAAACTATTTTGATCTTCAACGTATGGTTCGATCGTTATGTTTTGAATTGTTAGATTTGGTATGTAAGTACTAACACTATCCTCGATTTCAGTTTTCAAAGTTTCGAACGTTTCTCCATCCAAAGGCTCAAAGATATATTCATATAATCTTGTTCCAAAGTCAGGTAAATAATATCTATATCCCTTTCTAGTTAATAATAAATGAATAAGATTACTTCTTATTTCTTCATCAGTTGTTTCTGATAATGATAAATATTTTCCATTTATACTTTGTCTGAAAGGAAAATTAATACCATATGTAATACCATTAGCCATATTAAATAAATATAGATATATGATATTTTATATAAATAAAAAAAATCACTGATTACTCAGTGATTTTTCTTGTAGGTTTGTATTACCTCTTTCGTGTCTTGGTTCATATGGACAATGTAAACATCCGTTACCACAACATTTACCTCTTCTTTTGTGGTACTCTTCTGTCATAACCATTTTACCGTCATTCCAATAAAAGTCGGTTGGTTGTAATTTTGGTCCGAACTCTCTAACATATAATTGTTGTACCCAATCTTTTGATGCTCCTACGTTCATTTTAATTATTCTTTCTAAGATTATAAAACGCCAACATAACTTGGTATGTTAGCGTTATATCGTTACCCCATTGTACTTTCATGACTATACAATTTCACAAGCCCCTCCAGCACATGCCGCTTCACCTCTAAGGTCGGTGTTATCTTGTAATTCGATTACTCTTGTAAGATCAACATCTGTTAATGATTTAACTAATCTTTCAAAGTCTTCTTTTGTACAATCTTCAAAAGGTGCTTGAGTATATGTTCCTCCGTTGTATGGTAGTACTGAAAGTCCGTTATAGAAATCTCTGTTATTCCACATCCACTCACCAACTAATTCCCACTCATCTTCTTTAATTGATACTGTTGCAGATACGTTGTGAGTATTTTGTCCGTTTCTATGTCCCGGTTTAATCCATTCTTGTGAAACTTTTTTAACTCTTTCTAACATCTGAAATACCGACTCGTGTCTAACGATTGATCCTTCAGGTGCTCTTTGTGGAATAGTGATAACCGCAGTATCGTGTGGTCTAAAGTATTCATCTTCAATCAACTCAGGGTGATTAATTGCTAAGTATGAATAAATTGATTCATTTTTTCCTACACGGATTCTTCTTAAATAATAGTCATTATGCCAAGCATGAATACCTGATGATGTACCCAATACTAAAGATGAAGTTCCTGATGGTTTAACTGTTGTTGTTCTTGCTGATTTATTGATTTTAATCAAAGCCGCAACTCTTTCGTTTTCTTCTTTAACTGCTTTAGCCGCTTTTTTCATATCATAACCTAAAACAACACCTGAACCAATACCTGTCATACCAACACCAATAAGTGCGTCTTTCTCGGTTGTTCTTTTCCAAATATCTCTTAGATAATGGAAGTCAGTATAACCTGCCTGTAGTGTTCCGATAAATGCGGCTGCCCTAACTCTTTTATCGAAATCTTCTTGTGATTCAATATCTGAAGCATTTACCTCACATAAGTTACAGAATTGGAATGGTCTTAATGCAATCTCACAACATGGATTAGTTCCCCAATCTTTATCATTTGATAGATAAATTCCTGGTTCACCTGCTCCTGATAATTCAATACGTTTCCAAAGATCCATAAAGAATTCTTTTG
>VFQT010001295.1_pt1 | contig 30974 bp, 42 predicted proteins | sample 3512381 | NCBI WGS metagenome assembly VFQT01 (sample SAMN10412376, study PRJNA504923) | tailings metagenome | isolation source: Relicate 2 Philex TSF3 active mining site | place: Philippines: Tuba, Benguet | collected 2017-08-29
AGTTTGAAGACTACGCTGGCGTTATATTCTATGCATTTACTGAAGACAACATTGCTAAGTGTGAAGGTTGGGATGACCCACAGTTGCCACTGCACATCGCAGTAGACTTCAACGTAAGTCCTATCAGTGCCTTAATTGGTGTATACCGCAACAGTGTGTTACACATCTTTGATGAGATTGAAATCTACAGCAGCAACACACAAGAACTGGTAGATGAAATCAAACAGCGTTATCCCAATCGCTATGTGTTTGTGTATCCAGATGCTACTGGTAAACGACTAAACACCAACAGTGGCGGCATTAGTGATCATATTATTTTACAGAATGGGGGATTCAAACTGGTAGTAGACAATGTCAATCCTCCCATTGCAGATGCAATCAGCAGTGTTAACAGCATGTTGTGCAGTCATGATGGCACACGGCGATTGTTAATTGATCCCAAGTGCAGACGACTACGTGAAGTAATGATCAAGTGGACTTACAAAGAAGGCACACGTCAAATTGACAAAGAATCAGGATTGGATCACCTAGGTGATTGCATACGCTATGTGTGCTATAGATTAAATCCACCACGTGTTGCAATGAACAACACAGGCAAGAGTTATAGAACAGTGGGAAGAATGTTATGAAGTTAATTAAAATATGGGTAATGGTTTCAGAGCCACACGCTACCAGCACACAGTCATTTACAGGCATTGACATAGAACATGCTGTAAAGCAGTTGCATGACTATCTAGATGCTAACACACAGCCTGGAACGCGAGCAGAAATAATTCAATGTGGCTATATAAATGAGGGAGAGCAGTATGGCGTTTAAAGGAAACATTCCGGCTAAGAACACACCTGAGTGGCGACGTAATGAAAAAATTATCAATGAAACTCCCTTCCTCAAACGGGCCAGAGATCAGGCTGAGGGCTTCAGTGGAAAAAGTAGCACTGCTACCGGTGGTTGGACTCCCAGCCAGGCATATAAAGACAACTATGATGCCATATTTGGCAAAAAGGACAACAACAATGAAGAATCATAATGGCACATGGTTACCTGATGGTGACACATTCTTTCAACACCGCGGTGATTATGAAAGTCATGACTACAGTGTGTTAAAGAAATATATTGCTGGTGGTGATACTGCTGTGGACATTGGTGCGCATGTGGGTTACTGGAGCAGACGTTTGGTCAAAGACTACAGTTATGTAGTTGCATTTGAAGCAGCAGCAGATCATGTTGAATGCCTAGAGCGTAATGTAAACGCAGAGAACTTTACCATACACCGTGTTGCACTTAGTGCAGAACCTGGCACAGTAAAGTTTAGCCAAACACACGCCAACAGTGGCATGAGCCGCGTCAGTGATACAGGTGTTGAATTAGACTGTGAACCACTGGACCGTTGGAAACTGCGTGGTGTTGACCTAATCAAGATTGATGTAGAAGGACATGAATTGGCAGTGTTGCAGGGTGCAGAGCATACTATATTGCGCAACCGCCCTGTGCTGTTTATTGAGATACTGAGAAGCACACCGTTAGCCACACGCAACAGCATACTGGCTCTACTGCACAGTTGGAACTACACCATGGCAGAATGTGTAGCAGAAAATTATATCTTTGTAAGTAATGACCATGCATAAAATTATTATAGCACAGTTTGAATATGTCAATCCTAAGACAGGAGAACCATATCATGTTATTAGAGATTGGCCTTGTCGGGATCAACAGGATGCCGAGTTAATTGTAAAATACTATGGTATGAAAACAGGTAGTGTAGAAGCACAATGTCGTATAGAGGAGTTCACAGATGAAGAAATCAAACAAGCAACGTCAAGCATTATTACAGCGGAAGCGCACCAAGCGTAATCAAAGCCGCAAAGGCGTAAAATACAACCCAAATAAGGTTCTAGAACGTGGTATTGGCGAGCAAACAACGCCAAATAACACGGTTATTTCTCTGTAATGATAAATATAATTGTTCGAACAATTGGTATTAACCAAATATGCATATTATGGGGAGAAGCCTGTGGCTGACTCTTATCTAGACTTTATTATAAGCAATCACAATCTCTACGAGCGTTATTATGACGACTGGAGACTGTGTATCAACAGCTGGTATGGTGGTGTAGAATACAAAAACGCAAAGTATTTACGTGCTTACGCAGTAGATCTTGCCACACCCGGCGAAACAATCAACACTTACATTGCAGGTGAAGATGGTGCTGTATTTGGCAAAAGCCAAGCACGTCTTCAAATTGGTAGCAGCACCTACGATACCGACCGCGAAAGCGATATTCAAACCGGTAACTTCTACAAAGAAAAATTAGACAATACTCCTCTTTATAATTACGTAAAACTAATTGCTGCTGAATACAATGCACTGTTGTTCCGCAATCCACCACAGCGTTATGTGGGTGAAAGCACTGAAGCAGAATCATTCCTAAACAATGTTGATGGTGAAGACAATTCAATCAACGAGTTCATGAGTCAAGTGGACTTATACTCAACAATCTTTGGTGTGTGCCACGTTACCTGTATCAAACCTGCAGGATCAGATGTGCCACGTTGGAGAATCCATACACCACTAGACGTTACCAATTGGAATTACAAGTATGACATTGATGGTAATTTGATTCTCACAGATCTAGTAATACTGCTAGAGAAGAATGATACTCACAGTGTATATCGCTATTTTACACGCGATGAGATTCACACTGTGTTTGTTGGCGCAGATGATCAAGACGAATATGTGCCACCCATTGATGATCCACGTTTAGAGCAAGTAGATGATAATGTATATCGTGTGGTGCAAGTTAATGAACTAGGTTATATCCCAGTTCAAACTTTCTATCAAAGCACAAAGATTTACAACAATGTAGGCACCACAGTTATTCAAGACGTTGCACAGATTCAACGCAGCATCTATGGTGACATGGCAGAAATCTACAGTGCAATTACCTATAGTGCTCACCCAACATTAATTGTTGATGAGAACACAGACCAACTCAATGATGGTCAAGTGGGTGGTGAGCCCGGCAGCATTGTTAAAGTGCAGGCCAGCCTAACAGGTGTGCCCACACACGTATTTGAGTATAAGAGCCCAAGTCTAGACAGTATCACACAGATACGTGAACTGGTAGACAACAAGGTGCAGAAACTAAGTCAGATTGCCATGTTACGCAGTGAGGACTTGATTAAAGCAGCCAACAGTGGTGCACAAATTGAAGTATATGATGACAAACTAAGCGCAATGGTGCGCCGCAAGGCCACCAACCTAGAGAATGGTGAAGCCAAACTTTGGGAGATTTGGTTTGATTGGTTAAACATGCCAGTGCCAGAAGAGTTCAGTATCAGTTACAACCGTCAATACAATCGTCGCGCACTAGAGATCGAACTTAAAGAAGTTGAACTCATGATGCAGACATTAGAAAAGTATACAACACTGATTGAAGGCGAAGAATCACAAGAACCAGAAATGGAAGAATCCGAATCAGAAACATACACTGAAGAGGATACACAAGAAGAATACGCTACACCAGAACTTGCAGAGGCAAGAGCAGCACAGTTAGGTGGTAGCGGCTATCACAGTCACATGCTGGAGGATGGCACAGAAGTTTACATGCCATTTGCAACACATGACGAGATGCTGATGGCGCTTAACAGTTTACAAGAATCTGAATCAGAAATGGAAGATTCAGAAGATGAAGCCGAGTATGATCTGTCACCAGAAGATTATAAGGCCTATGAAGAATTCAAAGCGAATGCCCGTAACAAGATTCGGGAGAGACTGGAGCAGTTGTTCAATGCGAGCACAACTGACAATGGTTTCTAAATATCTTGATTATACACCAACTCAGGGTGAAGGAAACGGAGAAAACTAAATGAGTGAAGCACTCAATGATACGTTAGTTGCAGGCGAAAACGTGCAACCAGTCACTACAGATACTGATGCGGACACCGCAGTAAATTCTGAATCAAAAGCCGCACCAAAGACTCCACATGTGGAGTATAAGGATGGCAAAGTTTATTCTATCGATGGCGTAAGAGTCTATACACGAGATGACACAAATAGAATCGCTGCTAATGCTAAAAGAGAAACCGAGAGTCGCATACTTGGTGAACTTGAAGTAGACAGTTTCGATCAAGTCAAAACTGTTGTAAAACAGTTGCGCAGTGTAAGTGACGAAGAGCCAAATCTTAATGTTGCAAGCCTAAGGGATGCAGTTAAGAAGAAAGAACAAACTGTGGAAGAACTACGTGCTGAATTACAGCGTGTTAAAACTGACATGGTGCTAAAAGATCACCTAGTCAATCTTAATACTGCTATGCCAGCACAGTGGACACAAGAACAACGTTCAGCAGTTGTGGACCTAATGAAGGCACGCAACATGTTGCATCTAGAAGGTGAAACTTTTGCTATTCGCAATGGTGACACATTCTTTACAGATGAAACAGGTGAACGTCCAGATTATGCCGCTGCTGTTATGAGCATCGGTAAAACACTGGGTCTTCCCATTGCCAAACAAGGTGTTGCAATATTTGACGCACCAGATAAGATTGTTGAAGATGTCAAGGCTTTCAAAGGCTTAGATCCCAACCGTCTACAAAATGACGCTGCATATCGCAATGCATATGTTCAGGTGCGTAACAGAGATAAGAACCTAGCACACAGTGACGTAACTGATGCAATGGTTCGTAAACAAATGGAAGGTCTTACCAGAGCCAGTGCTAATGACAGAATGTTAGTTAACACAGGTAGATCATCCGCATCAAAAACTAACTCAAGGAGATAACAAATGGCTACAACAACATCAGGTATCCAGGCGTTGTATGAGGACGTGGTGGCATCACTAGTTTTACACTATGATAATTTTGTCCTACTACCAAACCCTGGCGTATTAACAAACATCTATAACATTTCAGGCGGCTTAGGAAACACTGTTAAGGTTCCTATCACTAACGCATGGGCTGCAGGTTCAACAGTAACTGAAGGTGATTCAGTAATTGGCACAGCAGCACGTGACTTCAACCCTGGTTCAATCAGCTTTGCTGTTAACAAGCGTGGTGCTGGCACATACGTAAACGAAGAAGCACTAGAAGACGGTGGCCTAGCCACAGTTCGTAATGCTGTTCTACTACGTCTTAGCCGCGCAATTGCACAAGCAACAGACGTTGCTGGTTTCAACCAACTAATCGTTGGTTCAGATACAACTCCAGCAAACATTGCTGTAGTAACAGCAGGCGGTCTATCAAACGACGGTCAAAGCAACGTAGCAACATACAGTGGCAACAGCGATGTTTCACTAGTAATGAGCCCAGAAGCACTAGCCTACGCAATGAAGCGTGAGCCAACAGTGAAGATGTGGAACGACGTTGATCGTGACCGCTACGAAATGGTAGCAACAGTCCGCAACGGCTTTGCACGTATTCCATTCAATGCACCAGGTGGCGCAAACGCATACTTTGCTCGCGCAATCATCGGCAGCAACAGCTTTGACGCTGCAAACGCTGATGCAGCACAAGGTGGTGTAAGCCTCAACATGATCAGCAAGTCAGTTGCAAATCTACGTTCAGTAAATGCTCCAACAGACGCCGCTGGCATGTATCTAGCAGTTGTAACTGCTGCACACGAGTTCCAGTTAGCCAAAGAACTAAACGGCGTTGGTGGTATCACTAATGGTTCAATTGGTTCAGTAGCACAGGAACTTGCTAACCAAGCACTGATGGATGCTCTCATCGGTCAGGCTGTAGGTTGCCGCTTCATCCGCAGCAACAACCTACCACGTGGTCTAGCAGATTCCTAATTTGAATAGTATAGGAGAACGGTGATGGCATTTATAGTATCAGGTGGTAATGTAGTAAGTTACGCAGAAGCCACAGACGTGCGTGATAAAGATCAACGCTTATTTGAGGCCAATGAGTTCACACTGGCAAATCTGCCTGATGCGCCACCCACTGTCAACGATTACATTGAAGATCTAACCACAAAGGCTACTGCACGTATCAATCAAAAGATCCGTGCCAGTAGCCAGTGGAGAGATTACCTGGGATTTGTTGGTGCCACTTATGACATCAACAATATCCCAGCCTTCAATGCTAATCTAATACTTGCTCGCAAAGCAGACTTCACTGACATGTGCACCTACTACACTCTCAAAGAATACCTTCTACCACGTGTAGCAGACTTTGGTAACCCAGAAAGTGCCGAAGTCCAGAAGATTGAGTATTACAGCAAAAAGTTTGATGATTTATTCTCAGAACTGCTTGCCATGCTTGATTGGTATGACTATGACAACAGTGGCGCACTAGATGACAGTGATAGATTGGTCCGTGTAAGTCTAACAAGACGCACACGCGGACGTAAAAATATTGTGAGAGTTAGATAATGGCAATACGTGATACATTATTGGCTAACCTAAGTGTAGCACTAACAGGCAACGTAACCACAGCCAGTGAATTACCATTCACTGCTGCTGGTGTTGCACTGTATGAAAAGAACATGAAGAAACTGTATGTGGATTATGACCGCACTGCATTTACTGAAATGTTCAATACACTTACACCTGCCACTGATGTGCCACAACGTGAAATCACAGTAAATGCGTTTTTCACAGTAGATGCTAAAAACTTACCCTCAGATATTGATACTGTCGTGAGCAAAGTGTTGAATAGTCGTTTAAGTGTAGCAAATTGCCATGTTCGCGAATGCAACATGACCAATTTGTTTGCAGAAGACCGTTTAACTTATACATTTGAATTTAGATTTTTAACCATTTAAACCATAAAGAGGAGATAACCAAATGGCATATATTGCAGTTAACACAACCGGACAGTTTGTGCGTTTGGATATCAATGCCGATGGCGCTGATTACGACTCAAACGTTAGCCTTGCTTTCACAAGCCCAGGTAACGCAAACGTTGTAACAGTCCCAGCGTTGCAAGAAGTAACACTAAACATGAGTCCAGGAACATTCCGTTGGGCTCAGTTAGATAGTGCTAGTGAAAAGGTTGTCACAACACCATCAACTAACAGCGTTGCTGTTACATTGGTGCTAGACGATACTACTTTCTTCAGCAACACTGGTTCAACACCAGCATTGATTGACATCGTTAACACAAAGAAGAAGACCTATTTCAGACTATTCTGGCAAGGTGCTGATACGAGTGACAAGTTCATTCAAGGCTATGGCTACTTAACCAGCCTCGCCCCAACAGTATCACCAGGATCACCTGTATGGACATCACCAATTACTATTGAAGTAGTTGGCGACTATACAACAGGCACCCTGTAATAGTTAACATGGCCCACTGGGGAAACTCAGTGGGCCTTTTGTGTTTGGAGATATAATATGAGAATAGACAGTAAAATACGCAAATTGTTTTATGAGCGTATTAGAATTGATGAAGATGGTTGCTGGATTTGGCAAGGTGATACTGAACAAGGTAAGCCTGTGCTATACATTGACAGCGAACCATGTTCAGCATTAGAAGTAGCATTTTTGCTTATGGATATGCCAGTGCCTGAGGGTGAATTAACCACTCACAGTGCTTTAGACGTGAATCCAGAGCATTATGCACCCAAAACTAAAAAAACCGATAAATATAGAGAGCAGACTTATGCAGATATGGGAAAGACACTCAACACCGGAGATATTGAAAACTCTGGAGATTGAGTTAGCCAAGTCACAAAGCGAACTGCGTTGTGCAGAAGCCGATGTGCAAAAGGTAAAAAATAGAATAGCATTTATGATCAGTGCTATTCATTATTTGAAAGATAAACTAGAAGAGGTTTGAAGATATGGATCTTAAGAATTTAGCAACTAAGCCACAACTAATCAAAATCACCGTTGACGATGCAGAAATCGTTGAGAAGTATGGTGATGCACTTGAATTTTGGGTATACGACAAGCAGCCCATCAACAAATACATTCGCTTTGCCAGCGCAGAAGACGCAGACTACGGTGAAATCGTAGAATTTTGCAGCGAACTAATCCTAGACAGTGAAGGTAATCCAGTGCTCACAGGTGATGCTGTGCTGCCTGCTTCAGTGTTGGTCAAGTGCGTTAATAAGGTCGTGGAGCAGTTGGGAAAGTAACCGGCAGTTCACTGAAAGAAGGCAGTGGTGAACTGGGCGCATGTCTAATGTTAGACAGCCTAGCCGAGCGTTACAAGATGTTGCCTTCCCAGGTGTTGGAAAGTGCCAGCACACTGGATTTGTATGTTTTTGATGTTGCTGTAAGTTATAGAATACTACAACAACAGCGAGAAATGGACAAGGAGAAAGGTATAACAGCACCTCCTCCAAGTCAAGATGAATTGTTAAAAGGATTGGAGAATTTCCGTGCCCGTAACAGTAGATAGTAGAGAATTTGTTGATTTACTAAATCGCGTCCAACTAGAAGTAAAACGCAGTTGGTCAGATACGGGCAATTACTTTCATCGCATCACACCACGCGACACAGGCAATGCACGAAGAAATACAAGATTGAAAGACAAGCAGATACTTGCTGATTATGGTTATGCTGGTAAATTGGATGAAGGCTACAGTAAGCAAGCACCCACTGGCATGAGTGATCCCAGTATTGATTTCTTTGATCGCAATCTAAATGAACGCTTAGGTAGAATATAATGGCTAAAGAAATAAAAGTTGCACTGGTATTAGACACACGTGACTTTGATCGCGGCATTGCTCGCGCAAAGCGCAGTGTTGGTGATTTCACCGACAGCAGCATTGCAGAATTTGGTGCGCTTAAAGGTGCAGTAGCAGGTATATTTGGTGCTGTAGCAGTTGATCAAGTGATCAAATATGCAGACAGTTACACTAACCTGCAGAACAGATTGCGCAGTGTGTTTGACAGTCAAACACAAGCCAACCAAGCCTTTCAAAATATCAAAGATATTGCCACAGAAACACGCAGTGCTATTGGTGCTACCGCTGATCTCTACACTAAACTAACAATTGCAACTAAGGATGCTGGCGTAAGTCAAGCCGAAGTTGCACAAATGACAGAAACATTCACCAAAGCACTCAAACTCAGTGGTGCTGAAAGTGCGCAAGCCAGTGCTGCTATTCTACAGTTTGGTCAAGCAATGGCCAGTGGACGCTTACAAGGTGATGAATTCCGTTCATTGATGGAAAACAGCCCAGTGTTCATGCGCAAACTGTCAGATGCATTGGGTATCAGCATTGGTAAGATGCGTGAACTTAGCAGTGAAGGTGCGCTAACCAGTGAAGTTATTCGTTTGGGCATGGCTGCTATTGCGCCTGAAGTAGAAAGTGAATTTGATAGAACTGTGGGCACAGTGGGTGATGCATTCACATACTTGAAAGATCAAACCATGCTGATGATTGGCAACGTTGAAGCATCAACAGGTGCATTCAGTGGCCTAGCCAACATGATTCGTGCGTTTGCTGACAACTTGAATCTAGTAGCATATGGTATTGCTGCTGCATTTGGTGTTGCCGCAGCACGCATGGTTTATAACTTTGTTAAGGCTATGCAGGCACTGAATGTTGCCAGCAAGGCACAGGCAATATTACAAGCAACCATCTTAGGCCTGAGTGGCCCTGCAGGTTGGGCTGCATTGGCTGCTGGTGCTGCTGCAACTGCTGCCGCAGTGTATGGTATCAATAAAGCACTGGAAGGCAACATACAGCGTGAACAAGAACGTGCTCGTCAAACAGAAGAACAACAAAAACAAACAGAAGCCGCACAACAGGCTGCTAGAGCCGCGCTTGAAACAGCACTAAAACAAAAAGAAGCAGAAAAGGCTGCTGCCAAAGCAGCCAAAGATGCAGCACGTGAAGCCAAGCGCAGAGCCGAAGAAATTCGCCGCGGCAAAGAGCGTGACATCAAGAACACCAATGAAATACTTGATGGCATGCGCAGTGAGATTGAACTGAGCCGTCAGCGTTACGAAAATGAAAAGAACGCAATTGGCCTCAGCGATACACAAAAGAAAACACAAAGCGAACAGTTTGATCTACAAAAGAAATACAATGAAGATATTGTTAAGTTGCAAAACATGCAATATCTCACAGAAGAACAAAAGGCCGATGCTATTGGTAAAGTTACTCGGATGTATCTGGATGAAAAGGCTGCTATTGATGAACGCAACCGCAGTTTGTTTGAAGCACAGGCCGCATTCAATCTTAAAGGCACACTGGAAAACATTGCCGCTGAACAGGTAGCATTCAAACAAAGCGTAGAAGATCAACAGGCACTGCGTCTAATATTCAATGAAGCAGAGCGTGCTGCTATGGCAGAACGACTACAGATTGAACGTGACTTTTACCTACAAGCAGAAGAATTAAAGAGTCGTTATAAAGATTCCAGCGACAGCGAACTTGCACTACTATTACGCAACTTAGAAATTGAAAAGCAAGCACGTCTAAAGGCTAGTGAAGAACGCGGTAAGATTCTTGTTGCTGATGCAGAAAGTCAAAAGAGTTTTGCATACGGTTGGGAACAGGCATTTGGTTCATTTGCAGAAAACCTAACCAATGAAGCAGCCTATGCTAAGAACATCTTTGATACCATGACACAGGGCTTTAGCAATGCGCTAACAAACTTTGTGATGACTGGTAAGTTGTCATTTAAGGATCTATTCCGCAGTTTACTTGCCGAAATTATCAAGATGCAGGCTAACAAACTGTTCCTCAGTTTGTTTGGTAAAGGCGGCGCACTCAGCAGCCTATTTGCTGGCTTCTTTGCTAATGGTGGTGATATTCCTGCAGGTAAGTGGGGTATTGCTGGTGAAGCAGGTCCAGAGTTGGTCAAAGGCCCAGCCACAGTAATGAGCACTAAGGATACTGCCGCAGTATTACGCGGCGGCAATCCATATACAGCACCAACAAACATTACCTATAACATTCAAGCAGTTGATGCTCGCAGTTTCAAACAGTTAGTAGCACAAGATCCAGAGTTCATTTATAGTGTAACACAGGCCGGTGCTAGGAGATTACCACGATGAGCGGTTTACAAACAATCATAGATAATGCAATCAGCATTGATATCAATCGTAGAAAAACATCAGGCGTTACAGTAAGCCGCAGTGGCATTGTTAAAACAGCACAACATGCTACCAATGTGCCATGGGTATTCACTGTTGCTATGCATCCTGGTTTAAAATACAGTGAGAACCGTGCGCTTGCAGAAGAAATTGATAGACTAGATAGAACAGAAGAAAGCGAGATTAACATTGGTAACAGCAATCCAAATCTTGCTTATATCACACGCTATCAAGGCACACTTACTGTTACAGAAAGAAATGCTGCAAATATTATTGCAGCCAGCAACAGCAATATCACACTAGATGCTGCTGCAATTAGAACTGCTGGTGCCAGCAGCACAGACTATTTGGTGCGTGCAGGTGATTACATTCAACCAGGTGGTGGATATCGCTATCCATACACTGCCACAGCAGATGTGCAGGTTGGTTCAGGTGCAAACGTAACCATTCCTGTGCATAGACCTGTTATTCAAGCAAATGCTTACAGTTTTGTTGGACAAAGTGTAACATTTGGCAGTGATGTAAGTTGGCGTGTTAAGATGATTACCAAACCCAGTTACAGCATTGTGCCCTATGATAGATTAGAATTTTCTGACAACTTTCAACTAGTAGAAATTATATTGGATAGTTAAGATGACCACAGCAATTACCGCAGTCGACACAGAAAATCATATCAGTCATGCTATATTCATTGACCTAACACTCAATGATACTACCTATTACTTGACCAGTGCATATAGACCAATCATCTATGCTGGCAATGTATATCAGCAGCAGGGTTGGTTCTTACAAGTTAGCACCATGACTGAAGATTTAAAAACAACCAATGGTGATATTGTGGTAAGCCTCAGTGGTATTCCTAACAGTCAGATGACATTGGTATTGAATCAACCTATCAAAGGTGGTATTATTACCATAAGACGTGGCTTCTTTGACACCAATACCAATACGCTGTTACCTAACCAGATGTATATTCGCTATCGCGGTATCATTACCAACTACAGCATTGATGAAGAGCAGGACAGTCTAGGCGGTGAACTCACACATACTATCAGTGTTATTTGCAGCAGTTTAAATAACTTGTTGGAAAACCGTGTTACTGGTCAAAGAACTAATGGCAGTGATCGCAGACGCTTTTATCCCGGTGATATCAGTTTTGACCGTGTTAAGGATCTGCAGAACACATCATTTGACTTTGGTAAGGAATACTCAGGTGGCACAGGTTATGGTGGCGGCGGAGGCGGAGGCGGCTTTGACCAATTCAACGGTTTTGATTTGAATTTGAGGTAGATATGATTAGATGTGCAGATTTGAAAGACTTTCATAGAGTTATGCAGTTAATGGTAAACTTTGCCAATCAAAGTCCATTGCCTGATCATCACAACCCACAGTATAACTATAGAAGTGTTGAACATTTTTTAGCAAAGATTTCACGAGGTGGTGTTATTCTAGTTGGTGAGATTGATGGTGAGATACAGGGCATGTTAATTGCACAGGTAATGAGTGATAGTTGGTTGCCAGAAGTGCGTGTGCTAAAAGAATTAGCATGGTGGGTTGAACCAGAGTATAGACAAACCAGTTTAGGTTATAGATTGTTAAAAGAATATGTAAAACTAGGCAAAAGTCTAAAAGAAAAAAATGTTATCAGTGCATTTACACTGACCACATTGATGGACAGTCCAATCAGAGATCTAGAACGACATGGTTGGCGACCCATTGAAAAGAATTACGTTTACGGGGAATAACAGATGGCAATTTTCACAGCGATAGCCACAGCAATTGTAGGCGCTATTGGATTAACTGGTGTAGTAGCAACTATTGCCACTGGTGTTATTGCCACTGGTTTGGGTTTTGCCACAGCCAAATTGTTAGGCATCACAGATAGACCCAGTGCAGCACAGCAGCGTGACCCTGGTGTTAAGATTCAGTTGCCTCCAGCCACTGACAACAAAGTGCCGCGCTTCTATGGGCGTAACTTTGCAGGCGGTATCATTGTGGATGCTGCAATCAGCAATCAAAACAAAACAATGACCTATGCTATTGTGATCAGTGAATATAACAGCAATGATCTTTGGACCATTAACAAAATATATCGCAGTGATGCAGAATTGGTATTTGGTTCAGGCAGCAGTGGTCACATTGTGCAAAGTCTTATCGACCCTAACGCAACCACAACCACAACTGTAACAGGCAAAATGCGCTGCCGTGTTTGGGCAGGTGGTAGTGGCAGTGCTAACCAAATTTTCCCAAATCCCGCAACCAGCACACCTGCAAATGCTTATGATATGTTCCCTGGCTGGACCAGCAGCAATACCATGAGCGATCTAGTGTTTGCTATCTTTGAAATGGATTATGACAGTGAAAATGGTCTAACAGGTTTAGATGCAATCACATTTGATATCAACAATGCTCTCAATGAGCCCAGCAATGTGCTGTTGGACTACTTACAAAGTGAACGCTATGGTGCAAACATCAGCAGCACACTGATTGACACTGCCAGTTTTGATGATTGGCACACATTTGCCACCGCAAACGTAACTTACTTTGACACAGTGGCCAATGCCACGCTGAGCCATCAGCGTTATCAAATTGATGGCGCACTCAGCACCTTTGACAGCACTAAAACTAATATTAACAAGATCTGTCAAGCAGGTGGTGCATTCTTTACCTACAACAACAAAACAGGTAAATTTGGTGTTGTGCCTAACCGATTGGCCAGCAACGCAGAATTAGCCAATGCATTTGTATTCAGCGATGACAACATTATCAGTCAAATCAAAATCAGCAGCACTGACTTGTTCAATCTTTATAATCGTGTAGAAGTTGAATATCCCAGTGTTATTCAGCGTGACCAAACTGACACAGTGTTTATTGAAGTTACAGGTAGTTTGCTGCATCCCAATGAACCTGAAAACGTATTAAGTTACAGATTAGACATGGTCAATGATCGCGCTAGAGCCAGCGCATTGGCCAACATTGATCTCAAACAAAGTCGCATCAACACCATCTTGGAATTCACAGCAGACTACAGTGCCATGCAGGTAGATGTAGGTGATGTGGTCAAAATTAACAACACACCATTTGGTTACAATGAAAAACTGTTCCGTGTGATGAGAACCACTGAAGTTGAAGATGCAGATGGCATGCTCAGTGTTAACTTGATTCTACTAGAATATGATGACTACATTTATGCTGACATAGAATACAGCAGTGACGCACCTGTGGACACCAGTGGTATCAGTAATTGGGTATTTGTTAACAGCAACACTGAACCTGTGATTGGCAACATCACTGTCAGCGATAATCCACTGGGTGGTGAAGGCAATGCTAATATTTTCTTCAGTGCAAACGCAACCTTTATTGGTAACGTGGACATTGACACCTTTATCAGCACTAACAATGTAAGTTATGCTAATGCTACACCATTCTTTAGTTTTGATATTGATGTGCCCAGCAATGTTACACTAAACAAAGCAATTATCAACATTATCAACACTGCTACAGCAGACAGCAATGTGCAGAATACTGTAACTGAAGTGGTATGGCCACCTGCAGGAACCAGTTACTTTGATGCTAACAATGCAATACGTGTTACTAGACCACTGAACAACTATGTTGCTGGTGGCAGTGCTCCAACCACACAATACTTGCAGTTTGATGTGCGCATGGAGAACACCAAAGAAGCAGTAACCACAAGAACAACCAGCACAGCAGCAATTCCAGTTGCAGTTCAAAACACAGTGCCTCCCACACAGTTGGCACCTCTTGCAGGTGGTTCATTTATCATGAACAGTCCACCTGATGTTTATGACAGTTCGCCAAGTCCAAACTTTGCTAACCTAATGACATCTCCTGATATCTATACACTGACCAGTGGTGCAATTGGTGAGCACTATGTGATGGCAGCATGTGATATTCAAGGTGATTATGATCCTGTGGATCAACCATTAACCACAGGACTTGGTATTAAGATTGATGTAGAATATGCTAATGCAGCAGTGCAAACTGTGTTTGATGAAGAAAATCTAGCCATACAAGAAAGTGTTATTACACCATTTGTGGGTGGTAAATTTACTATTCCCAGTGGATCAACACCTGTGGAAATGCGTATTATGATGCGCGGTGCCAGTGATGTTCCAGATGTTGAACCATTAACAGGTGAGCGTGGTTGGTATAGAATCTATTATCAAGTTATCAAACCAAACAAGGGTGTAATCTAATGGCACAACATTTTACATTTTATAATCGCAACACAGGTGATATTGAAAAGGTTATTCTCACCGATCGCCGCAGTGCTGGTCGCATACTTGAATATAATGCAGACTTGGTATGTGTGGATGGTGAATACAATGCCAATCAATATCGTTTTGATATCACGCAAACACCACCGGTGCCAGTGGCAAAGAATGTTACATTTATACCCGACTTTGAAGTATTAATTAGAAAATATCGTAATCGCCGACTATTGGCCAGTGATTGGACACAGGGTGCTGATAGTCCATTAAGTGAAACCAAACGTGCAGAATGGGCAGTGTATAGACAAGCATTGCGTGATATCACGCAAACCTATAATAGTAACACTGTGACCAATCAAGCAGAATTTGATGCAATTGTATGGCCCACAAAGCCTGAGTAAGGAGTTACTGTGACAGTTACTAGACGATTTTATGTTGATAAAACACTAAGCACATATCCTGCTCGCAGCATTGCTGTAGACAGAAGTGTTGATGCTAACCTAGGTGTTATCACATTCACATTGACCAGCAATCTCACACCTGGCTTGGTTTTAAATTACAGTTTGCCTAACACAGACAGCACAGACTTTGTGGAAGGCAATACTGGCACATTAACAGTAGGTGCTGGCGGTGGTGCTACTGTAACAAGAACGCTGAACAGATATGTAAACTATTCAAATACTAACATTACCAGCAGATTAAGTGTTACCAGTCCTGCTAACACACTGTTAGTAGAAAGTGCAAACTTTGTGATTGCACCTGCTGTGCCATTTAGTGCATCAGGTGGCACAACAACCACTGTTAATGGCAATGTAATTCATACATTTACTGCTAACTCAAACCTAACAGTTTCATACACAGGTGACGCAGGTGATGAAATAATTAGAAGCCTAATTGTAGGCGGTGGTGGTGCAGGTAACCGTGCAACTTCATACAATCAAATATTGTTTGGTTCATATAATCAATGGAACCGCGGCAGCGGAGGCGGTGGTGGTGCTGGTGGTGTGCTAGAACCTAATATTGCTGCTAGTTCATTCAGTGTTACCAGTTACCCAATTGTGGTAGGTGCCGGTGGTCTAACCAATATCAATTCTGGTATTAGACATGGTAAAAACAGCAGTGCATTTGGATATACTGCAATAGGTGGCGGTTCAGGCGGTGGAGGTGCTGATACCAATCTAGATGGTGGTTCAGGCGGCGGCAGTAGTGCAAACAGCGTGTTTGGTTTAGGCACTGTGGGCCAAGGTCAAAATGGCGGTGCAGGCACAACTTATGCTGGAGGCACTGGCGGTATTGTTAGAACCAGCAACTATGGCGGCGGCGGCGGTGGCAACAGCGTAGTAGGTGCTACTGTTACTTCTACAGATTATGTTAGCAGTGGTGGTGCAGGTGGCACAGGCTATACCAGCAATATCTCAGGCACAAATGTAACCTACGCCGGAGGCGGTGGAGGTGGCGGTTATTACAGCGGCAGTGGTGGCACAGGTGGTGGCGGTGCAGGTGGTTATTTTACATCAAATTCTGGCACAACTTCACCCGGTCAAAACGGCACCAATGGATTAGGTGGCGGTGGTGGTGGTGCTGGACACGGCGGCGTTGACGGAACTAACACTTATAATGGTGGTAATGGCGGCAGTGGTGTAGCCATAATTGCCTATAGAACCCAATATCGAGTGCTTAAACTAGCATGATTTTAAATTTTTAATAAATAGTATAAAGCGACTGGTAGGCCTCAGCAGACCAGTAAGTTCCTTCAGGAGACGATCATATGAGTAATAGACTATTGGACTTTGCGGATTACATTGGTGGTCCAGATACCATTGTAATTGAAATGTTCCCGCGCATGCAGCGCAAATACACCTACAATTTTAGCAATGCTAATGTAAGCACCTATACATTCAGTGCTGATTATCAAAGCATTGTGTTAGATACTGTTACATATGATCGTGTTACCGGTGATCCAAACTTCACTGATACAACTATCCTAGGTTATTTTGCCAACGTAAGCAATGTTAGTGGCACATACATTGACAGTTCACTAAGTTCAACAGGCATTGTTACATTTACCATCCCTGAAAACCGTTATACTGGTAAGGTTTTACCTAACGCACGTGAAAAAGTAGTTGCAACTTGTGTTACTTTCCAATGGACACAGGGTGCTGCTGCAACATCAGTCAAAGATGCACATCGTTTCCTAGTGCTAGAACGCTGGGAACCAGGTGTAACACCAGGCGATCCAACAACTGAGACCAGCGCACAAGGCGGTTTCCAGACACTAACTTCTTAAGAGGAGATTTAGATGGCTAATGTAACCGTCAGCGTAACAGAAACTGCGCTGAATGTCAGCACAACTCTAAGTAACATCACTGTAACAGACAGTGATGGTGGTCAAACTTTCAATGTTACCACCATTGCCAGTAATATTGCTGTTACTGCACCAGTAACCAATGTTGTTATCAGTGAAACTGCCGGTGTTGATCCCGGTGAAGTTCGCAGTTATATCAGTAACGTTTCACCAATTCTCTATGATGCTACCAGTGGTGTTATCAGTTTTGATAGCAATGCCAGTTTCAATGGCAAGACCACAGATGATCTAGCAGAAGGTTCAACTAATCTTTACTTTACTGACAGCAGAGCTCGTGCTGCAATCAGCAACACAGCACCAATACTGTATGACAGCGTTACAGGTGTTATCAGCATTGACAATGCTGCAATTGATATTGCTAACAGCAACGTAACACTAAAAGAATTTCATGAAACTGTATATGACAATGGCAACATTAGCGGTGCAGTAACCTTTGACCTGCACAATGGCACCATTCATAAAGCAAGATTGACCGGCAACGTAAGCAGCATCACTTTTGCAAACGTAACTGCTGGCAGTGGTATCACACTGCTGTTACAACAGGACACAATTGGCAACTGGGTAATCGACACTGCTGGTTTAACCAATTGGGAATTCGCTGCTAACGTAAAAGTAATTGATAATCAGCCCAGCAGCAACAGTATTATTGCTGTGCTCTATGATGGCAGCACATATAAGAGCAGTTGGTATAAGTTTGATGATGCAGCCGCAGTTGACTTGTCAAATAACACAACCAGTGACCTAGCAGAAGGCACAAATTTATACTTTACCGCAGCCAGAGCACGCGGTAATGTAAGTGCAACAGACGCAGGTGGATTAGGTTCATTTACTTACAGTAACGTAACTGGTGTGTTTACCTACACAGGTCCCAGTGACAGTGATGTGCGCACTTTAATTTCAGCAACTTCACCAATTACCTACAGTAATAGCACTGGTGTTATTGGTTTAAGCAGCACAGCAAATATTACAACCACAGGCAATATTAGTGGTGGTTATTTTATTGGTAATGGTAGTTTACTAACTGGTGTAACCAGCCTAACCAATGCACAGGTTGTAGCATATATTTCTACACAACCATTAACAGTAGGTGGCAATTTACAAGTAAATGGAAATATCAACGCTACTGGTAACATCAACTATCAAAACGTTACTGACCTATATGTAACTGATCAAAAGATTACACTAAACAGTAATGCAGCAACCAATGCCAATGTAGAAATTATTTCAAACCGTCCTACTGCAACAAACACAATGTTGAAGTGGAATGAACAAGCCACACGTTGGGAATTTACCAATGATGGCAGCACATATTATCCAATTCCTGCAAGCACAACTGACCTAGCAGAAGGCACTAATTTATATTATACAACTGCAAGAGCAAATAGTGCAATTGGTGCCTATTCAGGCAGCATGAATAACCTAGTTAACATTAGTGCATCTGGTATTATTAATACAGATACTCTATCAGCTGTAACAGGTAATTTAGAATTAAAAACTACTCTTCTTAATCCTAAGACATATCTAAGATTGCTCAGCACAGATGTCAGTGGTTTTTATAGTGAATATGGATTTAGATTAGTTACAGATGTAAGCAATGCTTATAATCAGTGGCAATTTACAGATTCTGGTGAAACTTATACACCTGGTAAAATTACTGCATATGGTGATATCCAAGGTTACAATTTCTTAGGCAATGGTAGTCAGTTAACTGGTTTGACTACTACTCAAGTTACTGAAGGAACAAACCTTTACTACAGCAATACTCGTGTAAATGCATTCATTCAAGACAATATTACAACTTCAGATATTGATGAAGGCACAAACCTTTACTGGACCACAGACCGTGGCAATACCAACAGCAATGCTTGGTTAACCACAAAGACAACCAGTGATCTAGCAGAAGGCAGCAACTTATACTTCACAACTGATCGTGCTAACAGTGCAATTGCTGCATATCAAGGCACAATCAACACAGCAGGCAATATTACTACCAGTGCTAATGTTGAAGGTCAATATATTTTAGGTAATGGTGCATTCCTAACTGGCATTACCAGTGGTGGCACTGTTACACAAATTGACACAGGTGAAAACCTAACTGGTGGTCCAATTACTACCACTGGCACAATTGGCATGGCTAATGCGCTGGCTAATGTAAACAGTGTAACAGCAGAAACTGGTGTTAACTTTACAGTTAACAGCACCAACAAAACAGTATTTACTGAAGTAATCAATGGCACAACAACCAACACTGCAAATATTAACGGTGATGGTTATGCTGTATATACCGCTGGCAGTTGGCAGGCTGATCCAAGATTCAGTTATAGTGGCGCGGGAAATCTAAAAACTGTAGTAACATATAATGGTGTTACCACTGCTGGATCAAATGCAATCACTGGTATTAATGATATTTGGAATTTCAATGAAGATACCTCATTATCACTAAGTGATATTTTGACAGGCTATTTAGGTTTTAACTATTTTGTTACATCTGGTAGCCCATTCCCAACAGGCACATATGTAACCAGTGTTGATGCAGGTAACAGCATTGTATATATGAGCCAAAATGCTATTGCCAGCGTAGATTTTGCTGATTCATTGGGCTATTATTTTGGCAGTGGTGCATATGACAGCAGCACCGGACAGGGCGTGCTGTTTACCAGTGATGATGACTGGCAGGTTGGTAATGCACAAACCATAAACATAACTTATGCAACTACAGGTAGTTTTGGTTATCCAGCAACCGGTTTCACACCCAGTGACTTTGATTACTACACTATAGGCAGTGCCAGTGATTATAGTTTAACTGGTGATATCAGCAGTTTCTTTAACGGTAGAACACAGTTAGAAGCACCACGCACAGTGTTTAACGCACCACGCGGTATGATCATTGGTGAAGGTGAATTAACCAACCGTGCTGAAAATGATCCACTGCCCAGTTTTGGTCTCAATGTGATGTGGGATGGTCTTGCTAATACCACAGCAGATTATGCTGGTCAAAATCCAATCACACAGATTCTACTAAAGCAGTATACTGATAACAGTTTGACTGATACACAGGGCTTATATGGTGCTGGACCAAGATTGTTATTTACAACCAGTCAAGGCAATAAAAATCAAACAACAAGCCAAACATATCCAAGAATCAACACAGAACTTGGACGCATAACTTGGTGGTCACCCAGTCAGTTTTTCCCAAATTTAAGCACAATTGCACCTCCTGCTTATATTAGTGTTGTAACCAACAGAGACATGACTGGCACACACAACGGTGGTGTTGGTATGTATCTAAGTGCAAGTCCAAATACCAACCAAGGTAGACGTGGCTTGTTTATTGCGCACCAATTAGGTGATACACTAATTGCCAGTAGCAATGCTACATCAACAGGACCAAGTAAGCCAATTACATTTGCTCCAACTTGGACATCAACTAGTGCTGCTTCAACTGGTGCTGGTAATGCTGTTGCACAGTTTAACAACACCATGGGTGCTACCAACTATCAGTGGGCTAACATCAACTATGATAATGCAACAGGTAAGACAGGTAGCAGACTAAGCATTACCAATGGTGCCAGCACAGTTGCAGGACGCAATGGTAACTTAGTATTAGCATTGGACCGCAATGACAATAGTGCAGGTTTTGGTGATAAAGAATGGGCATTCAAACTACAACCAGCCAGCAATGATCTTGTTCTCACAGAAGATGATGTTGTAAGAGTCACTGTATCAGGCGGCACTGTAACTGCCACAGCATTCATTGGTGATGGTAGTGACCTAACTGATGTAAGAGCCAAAACAGTAGAAGAAAAGGTTATCAACAAGAGTGGTGGCACACTGCCCAAAGGCACACCAGTTTATGCAACAGGTGGTGTAACTGCTGATGCACTTTGGGTTGCTGCCTGTGATGCAAGCAACGCTGCCACAATGCCATGCATTGGTGTTCTATCAACAGAACTAGCCAATGATGCGGAAGGCCGTGCTATTGTGGTAGGCACCATCAGTGGTGTTGACACAAGTGCATTTACAGCAGGTGATAGTATCTACATTGCTGTAGGTGGCGGTTATGCTAATGTTGCACCCGCAGGTGAAGCAAACATTGTTCAATTCTTAGGCACAGTTACCCGTGTTGATGCAAGTGTAGGTGGCGGTGTTGTTAATATTGATGCACCACGCAATGAAGAAAACTTAAACAGTGGCAACATCTTTATTGGCAATGGCAGCAATGTTACAATTACCAAACCACTAACAACAGCAATCACAGATGCCAATGTCAAACTAAAACAGTTTGCAGAAACAGTAGTAAGCCTAGGCAACGTAAGTGGTGATATCAGTGCTAACTTAGATGTTGCAACTGGATCAATATTTCAAGTTACTACAGGTGGTGCGCTAACTATCAACAGTTTAACCAATGCTGTTGCAGGCACCAGTGCTACAATTATTATCACACAAGGTGCTACAACCGGCACACTAAGCAGCACAATGAAGTTTGCTGGTGGTAGTAAGACATTAAGCACAAACACCGGTGACATTGACATTATCAGTGTGTTCTATGATGGAACTACATACTATGCAACACTAAGCAAGGGATATGCATAATGTTTGCTGCTAGAGGTGGATTCGTTTACGTAACTGAAAGTGGACCTCCACCTGCTGCTTTTCCTGCTTGGCCTATTGTGCCTACACAAGAGGAAATGAACACAGAGTTTACCACAAACTTTGTAAGCAGTGCCAATGCCACAGCAGTTGCCAGTGACTTTGGTATAATTGGTGCAGGCAGTGTTAAAAGACGTCATGGTGTTGCACACCCTAATGGTAATATCTACATCTTGCCACGCAACAACGCACAGATGCTGATCTATGACACCAGCAGTAACACAATGACTGCATATAACACTGGCTTTACAGATTATCAAGGTGGTGCACTCAGTGGTTACAATGGCAACATCTATATGATGCCACATGAAAGCAGCAGCAAGCGCACTGTGTTAGAAATTAACACAGCACCCAGTGTAAGAGAAATTAGTGGCTTAACCAATATACCCGCAGCAGGCAGTTGCGATTATCAAAGTGCTGTGAGTCTTGGTGCAAATGTTATGTTCTTTAACTTCAGCACCACTGCTAACTGTTTGATATACAGTCCAGAAGCCAATACACTCACAGTTACACCTGTTAAAGCAACTACCAACAATGAATTTATTGCAGGTGTATATCATCCTAATGGCAATGTTTATATTCCGCCCTATGATGGCACAACAATTATAGAATACAACCCTGTTAATAACACTGTGAGACGCATTACGCCTACAGGTGTTACACTTACAGGTCAAGACAAATATCAAGGTGGCAGTTTAGGTGCAGATAACAAATTATACTTTACACCTTGGTTGCGCAATGACATATTAGTATATGATCCAGTAGCCAATGTTGCCAGTCAGCAAACTTGGGGTCTCAGCCTCAGCAGTTACAACTTTATTGGTGGTGCGTTAGGTGCAGATGGTAACATTTACTGTGCGCCTAGCCCTTATAGCAGCAGCACCGGCACTAACATTATGGTTATATGCACAGATACCAATAATCCTGCTTACAATACCGCAGTGCTAACCAACTTTGGTATTAGTGCACCAGCATTAGGCCAATGGGGTATCACAGCAGGTGCCAACAACAAACTGATCAGCAGTGATGAAACAGCAACCAGTGTTTGGGTAATTACTACATCAGGCAGTGGCAATGTTAATGCACTGTATAGTCCATACTTGAATAAGGGCGGTTAATATGACAGAATTATATGACATACATTTGTTTGACCGTGCAACAGGCCGCTACAGTGGCACACAAAACAGTCAACTAGATTATGACGCACTAACATATGATGCTACCACAATTCTACCACCACATACAACCAAAAATGGCAGTGAATGGTGGATATCCTTAGATTGGCCTTATTGGACAGGTAGCGGTTGGGAATTAAGAATCATAGAGGAGTAATATATGCCAATTAGACGAGTAAAAGGTGGATACAAGTGGGGCAAGAGCGGTAAGACTTATCCTACAAGAAAGGGTGCAGAACGACAAGCAGCCGCAGCATATGCCAGCGGTTACAAACCAAAAGGGAAGAAAAAGTAATGGCAACAACCAGCACTGGTGTAAAGGCACTTTACACAGCCCAACTAGCAAAGAGGAGCAACACAATGGCTTACGGTAAGAAGAAGAAAAAGAAAACAATGAAACCACGTCCTAAGAAATATTGAGGATATGGATATGAACCTAGTAGAACGATTAAGTTTAAAACTCTCAGAGGATCAGCGTGAAAGATTCTTGCTGTTAGTAGCAGCAAATCCAGATACGCATCCTAAAGTGTTATTCATGCAAGTGATACAAGAAACATAAAGGTATAAGATATGGCACAACCACAACGCAAGCAGGCCCTCAGCGTAGAACACCAATTACAATTACAAGACCTGCATAATGAAATTAGTGTGATCAAAGACAATCATTTGGTGCATATTGCACAGGACATCGATGAATTGGACACAGCGATCAAAGAAACCAAAGAGGAATTCAACAAACGCTTCGATAAGATAGATGAACGCATTTGGTGGTTGGTTGGTTTGGTTGTGACCACATTGGTAACCATTGTTATAAGCATGGTATTTGGAGCCTAACATGCCAGTCCCACCAAAAAATGTGCAAGATATTGCACGTCGTGCGTTAGACATTAGAGCAGAATTAGCACCCAGTGCTAGAGCAGGCACACCTGTAGGCATTGCACGAGCACGAGACCTAGCACGTGGTGCTGATCTCAGTGAAGCCACATTGGTGAGGATGTATAGTTATTTGATGCGGGCTAAGTTTGATTATGATCAAGCACGAGAGCAAGGCAAAGATATACGTAACAGTCGTGCTATAATGGCTTATCATTTATGGGGAAGCACACCTGCACTAGCATGGGTAAAGCGTGAATTAGGCAAATAAAGCAATTATCACAAATAGCCTAAAAAAGCCGCCTTTGAGCGGCTTTTTTGTTGACTTGCATAAATAACTGTGTTATAGTAAACAAACATTAGGAGGTCACATGATTGATTTAGAAAATATACCTATAGCAGATCGTTTTGAACTGCCACGTGGTTATTACTATGTGGTAAAGATTCATCGCCGTTACAGTAAACCCAATGATCATTTCTACTATGAAATGGACATTATGGATGATGCTGGCGCAATTTGGAAATGCTACGTCAGTGAGGAGCATGCCAATTATGATAACTGGTTGCCCATCATTGAAGAATATTCAGAAACACGAGCAGCAGTATTTTCAGGGCGTGTAAAGTTCAAATACAACCGTAAACATAATACCACCATTATCAATGGCGACAGTGTGGTATACGACGAAGGTTCAGTAAACAAGAATACACTATTAAACAACGTATGGCATCATTATTACGGAGGAGATAGCGAATGAAAAAGCAATATGTAGGCGGCAAACACTATTTGATTAATCCGCACAAGGAAACACGATTCAAAGACCGCTGGGGTATCAGTGCATATGATCTAGCGCGAGTAGAAGGCGTCACACCAGATGCTATCAACATGCGTGTAATGAAGTATGGCACACCTTTTCAGCGCAGAGCTAAACTGACACTACACGAAGAAAAATATGGTCGCACTGTGGGTGAGATTGCATTGGAACAAGGCGTGCATCCAAACACTATTCATATGCGTGAGCGCACTTTTGGCACTTATAAATTGCCAGAGGATTCAAATCCGCGCTATGACTTGCGTGATGACAGTTGGGTTAATGATCCTAAGTATAAGCGCATGCTGGCCAGCACCTTCTTCACACTGGAATGGGCATTGGAACAGTTAGAACGCATCAACTGGGCTACAAGATAAAAAGAACCCCGGGTGTTTAGTCCGGGGTTCTCAACAACGCAAAAATAATTATTAGGAGTTATTTTATGCAAAAGTGTAGTAGGCAAACTAATGTGAAGATTTGGAGATCTACGGCGAACATTATATACAGGCTGTCTGCGGTTGGAGGCCACGAGGACATATGATGTGTTTGCCTACTACAAATATTATTTAGCAGATCATGCAAAAAACCGTTGACAATACGGTTTTTTTTGTTATAATTTGATAGTGGTAGCAATAAAGTTTGATAGTGGTAGATAATAGAGAGAGTAAGATAATATAATAAGAACATACATGGGGATCATTGAGGTCTAAATAAAGACTTTTGTGGCGCGACTTGTTCAAACAGATATGAGGAATACCAGATATGAGTTATGAATTAAAAAATTATTCAATTTCTGTGATTAGTGATCACATGCAGCAGTTTTATCCAATTAAAACAAAAAGCAATAACAGCATCAGTTATGCCAGTATTGCACAAAAGTATATTGATCTTACTGTTAATGCACTTCTTTATGGAAATGCAGGTGATAGTGATAATACCTACTACATTTGGAAAAAAAATATTAGTGATCATTTGACTAACAAGTATAATGGCAATCAAATGTGGTATAGTTGGCTTACACAGAACTATCCATTATATCATACATTTAAAGATGGGTATACAGGTAGAACTCCACAACCCAGTCTAGTGCAGTCATATGTAAGTATCGATGAGTTAATTCTTTACACATATCACAACAATGATAGGCTTGCTGCATTGTGTGATATTCCCAGAGGTGCAGCGACATTTACACCCATTGATACGGAGTCACTGAGCAATTACAGAGATAATCTAGTTTATTACAATGCCAATGAGCAGGATAAAACTGCTAGACTTAGACGTAATAGGGATATTCATAGATCAGGTATCATTTTAGCACTAGCAGAGATTAACGGGGGTAGCCTAGTTCAAGGTCACAGCACTAGTGATTGGCCACGTCATTATCTCACTGGTGTTAATCTACAAAATGGCACAGCCAGTGGTGTGCGAGAAGCAGCATTGGGTAAATGTTACAAATATGATATCAACTCAAGTGCATTTGCATTTAAGGCCACAGTGTTACAGCAATGGGCACAGTCACAAAACATTGACTATAAGCCCACTGCTATGTTACAACTGCTCCGTGATAAAGCGGGCATACGCAACATGTTGGCTTATGATGTGCTCAAGGCTACTAACACTAACCGAGAACACAAATTAGAATTAATCAAAGAGGCTATCACTGCAATGGGATTTGGTTGTGATCCCTCAACACCACAAAATGCAATAGAAAATATTATTTGGAATCATGATGATTATGACCGCTTTGTCAATCATGAATGGGTGCAGGAGTTTCAACTGGAACAAAAACTGTTCAGTGAAGTAATTAGACAAACCTATGACAAGAAGTGGGTAAAGCAGAATTTACCGCAAGCACTCAAAGGCAATCGTTATAGCCAAAGCAAACTGGAAGCATATTTGTATGCGCAGTTTGAAACAGAATTCATGACATCAATACAAAAAAGTATCGGTGAAGAAAACGTTCTACTATGGGTGCATGATTGTGTGTATACTAAGCAGCGCATCGATTTGGATTATTTTAATCGTGTGCCAAAACAGATGGGCTATCCACTGATACAGTTTAGTTGTGAACGTGTGGATCCTGTGCGTTATAATAAACTTACACAATTAGAAGTGAAATTGGAAAAACTTAGTCACAACGCAAGAATTGACAGTGAAGAACGTGCAGCAAGAAACTATAACAGCAGTTGGATTGACAGTGCTACAGCAGAACTTTTCAGTAACAGAGTAAACATTCCTATTGCCAACGTGGAGATAGAATGTGCTTGGGAAGAATTTAACACAGAGAGGTCAAAACGTTATGAAAAATACATCAATTGAAGAAATACGAAATAAATTAAAAAAAGATCTATTTGTTACAAAAACAAATGGAACAAATACATGGACTACCACATCACCTGAATATGATCAATATGTGACTTATATTAGAAGTGATGCATGGAGATCTAAAAAAGATCAATATTATAAGTTATACAAACCTAATAGAAATGGGCTGTATATATGTAGAGCCTGTAGATCACATGCGGCTAGGCATCAATTACATGTTCATCATCAAAGTTATAGAAGATTTACCAATGAACACGTTCAAAAGGATCTAGTTGCGCTGTGTGAAAAATGTCATAACGAAATTCATATTGTTGCTAGATCAAATAAAATTGGCATGGCATATGGTAGAATGTCACATCCTAAATATCCAAACATTAATCTTTGGAATATTACTAAAGAATATATGGCAATTAAGAAAAAATTACGCAGGTCAATATATAAAAATAATCCCAACAAATTACCTAAACATATGCAGTTTTGGGTTGATATAATTTGTAATAAGAAAACTATAGAACAGATAAAAGACAATAGATAAAGATCTCTCACATCAAATGGGTCAGCACCAAAAAAAGTGATCGTTATAAATAATATCTATGACCCCGTATGAAATAAGATTAGAACTGCTCAAATTAGCTGCGGATATACTGCAAAAGCGATCCGCAAAACCTGAGGATATGCCCAACAGTGAGCAGGTAGTTCAAGAAGCAGAACGACTAAATCAGTTTGTTAGCAATAAACAGGTATAAAAACCGGTTGACACACAACACAAATCTGCTATACTGATACTGTCAAATGTGTTTCGCATTAACCTTTACCCCACTTTAACCGGTGGGGTTTTTTCTTGCCCATAAGTATAACGCTTGTCCTAGCAATGCCCCAGTGTAGAAACCAAAAGCCCACCAATTAGGTGGGTTTTTTTATGATTTTTTTTGCAAAAGTGGTTGACCATACCCAGCCAAAACCATATAATGAACACACGAGCAAAGGGGCTTATACAAACTGGAGTGTAGACTATGAACATCGCTAAACTTGCCAACATCCGGGACCAAATCGCCCAACTGCAGAACTTGGAACGGGCACTTGCAGAAGAAATCAAGAGCCTGGGTGAAGGGCGTTATGAACAAGGCAATCACGCTGCTACTGTTTACACTGTGGCAGACCGTGAGAGTTACGATGTTAAGGCAATGGAACAGAAACTGCGTGAGTTGGGTGTGGACAATCGTTGGTTCTCTAAGAACACCCGGACCACACGCGGCTACACTGCTCTTAAAATCACAGAGATCAAGTAAGATGTTGTAAATATGTGTGTAAAGCAAACCCCTTTACAGGATTGCGTTACACTCGAGTAATCGTGTTAACTTATGGCCCGGTCAGCCACACTAAACCCTGATCCTAACAGTCAGGGTTTTTTGTTGACTAAATAACAGTGGGCTTACAAATGTAGCCCGTCTTGTAGTGGGCAAAACTCAAGAATGAAAACCTCCAGATTCAACCCCTGGAGGTTTTCTTTTATGTCTAAATAGTAATATGATCACACATTCCGCACTACAGCACATGGCACGACTGAAAGCCACGCATGGCATTGCATTAGACAGCACTGGCGTAAAGTTTAACACCATAATGATGCTGAGCCAAAAGCCCACATTAACCACAGCAGAAGTAGCAGTGTTAGAACACTTTGTGCATAGTAACAACACCGTGCTAAAGAACACAGTATACTTGGGTGATCAAATTATCAACACAACTGCTGCTAATGCTACCACATACTATCGCAAACCCGATGGCAGTTATGCAGAGCGTGCACCAGGCACAGGTCCAATTAGAGCAGTAGCCAACCACAATGGATTCAGTCCTAATGGCAAACGCTTGGGAAGACCACCATTAGACCGGTCTAAAACCAAGAATTTTACACAAGATTAATAAATAGTATTGCACACAGGGTGGCAGGAGACACACTCTGATTTACACAATGAAAAGTGAGCACATATGCAAGAGCGAATACGCAAACCTGAAAAAGCTCGTAAGACTGGCACCAAAACCGTAGAAGGTGTGGTAGTAGGTCGCGACCAAAAGGTTATCCCACCAGAAGAAGTTTTTAAACTAGCACAAATCGGCTGTAAGGATACAGAAATAGCCGATTGGTTTGGTGTGGATTCAAACACACTAAGATACAACTTTAGCGTAGAGCTCCTAAAAGGGCGTGAAACGCTAAAGCAAAGTTTAAGACGTGCTCAAATTCAAGTTGCACTCAATGGCAACCCCACAATGTTAATTTGGTTAGGTCGTAACCTACTTGGTCAAAGTGAAAACACATTGGAGACCAATGAGAATCAGATTCTACCATGGACGCATGAAGACTAATGCCCGTAGTAGATGAAAGCATTGTGGAGCAGCAGTGGGCCAGCCTCACTGAAACAGAGCGTGCGTTTGAACGTATGAGCAGCAGTGATCTATACCGTAAGTGGATTATGATCACACATTTTAGACGTGAACTGCGTGCATATGATATCAACTATGATAAAAGAGAAGAAATGCCAAAACTAAAGATGCGTAAGACCATTTGCAGTTAGAGATACGGGGCGCAAAGGATCGCGTTCGGTATTGTTAGATTCAACATATGAATCCTCTAACTGCAAATGGCTGCTTAGATATAAAGGAAAAAAAGATATGAAGTTACCCGAAGCAAATGTTTTTACACGAGATTCAAGCCACGTAAGCAGTGGCATCAATACATTCACGCTGTTGGGCATCAGTCTCACTTGGGGACACATGTTAAGCCTAATCAGTTTATGGTTCTTGCCCTTAACCATTCTCAGCCTGTTGGTTGGTTATGGCACAGAAATTTCACCACGTAAGAATTCAACCACAGTTAAATTCTAATGCGTCTTAAGCCGGGCCAGCAAGAGATCAGCGACAGCACTGCACGTTTCCGTGTGGTAGCAGCCGGTCGACGTTTTGGAAAAAGTTATTTGGCTATCAATGAGATGGCCAAGTTTGCACGTTTCCCTAATCAACGTGTGCTGGCAGTAGCACCCACATTCAAACAGATTAAGAATGTGCTGTGGGATGATCTTAAGAGTCTACTCATAGAACGCCGTTGGGTAAAGAAGATCAACGAAAGTGAATTGCAGATTACCTTGGTCAATGGTAGCAAGATCACGCTACGCAGTGCTGACAATTATGATGCACTACGTGGTGGCAAATACAATTTCCTAGTAATGGACGAGTGTGCAGACATACACAAAGACACTTGGTTCAATGTTCTTCGCGCCACGCTCAGTGACATGGGAGGACACGCACTGTTCATTGGATCACCCAAAGGGCGTAATTGGTTTTATGATCTATGGGTGCAGGGTGGTGCCACAGATGATTGGGCCAGTTTTCAAAAGACCACAATTGAAGGCGGCAATGTTCCACCTGAAGAAGTAGAAGCAGCCCGACGTGATCTAGATGCTAGAACATTTAGACAAGAATATGAAGCACAGTTTGAAGACTACGCTGGCGTTATATTCTATGCATTTACTGAAGACAACATTGAGATCG
>VFQT010001296.1_pt1 | contig 30972 bp, 41 predicted proteins | sample 3512381 | NCBI WGS metagenome assembly VFQT01 (sample SAMN10412376, study PRJNA504923) | tailings metagenome | isolation source: Relicate 2 Philex TSF3 active mining site | place: Philippines: Tuba, Benguet | collected 2017-08-29
GCCGCCACCTTGAGAGGGTGGTGTCCTAGGCCACTAGACGATGGGAGCAAGTAGCACTCTCACGCTATCGGGCAATCGGGCCTCATTGGTCCGACTGGTCCGCGCCGCGAGACGACCCACTCGGCACCATCGTCGATTGGAGGAGTTCGTAGTGTTGAGTGGGTGAAGGCTGTCGTCACAACAGGAAACGGTGGCTTCGACAAACTTCATTATGGGGACGTAGATGCTCCTGTAATCGGCCCGGGTGAAGTACTCGTGAAAGTGCTTGCCGCCGGTATGAACAACACTGAGATCAACACGCGACTCGGGTGGTATTCGGGAGGTGGATGGCACGTCCCAACGCCCTTCCCCTTCATCCAGGGAACGGATTGTTGCGGAATCGTCATCGAATCATTCGATTCCGCACACGCCAAACTCGTTGGATCGCGCGTCCTCGTACGACCCTGCGTGCGACCACACGGTTTCTCCTCGATGATCAACGTGTGGATGGGTTCCGATTTTGACGGTGCATTTGCCGAATACGTGAAGGTTCCTGCAAGTGAAGTGTTCCCGATCAACTCCTCGTGGTCGGACGTTGAACTCGGTTCTATCCCATGCAGCTATGGCTCCGCCGAGAACATGGTGCAGCGTGCCAAGGTGACGGCAAGCGACCACGTCCTCGTCGCCGGCGGGTCAGGCGGCGTCGGTTCCGCAGCGATTCAGCTGGTGAAGGCCCGTGGCGCACAGGTGACCGCCATCGTCGGCGCATCGAAGATGGAAGAGGTGCTCAGCATCGGTGCGGACGCCGTGATCGACCGTCTGTCCAACCCGCTCACAGAACTCGGTTCAGAAAGTGTCGACGTCGTCATTGACAATGTGGGTGGACCGAACTTTGAACGCGAACTCGAGGTGTTGCGCCGTGGTGGTCGGTTCGCCACGTCAGGAGCAATCGGCGGGCCGCACGTCAACCTCGATATGCGCACCTTGTATCTAAAAGACCTCACCCTCATCGGCTGCACCGCTTGGGACGAACCGGTATTCCCCCGACTCGTCTCCTTTATCGAGACGAATGCAATCCGCCCACTCGTTGCAAAGACTTTTCGGCTCGCCGACATTGTTTCGGCTCAACGGGAGTTCATCGAGAAGAAGCACGTCGGAAAATTCGTGCTCATTCCACCTCACGACGAGTGAGGTTGTTGTTGGGGAGCAAGGAATCGAACCCTGAATAACAGAACCAGAATCTGCTGTGTTGCCAGTTACACCACTCCCCAGAGTGACAGGGAAAGGCTATCGGGTTCTACAAAATGGCTACACCTGGCTAATTCGTCCAGTCGTCCAACGCGCGGAACCCGATGAACTGACCCAGCGTCACACCGATGCCCTCCACCACATGGTGACGAGCGGCATCGAGCCGACCCAATGGGGACGTTCGAGTCGACGACAACTCGACGATGAGACCGAGATCTTGTGCGATCAGCTTTGATCGCAATGCATGGAATGGCTCGGTCACGATGAGTATGTGGTCTGCCCCACGACTTGCGAGCAAGTCTGCAACGCCGACGAGCGACTGGCGGGTCGTCGACCCAGACTCTTCGATCAGCAACGACGAGGAGTCGACTCCGCGCTGATTCAAGTACTTCGCCCCTGATCCACCTTCAGTGAATCGATCGCCTGGTTGGTTCCCACCGGTCGTCACGATGATCGGAGCGACCCCCTCCACCCAGAGGTCGTACGCGTGATCGAGCCTGGCCGCGAACTGTGCGGTCGGTCGTCCGTCGTACTGCGCCGCCCCCATGACGACGATTGCATCGACGGGTCCACTGTCGGTCGCACGACCCGCTAGCCACACCTGAGCGACGTTGAGCCCGACGAGCGAACCGCCCGCCACACACAATCCGAGAAGCAGCAGTGCAACACGCCGCACGGGATTCACCTTCGAGCGCGTGCCAGTGCCGAACGAATTCGTCGCAACGTCGCATCGCGACCAAGCAACTCGATGGGCTCGAACAGCGGCGGGCCGACGCTGCGGCCGGTGACCGCAACACGTAATGGTGCTTGCAGCTTGCCGAGCTTGATTCCATGTCGCTCACCGACTGCTTCGACTGCCGACTTGATCTGCTCGACGTTCCAAGTGATCGACTCGAATGACACCGCAATTTCTTCAAGTGTCGATGCAGCGCTATCGCCAGAAAACGCCTTGGTGAAGCTCGCGTCGTCGATCGGTGGCTCGGCAAGGAACAGGAAGTCCACCATCGGCACGACCTCTGCCATCACCGCAACTCGTGTTTGCACGAGCGGCGCCATGGCGCGAAATATCTCTGGTCGATACCGGTCCGCAGGCCACGGGACACTAGGTGACGTCAGGATCGCTTCCGCTTGTTCGACGAACTGCTCGACCGACATCAATCTGATGTATTCGCCGTTGAAGGCCTGCAGTTTCTTCACGTCGAAGAACGCCGGCGAATGATTAACGTCCTCGAGACGGAAAGACTCGACGATCGACTGCCACTCGACGATCTCGGTGTCCCCTGCTGGTGCCCAACCGAGTGTCATCAAGTAGTTACGCATCGCGTCGGCTAGGATTCCCTCCTCCCGATACTGCTCGACCGCAACCTTGTCGCGACGCTTGGACAGCTTCTTGCGCTGCTCGTTCACCAACACCGGCACGTGGGCCCACTGCGGGGCGGCATGACCGAGTGCGTCCCACAACATTTGCTGTTTCGGAGTGTTGGGCAAGTGTTCCTCAGCGCGCACGACGTGAGTGATCTTCATCAAGATGTCGTCGACCACGTTGGCAAGCAGGAACACGGGTGTGCCATTGCCGCGCAACAGGACGAAGTCCTCGATCGTGGCGTTGTCGAAGTCAACGTCACCACGCACCAAGTCCTTGACGATGGTGTGCCCCTCGGGAACTCGGAACCGCAACACGCGCCCCTCGCCTGGACCGAGACCGCGGTCTCGTGAATACCCGTCATATCCAGTTGTCCCGGATTGCTTGGCTCGCTCCTGAATCTGCTCACTCGTCAAGTCGCAGTAATACGCGTGCCCGGAGGCGAAGAGTCGCTCGGCGGCTGCGACGTGCTCGGCGGCATTCGCCGACTGAAAGTACGGTCCCTCGAAGTGTGGATCGGTGCTGTCGATTCCGAGCCACGCGAGCGCGTCGATGATGCCTTGAGTCCACTGCGGCTGATTGCGCGACTCATCCGTGTCCTCGATGCGCAGCACGAACGTGCCGCCTTGGCGGACGGCGAGAATCCAGTTGTAGAGCGCAGTGCGTGCCCCACCGACGTGGAAGTACCCGGTTGGCGACGGCGCGAAGCGATAGCGCGGTGCGTCGGTGGACATGCGAACCAAGACTACCTGGGCAGGAACTTCGACCCGAGTTGCAACTATCGTCACGTGCGTGACTGATCAATTGAACGTGTACGGCGACCGACTGAGCGAGTGTTGCACTTCACCGATGACCGGCTTCTATCGCACTGGGTGTTGCGAGACTGGCGGCGATGACCACGGTGTACACACCGTGTGTGCGGTGATGACCGATGAGTTCCTCACCTATTCCAAGTCAGTTGGTAACGACCTGTCGACGCCGATGCCGCAGTACGGATTCCCCGGCCTCAAGGCTGGCGACCACTGGTGTCTCTGCGCGAGCCGATGGCAACAGGCATTCGAGGCGGGTCACGCGCCGCGAGTGAACCTACGGGCCACTCACCTCCACACGCTCGAGTTCGTCAATCTCGCCGACCTCGAGCAATTTGCCGTCTAGGCGCCAGTGAAGGCCCTCCACGACATCGGCATCTGACTCGCCAGTTGTTCGTTCGACAACTTGAACGTCGTGTCTGGCACGAGGTCGACGAGCTCGCGCGCCTCGTAGTACGAATGCGCAGCGTGTCCAAGACCACCAAACAGTTCCTTGCGGCGCTCGACGAGATCGACAGGTGGATTGTCGAGCAACCAACCCCAAATCGTGAGGGCAAAGATGACGTCGTGAATCACCGGCGCCCGTCCGTACATCGAAGCGCGGCGCAGCGCGATCGCCACCGTGCCACGAATGGCATCATCGAGCGACTCGCCTGATTGCACACGAATACGTCCGCTCACCCGACGTGCGATGGTGAGAGCAAAGCCCTGGTCGGGACCTTGATGTCCGAGGTATGAGCCGGTCGGCTGTTTACCAACGACTTCTCCTGGCCGACCAAGCGTCCACGATTCGGGAACTGCATTCGGAGACTCGTACGCCCGCGGGCGTTCGGTCGGATCGACCGGGGCGAATTTCGGCGCTGCCATATCTCGGCGAGCCTAGTTCGCGGCGTTGTGCAAGAGCCCGTACACGAGTGACTCTTCGAGAGCACGCCATGACGCCTCGATGATGTTCGCCGAGACGCCGATGGTCGTCCATGAACGCTCGCCGTCGGAAGCATCGATGAGCACGCGCGTCACCGCTCCGGTCGCCGAACCCGAATCCAAGATGCGCACCTTGTAGTCGGTGAGGTGCACACGCTCCAATTGCGGGAATCGCCGCACGAGCGCAGCACGCAGGGCCGTGTCGATCGCGTTCACGGGGCCGTTTCCCTCCGCGGTCGAAACCTCACGATCCTCACCCACCCACACCTTGACGGTTGCTTCCGTGGTGAAGGTTCCGTTGGCTGCCTCATCGGTGATGACGCGCATCGACTCGACGCGGAAGAAGTCCTGCTCCCACCCAGAGGCCCTGCGCATCAACAACTCGAGCGAGGCATCGGCGGCTTCGAAGTGGTAGCCCTCGTGTTCGAGGCGCTTCAAGTCGTCGATCACCTGGTTGACGGCGGGACCGTCCATCGTCAAGCCGAGTTCACTCGCCTTCATCTGGATGGTCGCACGACCAGCCATCTCCGAGACGAGGAATCGAGTGCCGTTGCCGACAAGCTCGGGTGCGATGTGCTCGTAGGCATCCTTTGCACGACTGATCGCCGAGACGTGCAGACCAGCCTTGTGCGCGAACGCCGAGACACCAACGTAGGGAGCCTGCGGATTGAGCGGACGGTTGAGCACCTCTGCGACGTGATTGCTGACCGCGGTCAGACGCTCGAGTCGCCCCTCCGGCAGACACTCGTAGCCCAACTTCAACTGCAGGTTCGGGATGACCGTCGTCAAGTTCGTGTTGCCGGTGCGCTCACCGAGACCATTCAGCGTGCCCTGCACGTGACGGGCACCGCTGTCAACGGCGGCGAGTGAGTTCGCGACCGCACAGCCCGTGTCATCGTGACAATGGATGCCGATCGTCGCATCGTTGCCGATGTGCTTCTTCACCGCAGCAACGATCGAGAGCACTTCGGACGGCAGCGATCCACCGTTGGTGTCACACAACACCACGTGCGTGGCTCCAGCCATGATCGCCGATTCGAGTACGCGGAGCGAGAATTCTGGGTTGTTCTTGTAACCGTCGAAGAAGTGTTCCATGTCGACGAGCACTCGACGACCGTGTCCGTTCAAGAACTTCACCGAGTCGCCGACCATCGCGAGTCCCTCTTCGAGCGTCGTCTGCAACGCGTGCTCGACGTGGTAATCCCACGCCTTGGCCACGATGCACACGCTCGAGGTCTCCGCTTCGATCAGGTTGCGCAACGTCGCGTCGTCATCAACCTTGCCGAGTGGACGACGAGTCGAGCCGAACGCCACGAGCGTCGAGGTCGACAACGTCAGTTCCTTGCGGGCGCGTGCGAAGAACTCGATGTCCTTAGGATTTGCACCCGGCCAGCCACCCTCGATGAAGTGCACGCCGAGGTAGTCGAGTTGTTCGGCAATGCGCAGCTTGTCCTCCACAGTCGCGGACACGCCTTCCACCTGCATGCCGTCGCGCAACGTCGTGTCGAAGACTTCGACCAGTTCCTTGCTCATGGTGTTGGTTCACTTTCTGTTAGGTGGGCTGAATTCGAGGATGAAAAAAGCCGCCCCTGAGGGCGGCTGCGGCGTGCGTCGGAGGGACGCACGCCTAGGAAATAATGATGATCGCGATCGACGTCGAGGAGGCTCCGAATATGGTCACGTCTCTAGTCTGTCGCCCGCAGGTACCCCTTGGCAACGCAGACCACACAAATCTGTGGATAACCAGGCCGAGGAATCGCGCAAACCCAATGGAGGTGCTGTGGATGACCCTGTGGGTAGTGGTGTGGACTGGCCTGTGCATACGCACAGGTAACTCACAGGAGTGTTATTTGGCGAGCTCGCACCAGTGGGCGTACTGGGGCAACTGACCCCGCACGGCCTTGGCATACGTGCTCGCAATCGCCCGCGTGATCGGGCCCGGGCATGGGATCGGGCGCTCGTCCACCGAGCGCACGGAGCCGACTTCGGCCGCGGTGCCGCAGGCGAAGATCTCATCGGCGATGTAGAGATCGCTGCGCGCGAGATTGTCGACGCGAATGTCGTAACCGAGGTCACGGGCGATGGTCATCACGCTGTTCTGGGTGATGCCCTCGAGTGCACCCGCCGACGTTGGCGGAGTGATGATGATGCCGTTGCGCACCACAAAGATGTTCTCTCCGGTGCATTCGGCAACGAGTCCGTTCGGTGCCAGCATGATCGCCTCGTCATAACCGGCCTTCAACGCTTCGACCTTGGCGAGCGAAGAGTTGACGTAGTTGCCGACGGTCTTTGCCGCCGGAGGCATCGTGTTGTGGTCATGGCGCGTCCACGAGGAGATCTTCATGCGCACGCCCTTTTCGACGGCGTCATCTCCGAGGTATGCACCCCATGGCCAGCATGCGATCGCGACGTCGACGGAACACGGCAGTGTGTTCAGACCCATCTCGCCGTATCCGTAGTACGCGATTGGTCGGATGTAGCACGAGGGCAGACCGGTCGAGGCAACGGTGTCCTTCACGCCTTGCACGAGTTCCTCGAGCGAGAACGGCATCGGCATGCCGAGGATCTTGGCGGAGTTGATCAGTCGCTGCATGTGCTCAGTGAGACGGAACACGGCCGGACCCTTGTCGGTCTCGTACGCGCGAATGCCCTCGAACACGCCCGTGCCGTAATGCAACGTGTGGGTCAGCACGTGCACCTGTGCCTTGTCCCAGTCGACGAGCTTTCCGTTCATCCAAATCTTTGGCGTCGTAGTAATTGGCATCTCAGTCCCTCACTTGTCCTTCGTCAAAACTACTTGGCGGCCTTGGCCACTCGCGAGGCGATTTCCGTGCCCACCTGCGACGTAGAGCCACTCGGGGCATCCACGCATGCGGTGCGCAACGCTTCGGCCGCGCGTGCCTCGCCGAGGAACTCGAGCATGTGCGCAGCCGACAAGATTGCGGCAACCGGATTCGCCTTGCCCGTGCCAACGATGTCGGGCGCTGAGCCGTGAACCGGCTCGAACATCGAGGGACCGGTACGACGCGGGTTCAAGTTCGCCGATGAGGCCACACCGATACCGCCGCTCACTGCACCACCGAGGTCGGTGAGGATGTCACCGAAGAGATTGTCGGTCACGATCACGTCGTAGCGATGTGGATCCTGCACGAAGTAGATGCACGCAGCATCGACATGGTTGTACGCCGTTGCCACCTGCGGGAAGTCCTTGGCGACCGTGTTGAACGTGCGTTGCCAGAGGTCACCGGCGAAGGTGAGCACGTTCGTCTTGTGCACGAGCGTGAGGTGTTTGCGCGACCGCTTCGCGGCAAGCTCGAATGCGTATCGCACACAGCGCTCGACGCCGTGCGCCGTGTTCACGCTGCCCTGCGTTGCGACCTCGAACGGGGTCCCCTTGCGCAGCACACCACCCTCGCCGACGTACGGACCCTCGGTGTTCTCGCGGATGACGACGAAATCATGTGGCGTGCTGTGCCCCGGCGCCACACCAGAGAAAGGCCGCTGGTTGATGTAGAGATCGAGTTCGAAGCGCATCTTGAGGAGGAGTCCGCGCTCGATGACGCCTGGTGGCACGTCAGGGGTGCCGACGGCCCCGAGCAGGATCGCGTCGAAGCCACGGAGTTGATCGAGCGTGGCGTCCGAGAGGATCTCACCATCGCGCAGGTAACGCGCGCCACCGAGATCGAAGCTCGTCGTGTCGAGGCTCACGCCGCTTGCAGCGACGACCTTCAACGCTTCTGTGACGACCTCAGGTCCGATTCCATCTCCGCCGATGACTGCAACTCGATGCGCGCGCGACATAGATATTCCATCGTACGGACGCCGATAGCCTTTGGGCACATGGCCAAGCACCAACTTTCTCAGGCTGCGCATGATCGGCTCACGGCCGAGTTTGCGGACCTCACGACCCGTGGTCGTATTCAGGTTGCAGAGAAGATCGAGGCTGCGCGACTACTCGGGGACTTGAAGGAAAACGGCGACTATCACGCCGCCAAGGACGAGCAAGGACACATGGAAGGTCGCATCCGTCAAATAGAGGCGATCCTCGAAGACGCAGAAATCGTCGCTCCCGCACCAGACGGCGAAGTCGGTCTCGGCACGATCGTCACGATCGTCTACGACGGCGACTCCGACGATGCAGCCGAGCGCTATCTCATCGGCCACATGGAAGAACAGACCGGCGACTCCTCGGTGAGTGTGATGAGCCCGTCCTCCCCACTCGGGGCCGCCTTGATCGGCGCCAAGAAGGGCACCACGGTCTCCTACAAGGCGCCGAACGGCATGCTCAAGGTGCGCGTGATCGACACCGAGGTCGCCCGCTAAATGCCCCTTCCGGACGGTCGCCTGATCGACCTCCCCGGTCGCGGCCAGACCTTCATCCGCGAAGTTGCAGGGCCGCCGAATGCCGCGACGTTGCTCCTCTTGCACGGATGGACAGCAACTGCCGACCTCAACTGGTTCGCCTGCTTCGAGGAATTGGGCAAACACTTTCGTGTGATCGCTCCCGATCAACGTGGACATGGCCAAGGCATTCGCGCGACGGGGCCGTTCAAGTTGGAGGACTGCGCAGACGATGCTGCAGCGATTGCCGACTTCCTCGGCATCAACACGTTCATTCCCGTCGGCTACTCGATGGGCGGCACGGTGGCTCAGTTGTTGTGGAGACGTCACGAGTCACGCGTGCGCGGACTCGTGCTGTGTAGCACCGCACCGCACTTCTCGACATCACGCGAAGAACGCCTGGGATTCCTCGGGGTGACCGGTCTGGCAGCACTCGCCCGCCTCACTCCATCGCAAGCGCGCGACTGGCTGACCGAGCAGATCTATCTCCAGCGCAAGAGCGAGGGCCTGGAGCCGTGGGCGATCCAGCAAATGGCGACGCATGACTGGCTGCACATCATCGAGGCGGGAAGTGCGATCGGTGGATTCAATTCACTCGACTGGCTGGCCAATGTCGACGTTCCCACGTCTGTCGTCGTGACGACGCAGGACACCGTCGTGCCGGTCGAGCGCCAGCAGCGACTTGTGGAAACGATCGCCAATGTTCGCGCGTTTCACGTGGACGCGGGCCACAACGCCGTCTATGCAGCAGCGGATCGCTACGTTCGAGTCCTCCTCGAGGCGTGTGTGCACGCCCGCGACACGGGCCACTAGTTCGTCGAGACGTCCTCGAGGTCGAGGCCGATGTCGAGCACGGTGACCGAATGCGTCAGCCCACCCACGGAGATGTAGTCGACTCCGGTTTCGGCAACTGCGCGCGCGACGCCCAGTGACAATCCCCCACTTGCCTCGAGGATGACGTCGCGGCCGGTCGATTCACGATGACGCTTGGCGACATTCACCGCCTCCCGCATGACCGTCGGCGGCATGTTGTCGAGCAACACGAGATCGGCGCCGGCCTCGAGTGCAGCACTCAATTGCTCCAGCGTGTCGACTTCGACCTCCACGGGGATCGAGGCATTCGCTGAGCGAACACGTGCGAATGCCTCGGCCACCCCACCAGCAGCCACCACGTGATTGTCCTTCACGAGTGCCGCATCACCGAGCGACATGCGATGATTCACGCCACCGCCACAGCGCACCGCGTACTTCTGCAACGCCCGCAATCCAGGCAACGTCTTTCGCGTGTCCCGCACCTTGGCGTTCGTTCCCGCGAGCTCACGTGCCCAGTGCTGGGTCGCCGTTGCGATGCCACTCAGATGACCGAGCAGGTTGAGCGCCGTCCGCTCGGCCGTCAGCAGCCCACGAGTCGGACCAGTGACCGAGATGACGAGATCGCCTGGCTTGACCGACGTGCCGTCAGCGATCATTTCCTCGAACCTCAACGAGTCGGCCGAGCACATCATCTCGAGTACGGCTCGTGCGATCGGAACTCCCGCAATGCAACCTTGCGCGCGGCTCACGAAACGAGCACGACTGACATGCTCGGCCGGAACCGTCGCATTCGTCGTCACGTCGGGACCGTCAGCGAAGTCTTCGTCGAGTGCTCGCGCGATCACTCGACGAACCTCGTCGACGGAAAGACCTGCGGACGTGAGTGCCGATGCCGTGGCGTCGGAGATGCGCTGGTATTGCATCAGGCCTCGACCCCGCCACGGATGACGAGGCCGTAGTCATCGAGAGACACCTCGAGATGACGCTTCCAGACCGGGTCGCTCGTGACCACGTCGGTACGGCGGTGACACCCACGACTCTCGGTGCGTGTGAGTGCAGATGCAGTCACCGCACTCGCCACGGTGAGGATGTTCGTCGCCTCGAAGTTGCGTCTCGTCGGCGTCGTCTGTGACGAGACCTTGTCGGCGACGACCGCCAACGCTTCCAGGGTCGCGGCAAGGTTCTCTGGGCGGCGCAACACACCGACATTCTTCGACATCACTGTACGCACGTGCGCGCGCAAAGAATCATCGAGTGTTCCCGACTCTCCCCAACGCTCGTCGATCACCTCGACGCGCGCTGGCAACTTCCACGCCAGGTTCCGACCGACGCGGGTTCCGACCACGAGACTTTCGGTGAGCGAATTGGATGCGAGACGGTTCGCACCGTGCACGCCGGTGTAGGCGACTTCACCCACGGCGTACAGACCTTCGATCGACGTCGTGCCGTCCAGGTTCGAGTCGATCCCGCCACACGTGTAGTGCGCAGCGGGTGCAACGGGAATCCGATCGTGCGATGGATCGAAGCCAGCCGCTCGACATGCCCGTGTGATGAACGGAAAACGTTCCTCGAAGCGCTCACCGATCGCCGTTGCATCGAGATACACGTGGTCGTCGACTCCGTTCACGGCACGAGTCATTCGCTCGCTGATCGCCGCGGCCACGACGTCGCGCGGCGCGAGGTCTTCAAGGGGATGTACTCCTTGCATGATTCGCTCACCTGCGGCGTCGAACAGCACCGCTCCTTCGCCACGAACTGCTTCGCTGATCAACGTCTGCTGCGCGGTCGACTCTACGCCCTGCCACAACACGGTCGGATGGAACTGCACGAATTCGAGATCTCGAAGGACCAGCCCCGCACGAAGCGCAAGCGCATGTCCATCACCGGTGACTGCCGCCGGATTCGACGTGCTCGCAAACACTTGGCCATAGCCACCGGTCGCAACGACAACTGCTCGCGCCGTCACGATGCCGACGCTGACCACTTCGCCAGACGTGCCGAGCACCGCGATGCGCACACCTGCAACTTGGCGCTTGCCGGCTGGCGTCACGCCAAATTCGAGGTCGAGTGCGAACGCATGCTCGAACACCTCGACTCCCGCGTTAATCGCGTTCTCGTCCAGGGTGCGCTGGATCTCCGCGCCCGACTGATCGCCGCCTGCGTGCACGATTCGTGATCGCGAGTGTCCGCCTTCGCGCGTGAGTGCACGCTCTCCATCCGCACCCGGGTCGAATGCGGCGCCGAGCTTTTCGAGGTAGTCGATCGCAGTCGGCGCATCGCCCACGAGTGACGTCACCGCAGCCTCGTCACACAATCCAGCGCCTGCCTCGAGCGTGTCACGCACGTGTTCTGCGAATGTGTCGGTTGGGTCGAGCACGGCTGCGAGTCCACCTTGCGCCCATGCGGTGCTCCCAGCATCGAGCGTGTCCTTGGTGACGATGAGGACGTTGCGCACGGGACGCGCGGCGAGTGCAGCGGCGAGTCCCGCGGCCCCGGATCCGAGCACGACGACATCGACGTCCCTCGTCCAGGTTGGCTCGGGTGCAGCAAGACGGCGCGGCAACTCGATCTGCACTGCCCCATCGGTGTGCGCCATGTGTGTCACTCCTTGGTGCGGGACGGTGTGCCGATGGCGATCATCTGCTCGACACTGCGTCGAGCCCGATCAGCCACGTCACGCGGGATCGTGATCTCATCCGTGCCGTCGATGAGCGACCGTTCCAGCTTCTCCGGCGTGATCATCTTCATGTACTTGCACACCGCTGCTCGATTCACTGGTTCGAACGTCACCTTGGTGTTCACGCGGCGGAGTTGGTGCAGCATTCCAGTTTCGGTCGCCACGAGCACCTTCTTTGCCGTGGTTTGCTCTGCGGCAGTGATCATCCCTGAGGTGCTCAGGATCTTCGTCCGCGAGCGTGGGACGACGCCCGTTTCCGCGAGATACATCGCTGACGTCGCACAACCACATTCCGGATGGATGAACAATTCGGCTTCTGGTTCGGCAGCTACCATTGCCTTCAAGTCGGCGCCGTTGATGCCCGCGTGCACGTGACACTCACCCATCCAGATGTGCATGTTGTCGCGCTGCAGCGTGCGCTGCACGTGTGCGCCGAGGAACTGATCGGGACAGAACAGCACGGTCTTGTCCTTCGGGATCGACGCCACGACTTCGACTGCATTCGACGACGTGCAACAGATGTCGGTCTCCGCCTTCACCGCGGCGGTGGTGTTCACGTAACTCACGACGACCGCACCGGGATGTTCCGCCTTCCACGCCCGCAATTGGTCGGCGGTGATGGTGTCGGCGAGTGAGCAACCCGCGTTCTTGTCGGGGATGATGACGGTCTTTCCGTAGCTCAGGATCTTGGCGGTCTCGGCCATGAAGTGCACGCCACAGAAAATGATCGTCGAGGCATCCGACTGGGCTGCGACTCGAGAGAGGCCGAGTGAGTCCCCGACGTGGTCGGCGACGTCCTGGATCTCTGGCAATTGGTAGTTGTGGGCGAGGATCACCGCATCGCGCTCACGTGCGAGCTGTTTGATGCGTTCTGCCCAATCGGCCACACCTTCAAGTTATCGGCGCGGTGTCATCCCCGTCGGACGGTGCTCACAGCGGTATGAATCAGGAAGCGTTGGCATCCACACTCGAGGTGAACCACAACGAGTTCACCGCATCAGCGAGCGTGCCACGCGCAGCACCGTCATCGGTGACGATCTCTTCGGGGGTGTCTGCGAAGCGCAAGACCGAGGCGACACCCTGGTCACACACGGTGACGACGAGACGCACACGGCGTCGCCGTGGGTGCCGGCTCGGCGCGAGATCGCTCGGCTCGTCATCGTCGTCGAGTGGAGCCGCCCATCCACACGTGAGTACGACGGCTGCGTCGAACATCTTGGAGATCGCACTCGTCGGCGCATCGAGTAGCTCGTACACGTCCGCGTGTTCGGCGAGGAACGTGATGCGAAGTGAACCGTCGGCCTTGGCTGGGATCCCCTCCGGGTCGACGACCGTGATTCCATACAAGCGGGCGGCTGACAGATCGAAGCGATCGAGCGACAGGTGCAGGCTGTGTTCGACGCATGTGGCGAGGTCTAGTGGAGTGGGATGAGTTGATGTCATGCCCCGATGTGTGCGCGAGGGTGTGGAAACGGACACTGAATCGTGAAATTTCTCAAACTTCACGGCAGACTGAAGGCCATGTCGGCTCGCCCCCTCACGCTCGCCCAGAAGGTCTGGGACCGCCACGTCGTGTCGTCCAATCCCGGCGAGCCAGAACTCCTCTATATCGACCTCCATCTCGTCCACGAAGTGACGAGCCCACAGGCTTTCGACGGATTGCGAATCAACGGTCGCACCGTCCGCCGCCCCGATCTCACCGTGGCGACCGAAGACCACAACGTGCCGACGGCTGACATTCACCTCCCCGTCGCGGATCCAATTTCGGCCCGCCAGCTTGAGGTGCTGCGCGCCAACGCCAAGGAATTCAACATCACCCACTATCCGATGGGTGATTCACGCCAGGGCATCGTGCACGTCATCGGACCAGAACAAGGTCGCACCATGCCGGGCATGACGATCGTCTGCGGCGACAGCCACACCTCCACCCACGGAGCATTCGGTGCACTCGCCTTCGGCATCGGCACGAGCGAGGTCGAGCACGTGCTGGCAACCCAGACCTTGCCGCAGAGCAGGCCAAAATGGATGAGCGTCACCGTCGATGGAACGCTCGATCCATCGGTCACCGCCAAGGACATCGTGCTCGCCATCATTGGCAAGATCGGCACGGGTGGCGGCATCGGCCACGTCATCGAATACCGCGGATCGGCGATCCGTGGACTGTCGATGGAAGGTCGCATGACGGTGTGCAACATGTCGATCGAAGCTGGCGCGAAGGCGGGACTCATCGCACCAGACGAGACGACCTTCAACTATCTGAAAGGTCGCGAGTTCGCCCCACAGGGTGCCGACTGGGACGCCGCGGTTGCCGACTGGTCCACCTTGCGCACCGACGATGGTGCCGTGTTCGACACCGAGGTGTTCATCGATGCCTCGACGCTGACCCCGCACGTCACCTGGGGAACGAATCCTGCCCAGGTTCTTCCGATCGATGGCCGCATTCCCGACCCGAATGATTTCGCCGACGCCACCGCGCGCGACACCGTGACGAGGGCACTCGAGTACATGGGTCTCACGCCGGGCACCGCACTTCGCGACATCGAAGTCGACACCGTCTTCATCGGTTCCTGCACCAACAGCCGCATCGAAGACCTCCGTGCCGCAGCAGCCGTGGTGAAGGGTCGCAAGGTGCGTGTGAAGCGCGCGATGGTCGTTCCAGGTTCACATCAAGTGAAGAACCAGGCGATCGCCGAGGGACTCGACCGCATCTTCATTGAAGCTGGTCTCGACTGGCGCGAACCGGGATGCTCGATGTGCCTCGCGATGAACCCCGACAAACTCGCCCCTGGCGAACGCGCGGCGAGCACGAGCAATCGCAACTTCGAAGGTCGTCAAGGTCGTGGCGGACGCACCCACCTCGTGTCCCCCGCCGTTGCCGCTGCAACTGCGGTCGCCGGTCACTTTGCAACTCCGAAGGATCTGAAGTGAAGGCCGTCAGCATCATCACCGGCCGAGGCGTGCCGCTCAAGCGCAGCGACGTCGACACCGACCAGATCATTCCCGCGGAGTGGCTGAAGCGCGTCGAGCGCACCGGTTTCGAAAAGGGACTGTTCTCCACGTGGCGCGACGACCGCAACTTCGTGCTGAACGACGAGCGCTACGCGGGCGCCAACATCCTGATTGCCGGACCAAGCTTCGGCGTCGGATCCTCTCGCGAACACGCCGTGTGGGCACTCCAGCAGGGCGGCTTCGATGCAGTGATCGCGCCGAGTTTCAGCGACATCTTCCGCAACAACTGCACGAAGAATGGACTCGTTCCGGTCGTGCTGTCCGAGCCCACCGTGAACGCGCTGTGGGCCGTCATCGAAAAAGATCCGACGGTCGAGATCACGATCGACATGAATCGTCTGACCGTCGAGATTCCCGCTGCCGGAATCACCGAGCGCTTTGCCATGGACGCCCAGACCCAGGAGCGATTCATCAAGGGTCTCGACGACATCGGCATCACGCTTGCCAAGGCGGATGAGATCACCCGCTTCGAAGCCACGCGACCCGCTTGGCTTGCGCGTCGCTAGTTCAGGACCGAGTTCTCCTCGACGAACAACCTCACGCGACCAGACACGTGCGCCATCGAGTCTGCGACGACCGACTTGCCGATCTCCGAGGCATATGCGGACTCGAAGTCGCCCTTGGTGTCGAACCACAGCTCTGACACGCCGTTCGGCTGACCCGCCTCCGGCGAATCGACGACGTTGAACGTCGCCTTGCGCAACTTCGGCAACTGGCGTGCGAGGGGTGCGTGCTCGTTCAACCACCACGCGACGAAGTCGTCATGCGACATGCCGTCCGCGGCGGTGAGCAGGATGATCGCCTTGAACATCAGCCAGGCTTCTTCGTGCGAGCGAAGGGTCGGCCACCAACCGCGAGCGCAACACACACCACGATTTCGTTCGCATGTGGCGCATCATCGATCTTCACCTCGATGGCATCCATCTCATCGAACGACCAGATGTCGTCCTTGTTCGTGATCGGAATGGTGATCGACGAGCCTGCGGCCGCCACCTTCTTCGTCGAGGGAATGATGTCGTCGCCCTTGATCACGACCTTGCGAACGGGAGCTCCGAAGCGCGGGTGAATGAGTGCAGCCGCGTGTTCGATCTCGCCGTCGAGACCGACGATGGCGGCCTTGCCGTACGCAGTCACCTCGTCTGCCCGCACGCCGAGTGCGACGAGTGCGCGCTCGGCGAGTTGACCCGAAATCTCTGCCCCCATCGCCTCGATCTCGGCGAGGTCGCGTTGGGCCTTGGCGGCGAATGGATTGGTGATCACCGCACTCGACACGGCCTTGCGCACGACCCGACCGGTCGGCATTCCGTGTTCGGCGAGGACGTCTTCACAGGTGGTCACGAACTTGCGAATGTGCATCGCCGAAGCGTATCAGTGGGTGACGTTGAGACCCGCGGCGATCTTTTCGAACGCCGTCGCGAGCGCACGAATCTCTCCGTCACTCAGTCGATCGATCATCTTTTCACGCACGCTCGCCACGTGATGTGGGGCGACCTTGGTCAACAGGTCCATCCCCTTCTTCGTCATCACCGCGTACGCAACACGCTTGTCACTGTCGCTCTGCACGCGCTCCACGAGCTTCTTGCGCAACACACCATCCATGCGTCGAGTCAGTCCGCTTCGCGAGAGTCGGAGCGTGTCGGCGAGATCACACATCTTCATCCGCCGATCCGGCGCATCCGACAGCATGGCGAGAAGTTGATAGTCGCCACCGTCGAGTCCGAACGGTTCGAGGTCACGTTCGATAGCGCGCTGGAGATCTGACGACGTGGTGATGTATGCAAGCCAGGCCCTCATCTCAGCGGTGGTGAGCCATTTCGTCCGTGCCACGGCCGTCATCATATCGTAATAGTTGCGCTCGCAACTACTTTTGGGTTATTGTTGTGCTCGCAACTACCCCTGTCGGAGAGACCTTCGACAACAACACAAGGAGCAATTAGTGGACACCATCATGATCATCGGCCGAATCCTGTTCGGTCTCATTTTCATCTCGTCAGGCCTCAACCACCTGACCAAGAGCCAGCACATGATTGGCTATGCGCAGTTCAAGAAGGTTCCGGCAGCGAAGGCTTCGATCCTTCTGTCTGGCATCCTGCTCGCCCTCGGTGGCCTCTCAGTCATCCTCGGCGTATACGCCGACCTCGGTGCAGTCGTCCTCGCCGCACTGCTCGTCATCATGGCGCTCAAGATGCACGACTTCTGGGCCCAGACCGACGCACAGGCAAAGCAGACCGAGACCATCGCGTTCTTCAAGAACATCTCGATGGCCGGTGGCGCACTCTTCCTCTTCGCAGTTGCTGCCTCTGAGGGCACCAACATCGGTTGGGAACTCGGCAGCCGCCTCTGGGGCGTCGCGCTCTAATCCAGCACGAACAACGAATTTCGACAAAGGAGCGGTCCTTCGGGGCCGCTCCTTTTCGTTATCCGTGCATCTTGCGCCAGTCATCCTCGCTGCGGCCGAGTTCCTTCAAGCGAATGCTCACAGCAACTGGTGTCTCGATGTCGGCCCCACTGCGCACGAGGTCGACGAGTCGCCCATCTTCAGCCCACACGTGACACGTGTTGATCGTGCCGTCGAACCGACGTCGACGAAGCTCTTCTGATTCGAAAGGAATGTCGCCACTCGCGACCCCCTGAGCGGCTTCATACATCCGCATCGACCACTGGGTCTGCACGGCTACGGGGGCCATCGCCGTCAGTAGCGCAGTGATGTGCGTGCACCCTCGTGGGCCGGCAAAGAGCTCCTTGACCTTGGCGTTGAAGCCACGCGCGATCGACAGCCCGACGAGCTTGTCGTAGTGCGGAACGATGTTCGTGCACTCAAAGTGGGGGTGGCTGTGATATTCCACGTGCGCTTTGTCGATGCGCAGAGTCGGGTACTCGATCTCGAGGTCCACGATCATGTGGTGGATCCACAGTGGATCCGGGTCCCCGTCGATGTAGAGACCGGCAGGCTTTTCGTCACAGACGACCCCGCGCAACATGAAGCGGTCCTCGGACATGCGAAACGCCCGCACCTCGTAACGACGGGTGTGGATGAGCGGAAAGTCGGGATCTTCAGGAAACATCGTCAGCCGTTGCATTCGCCCAACGCTAATGGCGCGCTCCCGAGTGAACTTGGTCGTAGCGAATAGGTTTGATGCGGTGTCTAAACGCAGGAGTCGAAAGCAACGGGAAGATCTCGGCCGCGACTTTCGCTTCGTGTGGTTGAGCGTTCTCGTGTCGAGTTCCGGAGACGGCATGTTCGTCACCGCGTTTCCCCTCCTCGCGGCCATCCTCACCCGCGACCCCGTGCTCATTGCCGGGATCACCATTTCCACACGACTTCCCTGGCTTCTGTTTTCAATCTTCACCGGCGCCATCGCCGACCGCTCAGATCGTCGAAAGTTGATGATCGGCGCGGATGTCGCGCGCATGGTCATTGTCGGAGCGCTCGGTGCGGCGATCCTCTTCGAGGTCGTCGCTATCTGGCAGCTCTACGTGTGTGCATTCCTCCTCGGCATCTGCGAGACCATGCATGTGAACGCTGCGCAGGCGTTCATTCCCGCAATCGTCAAACAAGACCAACTGCTGCCTGCAAATGCACGATTCGCCAGCGCCCAGATTGTCTCGACGCAATTCATCGGGCCTCCACTTGGCGTCGCAATGTTCAACGTCGCTCACTCACTGCCCTTCATCGCCGATGCGGTCACGTTTGCCGGCAGCGCAGGTCTCGTCGCGGCGATCCCAGACGAACATGCCGTCGAAAAACCGACGACACGGTTCCGCGACGACGTGTTGGATGGTCTCCGCTATCTGAGGGACCACAAGGCACTCAGGCGCTTGACGGAGATCCTCGCCTTCGTCAACTTCTTCTACTTCGCCGCCATCTCCCTCCTCGTGCTCTATAACGACGACATCCTCGGTGGTGACAAGGTCACCTTTACTGCTCTCTCGGTCGGCGCAGCTCTCGGCACGGTGCTGAGTCGATTCTTCATCCAGCGCCTCGTCGACTCGAGAGGAACCACGACCACCATGGTCATCTCGATGTGGCTGTGGGCGGTGGCGACCGTCGTCATGGCAATCACCTCGAATGCCTGGGTCGCGATTGGTTCGAACGTGATCCTCGGTGTCGGCACCGGCCTGTGGTTGTCGCTCAACACGACGCTGCGCCAGCAACTCACCCCGTCGCGAATGCTCGGCCGAATGAACGCGGCCTCACGCACGGTCTCCTGGGGCATCGTCCCGTTCGGTGCAGCCTTCGGTGGCATTGCCGCACGCCTGCTCGGTCTGCGTGGTCCGTTCCTCCTCTCGGCTGCATCGATGGTCGCGTGCGCACTCGTTGGTCGTCGACTGTTACGACCCGTCGACGACGCGGTGAACGCAATGCAACATGACCAGTCCGCGTAGCTCGCGCGTGGTTGACTGAATTCATGCCCCTACTCCCCAAACTGACGCCAAATCGTCGCGCAATCCTGCTCGCAACCTGGGGGCTGTTCATCGGACTATCGCTACTCCTCGTCACCGCGGGCATCGTCGGCACACTCGTCGGCATCCGCGCCGAGTTGAAACAATTGCCAACCCTCGTGAGCGGTGGCATCACAACTGCGTACTACGCCGGATTCCTCGTCGGGTCTTGGTATGCACTGCGCGCGCTCGCCCAAGTCGGCCACATCCGCGTCTATGCGGCACTGGCCTCACTCCTCAGCGCGGCAGTACTCGTCACGGGTGTGTACGACTCGCCTCTCGTGTGGCTCGCAATGCGCGTCATCACCGGTATCAGCTTCGCCGGACTTTACGTTGTTGCTGAATCGTGGCTGAACGGACTCGCCACCAACACCTTCCGCGGCAGACTGCTCGCCATCTACAACGTCGTCACCATCGGCGCTTATGGCGCCGGACAACTCATGGTCTTCAACTTCGATGCCCGAACGCTCACCGGATTCGCCTTCGCCGCGATGGTCGCATCACTCGCCGTCATTCCCGTGGCGATCTCCGAACAAGCGACGACACCACCTGTGGAGACCCACAAGCACATCTCGATGCGCGAACTTGCACGCATCGTGCCGACCGGAGTGGGCACCATCCTTCTCGTCGGCCTCGCCCACGGCGGTCTCCTCGGAATGGCTGTTATTTACGCAACACGTGAAGGTCTCTCCACTGGTCGAGTCGGCGTATTGGTCGCCGTCGTGCAGATCGGTGGCATGGCGCTCACGTGGCCGATCAGTGCAGCATCCGATGATCTCGATCGGCGCATCGTCGGCGTCGTCGTCACGATTGCGGCTATCGGAATGGGCGTCGTCATGCTCACGCTCGAGGCAAGTAGCAGCTGGATGATTGTGGTCTTGTTCGTCATCGGCGGTCTCAGCTTCCCGATGTATGCCATCGGCGGTGCCTATACAAACGACTGGGTCTCACCAGAGCACACGAGCGCTGCAGCCTCGCAGCTCGTCACGCTGTATGGCTTCGGCGCGATGGTCGGACCATTGCTCGCAGCACCGTTTCTCGACATCCTCGGCTCGGATGGTTACGCGTGGTCGATCATCGTGTTCCACGCCGCAGTGCTCGTGTTCCTGATCTATCGCATCCGCGCATGGCACGCTCCACTCACCACGAAGGCTTGGCACGACGTGTCATTTCACGGCCGCGCGTTCTTCGTGCCAGCAACGATCGTCTCGATGGGAGTCTCAGGCCGCAAGGGTTCACGAGTACCTGAGGATCCTTCGTGACGATTTCAGGCGCAGTGCCGTACCTGTGGTTCGACCGCAATGGGCTCGAAGCCGCCGAGTTCTATGTCGCGACGTTCCCCAATTCCACGATCGACTCGATCTCGTATTACCTCGACGATGCGCAACTCCCGAAGGGAAGCGTGCTCGTGGTTGAGTTCACGCTCATGGGTCGACCGTTCGCCGCCCTCAACGGTGGTCCACATTTCACCCACAGCGAAGCCGTGTCGTTCCAAGTGCTCTGCGACACACAAGAGGAAATCGATCGTCTCTGGTCGTCGCTCATCTCAGACGGCGGCGAAGAGAGTCAATGTGGCTGGTGCAAGGATCGCTTCGGCGTGAGCTGGCAGATCGTGCCCCGGATGCTCAATCCGCTCCTCCAGCACGAAGATTCCGCCATTCGCGATCGGGCGTGGAAGGCGATGCTCGGCATGCACAAGCTCGTCATCGCCGACTTTTCCTAGTTATTCGCCGGTCTCCCCGTCGACTGATTCACGCAGCAGGTCTGCATGCCCGTTGTGTCTTGCGTACTCCTCGATCATGTGCACCACGATCCAGCGCGCACTCGGCGACTCGCCATTCGGCCACGTGCGAAGTGCAAGTCGGTCGAGTCCACCAGATGCGATGAATTCACGCAATTTGGTCCGCGACACCTCAACGGACGCCGCCCACAGGCTGCGCAAGTGATCAGCAGATTCTGAACGCGAGGAGTTCCACTCCCAATTCTGATCGGCACTCCAGTCGACCGAACGCCAGGGCTCGGCGCGATCGACATTGAGGAGGAAATAGGAGAACCAATGATCCTCCACCCAGGCCATGTGCTTCAGCAATCCGCCGAGCGTCATCGTCGTCGGGTGGATCGACTTCGCAAGATCGGCATCTGACACACCTCGTGTCTTCCACTCCAGCGTGGCTCGTTGGTAGTCGAGGAATCCAAGCAGAATCTCCACCTCGCCGGCCGCAACTGGCGGCTCTGGTCTTCCTACATCATCGATCATCGTCTCCTCCGAACTTCAGTTACACCAACGCCAATAATTGCGAACATTCCCAGCCCCTGAAGGCCCGGAGAATCATCGAACTCGCCGAACACAACGGCAAACGCACCGAGTGCGACCATCACCACAGACGCCACCAGACGTTTCAACATTCAACGAGTTTTACTCAAGATGAAACAGAACTCATTGCCCTCGACATCGTTCATCACCTGGAACCAATTCGTCGGCTCCTCGAATAGTTCACCAACGACGGTTGCGCCGAGTCCCCTAGCCGCCGCAATCGCCGCCTCGAGATCGTCAACATCGAGATCGAGATGCACACGGTTCTTCACCACCTTGCCCTCTGGAACCTTCTGAAATCCGAGTGAACCCCACACGGGGACTTGTCGGAGACCCACCCACGTGTCACTCAACGTCCGGGGATCGACGACACCGCCAACGAGACCCTGCCAGAACGTCGACAACCGAACTGGATCGGCGCAGTCGAACACGACTCCGAGCGGGCGAGCAACGTACTGCATCTCGTTGAGCATAGGCACGTGTCGTACAGTCAGATTCGATGATTGAACTGCGCACTCTGACCATCGACGACGTCGAATGGATCACTGCAGCGTGCCAAGACCCAGAGATCCTGCGCTGGACGGTCGTGCCCCGCCCATATACGCCTGATCACGCGAGGTCGTTCGTGAACGATTTGGCAGGCGAGGTGATGGCCTGGGCGATCAGCGACCAGAGTTCGCCACGAGGCCTCGGAGTGATCGGCGTTCACCATGTCATCGAGGGAACGGCGAGTATCGGCTACTGGATCGCCCCGTGGGCGCGCCGGCAAGGCGCAGCCACGAGCGCGATTCGACTCGTCCTCGCAGAACTTCGAACGTGGCCAGGGGTAACGAGGGTCTCCGCAACGATTGCCGAGACGAATACGGCATCGCGACGTACGGCAGAATCAGCCGGGATGAGCAAAGCAGCATGCGAGTCCGATGAAAAATGTCCAGACGGGGACTCGCAAGCAGACGCAGTGCGATATGAATGTGACTTGTCCACCAACTAGTGCTGTGAATCAGCCATACTGCTCAGATGTTCCCACGAGTTGACGGCCTCCGGTCGATCGAATTTGGAACCCCTGGCCCATCGCGCGAAAAGCTCGTTCATCTCATCCTGCACGGCAACAAGCGAGCAACGGCAGGGCTCGCGGACGACTACGCCAAGGAAGGCGAACCGATCGAACACGTCGGAGAACTCCTTGCGATGGTTGACAACTCCGGCGCGCATGTGGGCACGCTCAAAGTCACTCGGGTCGAGGTCGTTCGCTTTGCCGACGTCCCGGATGAGTTCGCACTCGCCGAGGCAGAGGGCGACCTTAATGCTGCCGATTTCCGTGCAAGCCATCTCGAATACTGGACGAACGTCGGAGAACACGTCGACGACGACACCTTGGTCGTCACCGTTTACTTCGATCTACTTCCCGGAATCGTGAAACGCTGACTACTTCTTCGACCGAGTGAACAACAGCGCCGAAGCGTCGGTCGCGCGACGCGTGCGCAACCCGAGTGCATGTGCGCCATAATGTCCGAGAATCGCGGCCACGATTCCAGAAATCCCCGCGAGGCTCGTGTCAGCCACCGCGACCGCCGCGTACACGGCAGAGGCAAGTAGCGCCACGAGCGCATTCGGTGCGCTGGTCACCAGGATTGCCGGCACCTCGTCTTTCATGACCGACACCAAGACTCCTCCCCCGACCGCCGACACGACACCAACAAAGAGGCTCGAGATGACGGGCAAGTCGGCACGAAGCGCATACGCAACACCAGAGATGGCGAACAAACCAATCGCAATCGCGTTCAGCAACCGAACCAACCACCCAAATTTGGACGCCCATCTTCCAAAGAAGAGCACGAGGACGATGGCGCCGATCACCGTGGTCAGGAACCACGGGGTGCGCAAGCTCTCCACCGGGACATTTCCGACGAGGAGGTCACGGATGAAACCTCCGCCCAACCCCATCAACACACCGAAGGTGGAGATTCCGACGATGTCCCAGTGATGTTCGTCGTCGACCTGCGCACGCAAAGCACCAACGACGGCGTTCACTCCGACGGTCGTCAGCGCCAACCACAGTGGTGTTTCGCTGGCAAGGTCGGGGAAGACACCCACGTGATTACAGCCCTTGCTCTGCGCGGAAATGGGCAACGATGGCGTTCGCGTGGCCGTGACCCATGCCGTGATCCGTTTTCAACATGGCAACCATCTCAGAGTGCTTCGCACCCTTCATCTTCTTGAGCAGCGACTTCCAGTGCGCAATCGGTTTCCCGTAGGTCTTTTCGATCGAAGGAAAGTAGGAAGCAGGTCCCTTCACCTTTTGCGTGGCCATGCAACCACCGTACTCATCAGTACACGGATCTTCCGGGGAACCTGATCTGACTAGCTCGCGAAATTGATCATCCAGCGGATGCCAAATCGATCCTCGAAGCTTCCCCAATATGCACCCCACGGCATGTCGGCCATTCCCGGTGCGTCCTTCGACCCGACCGACAATCCGGAATACAAGCGATCTGCTTCATCGCGAGAATCTGGATGGAGATTGATCGAGAAATTGTTCCCTGCCGTCAACTGATGACCGAGTGACGCCATCGCATCGGTCCCCTCAATGACATGTCCACCAAGAATCTCGAGCGAGATGTGCAGGACCTTATTGAGATCGTCCTCCGACAAGGCATCCGCCGCAGGGCCCATGTCCATGTCACGAAACCTCATCAGATCACCGAATTCACCGCCGAAGACGGAGCGATAGAACTCAAATGCCTCTTCTGTTCGACCGAGAGTGTTGATGTACGTGCTCACTGAAGCCATGATCCACCTTACGTCGCCACTAATCAGCCATTGTGGTGCGTCGCACTCGGCAAATCGAACTAGTCGCGATTCTCCGTGGCGACGTCGAGCAGTCGACCGAGTTTTCGATAGCACGACCGGAATGCCTCGAGAACTTCTGGACTCCCCACCAGTTCCTCCGGAAACCCCTCTTGAACGACAGTGATGAGCGTCCCCTGTCCCTCCTCGGTGAACGTCGTCTTCGACATGATCTCACTTCCCATGAACTCTGGTTCACGAAACACCATGCGATGCGGTGGATCGAGTTCGACGACGAAGCCGCGATTCGGACTGACCTCGCCGGACTCGTCAAACACCATGTCGAAGTCGAATCGCCCTCCTGGCACCAGTTCCATCACGATCGAATCGAACGGGATGTGCAGTCCATCAGGAGCAAAGAACTGCTGGAACATCTCCGGTGTCGTATAGGCCTGCCACACCACTTCGGGGCTTGCAGCGACCCAGTGCCGCACATTCAAGATTGCCGTCATACCAAGCCTTCGTACCTCTTCGACATTCCCTTACTCTTGCAGACGCACACCAACTTTCAAGAACCGCCAATTAAAAGAGCACATTGGTCGTTTCTCACCATCGGTAAACATGTTGATGTCAGTCGCGCTTGAGGTTGGTGACCGTGCCACCAGCGACGCGCACTATGTCGTTCGGGTCTGCACAGAAGTTGTTGTTTCACGTCCCCGCAACTGCCCACACCTCGTCGTACTGAAGCAACTCCTCATCGACGAACACGCGCAACTTCTTTGTGCGACCAAATGGGGGCACGCCGTCATTGACATGTGAAACCCATGATTCGAATCAGGCAGCCCAACCCCAGGAAGTCATGTGTTCACCGATAAACGCGGCTACTTCACATCCACAGCCATGGTCACTGACCATCGTGACCCCCGATACAGCGACATCTGTCCGGCTCCCCGATAGCGAACTTCGTTCGGCGACGAGAGCGGGGTCAACTTCAAAAACTCGTCCCTCGAACACCGTCGTACGGATGGGGATGTCTCCGATTCTCAACTCGTCGGCATCGTAAGGGTCTTCGTCCAGCACCGTCATGTTGGCAAGCTTGCCCACTTCGATGGAGCCGAGATCGTTCTCGCGACGCCATGATCGTGCGGCCTCGATCGTCACCGCCCTGAGGGCCTCGTGCAGGTTGATCCTCTGTTCAGGTCCTGCGATACGTCCAGACGGCGTCATCCGGTTGACGGCGTACGACATCATCCGCATCGGATCAGCTGGACACATTGGCAAGTCGGAATGGAACGACAGTGGAACACCGCGACGAAGTACCGACGCCGAACGCACCATTGAGTCGGCTCGCTTCGGACCAAGACCCCACTCACCGTACTTGTCCGCAAAACCGACTGGATAATACGGATTGGCCGACACGATCGCCCCCAGCCGTGCGATGCGGTCGACTTGCTCCTCGGTCGAATTGGCGAAATGCACGATCACGGTCCTGTGGTCGATGCGGGGTTGTCGCTTCTGCGCACTCTCGATCACGTCGAGAACCACCTCCAGACCGAGGTCCCCGTTCACATGGATGTGTATCTGCCAGTCGGCGTCCCAGTACGCGTCGAATACCTTCTTCAGATCGCCGGGTTCCATCATCCACTCGCCGTGGTGGTGTGGGTCCGGGTTTCCCTCGTGGTCAAGATACGGATCCTTCATCTGCATCAGCTGCGAGATGATCGCCCCGTCGCAAAACAACTTCACGTGTCGATCGAGTACACGCACCTTCGTCCCCTGGCCCCGTTCCACCTGTTTCTCTGCATCGGGCACGAAGTCGGACGGGCCAAGACCGCGAATGGGCTGCGTTCGACCCTCCACCATGAAGGTGCTTTCGAATGGAACATCGGGATCCCCGAGGATCTCCTGATAGAGCTCCCACGGTTCGTTGCGCCAGTAGATACCGGGCTCGTTGATTGCAGTCACCCCATTCATGTGCAGGTACTCGACCATCTGGTGGAGGCCCATGCGGAACCGGTCGGTGGTCATGAACATCGGCATGAGGAACCTGGCCAGCACGATCATCCAGCCGTTCTCCCAGAAGTGGCCCTTGTCGAAGTCGAGTTGATCGCTCGCGAGTCCATGGCCTTCGGTCATCTCCTTGGTCAGTCCGATGGCAGCGAGTGCGGCCGTGTTGAGAATCCACTCATGGCACGACCGCTGCCAGATAGCAGTCGGTCGGTCGCCTACCAATCCATCAAGCCGCTCTCGGTTCAGGTCACCGTGCCACAGACGATGCCACCCCCACGAGAAGAGCCACTCCTCGGGCCCGAGCGCCTGGTGCGCCGCCCGGAGACGATTGTCGTAGTCGTCAGGCGAGAGAGCTGCATGCAGTGTCCGACGGGGAAGTTTCCAATCTTCTGGGGCGATGATCTCGGTGGTGAGCGTCGTAGCGCCGAGCATCGGATGGAGATGCTGGTCGATCAACCCCGGCACGATGACCTTGTCGGCGAACCTATCCGATAACACGTGGTTGGGTCCGACAACCTGCATCACTTCCTGCAGTGAGCCAACGGCGACGAACCGACTATCACGAATGGCAACTGCCTCGACCGAAGGACTCGAGTCATTCATCGTGATGAACCGACGCGCGCGGTAGACAACGGTCTTGGACATGGTCCAAAGTTAGCCAGCTGCTATCAGTGAATCGTCAGGTGCGCTTCAGGTCAGTGAGAGCTCCCCCGCTGGCCTCCACCAACTTGTGCGGATCGATGCCGAACACGTCGTTCCACGTGCCAGCAGCCGCCCACACTTCGTCGTACTGCAGCAGATCGGGATCGATGAAGATGCGCAGTTGTGTCGTGTGACCAAAAGGCGGCACGCCACCGATTGGAAACCCCGTGGCTTCCCTTACCGCATCTGCATCGACCCGTGAACACTTCATTCCGCCAGCTGCTTGGGCCAGCTTCTTCTCGTCGAGTTGGTTCGCACCGCTCACGTACGCCATCACGATTTCGCCATCGACTGCAAAGACCAGACTCTTGACGATCTGTCCCACCGAGACACCGATCGCGTTCGCAGCATCTTGTGCGGTCTTTGTTCCCTCGGGAAAGCGCTTCGTCGTGATCTCAAGCCCACGTTCACGGGCGGCCGCAACGACGCGGGCAACGTTTGGGTGGACGTCTGACACTCAGTCAGTCTGCCAGTGAGCGAGCAACTCTGAAACTTGGTTCAGACGAACGCGGCGTAACCGTCGCGCTCGAGCTCGTCGGCGAGCTCGGGACCGCCACTCTTGACGATCTTGCCCTTTGCGAGGATGTGCACGAAGTCTGGCTTCAACTCCTCGAAGAGCCTGCTGTAGTGCGTGATAACAAGTGCACCGAGATTGGTTTCTTTGGTGGCGTCTTCCACACGCTTCGCGCAATCGCGAAGCGCATCGATGTCAAGACCTGAGTCGAGCTCATCGAGGATCGCGATCTTTGGCTCGAGTAATGCAAGCTGCAGCGTCTCATTGCGCTTCTTCTCGCCGCCGGACAAGTCGACGTTCAGTGGGCGCTGCACGAGTTCCGGATCGAAGTTGATGCGCGCGGCTTCCTTGGCAATCGTTGCATCCAACGTCGCAGTCGAACGTCCACGAGCGCCAAGCGCCTCGGCGAGCGTGTCGTGCAGCTTCACTCCAGGAACCTCAGTCGGATACTGCATCACGAGATGGAGTCCTGCAACCGCGCGTTCCCACGTGGGAAGAGCGAGCATGTCGACGCCATCCAAGGTGACGCTTCCACCAGTGATGACGTAGCCGGGCTTGCCCATGATCGCTGCCGACAACGTGGACTTGCCCGCGCCGTTCGGACCCATCACCGCGTGCACTTCGCCGGAGGAGATGGTGAGGTTGACTCCGTTCAAGATCTGATTACCCGCGACGCTCACACGAAGGTCGGAGATGACGAGTGTGCTCATGAGGTGACCTCCATGTCGAGTTCGACGTGACCGTCGACGACCCGCGCGACGAAGACCGGCACGGGTTGCGTTGCGGGCAACGTCTGGGGAATTCCGGTCTCGAGGCTGAATGCGCTTCCATGGCGGACGCACTCGATTTCCTTGGTGTCGCAGTACACCTCGCCGTCGGAGAGCGGAACGTCTGCATGACTGCAGCGGTCGCTGATGGCATACACCGAGTCGTCGATGCGCACGATCGCCACTGCCCGACCGTTCACGTCGAAGCGACGGGCTTTGCCGTGTTCGAGCTCGGAGAGTGCGCACACTTTCGTTGCCATCTAGATCGTCCCCCCAAGCTTCGTTGCGACCTTCTGGCGCAACTCGCCCAAGAACGACGACTGCGGGAGTCGTTCGAACACCTCGTCGAAGAACCCGAACACCACGAGTCGCTCGGCGAGGTTCGTCGGAATACCACGACTCTCGAGATAGAAGCGCTGGTCGTCGTCGATCGGGCCGACCGTCGAGGCGTGGCTGCACTTCACGTCATTAGTCTCGATCTCCAGGTTCGGAACGCTCTCAGCCCACGCGCCGTGCGAGAGGGTGAGGTTGCGATTCGTCTGAAAGGCTTCGCTCTTGGTCGCGTTCTCCGTGATCTTGATGAGACCGGTGTAGACGCTCTTGGCGGTGTCCTTGACTGCTCCCTTGAAGAGCAAGTCGCTGTTGGTGCGTGGCGCCTCGTGTGTCTGCAAGGTTCTGAAGTCGTGCATCTGGTTCGCGTCTGCGAAGTACAGCGCGGTCTGCTGTGCACTTGCACCTTGACCGACGAGCTTCACTTCGGCGCGCATGCGGGCGTAGTCACCACCGAGTGCCACGGTGAACACCTTGACGGAGGAGTCGCGTTCGCCGACGGCCAACTGGTGGCCGATCTGCCAAGTGCTCGAGCCGAGCTCATTGATTGCGAGATACGTGACGCGAGCAGACTGCGCCGCGCGGATCTCCGCGACGGGCACGACGAGTGACGCCACGCCATCTGCCGACGTGAAGCGCTCGATCACGGTGACTTCCGAGTTCTCACCAGCCTCGATGACGAGACGCGGGAACGCCATTTGGCCGGATTGTTCAACCGATCGTTCGACGACGACCGTCTGTGGATGAACGGCGTTGCGCGGCACGCGAATCGCCACCACGTCGGGTGAGGTGCGGTTCATTTCGGCGAATACGTCCGGATCGCTCGTCATGGCCACACCGACGAGTTCTTGCGGCTGAGGCGCGAGAACACCGTCCGCACCCGACACGACGGTGCGCACGGTTCCTGCGACGTAGTTCGACAGAACGAGTTCGTTGATGCGGCTGTAGCGCCAGATCTCTTCGTCGACGGTGGGGAGTGTGAGGGTCGTCATCTATTTCTTCTTCTTGTTGTCGCGTTTCTTCTTCTTGTTCTTGCGCTTGTCGTTCAAGTCAGCGAGCACATCCCCCATCGCTGCTTCGATGATCGATGCGGCTTCATCCAGTACGGCTGCGGCCGTACCGTCGTTCAAACTCGCGGGCTCGACAGGCGTCGCGGGTGGAACGAGTGATCCGTGTGCCCAGGCCACATCGACCATCCGTCGCTCGTACTTTGCACAGTCCTCGGGGCACCTCCACGGAGCATCAGGTGCGAGACCAAGGTTGCAGCGGCGCATCGTGTCGCCGTTGGCGTACGTGCGCGACTCGAAGTGCTTGCATTCTGATCGCATTGCCATGGGGGTGAGTCTCGCGGCTGGACTGGCGTGTCAGCCGACGGATCCTTCCATTTGCAGCTCGATGAGGCGGCTCCACTCGACCGCGTATTCCATCGGCAACGTGCGGGTGACGGGCTCGATGAAGCCGTTGACGACCATACCCATTGCTTGCTCCTGGGTGAGCCCGCGGCTCATCAAATAGAAGAGCTGCTCGTCGGCGATCTTCGACACCGTCGCCTCGTGGCCGACCTGGGCGTCGCGCTCGCCGACTTCCATGTATGGAAGCGTGCGGCTCTCGGACTCTTCGTCCAAGATCAGCGCGTCACACTGCACGTGGCTCTTGCAGCCAGTCGCACCTTCCTCGACGCGCACGAGACCGCGATAGGTGGTGATGCCACCGTCCTTGGAGATCGACTTGGAGACGATCTTCGATGACGTCTCGGGTGCGGCGTGCACCATCTTGGCGCCCGCATCTTGGTGCTGACCGGGGCCCGCGTATGCGACGGAGAGCACTTCGCCCGTTGCCTTCGGGCCGACGAGGTACACGCTCGGGTACTTCATCGTGAGCTTGGAACCGATGTTGCCGTCGATCCACTCCATGTGGCCCTCGGCTTCGACTCGCGCACGCT
>VFQT010001297.1_pt1 | contig 30969 bp, 20 predicted proteins | sample 3512381 | NCBI WGS metagenome assembly VFQT01 (sample SAMN10412376, study PRJNA504923) | tailings metagenome | isolation source: Relicate 2 Philex TSF3 active mining site | place: Philippines: Tuba, Benguet | collected 2017-08-29
GCGCTATGACCGAATCGGGTTCGACTTGGCCTTACGCGACAACCTTCGGGTAATGGATATGACGGCCTTTACCCTCTGCCAGGAAAACGAATTGCCCATCATCGTGTTTGATATGAACCGAATCGGCAACCTCCTCAGGGTTGTGCAAGGCGAAGAGGTCGGTACGCTCGTTTCGTCCCAATCATCCTCCTAGTAATCGCCCCCCAGAATCTCATTAGCATCCCCCAGAATCTCATTAGTATCCCCTAGAATCGCATTAGTATCCCCCTAGAATCGCATTAGTATCCCCCAGAATCTCATTATTATCCCCTAGAATCGCATTAGTATCCCCCAGAATCTCAACAGAATTACCTAAGAATCTCACCAGACCATGATTCACGAAGACATACAGTTGTACCTCGACCAAGCGGAGGAGGATATGGGCAAGGCCATCCATCACCTCACGATTGAAATGGCCAAGATCAGGGCCGGAAAGGCGAATACGGCCGTGCTCGATGGCATCAAGGTCGACTATTACGGCAATTCGACGCCCCTCAACCAGGTTGCGGGTCTCTCCACATCGGATGCGCGCACCATGGTCATTCAGCCGTGGGAAAAGTCGATGCTGCAACCGATTGAAAAGGCGATCATCATTGCGAATTTGGGACTCACTCCATCGAATGATGGTACGGTGATTCGTATTCACGTGCCCCCACTCACGGAGGAGCGTCGGCGCGAATTGGTGAAGCGCACCCGAAACGAAGGTGAAACGGCTAAAGTCGCTGTGCGCAATATTCGTCGCGATGCCAATGAGGCCATCAAGAAGCTCCAAAAGGATGGGGTACCTGAGGATATGGTGAAAGAAGGGGAAACACGCGTACAGCAATTGACCGACAAACAAATCGCGCGCATCGATGAGCTCTTGGTGGTCAAGGAAAAGGAAATCATGACCGTCTAATCGCGGTTAAACCACTCTTGCATAAAGCGGCGGGCAAAAAGGCGGCGGGGAACGCTGTTCATGACCTGCAGTTCTTCACCGAAATGGGCGGCTTCATCGAGAAAACGCAACATGCGGCGGGCCGGATTTCGTGTAAAGAGCCGCTCAAATAGTTCGGCCCCACTGTAATCGCCGAGGCACAGCACCGAAAGCAAGGTATTGTCGTAGAGATGGTAGCGCTGTCGCCTAAAATCGGGTTTCACAATGGGTGGTCGCGACTGGCGGAGTAATGCGGCCAGGGCGTCGCTGTGACGCTGGATGTTGCTGAAGGTATATCCCGTGGACCCTTTAGTTTGCCCACCGGCCGTCCCCAAAAATACCACATGTCCCTTGCGCACAGGAAAGACAGCACTGCTCATGGGGATTTTACCTTCTTCTACATGACTAACCTGCCATGATCCCAATTGGAGGTGGTTCTTCAAATAGGAGCGGAGGCCATCTTCATAGGCGTAGGTCGGCCATACCTCCGCCGAAAACACGGTGTATTCCACGAGGGCATGGGTGGATGAGTAGGGCAGCACATACACAAAGCAGGTGCCATCGCGCTGCGGCGTGCGAAAGTCCATGAAGACCGGGCAGTCGGGCTTAAAAGCCGCCTGCTCCGTCTGAATTTCCCATCCCAAAAAATGTTGCCAGAGAAAATGTCCCTGCTGGGCCGATTTCAACACATCGTTTTCGAGAAGGCTCGAAAAAACCCAGCGTGCCGTAAAGCTGCCGGCAGACGTATGCACCTCGGCACCTGTTTCGCCATGTCCTGTGTGGTAGACCTCGGCTTGGCACCATTCTATGTGGCTGCAGGCCGAAATTTGGTCGAGAGCAAATCGGTAGAAGTCGGAGCCACGCAGCATTTTGTAGCGGTAGCCCGCCAGGTCGAGGCGCTGAGCGGTGCTGGGACCAAAAAAATCGAGCTGCGACCACTGGCGCTTGCATATTGTGTCGAAAAGGCCATCGCCATCCTCCCAAAAACACCAGGTGCGGTCGTTTTCGGTTTTGGCGCTTCGGTCGATGAGCAGAATTCGGCGGTTGCTGAAATCGACATGGGCCAGGCGGAGTGCGAGGCTCAGGCCAGCCGCACCAGCGCCAGCGATGATGTAGTCGTAGGCTGTTCCTTTTACCGATTCCACAGACTCTATCGCTTCCAAAGAGAAGGTGGATAAAAACTACGCGCCAGCAGGAGGTGACTGGTGTAGGCGGTGAGTGTTACCGTGATGGATGTGACCACTACTGTAATACCAACCAAAAGCGGTGCGGGAAGTTGACTCACCGAAGAGAGCATAGTGCGTGTTTCGGCCTCCGGAAATTTGAGCGCCATGCAGCATATCAATGAAGCGAGCGACAATAAGGCGAAGTGCCACCACCGAACACCGCGTATGGGCAGGCTACCGATGGCCACCGAAGCCCCCACCAACAGCCAAAAGCTACCCATATTGAACTGCACGTGGATGAGGGTCACCAAAGCCAGAAAGTGCCAAAAAAATTGAGAAGGAATGCGCATAACAACGAAATTTAGCGGTCAAAGCGGTAGGTGGATACGTAATCGGCAACTTGGAAACCATTCACAGGCCGATAGGTATGGTAGCGTCCATCCAACCATGTCCGTACCTGGTCGGCATAGTTGGGGCTGTTGAACCGCCCACTTTGTCCACCAGTCAGATGCATCCATGCCCGCGGACCATCGGGATGCATTTCGATGATGGTGCGCATGCTGGCGGCGTGTGTGCTGGGAAGGCGGCTGGCTACGTTTACCGTGCGGTTGCTGCCGGGCGATGCAAATTCGGGAATGTTGAGGGCGGCTAGTTTCAACCGATGTGCTACCCAAGTGGTGTGAAACCGCCCATAGACCCATTGGGAAGGATCCGTTCCAAATCGTGCGGTTAAATCAGCTAGGCTGCTGTCCCAGGCTTCCTGCGCAAGCGCGCGGGATGCTTCGCGCCGCCCACCGGCCAGGGGTATGCTGTCGTCGCTGGTCACCACCGTAAAAATATGCTGCTCGAGGGGTGGAAGGCGGTCTCCGCCCCCCAAACCTGCCACCACCCGATCACGGAGGTGGTTTTTGAAATTATAGAGCAGGGTTGGGGCCACTAATGCTGTGTCCATTTGTCCTCCCCAGCCCTCCAAATAACTGCGCAGCGGTCCACTAACCCCCAGAATAACTTCACGCAAGATGGGGTAGTCCATATCCACCACATCCATGTGCAGCCGACGCATCCCTTCAAAATCGAGCGGGGGCAAGGAGTCGATGAGTGCTGTGATGCGTCGCCCGCGGCCGGAGGATTCATAACGGGTACTGATGTGCGCCGCCAAGGGGTGGTCGATCTGTTCTTGGTTGGCGCTGTGCCAGTAGTCGGAGGGTGGATCGACCGAATGGAGGTAGCCCTGCAATCGGGTAAAGCCGATAAGCTGGTCGCGGCGATTCCCTTTGCGTACACCTTTGGCGGGCAAAGGGTGTAGGCAAGCGCCTCCGGCCGTTACCCCGCCGATATGACCGCTCCGGTCGGCCAGCACAAAGTTCTGGGGGGGTTGCAGGTAGTGTTGCAAGGCGGCTTGTGCTTCGGCCAGATTGCGTGCTTTTTCAAAGCCGTGAAAGGTGAGCCCCTCATTGGAAGGATGCTGTCCAATCCAATGCACGGCCAGGTAGCGCCCGGAAAGGGTATCTGCGATCCCGAAATGGGTGTTGTAGTAAGTTTTGCGAACGGATTTGCCGCCTTTTACTGCGATTTCCACGGTAAATGGATTGAGAGGTTCCCATTGGCCATCAAGTTTGTAGTGGGTGCCCTTTGGGTTCACCTCCAACGCATAGAAGTCGACCAAATCCCAGGTAGCGTTGGTCATCCCCCAAGCCACATCATTGTTGAATCCACTAATCACAAAAGGCGATCCGGCGATGCTGAGCCCCCTCCGTATCTGGCCGCCCACCGATTTATGAATTTCATACCAGGTGGAGGGCAGCGCGATTTCGAGGTGGGTATCGTTGCAGAGTAAGGGGAAGGTGGTTGCCGATTGGCTGCCCCGAACCACCCAATTGTTGCTGCCCAGCGGGGTATCGTCGAGGTTCACCACACGCGCCTCGGGGTATGAATGCCCGACGCCCAGGTCCAATTCCTCATTCACTTGCGGCAGAAGGCGCTGCATGATGCTGTCGGTTAGGCTGAAGTAGGGGTAGATTGGGTGGGGGGTACGGGTGGTGTGGGGATACCAAAATGAGCTGAGCTCGGGTCCGATGCGGGTACTGACTTCACTCGCGGCCAGGTCGTTTTCATTGTAGGTGAGGATGTGCGACATAAACCGAAGCAAGTAGAACATATTCTCTTTTTTCCATTCCGCGGGTTGGATGCCAAGCAGGTGGAATTCGAGGGGTAGGCTGGCAGGCGTTAGCCGACTGATGTAGTGGTTCACTCCGGCTGCATAGGCTTCCATCCGTTTGGCGAGCTCGGGTACGCTGTCGGCCATCCCCTGATACCAGGTCACCGCCAAACTGTCGAATTGAAATTTCCGCCAAAAAAGGTCGCTCTTCAGTGCACGATCGCCCGCCACTGCGCTGAGTTGCCCCTTCACCACACGAACGGCCATTTCCATCTGAAACAGGCGGTCGCGGGCGTGTACGAAACCGGTTGCGAAGTCGGCTGCGGCGTCGTTTTCCGCAAAAATATGGGGGATGCCGAGGCTGTCGTAGCCCACCGAAACGGGGCCGTAAGGGCTCTGGTTAAAGCGTTCACTCTGCGTGAAGCGTTGATCGATTTTTAGGGGGGAAGTTGGCCAGGTGAAAAATTTTGCCAAAACGGGCAGGCTTCCCCAGTTTTGTTGGGCGGCCCAAAGCCAGGATGCCGTCAGCACCAAGAATAGGAGTTTCTTCATAGATTCATTCATTCAAAAATAGCAGGTTTTTGTGGGAATGTCTAAGGGGTAAAACCAATAGATTGGAACAGCTGAGGTCGCGTTGTTATTATTGTCGCTTACCCTCGTATTTTGCAGGTCTAATTCAGCTCGTTTCCTATGAATCTAACGCGTACTGTTTTGTTTACTGAATGGCGTGATGCCTCGACTTCCCCGGCAATGGCGGCTTCGACTTCCCCGGCAATGGCGGCCTCGACTTCACCGGCAATGGCGGCTTCGACTTCTCCGGCAATGGCGGCTTCGACTTCTCCGGCAATGGCGGCTTCGACTTCCCCGGCAATGGCGGCTTCGACTTCTCCGGCAATGGCGGCTTCGACTTCTCCGGCAATGGCGGCCTCGTTTCGTCCTGTGCGGTCCATTCACTTGTTTTGGCTCTTCATATCGGTTTTATGGCTGGCCATGCCGAACAACCTTCGCGCTCAAGCTGAGCAGTCGGCGGTATCGGGCAGCATCAAGGATCAGGTGAGTGGGGAGCCGCTGATTGGGGCTTCGGTGGTCATTAAGGGATCATCGACCGGAACCACCACCGACATACAAGGCAAGTTTACCCTCCGCCACAACCGTTCATACCCCCTTACTTTATTGGTATCCTATATTGGATACAGAAATTTGGAGGTACAGGCCCCTGGCGATGGCAAACCCATGAACATACGATTGCAGGCCGATAATGTCCTCCTGAATAGTGTGGAGGTGGTCGACAGCCGAATCACCGAAAAGCAACGAGAATCGGCACTCACCGTGGAAGCAATGGATGTGCTGGCCATCAAGGAGACACCTGCCCCATCGTTCTACCAGGGCTTGGGTACGTTGAAGGGAGTAGACCTCACCACGGCGAGTTTGGGCTTTGTCATCATCAACACCCGTGGTTTCAACAGCACCTCGCCCGTTCGTTCACTCCAGTTGATCGATGGAGTCGATAATCAATCACCCGGACTCAACTTCTCGCTGGGCAACTTTCTGGGGGCCTCCGAACTCGATGTACTGAAAGTGGACCTCGTGGTGGGCGCGAGTTCGGCATTCTATGGCCCGAACGCCTTCAACGGGGTCATCAGCATGCAAACCAAGAGTCCGTTTACGCACCCCGGGTTAACAGCCAGCGTGAAGGCGGGCGAACGGTCTTTGTTGGAAACAGCCGTGCGCTATGCCCAAGTCTACAAGGACAAAAAAGGGCGCGATAAGTTTGGATGGAAGGTGAATTTATACCACTTGCGGGCCAACGATTGGGAGGCTACCAACCTCGATCCAGTCGATTTTTCGCCTGTTACCCGCAACAATCCGGGGGGCTACGATGCAGTGAACCGGTATGGCGACGAACAGCTGTCTGGGGGTAACGACTATTCAGCGCCGTACAGTGCCCGCGATTATCCGGGCCTTGGGATTTTCTATCGTACGGGCTATGAGGAGAAGGACCTGGTCGACTACAATACCCGTAACCTGAAGCTGTCTGCTGCTATGCACTATATGCTGAAGCCCGATGTGGAACTCATTGCTGCAGCCAATATGGGCAATGGCACTACGGTCTACCAAGGCGATAATCGTTTTAGTCTACGCGACATATTCTTTTTTCAGAACCGAATTGAGCTCCGTAAGAAAGACAATTGGTTCATTAGAGCCTATTCCACGAGTGAGGATGCGGGTTCGTCCTATGACGCGGTCTTCACGGCCTTGCGCATGCAGGACGCGGCTAAAGGCAACGGCAATTGGAACCTCGATTATGCCCGCTATTGGGGTAGTATCAATCGCGCACGGGTTTATGCCCTCCCCGGGATGCCCATATATCCTAATTTTTTGAGTCAGTTTGGGGCGGTCGACTCGGTTTTGGGGGCCAACAGCGATTTGCTGCGTATGTGGCACCAGGAGGCGCGCAACAATGCAGATCTCCAGGGCAGGGTCACCGAACAACCGTTTTTTTTGCCGGGCACCGCTCGATTCGACTCCTTGTTTCAAGCGGTTACGGCACGCACCCCACGGGAAGGGGGCACCATGTTCTATGATCGCTCTGCGCTCTATCACGCTCAGGCCGAGAAGCGTTTCGTTTGGGAGCCCTCTCAATTGACATGGGTGTTGGGTGGAAATGCCCGTTTGTTCCGCCCCGACAGCCGGGGCAGTATTTTTGTGGATACGCTCCAGGCCGACTCGACCTACCGGGTGATCCGCAATAGTGAATTTGGATTGTATACGGGCGTTGAGAAAGATTTAGGTGACTTCAAGATCAATGCGACGGTGCGCCTCGATAAAAACCAGAATTTCCGATACGTGGTTTCGCCAGCCGCTTCCTTGGTCTACAAACCCTCTGAAAAGCATATACTTCGGACTTCGTTTTCTTCGGCTTTGCGCAATCCCACCCTGGCCGACCAGTATTTATATTATAACGTTGGCCGAGCCATTCTGTTGGGCAACCTCACAGGATTTGATTCGCTGATTCGTGTCCCGTCCTTTGTGAAGTACCTCGATAGCCTCGACCGCCGAAGGCTCGATTATTTTAATGTGGCGCCCATTCAACCCGAGCAGGTGCGCACCCTTGAGTTTGGATACCGCGGCATGTACAAAAAACTCTATGTCGATTTGGGCTATTATTATTCGTGGTACACCAATTTCATCGGCTTCCAGTTGGGTCTCGATGCCAATATCACTGATTTTGGAATCAGTAACCTCCAGGCCTACAGGGTAGCGGCCAATGCTCAGAGTAGGGTCACCACCCAAGGTCTTGCGGTGGGGGGTAACTATTACTACAACCGCTGGCTCTCGTTCAATTTCAATTACAGCTGGAACCGCCTGAATGTAGAGGGTACCGATGACCCCATCATTCCGGCATTCAATACACCCGAGCATAAATTTAATGTAGGACTCAGCGGACGGGAGATGGTGACTGAATTTGCGGGCATCACCATAGCGGATTGGGGCTTCAACATCAACTACAAATGGATTGAAGGCTTCCTATTTGAGGGTTCGCCCCAGTTTACGGGCCGCATTCCAACTTATGATATGGTCGACGCCCAAATCAACAAGAATATCCCTTCACTCAAAATGAATGTGAAATTGGGGGCTTCTAACCTGCTCAATAAAAAGGTATTTCAGGTTTATGGTGGACCCCGCGTGGGCCGCCTGGCCTACCTCATGCTGACCCTCGATTTATAGGCGACAATGTACAGATCTTCGATTGAGCAAAACCGCACAATTTGTTTATCGGATAAAAGCACCTTTCGAGGTCTAATGAGAAGCCACGAGGTCTGTTGAGAAGCAATAATGAGTAACATGATGCCCAAGGGACTGGATGTTCAGATGGAGTGGGAAATGCGGCTTCAATCGGCGCACGCTGATTTTTTAAATACCCTGCGCTCAATAGAACCTGTTCTTGCTGAGCGAAAACCTAATGAGGGCAATTGGAGCGCCACGGGACACGCCCAACATTTGGTGATGTCGCTTAGAACGGTATGGTTCACGACCTTTCTTCCGGTTTGGTTGCATGCACGCATTTTTGGGCGTTCCAATCGGGAGGCGCGCAACTACGATCAGGTTGCGGAAACTTATTTACGCAAGTTGGAAGGACGAAAGCCTGAGGCTCCTCCGATGTTTCGCCCTACCCAACGATCCAAAATATCGGTCTCCAAAGCCAATATCCTCCTCAAGAGTATGCTCGGCCGCTATATCAAATCGTTGAGGCGATACAGCGACTCGGATCTTGATTCGTTGCTGCTCCCACACCCTTTGATGGGCAAATGTACCCTTCGGGAGATGGCGTATTTTTTGGCTTGGCATGCCTCCTACCATGAGCAACTGCTTCGTCGCGACTATGAGATTACGGCCCAATTCGACCCAGCGTGATGGAGCTCCAACGTCAGTGCCCAACGGCTTCTCTAGTCAACGACTTCCGTAATCAACGTCAGTGCCCAACGACTTTTGTAGCCAACGACTTCTGAAACCTACGTCAGTGCCCAACGGCTTTTGTAGTCAACGACTTCCGTAATCAACGTCAGTGCCCAACGGCTTTTGTAGCCAACGACTTCTGAAACCTACGTCAGTGCCCAACGGCTTTTGTAGTCAACGACTTCCGTAATCAACGTCAGTGTCCAACGGCTTTTGTAGTCAACGACTTCCGTAACATACGTCAATGCCCAATGACGTCCATAACCAACAACGCCCGTCGGTGTGGAGTCCGAACGGGCGTTGAAGGGTTGTATATGATGACTATGCAAAGAAGGATGTGTAAAGGAAAGTTTACAATACCGAAAAAAGGGTAATTTTTTGGTTTACCCCAGCATCAGAACATCAATCAATTATTAAAGGCCTTGCGGATTTCTCCGATAAAGTCGAGTTTCTCCCAGGTGAACAACTCAACCTGCACGGTTTTTTGATTGTCGGGTTGGTTGCCCCACGAAATTGTCTTGTTCACTACCTGAGGACGGCGACCCATATGACCATAAGCTGCCGTTTCGGCATAGATCGGCTGCTGCAGTTTCAGACGCTGAATGAGCATGCCCGGACGCATATCAAATATCTCTGATACCCGGCGTGCTATTTCGCTATCCGATAATTTTCGACCTTCCTCATCACGCACCTTGGCCGTTCCATAGGTGTTCACATAAAGGCCTACGGGCTCGGCTACACCGATGGCATAAGCCACCTGAACCAATACCTGAGCGGCAACGTCGGAAGCGACTAGATTTTTAGCGATGTGGCGCGCCGCGTAGGCGGCCGAACGGTCGACTTTCGAGGGGTCCTTGCCTGAAAAGGCACCGCCACCGTGGGCGCCCTTACCACCGTAGGTGTCAACGATAATCTTGCGACCAGTGAGACCCGTATCGCCATGTGGACCACCGATCACGAAGTTCCCCGTTGGGTTGATGAAGTATTTTACTTCTTCCGTAAACAATCGGCGCACTTTCACCGGCAGGCGCTTGAGTACGCGTGGCATCAGGTAGCGGTGGATATCGGCCGTAATCTGCTCCTGCATAGCCTTTTGGTCGCGCGAATCATCACCCGTTTGGACGAACGGATCGTGTTGGGTAGAAATGACAATGGTGTCTATGGCCTCAGGCTTGTGTTTCTCGCTGTAGCGTACGGTAACCTGGCTCTTGGCATCAGGGCGCAAGTAGCGCATGGGGCGGCTCTCGCGACGCAACACGGCCAATTCGCGCAGGATGATGTGACTGATTTCCAATGGCAGGGGCATGAAGCTGTCGGTTTCGTTGGTGGCGTATCCAAACATCATTCCCTGATCTCCGGCACCTTGATCTTCCGGACGTGCCTTTTCAACGCCTTGGTAGATGTCGGGTGATTGTTCGTGGATGGCTGAAATGACGCCACAACTGTCGGCGTCGAACATATATTCAGATCGGGTGTAACCAATTTTGCGAATGGTGTCGCGCGCTACTTTTTGAACGTCGACATAGGCGGTCGACTTTACCTCCCCGCTCAGTACGGCGAGTCCGGTGGTTACTAAAGTTTCACAAGCAACTTTGGAGGCGGCATCCTGCGCTAAAAATGCATCCAGTAAGGCGTCTGAAATCTGGTCAGCTACTTTGTCGGGATGCCCTTCAGAAACGGACTCAGAGGTGAAGAGGTATGACATGTATGGTTATTTAGGTATTTAGTGTTAATTGTGTATGATAAATCAAAGATAGTTGAATAATTGCTCTGAAATTCCGTCGAAGGCCGAGGTTTCGTGGCACAAATAACAAGATTTGTTTCGACAAACTCAAGAAGTTTCGAGAAACCCAAAGAAATATGATGAAAATGGGGCCAACTTATTCAGCCAGGAGCGACAAAATTCGGGTCCTCACTTTATCGGCCGTCGGCAACATGACCTGCTCGAGTCGTTCATTGAGGGGGATGGCCGGCATCGGTATGGCCCCCATAGCATCGACAGCGGCATCGAGCGATTGAAAGCAATGCCTGGAAATTCGGTGTGCCAAAGACTCAGCAAATGAATTGAGCAATGGTTCCTCCGTGAGGACCAACACCTTGCCGTGTCTACGAGCCTGTTCATAGCAGAGTTGTTCATCGACGGGGTATAAACTCCGGAGGTCAACCACTTCTACCCTTCCTTTGAGCGAAGGATGATCGGCGGCAGACAGCGCCCAATGTACGCCCATGCCGTAGGTGATCACCACACAGCTATCGCCTTCCTCGACCCGTTCCAAATTAGCATGCTGCACCACGCGCCCCACCCCGATGGGCACGCGGTAGTGCTCATCGGGCTCTATGGTTTTGGCTGCTTCCGTACCGGGCACTTTACTCCAATACAAACCTTTGTGTTCGAAAACCACAACAGGATTGGGGTCGTAATAGGCCGATTTTAATAGTCCTTTGAGGTCGGCGGCATTGGAGGGGTACACTACTTTGATGCCTCTGATGCACAGGATAGCCGACTCAATACAGCCCGAATGATAGGGTCCACCACCTCCGTATGCACCACAAGGTACGCGTATGACGCTGGAAATCGGGAATTGACCGTTGCTTAAATAGCAACTTTTGGAAAGCTCTACCACCAGCTGGTTGACGCCTGTCCATATATAATCCGCAAATTGTATTTCCACGATGGCCCGGGCACCAACGGCCGACATGCCCGCAGTGGATCCCACCAGATAAGCCTCTTGTATGGGGGTGTTAAACACCCGATCATCCCCAAACTTCTCGGCGAGGGTAGCGGCCTCACGGAAAACGCCACCCAGTCGCCGGCCCACATCTTGTCCGTAGAAAAGCGACTCCGGATGACTCCTCAAAATTTCTTCGACGGCGTGCAGGGCGGCGTCGACCATCACTACCTTTTCGCGACCCGCCGGATTTCTTTCGCCAACTTCTTGGGTGATGGGCGTTGGGGCAAATTCATGGGTAGTCAGGCTGTCGTCGGAGGGGATAGAAGCCTCAACGGCGCGTTTGAATTCGGCCGACACGTAATCCCGACATTCTGTGTGCATGCGATCGAGTTCCTCCTCCCAAAATCCTGCTTTGAGCATCGATTTTTTGAGACGGGGAAGGGGATCGTGGCGCTGGTGATCGGCTAAATCGTGTGCTTCGCGGTACCATTCACGCCGCACCCCCGAGGTGTGGTGCCCCAGAAGTGGACAGGTCGCATGAACCAATACAGGACCCTGGCGGTTTCGTACGTGCCGGAAGGCTTCGTGCAGGACTTTGTAGCTGTCTATAAAGTCGGATCCATTGGCGCGCAGTCGTTTCATCCCCTTGAATCCTTCGGCATACTCATAGGCATCCATGGCACGCATTTCATTGGCGTGCGCGGAGATGCCCCATTGGTTGTCTTGCACCAAGTAAACGATCGGCAAGCGATGCAGTACGGCCATTTGGAAAGCCTCTGCGACTTCGCCCTCGGTCACGGAGCCGTCGCCCAGTGAGCACAGCACGAGTGGCCGAACGTTCAATGGGCTGTTCTCGCCTTCAGCAGCAGTGAGGAGGCCTTGCTTTTCGAGATAGGCCAGCCCATGTGCCATGCCCGTAGCGGGGATGGCCTGCATGCCTGTGGCGCTGCTTTGGTGCGGGATGGTGGGCATGCCAGGTCGCCGCACAGAGGGGTGCGCGTAGTAGGTTCTCCCTCCTGAGAAGGGGTCATCGGCCTTGGCGAGCAACTGCAGCATGAGGTCAAGTGGACGAAAGCCAAGGGCCAGGAGCACAGATTCGTCGCGATAGTATAGGCTAGCATAGTCGGCCTCCGTCAGCTGCAGGCCACAGGCCAATTGTATGGCCTCATGCCCCCTCGATGTGGAGTGTACATAGCGGGTGATGCTTCGCTGTTCGTCGTATAAATCGGCCATGGCGCGTGCTGTGCCGAGGAGCTGCCAAGCCTTGCGCAGTTGTTCTTTTGTGGGGGATGCCATAAGCATGCAAAACTACAAGCGGATTTTTATAATTTTGAAGGTTTGAACTCAGGAACTTATTCGTTTATGTTGGCCATACCTTCCCTCAATCTTCATGATTTTACCCGTGGCGATGCTGCCCAGCGGGCTCATTTTGTTCGTTCGATCGGTCAGGCTTATGAAGAGGTCGGTTTTGTGGCCGTGTCTGGGCATGCCCTTTCTGATGCCCTTTCCGATGCCCTGTATGCCGAGGTTCGTCGCTTTTTTTCAATGGATACCGAGGTGAAGCTGGCCTATGAGGTGGCAGGATTAGCGGGTCAGCGGGGTTATACATCATTTGGACGAGAACATGCCAAGGGACGCACGGCTGGCGATCTCAAGGAGTTCTTTCAATTTGGTCAGGAGCCTGATCCTTCTGATTCTGTTTTTGATGAGTATCCCCTAAACGTTCGTGTGGCGGAGCTCCCCGATTTCCACAGGCTGGCCATGGAGGCCTATCGTGCCTTGGAATCATCGGGCCGTTCCATCCTGCAGGCCATTGCCCTGTTTTTGGGTTTGCCCGAGCGGTATTTTGATGCACACATCGAAGCCGGAAACAGCATATTGCGGGCCATTCATTACGGCCCTATATCCGAAGAACCGCGCGATGCTGTTCGGGCGGCGGAACACGAGGACATTAATTTAATTACCTTACTGATGGGGGCTTCTGCCGATGGATTGGAGGTGCTTTCTCGGGAAGGTAGCTGGGTTCCCGTTACTGCCCTACCCAATCAGGTGGTGGTGAATGTGGGGGATATGCTTCAGCGGCTCACCAACAACCGGCTCAAATCGACAACCCATCGGGTGGTGAATCCTCCGAGGGCTTTGTGGGGTACTTCGCGCTATTCAATCCCTTTTTTCCTTCATCCACGCTCGGCGATGCCCCTCGATTGTTTGCCCGGGTGCGTCGACGAGGCACACCCGCTGGCGTATCCGCCCATAACCGCCGGCGAATACCTGGATGAGCGCTTGCGGGAAATCGGTCTCAAGGCCTAATAGAGCATGGGCCGCGTTGGAAGACTTCGTGCCCGAGTTTTTCTGCAGGATGTCCTGTTGTTGAGTTTGTCGGCTTTTGGTGGCCCTCAAGCCCATATTGCCTTGATGCTCGACCAATTGGTGGAACGCCGCAAATATGTAACGGCAGAGGAGCTGATGGAACTCAACGCCTTGTGTCAGCTTTTGCCTGGCCCCACCAGCACCCAGACCATTACGGCCATTGGCTTTAAATTGGGGGGGTATTCTCTGGCTTGGCTTACCCTTTTGGTGTGGGCCTTTCCGGCTTGCCTCATGATGACCATGATTGCGCTGATGATGGGTTATGTGCAAGGATTTGGATTTGAATTGCGCCTTCTGCGTTTTTTGGGGCCCATTGCGGTGGGCTTTACCCTGGTTGCGGCCGTTCGTCTGTTCCGGGCATCCGTGCACAGTCGGCTTGAATGGGGTGTTGCCCTGGGATCGCTCTTTGTTTGCCTGTGCTTGACCAACTCCATTACGTTCCCTGCTGTTTTGCTTTTGGGTGGCCTAACCAGTATGATTGTAGACCGCAAACCTCTGGAAAAGCAGGAATATGGATTGGGGGGCATTCAGTGGCGCTATTTTGTGCTTTATGCCGCCATTCTCTTGTTGGCAGTTGTCTTAGGCAATGTCTACCGCGATCGTTGGGTCCTGTTGTTCGAAAATTTGTACCGCTATGGCAGCTTGGTTTTTGGCGGGGGTCACTCCTTGTTCCCTATGATGTTCGAACAGTTCGTGGGTGTGAAAAAGTACATATCTCCCGCCGAGTTTTTGTCGGGTCTTGGTCTGGCTCAGGCTATACCCGGACCTGTATTTTCTTTTGCGGCCTTTGTTGGAGCAGGTGCTTTCTCCGAATCGGGCTTTCCGTCTATGCTTTTAGGCGCCCTGGTGGGCTCCGTGGCGATCTTTCTACCTGGCACGCTGTTGATTTTCTTTATTTACCCCGGTTGGGATGATTTGAAAAAGAATCGAGGCGTTCGGCGCTCCTTGGCGGGGGTGCATGCCGCTGCGGCCGGTCTCATCGCCGCGTCGGCCGTGATCTTGCTGCGCCCACTGGGATTTCAATCCCTGAATTTGATGGTGGTTGGCCTGAGTTTTATGGGGATGTATGTGCTCCATATTCCACCGATTTTGCTCGTGAGTATGGGCATTGTGGCCGGCGTAGTTTGGTCTTAGCACCCCATAATTGCCCTCATTTCGTGGCACGAAACCAAGAAAATTGCCCTTACTTTGTGGCGCGAAACCAAGAAAATTGCCCTTACTTTGTGGCACGAAACCAAGAAAATTGCCCTTACTTTGTGGCATGTTCTATCGAAAGATAATCGATGAGTTTGATCAATGGCTGAATAATCCTGAACGCAAGCCGCTGGTGTTGCGTGGGGCACGGCAGGTAGGGAAGACTACGGTCGTTCACGAATGGAGCCGAAGATTCAAGCAGTATATCCATCTCAATTTGGAACTTCCCGAAGATCGGGCGCTTTTTCAGGAATTCAAGAATATGTCTATTCTGATGCAGCAAATTTTCTTTTCGAGAAATAAATCGCTCGCATTGAAGGAGGACACCTTGATTTTTATAGACGAAATTCAGGAATTGCCCGTGGCAATGGGTCTATTGAGGTATTTCTATGAATTAGAACCCACGGTGAAAGTCATCGCTGCGGGGAGTATGATGGAATCAGTTTTCAACAACGACATTCATTTCCCGGTCGGACGGGTAGAATATAAAGTATTAAGGCCTGCTTCATTTCCGGAGTTTTTAGGTGCCTTGGGCGAAGAACAAGCCCTGGAACAATTGGAAAATATGCCTTGCCCAAATTTCGCGCACGAACGCTTGCTGCAGCTTTACAGGGAATATGCCATAACGGGGGGGATGCCAGAAGTCGTTAATAAGTATGCCCGCAACCGCGATTTAAAAACGCTTCGACCCGTATATGATTCTCTCATTGCCTCCTACCTCGAGGATGTTGAGAAATATGCCCCAAACGATGTGCGCGTTCTGCATCTGAGGCATGCTATTCGTGCCTCGCTTCAACTGGCCGGACAACGAATACAGTTTGCGGGATTCGGTCAATCGGCCTACCGTTCGCGCGAAATGGGCGAGGCACTCCGTGCCTTAGAAAAGGTATGGCTCGTGCAACTCATTTACCCAACAAGTTCGGCAACATTGCCCCTCATCCCCGATCTTCGTAAGTCACCCCGACTGCAAATCCTCGATACAGGGCTCCTTAATTATTTTGTAGGCCTACAAAAAGAGATGCTGCTCACGCAAGAGCTCAGTAGTGTACACAGGGGAATCATAATGGAGCATTTGAGTGGGCAGGAATTACTGGCTCATCGATATGAGGCAATGAGCAGCCTGTCATTTTGGTCGCGCGATAAAAATTCATCATCAGCTGAAGTTGATTTTGTGGAGTTATTCGACGGCATGGTCATCCCCATAGAAAACAAATCCGGTAAAATAGGCACGCTCCGATCACTTCATCAATTCATGGAAATCGCACCGCACCGCTTTGCTGTTCGACTTTACGCCGGACGCTTAGAAATTACCGAGGCCCGAACACCGACGGGCCGGTCGTTTCGGCTCTTGAATCTGCCCTATTATCTTGGAACTCAGTTGCGCAACTACCTGGATTGGTTAGTTGCCCAATAACCCTTCAAATCAGCAGTCCCTTCTAATTGGTAATTCTTAAGGTATTGGCCGAGGGCGAATAAAAGGTGCGGTACGATTTAAGCGCAAAAGTTGCCGGACCCCGGGCGGGGAACCCATCGGCGCTAAAACGCGAGCTGCAACAAGGGCACTGCAAGAGTAAGGTCGCTGTATCGATGCCTAGGGTATGGCAGGGGTCCGATGGCTGTTGGGTGCAAGCCACATCGAATGCTTTGAATTCTTGGAAGGCCGATTGGTGGATGAACAACCCGCGGTAGCCGGCCTGTGGATAAATGATCATGCCATTCACCAGCGATAATGGTTGATAGGTCGGTAGATTGAGGTTGAGGGTCACATCCACAAATACATTGGGCACGGCGTCGCGCCGGTCATCGTTGCAAGCCACTGCCGATAGGAACACAAAAAACAACACAATAATCGAGCGTAACGACCCGAATATCGATATCCTTAAAGGGGGCTTGACTAATATGGCTCTCCCTAAATGGGGCCTGATTCCTGAATCCATGGTGGTTTAAAGCTTGCGTGTGGACCGTTTAAGAGGATGCTGGGGGATCATAACGATAAAATCCTGTTCCAGTTTTGCGTCCATGCTGACCGGCAGCCACTTTTCGGGCCTGTAACCGACTCGGACGAAAACGTGGTTCACCATAAAATCGTTCATGCAAACTGGAGGTCACCGAGAAATTCACATCAACCCCAATCAGGTCCATTAAACGGAAGGGCCCCATTCGAAAGCCGCGCGATTCTAAGAGTCGATCGACCTGCTCGAGTGAGGCTGTTTGTTCCTCTACGGCCAACAAGCTTTCGGTGTAATAAGGGCGCGCAACGCGGTTCACCAAAAATCCGGGTTCGTCGCGCACCATGACCGGGCGTTTGCCGATTTGATGGGCCAGGGTGAAGATGCTTTGGGCCAGGTCGGGATGGGTGGCTTCGCCGCTGATCACCTCCACCAATGGCATCAGGAGCGCGGGGTTGAAGAAGTGCATGCCAACCAGTCGATCCGGATGGCGGAGGGTGCGGGCCAAAGCGGTCACGGGTAGCGATGACGTATTGGTAGCCAGGATGGCTCGACCTCCCGATAATTCCTCGAGTCGACCAAACAACTGCTGTTTTACGTCGGGAAGTTCCACAATGGCCTCAATATACAAGGACACCACCGGTAAGGAATCGGGGCTGCAGGTCAGCCACCGAATCTCCCATTCCGCTGCTTGTAGAGCGGTAATTTTGCCTCTTTCTATGTCCTTTTTCAGTCGTAATTTCCAGGCTTCTGTGGCGCGATCCACCGCTGTTGGCGAGGCATCACAGAGGTATGTTGTGTAACCGGCGCGCACAAATACTTCGGCAATTCCTGCACCCATGGTGCCAGCTCCGATAACGGCAATCTGGCTATGATGAGGGTCAAAATGGAATTCAGGGCTAGGGGTCATGGCTATTCTCCGGAAAATTGACGCAGAAACTGCAAGTCGTTCTCGAAAAAATGACGGATATCGCGGATTTGGTAGCGGAGCATGGTGAGTCGTTCAATACCCATGCCAAAGGCATAGCCTGAATACCGCTGGCTGTCGATGCCACAGTGCTCCAGGACTTGCGGATCCACCATGCCGCACCCCAATATTTCCACCCATCCTGTCTGCTTGCAGACGGCGCATCCTTCTTGCTTACACAGAAAACAGCTCACATCCATTTCAGCACTGGGTTCTGTGAAGGGGAAATAAGAGGGCCGAAAGCGAATTTTGGCCTCGGAGCCAAAAAAATGTTCAGCAAACAGGTTGAGGGTCAGGCGAAGGTCACCAAACGACACTTGTTCATCGATATACAAGCCTTCGATTTGGTGGAACTGCATATGAGAACGGGCAGATACCGTTTCGTTGCGGTATACCCTGCCCGGTGAAAGGGTGCGGATTGGCAGATTGCCGAGTTGCATTTCTTTGACCTGAACAGATGACGTATGAGTCCGCAGGAGGATGTCGGGGTTTGTTTGGACGAAAAATGTATCCTGCATTTCGCGTGCAGGGTGATCCTCCGCAAAATTAAGGGCACCGAAGTTGTGCCAATCGTCGACCATCTCCATGCCCTCGCTGAGGGTGAACCCGAGCGTGGCGAAAAAGTTCACGACATCGCGACGCACCAAACTGATGGGATGGAGACCGCCCCTGGGTATGGGGGCGGCGGGAAGGCTCAGATCCTCTTCATCAATTTCCTTCTGTCGGCTGGTTGTGCCTGGCCCGCGACCGGCTGTCGCGAGCGCATCCAAGGATTTTTTGGCCGCCTCCCATTTCTCTTCCAGTTCGGTTTTTAATTGGTTGATGGCGGGGCCCACCGTGCGTTTCTCATCGCCGGGGAGCGCGCGAAAAGCATCAAAAAGGCCATTAAGCACCCCTTTTTTGCTGAGGTACCGCAGGCGGAAATCTTCCAAGTTTGCTGGACTGTTTAGTGGGAAAGCCGCTGCTTCGCGCCGAATTTCATCGATTTGTGTGTGCATCATCGGGTGTAATTAGGGGCCTCATGGGTAATGGTGACGCCATGGGGGTGGCTTTCCCGCAGTCCGGCGTTGGTGATGCGCACAAAACGCGCGTTCAGCAGGTCGGGTATGCTGCGCGCACCACAATAGCCCATCCCTGCACGCAACCCACCCACATATTGATACAAAACTTCCTCCAAACGGCCTTTATAGGGCACGCGACCCACGATTCCTTCGGGCACCAATTTACTGATCGCATCTTCCGCATCCTGGAAATAGCGGTCGCCCGAACCTTCCTTCATCGCTTCGATTGAGCCCATTCCGCGATAGATCTTAAATTTTCGTCCCTCATAAAGAACGGTTTCTCCGGGCGATTCTTCCACGCCGGCAAACAGGGATCCACCCATGATGCTCTCAGCTCCTGCAGCCAGGGCCTTCACCATATCGCCGGTGTATCGAATGCCGCCATCCGCAATAATGGGAACTCCTGTGCCCTTGAGGGCCTGCGCTGCTTCCATTATGGCGGTGAGTTGGGGTACCCCGACACCCGCCACGATTCTGGTGGTGCAGATGGAGCCCGGACCAACACCCACCTTCACGGCATCGGCTCCTGCGTCTGCAAGGGTGCGTGCAGCGGCTCCTGTCGCGATATTCCCCACAACCAATTGAATGTCGGGGAATTCACCCCGGATCTTTCGGAAATTCTCAAGTACCCCCATGGAATGACCGTGTGCCGTGTCGATGGTCACCACGTCAACACCGGCTTGTACTAACGCTTGTACGCGGTCCAAGACGTCGGGCGTTACCCCAACCGCAGCCCCCACCCGAAGACGACCAATATTGTCTTTGCATGCGTTGGGATGGGCCTTCAGCTTGAGGATGTCTTTGTAGGTGATGAGACCCACCAACACACCGTGATCGTTCACCACGGGCAGCTTTTCGATCTTATTGGCCTGCAATATGCGCTCGGCCTGATGCAGCGACGTGCCTTCGGCGGCGGTCACCAGCCGATCGCGGGTCATCACTTCGGCAACAGGCCTGTTTCGGTCATATTCAAAACGGAGGTCGCGGTTGGTCACGATACCTGTGAGTTTTCCCTGCTTGTCGGTCACCGGAATGCCGCCAATTCTGTTTTCTTGCATCAGGTCAAGGGCCTCGCCCAATCGTGCTTCTTCGTGTAGGGTGATGGGGTCCACGATTAAACCGCTTTCCGACCGTTTCACTTTCCGCACCTCTTGGGCTTGGCGCTCAATCGACATATTCTTGTGGAGCATGCCAATGCCCCCGCTCTGCGCGATGGCGATAGCTAAAGCGGATTCGGTAACCGTATCCATAGCCGCCGACACCAATGGAACATGGAGACGGATGTCGCGGGTTAATCGGGTAGAAATGTCTGTGTCGCGTGGAAGTACTTCTGAGTAGGCCGGTATCAGAAGAACATCGTCGTAGGTGAGACCCTCACCAGCAACTTTTTGGGTGTAATTGAGCATGGCAAATAACGGCTTGTATTTGCGGTGTAAAGGTAGTCGATTTTGATGAAATGAGGTAAAAAGAACAACATGCACTTATAAAACAACCCCAAAAAAAACATCCCAAAAAAAACATCCCCGGATCAGAAACCCGGGGATGAACCACAAAACCCTGAATCCAGGATTTGTCTATTAGGGCAAGCGCGTGATGCGAAGCGTTTTGGACTCGCTTCCGGCAGTGCTGCGGCTTTCGATGTTTAAGAGATACTGCCCGGCAGAAGGCATATCGATGCTGAGGTTATGGTTGCCAGAGGCAAAGGCAGACCAATCGCTGGCAATGATGGTCCTTCCCGTCAGATCCGAAAGCACGTAGCGTACCTCAGAATTCTGTGCTATTGAAAGGGCAATGGTTGATGCACCACGGCTTGGATTTGGATAAGCTACAGCAGAGAAATAGGCCAAATCGGTATTCCCCGCCAGGCGTAGTAATGCATTTTGCAGAGGTTCTGCTTGCACATTGGCCAATTCGCTGTTCTCTATCAACCGAATTGATGAGAAATCGGCTTGTTTCAGTGCGTTTTCAAAGCTGATGTAGCCCAAGGTGCTACCGGCTGATATCCGCACACCTTCCAAATCATACCATGAAACGTGCAGTACCCCTTGTTCCTGATTCCATACCAGGTTTCCGCCCAAAACTTCTGAAGAGAAGCGTGCTTCACCCAAATGAGTGGGAACTGCGATATGTAGGGTTACAGCACCTAAGTGCATCGACGCTGGGGCCACAATTGCGAGCGTTCCTGATGGAAGTGTGCTGCTGGTTTCAAGACGCGAATCAAAAACAACACCAGTCGAGGTGCGGGCGCCTGGATTGAAGCTGCCGTTTACATCGCCAATGCAGATGCCTTTGATAGCGCCTTGTTGCAGTACCCCACCACTGAGTGTTACCGTTGGCGATTGGAAGTACCAATTTCCAGCGGTGAAAGAGGAAATTTGACTAACCGTGCGGCGCGAGATTTGAAGGGCATCGGTCGCATTGATGCTGTTGCTTGCATTCACATCGGCTGCATTGATCCGAATGCCTGAGAGCAATTGGGTATTGGAGAAATGACGGGCTACATTTAAAGCATCCGTGGAATTAACCCCTCCCCAGGTGCGGTTGGTGGTAGTTTGCAGGGTATAGGTTCCGGAAGGTGCTTGGGTGAACTGGTACTGTCCTGCTGAATTTGTTGTAGCAGACATAACCGATGCGCCCTGGGCATTAACAAGACTAACCACGCAGTTCGACAATGGAGCCTGGGCGCTGTTGTCGTAAACGATGGTTCCAGACAAGTTGGTACCGGTTGGGCATACACTGCAACTCTGCCAGCAAACCGCAGGAAGGATGGTATCGCGGGTAGGAACGAGGTAGCGGTTCGTGTAAGGACCCGTTGTGAGTACACATGAGCTGCCAGGCGTCATGGCTTCGGCCACTGCCCAGCCATTCACAGTAAATAGATATTCGACACCTGCTGTTGGAACATTCACCGTCAGTGAATAGATACCATCGTTATCGGGATCGGTCATCACCGCACAAGAGCCGCACCATCCGTTGAAGTTACCATTGAGGTTAACCTGACCGATACTTCCTGTGTAGTTGTTCATATTGACACGGAATGTCACGTTTGCCGAGACAGGAATGCCTAAACAAGGAGCGCAGGTTCCGTAGCAAACAGGATCAAGGGTTGTGGCACCTGTGAAGGTCAATACGCGATTTGTGAAGCCGAAATTGGTTTGCGTGCAAGAACTTCCCGGGGATAGGCTCTCTTGTCCGTTCCATCCATCCAAGGTGAATTTATATTCGATTGTTCCGGGCAACAATGGAAGTGTTACTTCCCAAATGCTGTCGTTATTGGCATCAGTCATAGGGTTACATGCGCCACACCATCCGTTGAATGTGCCATTAACGAAAACACCAGTAAAGGCAGCGCCGTTGTAGTCAGACATATCCACCTTAAACGTGACGTTGACCGGTGTGGGTGCCGCCGTGGTACAAACCGCGCAGCTGTTCCAACAAACGGCGTCTAATGACGAAGCGGCAGCAATGGTATAAACACGGTTGGTGAACCCTCCGGTGGTAAGAACACATGAACCACCGGGCGTGAGGTTCTCCTGACCTGTCCATCCATCAACTGTGAACTTATATTCTATGGTTCCGGCCTGAAGGGGTAGAGTCACTTCCCAAATACTGTCGTTGTTCGCATCGGTCATCGGGTTACAAGCACCGCACCATCCATTGAAGGTTCCGTTGACATTTACCGTAGTGTATGCGGGTCCTGAGTAGCCACGCATATCCACTTTGAATGTAGTTGCAAAGGTTGGTGCCGCAAAAACACATGCTGAACAAGATTCCCAACAGACGGCATCGAGGGTTGTGGATCCACTCACATTAAGAGAACGATTGGTAAAGCCCCCCGTTGTGATCACACACGCTCCGCCCGGAGTCAAATTCTCTGAAATATTCCAACCGTCGAGGGTGAACTTATACTCTATGGCACCAGAAGGCAAGGGAAGGCTAACCTCCCAAATGCTGTCGTTGTTGGCATCGGTCATGGGATTACAGCTTCCGCACCAGCCATTAAAAGTGCCGTTCACAAAAACACCCGAGTAGGCGGCACCTGTGTACTGACGCATGTCGACTTTAAAAGTGACGGGATAAGTTGGGGGTGCACAAACGTTGCAGCTGTTCCAGCATACTGCGGGTAAGGTGGCTGTAGCGGCCACGGTGTATACCCTGTTGGTGAAAGGACCGGTGGTGAGTACGCACGATGTTCCAGCTGTCAGGTTCTCCTGTCCATTCCATCCATCCACGGTAAACTTATATTCGATGGTCATGGCCTGCAAGGGAAGGGTAATTTCGTAGATGCTGTCGTTGTTGGCGTCGGTCATCACATTACATCCACCACACCATCCATTGAAGGTGCCGTTGATGTTTACGGTGCTGTAGGCCGGACCGGTATAGCCCCGCATATCAACTTGAAAAGTCACATCGTAGGTGGCCGCGGGTGATGAGCAAGGTGTGCAGGAATTCCAACATACTGCATCGAGGGTAGTGGCACCTGTGACGTTCGTGTATCGGTTGGTGAAACCCGAGTTGGTTTGCGTACATGACATGCCCTGCTGAAACATTTCTTGGCCAGTCCATCCGTCTACCGTGAATTTATATTCGATTCCTCCAACCTGAAGGGGCAGGGTAATTTCGTAGATGCTGTCGTTGTTGGCGTCGGTCATGGCATTACATCCACCACACCAGCCATTGAATGAACCATTTAGGTTAACGGTTGTGTAGGCAGGACCCGTATAACCACGCATATCGACCTGAAATGTCACGGGGTATGAGGGGGGCGGAGGCGCATTACAAACATTGCAGCTGTTCCAACACACCGCATCGAGTGTGGCCGTCGAAGCAACTGTGTAGACACGGTTGGTGAAACCGCCTGTAGTTAGCACACATGAGCCACCAGGAGTGAGGTTCTCTTGGTTCGTCCACCCGTCAACGGTGAACTTGTACTCAATCACACCAGGAGGAAGCGGTAGCGTAACCTCCCAAATGGAGTCGTTGTTGGCGTCGGTCATCGGATTACATCCACCACACCAGCCGTTGAATGTTCCGTTCACATTCACAGTGGTGTAGGCCGCGCCCGAATAACCCCGCATGTCCACCCGAAAGGTGATATCAGAGGTTTGGGCCATCGCGCCGAATGCCATCAGCAGCGAAAGGCAGATAAAGGAAAGGTATTTAAACATAAATGATGGTTTAGGTGATGGTTTAGGTGATGGTTTGGGAAGGGTTTATTGTTGGGCAAAAATAAGTGTATAAATTACACTTGCTAAATAAGTGTTTTTTTTACAATTATCCAAGTGCAATGGGGTGATTAATTTTTTGTGGTGTTTTTAGTGGGCAGATTAGGGCTCGATGGGTTTTCCTTAGGCTCGAAGTGGCTCAATGCAGCGCGCAATGATTCGATGGGTTTCGAAAGGGCTCGATGCTGGGCGCAATGATTCGATGGGTTTCCTAAGGCTCGATGGGGATGTAGGTGAAAGACCGAATCACCACTTCATGTTCTTTGCCGTCCGAAGGAGCAGCGCCCCCCAAAAGCCAGTAATTCATTCGGGTACGGGTGTTGTTTTCCGGCGCAGGGATCACAATCGGGACGGATTGCTGTCCACCTTCATTTTTTATGCGGGCCGGGTTATTCGAATTGAATTTCCACTTACCAATGACCCGGCCGCCGGTGCCTTCGCCGGCCCAACTCGTCCATTCAATCAAGGTGTCGCGCCAAACAAACTCATGGGTGGTCACCCCGATGAGGTCGCCGGGGTAGGTGGCAACTCCACGGACACGCTCGGGGTAATAAGGACCAAAATTAACGGGCTGAACGGCGTAGTTGAGGGTAGGCGCGTTGTTCTCCCCCCATTTGGCGAACTCAATATCGACCTCACTGTTGGCCTGGCTTCGAAATGAACTGTCGTTCCATGTGAAGAGACCCACCACCGTATTGTTGGCGATGTTTTGTAGGTCACCCTCTATCACCCAGCGGTAGGTGCCATAGCCACAGGTATCGCGGCCAACCAGTTCCGTTGAATACCAACGACCATCGTGCTCGGCAATGCGCAAATGCAAATAGCCTTTTCCATCCAGAAAAAGATCCTCGGCCCGACCCGAAAAGTAGTTGGGGCCCGGGCCAACGCTTCCAAGGCTCGTTTTCACATCCCATACCTTACCTGAAAAGCGCACCACATTGCCCACGCGTCCATATTCTGGCGGGCGCTCCAGTTTACAAGACTGAATGAAAATTAAAACGAAAGCGAACCCTACCAAGGGGAATTGAAACATCCGCTGCCGAAGGGCGGCGCATACATCACGAATAATCTCTGAAGACATATTATTGAATTAAAAATCATGGAATCCACTCCCATCGTTTCTGCAAGGGGCCAACCTGAAGCGTAAACCATCCTGGCTCGAGGGTATGCTTGAGGTCACGCCCCACAAAGCCCAATGATGATATGGGAAACACCAAATCCACCTCCGCAAAGGCACCGGAAGGAAGCACAACAGCTTTGATTGCCCTCAATCGCTTCGCTGGGGGGGTAATGCTCGCCACGGAATCACTGACAAATGCCATAACGGTCTCCTTTTGGGTATAGAAACCCTCATTACGGAGACGAACACGCAAGCGCAGACTGTCCGTTGGACGGGCAGGCAGGGGCTGCAGCAGTTCCAAAGATTCATAGCGGATGGGAGCGTAGCCGAGTCCGTGGCCAAACGCATAGGCCGGCTGGAAGGCATTCATAGAGTAATCGGTATGAAGCCGCTCCGTATGCTTGTGGTCGTAAGTCATCAAGCTGTGTTCGCGGGCAGGATAGGTATAGGGCAAGCGTCCGGAAGGACTATATCCACCGCTAAGGAGCTCTGCCAGGCTGCGTGTTCCAGCCGATCCCGGTTGGTTGGAAAGCAGGATGGCATCGAATAATGAGTCGATGCTGGATATGATCCGCGGGCGGTTCTGCACGAGGACCAGAATTTTTGGGCCCGCGTGGGCCGCACAAAGCCGCCGAATCCACGCAATTTCATCAGCAGGCAGGCTCAATTGCTCAATATCGCCTGGTTTTTCTGTGGATGGTTTTTCTGCGAGTACCACGATCAGGGGTGCTTGTTCGGCATCTGTTCGCATTGATTGAAGGGCGTTGGCCTCTACCCGCGCTTCGGATGCGAACACTCGGGGTGCGGGAATGGTCAGACCCAATTGAAAATACTCCTGAATTGCCTCGATTAATGAAATACCTGCATTCATGGTGTCCCATTTCGGATCAACGCCCTGCCAAGTACGCGACCAAGCACCATTCCAACAAAAAGGCTCATCCAAGGCCTGGCCAGCCAAAACCACCGCACTGCCTTTGGCCAAAGGCAGCACCTGCCGACGGTTTTTCAGCAGGACCCAAGAACTCCGGGCCGATTCCATATTGAGATGGTGAAAGGTATCGGTTTGCATCAGAGGAAATTGGCTAATGGGCTCCGGAAGTTGTCGGTTAAAAAGGCCCAAGCTGTGTTTCACATGAAGAATTCGGTAAACAGATTCATCGATTCGCTTCATAGGAACCTCTCCCGACTCGGCCAATTCAATCAGGGCGTCTGTAAATCGGTAATCATTGGGCACCATGGCCAGATCGACCCCGGCCATCACCGCCATTCGCGTGGCTTCCTTATAGTTTGCCGCCACCCGGTGCACGGTCACCAGCTTTTCAATGTCTTCCCAATCGGACACCACCAAGCCTTGAAATCCCAGCTCCTTCCTCAGTAGGTTGGTCAATATTTCAGGATCTGCATGGACCGGAATTCCGTTGAGCTCGCCTGAATTGACCATCACACTGAGGGCCCCGGCCCGGATGCCGGCCTCAAACGGAGGTAATATCCATTCCCTTAACTGTCTTGGGTGGATGTAGGTCGGCGTTCGGTCCTTTCCCGTGTGGGGCATACCATAACCCAGAAAATGCTTCATGGTTGCGGCTACCTGGGTTGGCCGCGAGGGGTCTGTTCCCTGATAACCTCTGATGCACGCTGTGCCCAGCTCCGAAACCAGGTGGGGGTCCTCTCCATAAGTCTCAAAGAAGCGCGACCACAATGGATGCCGGGCTACATCGAGTACGGGCGAAAAATTCCATGGGATGCCCGAGGCGGCGGTTTGATAAGCAGCTGCCATGGCCACACGCCGAACGAGCGCCGAATCGAAGGAGGCTGCCTGAGCCAATGGTTGTGGAAAAAGCAGCCCTTCATGCAGATAATTTGCACCGTGTATGGCATCGATTCCATAAATAAGCGGGATAAAGCTGCCGGGGGCCTCCTGAGCAAGCTTGTTGAGGGTAGATTGAATGGAGCGCCAATGCTCAAGCGAATAAGCGTGTCCGCCGCAATTCAAAATAGAACCCACTTTCCGGCTGTGCAGGGCCTCCTTCAATTTTACTGTATCGAGCGTGTGTGGCTCTTTTAGTTTGTAGATTTCACCAACCGATACCACATCGAGGTTCAGCTGGGTCATTTGCCCTACTTTTTCTTTTAGCGTCAGGGACCGGATCGTTGCCTGGATTTCGCGGTGATAGGGACTCAGGGCGCTGGTTTTTTGGGCCGAAACAGAGAAAGCGCTTAAGCAATACAAAGCGCTTAAGCCATAGAAAGCGCTTATACTATTTAAAGCGCTTATTCTATTTAAAGCGCTTATACTATTTAAAGCGCTTATACTATTTAATGCGATTAGGCTACCTAAACCAAAAACGCCGCGTATGATCGTTCTGATGCGCATGGGGGTGGATTACGGCTTTGGGGAATGAACTATTTTTGATGCATTTGACGTTGACCGCTGACTATTGATTGCTGACCGGGATAATTTTGAAAAAGTTGAACATTAACGAGCCAACTCTTCCGCCTGGAGGGTACCCCAAATCAATGAACGAGTAGGTTTTTGGGTTTCTGCTTGAAAAGAGAGGTAATACGGTTGATTTTTGAGGATGCCTGGGTGTCGGTCAGGGGGAAGGACAATGCGCACACAGGGAATGCCAGGAGTAAAACCGTCATCTACGGTCGTAACACTCCTTTTAACGACAGGAGATTCTGACTGAAAGACGAAATCGCTAAGTTTGCCTGCACGTCTTATTCGAGCCTGTTCGGGTAGAGCAGAAAGGGTAAAGGTACCGGCAGGTAGCGTATCAAATGGACTGAAAAGCACTATTTCCTTCCCATTTTTCCATAATCCTTTCCACGAATGGGGCGGATTGCCTGAATGCGGTACCCATGTAATTTCATCAATCGCCATATTTCCCCGTGCCTCAAATTGGATAATGAGCTGTTTAATCTGGGTGGGTTGGACCTGACTGCGCTCCCATTCGAAATCTTCCAGAGGCAAACGCAATTCATTCCAATCTGTGCTGTTTAGTCCGGCTTTGTTAAGGTATTTGGCCTGAAATCCGAGCCAGCACTGGGCTCCGCTGTAATCCTCAAGGGCGAAAGCCACGGGGATGTTCTTTGGCTGACCTTCTAAAGCCTTGAGGCGAATATTGAGTGCAGCCTGATGGATTACTTGCTCCATATTTTTGGGTGCCCAAGCATCCCATCCCATGCCGAGACCGATCCAGTTTGGGCAACCTTCAGCAAGCTTATCCCACTTCAAGGCCAATCCTTGAGATCCATCAGGGTCATTGAAGGGCGAAACCTTCAAGCAGGGCGTTCTGCTGCTCCAAATTTCACTGCTTATGCCCTCTTTATACACATCAAGTGCCCGAAAACCGAAAATGTTGGGGTCTTCCTCCTCAGATTGATCCGAATAGAGCGATTGACCACTCATTCGACTCTTGCGGGCAGTCACTTCAACACGATCCAATTGGATCACGGGCTGGGCCTGCAAGTGGATGTCATGGCCAATGAGCATCCATAGCCCGCAACCAATCGTGTACCGGAACAATTTAGGGCTCAAGCGGGGCATTTTCTGTGAAGATGATATAATCCATATACATTTGAGAATAGCCAGAAGTAGGGTTGGCCAAAAACAAGGCAGAAATTCTGGATAGTTTGTCGGGGTCATGCCGGCCATTACCCGCTGGTGTAGCGGGTTGGCCATTCACCAAAGAAACCAATTCATTGTAGCGCACACTGATTTTGTTCCACCCCTTTTGTAGACGTTGATGAGCACCGTTCACTGTGTAGGCCGCACATTGGAGTGAGTAGAGGTCTTCGGTTGCCGCTTCAAAGGTGCCGTTTCCGTTGTCGTCCTCACGGAATTGGAACACCAACAGCGCATTTTCTACGGAATCGGGAAGATAGAGCAGGGTATTGAAGTAGAGCTTTTCGGGGTTCGGGATCAGCGGAAAGCGCGGCGCCTGGTAGGCGGAGGCAGGAAATTCAATCATTCCAATCAGCCAGTCCCAATTCACCAAACCACCCATATCGTAATAGCGATTGCCTTGGGCCGCGCCGTTGTTTTGGCGGACCACAAAACTCATGTTGGCTCCGCTTTGTACGAAACTGCTCCATCCCGGACGAATGCCCGTTTCGAAGTCGGCCACCACAAAGCCCTCGATAACCCGCGTGCTCGTGATCGACACGGTATCGCGCCACAAAACAGAATCTTCTGCGATGATCAACTTCATTTCAACCGATTCCTCTTTAAACATGGGGAAAATGGTCGTGCTGCCGTTCCACTGGCAATTGGTAGAATCGAGGAAGCGCGTTTTTCCGGTGATGGATTTCCGGGCTCCGCTGTTTAGACCCGTACAAACGAGCTCCCAATCGGTGAGCTTATTGAAGCGTGCCTGCAAAAACAACAAATCACCCTGTGCAAAATCGGCCTGTTTTTGGTTGATTTGAACCGGCTGCAAGACCTGAAAATCGCCGAATAGGTCCAGGAGCTCCGGGCCATCAACAGGGATGTCCTTGCTGCAGCCGTAAGTTAGCAGCAACAACAGGACAGGCAAGCGTAGGAGGTGTTTCATGAAGATGCATTTTATAGGTAAGAGACGTGATGGATCGAAAAGTTATGTGGGGGGCTCAGTTGTTTGGTGTCGGTCGCAGTTATATGGTTTCGGGCGTAGTTATATGGTTTCGGGCGTAGTTACTTCTCGATTAAAGTTTCATGACCAACAAGAGGGAGGCGGAATTCCAACGCATTTTGGGTGAAACTGATGCGGCGGGAGGCATCCATTGGTAGCTGTATGCCATGCACTGTGCCTGAAACCGGTTCGAAACCCGATAGTTGAGACCAAGGCCTGCCCAGTGTTCGGCGCGGTTCATGCTCATCGGGAGATAGTCGATGACTTCGGAATAGGCGTTGCGCACCCCATAGAAATCCTGGCCATGAGACGAGTAATTTCTCCACTCAGCAAAAACCTGCCATTCGGGCGAGATTTGCCATTCGGTTTGTAGCTGCAGCAGGCGATTGGTCAGGTCCACACGCGTATCGATCAGATCCCCTGTACCGTCGGCCCGGGACGTATTTTCTAAACGCGCCGATGCCCTCAACCACCACGATTTATTCCATCCCAGGATCACGTGCAGCGGTGCGGAGCCATTCCATTCTGCGATGGCGAATTGGCGACGTGCGGCGATACCCTGACCCTTAATATCCATCAACATGCCCAGTTTTAAATCATGTTGCCAAACGTCGGCCGGTTGTTTTCGTTTCCAGTTCAGCATAACACCTTGGCGGTTTGGGGTTGCGATTCCATAGGGTAGGGCATTTCCGTAGGCAGGATCGTAATTCATAAGCCCGGTTTGCACCTGAAAGCGATGGAGGGTGCCATCACGAAACAGGTCCAGTATATTTATACCACGGATCTGGTCATCGGTGGCAAGCCTGCGAAAAGTGGCCGGACTCCGATCGAAATCGATGCGCTTCGTTTGGGCTCCCGCACTTCGGTAGTCGCTTCCCACACGCCACACCTCTGCGCTTAGACTCCGCTCATCGCCGGATCCCTGGTAGTCCAGTTGCGCGTAGGCGAAACCATCGGACAGACGAGGGGCATCTGCTTGTCCCACCCACTCCAGTTTCGATTGCCCCCACTCAGTTTCTAAGCGCAGCGGCATCCGTTTACGGAATTTTTGCCCATCGATT
>VFQT010001298.1_pt1 | contig 30956 bp, 37 predicted proteins | sample 3512381 | NCBI WGS metagenome assembly VFQT01 (sample SAMN10412376, study PRJNA504923) | tailings metagenome | isolation source: Relicate 2 Philex TSF3 active mining site | place: Philippines: Tuba, Benguet | collected 2017-08-29
CCACCTTCACCAGCGGACGCTGGTTGATGCAGGTATTCTGGTTCGACCGCTGGAACTTCTGCAAGCGGTAGATGTCGACGCCCGACTGGTCGGCATCGACCTCACCCGACGCACGGACGACGATACGGGTCGCATCGACCTGATCGACAATGCCCGCACGGCGTGCCGCAATCGCGGCACCTGAATCGCGCGCCACAGTTTCTTCCATGCCGGTGCCAACGAACGGCGCTTCGGCGCGGACCAGCGGCACGGCCTGACGTTGCATGTTCGAACCCATCAGCGCGCGGTTGGCGTCATCGTTTTCCAGGAACGGAATGAGCGAGGCCGCAACCGAGACGAGCTGCTTGGGGCTGACGTCCATGAGCGTGATCTGCTCGCGCGGGGCGATCAGAAATTCGCCAGCCTGACGCGAGGAGATGCTTTCCTCAGCAAAGCTGCCGTCCTTGTTCAATTCCGCGTTCGCCTGAGCGATCGTATGCTTGGCCTCTTCCATCGCGGAGAGGTAAACTACGTCGCCCGTTACCTTGCCGTCGACAACGCGGCGATAGGGGGTTTCGATAAAGCCGTATTTGTTCACCCGGCTGAACGACGCCAGCGAGTTGATCAGGCCGATATTCGGGCCTTCTGGCGTTTCGATCGGGCAGATACGGCCATAGTGCGTCGGGTGAACGTCGCGGACTTCAAAGCCCGCGCGCTCGCGCGTCAAACCACCCGGGCCAAGCGCCGAAACGCGACGCTTGTGCGTCACTTCGGACAGCGGATTGGTCTGGTCCATGAATTGCGACAGCTGCGACGAGCCGAAGAATTCGCGGACAGCCGCCACAGCCGGCTTGGCGTTGATCATATCGTTCGGCATCACCGTCGACACGTCGACCGAGGACATACGCTCCTTGACCGCACGCTCCATGCGCAACAGGCCGATGCGATACTGATTTTCAAGCAGCTCACCGACCGAGCGGACACGGCGGTTGCCAAGGTTGTCGATATCGTCGATTTCGCCCTTACCGTCCTTCAAATCGACCAGCGTCTTGACGACGGCGAGAATATCTTCCGTGCGCAGCGTCGTGAGATCATCCGGTGCATCCAAGCCCAAACGCATGTTGAGCTTCACGCGGCCCACGGCCGACAGATCATAGCGTTCCGGATCGAAGAACAGGCCAGCGAACAGCGCTTCGGCGGTTTCCTTGGTCGGCGGTTCGCCCGGGCGCATGACGCGATAGATCGAGTCCAGCGCCATATCCCGGTCTTCCGCCTTGTCGACCTTCAGGGTGTTGCGGATCCACGGACCCGTGTTCACATGGTCGATGTCGAGCAATTCGAGGCGGTCAACGCCTGCCTTGTCGAGCTTTTCGAGGTTCTCGGCCGACACTTCTTCGCCAGCTTCGATATAGATTTCCCCGGTCTGCTCATTGATGAGGTCAAGCGCGGAATAACGGCCAAAGATTTCTTCGGTCGGGATGAGAAGCATCGCCAAGCCGTCTTTTTCCGCCTTATTGGCAGCACGCGGGCTGATCTTCTGGCCAGCGGCGAACACGACTTCGCCCGTCTTGGCGTCAACGACGTCATAGAGCGGCTTCTGACCGCGCCAGTTTTCGGCGACATACGGCACCTGCCAGCCATTCGCATCACGACCAAAAGTGACCGTATTGTAGAAATGGTTGAGGATACCTTCCGGCGTCAGGCCGAGCGCCAGGAGAAGCGCGGTGACCGGCAGCTTGCGCTTACGGTCGATGCGGACGTTGACGATGTCCTTGGCGTCAAATTCAAAATCGAGCCACGAACCACGATACGGAATCACGCGCGCGGCGAAGAGATATTTGCCCGACGAGTGGGTCTTACCGCGATCATGGTCAAACAACACACCCGGCGAACGGTGCATCTGCGAGACGATGACACGCTCGGTGCCGTTGATGAAGAAGGTGCCATTCTCAGTCATGAGCGGCATGTCGCCCATGTACACGTCCTGCTCCTTGATATCGAGAACGGAGCGGGTTTCGGTTTCGGCATCGACTTCAAAAACGATGAGGCGCAGCGTCACCTTCATCGGAGCGGCGTAGGTGATGCCGCGCTGGCGGCATTCTTCCACGTCGAACTTCGGATCTTCGAGCTCGTAATTGACGAAGTCTAACTCCGCCGTGCCGGCAAAGTCGCGGATCGGGAACACGCTGCGCAGCGTCTTTTCCAAACCCGACACATAACCGATCGACGGATCGGAGCGCAGGAACTGTTCATAAGATTCGCGCTGGACCTGAATCAGGTCGGGCATTTCGGCCACTTCGTGGATGTTGCCGAACACCTTGCGGATGCGCTTCTTGGCAACTGCGACCATCGCACCTGCCTTCGCTGCTTGCTTCGCCATGTAAATTTCTCGCCTTTTCGTCTCGATTCTCGGGCGCGACAAAACGCAAAAAGCCGCGCGCTTCCCATCGGAAAAACGGCAGCTTTCAGCGTCTTGGAACCCCATCCGCCTATTCCTTGGACGCACTGCGCAACGGCACGCCCGATCCCGACGACATGGAGTAGAGGGTTTTTCTTAGATTTTTGGGCCCAGACTGTCAAACACCAGATGCCTTTATGTTTCGTCGTCCTGTGATATGGGGCCGCCATGCGACCGGCTCTTTCCCATATCGACACTTGGGTCTTTGATCTCGACAATACGCTCTACCCAGCGTCTTGCGACCTGTTCGCGCTGATCGACGCGCGAATGAACCTCTATCTGCGCCAGATGTTCGATGTGGATTTTGACGAAGCCCATCGCATCCAGAAGTCCTATTTTCATGAACATGGCACGACGCTTTCGGGGCTCATGACCCGCCATGGAACGGACCCGCACCATTTCCTGGATTTCGTGCACGACATCGATCTCGACCGCGTGTCGGAAAACCCGGCGCTGCGGACCGCCATCTCTGCCCTGCCCGGCCGCAAGATCGTGTTCACCAATGGCGACGTGCCTTATGCCGAACGCGTGATCGCCGCCCTCGGCCTTGATACCTGCTTTGAAGCGATCCACGATATCCATGCGATGGAGTATCGCCCCAAGCCCGATCCTAGTGCCTATGACGGCTTTTGTCGGGCCTGGGGCATACAGCCGACCACGGCCCTATTTGCCGAAGATATGGCGCGCAACTTGAAGCCCGCTAAGGACATCGGCATGACCACCCTTTGGGTCAACAATGGATCGGAACAGGCCGGCAGCACCGCCTGCCCGTCTTATATCGACCATGAGACCCATGAAATCACCGCCTGGCTAACAGGCTTGCACGATAAGGACGCCCAATGACCGACGCGCTTGAACAGACTATTGAAGCCCTGTGGGAAGATCGGGACAGCATCTCTCCCGCGACCACTGGCGCACCGCGCGACGCCGTGAATGCGGCGCTCGATCTGTTGGACAGCGGCACCCGCCGCGTCGCCGAAAAGGTCGACGGCCAATGGGTGGTCAACCAATGGCTTAAAAAGGCCGTGCTGCTGTCATTTCGCCTGAACGATATGGAAGCCATCCCCGGCGGCCCCGGCGGCGCGCACTGGTGGGATAAGGTGCCGTCGAAATTTGATGGCTGGGATGCCGCCCGCTTCCGCGATGCAGGCTTTCGCGCAGTGCCCGGCAGCATCGTCCGCCGCGGCGCGCATATCGCCAAAAATGTCGTCCTGATGCCAAGCTTTGTGAACCTGGGCGCTTCGGTTGGCGAAGGGACGATGGTGGATACATGGGCAACTGTGGGCAGCTGCGCCCAGATCGGCAAGCACGTGCACCTCTCGGGCGGCGTCGGCATTGGCGGCGTGCTGGAACCGCTTCAGGCTGGCCCCGTCATCATCGAAGACAATTGCTTTATCGGCGCCCGTTCGGAAGTCGTCGAAGGCGTGGTTGTGGAAGAAGGCGCGGTGCTTGCCATGGGCGTCTTCCTGTCATCGACTACCAAGATCATCGATCGTGACACGGGCGAGATTTTCGTCGGTCGCGTGCCGGCATATTCGGTCATCGTCCCCGGCGCGCTGCCCGGCAAGCCACTGCCCGATGGCACGCCCGGCCCCAGCCTTGCCTGCGCCGTGATCGTGAAACGCGTGGACGCGCAGACCCGCGCCAAAACGGCGATTAACGAGCTGCTGCGGGATTAATGCAGGAGGCGGCGGACTTTCTGGTTATCGGAGGAGGCGTTGCCGGCCTGTCCGCCGCCGCCCGGCTAGGTGATCACGGCCGGGTCATCGTTCTCGAAGCGGAAAGCGCACTGGGCGCGCATAGTTCAGGGCGAAGTGCCGCTTTTTACCATTTCGGCCTTGGCAACCCGATGGTGCGCGGGCTGACAGCGTGGAGCCGCCTTTTTCTAGACGCCCCGCCGCCCGGCTTTTCCGACATCCCCATCGCGACGCCCAAGCCTGCGCTCTTCATCGCGACCGACGCCATGCGCGGGGACCTTGCGGCGCTGGAAGCGGACATGCGCCGCTTCACAGACACTGTCGAGGTAGCGGATATCGATCAAATGCAACGCTTATGTCCGGCGCTGCAGCATGAGGGCGCGGATGCGATTGTCGCTGGATTGATCGACCATGGCGGCCGCGCCCTCGATGCCGATGCCTTACTGCAAGGCTATGCCCGACAAACAAAAAAGCATGGAACGGTGCGGGTGCGCGCGCGGATTAGCCGATTGGACTTTATCCGGGGACATTGGCAGGCAACTACCGAGGCAGGCGACCAGTTTTCAGCGCCTATCCTGATCAATGCCGCGGGCGCATGGGCCGATGAGGTCGCCAAAATGGCGGGCGTCATGCCAATTGGCCTCCAGCCCAAACGCCGGACGATCATTGTTTTTGATCCCCCCGCGGGACTGTCGGTCCGCGATTGGCCGTTCATCAAGACCCCGGGGGACATCTTCTACATCTTACCGCAAGGCAATCGCTTGCTTGCCTGCCCCAATGACGAAACCGATAGCCCCGCCTGCGATGCCCAGCCCGACGATTTTGACGTCGCGCTGGCGGCCCATCGCGTGGCGCAGTTTACCACGCTGCCTGTTCCACGGATCAGCGGCCGCTGGGCAGGCTTGCGCAGTTTTGTAAACGACCGCATGCCGGTTGTAGGCTACGCGCCTGACGCACAGGGGTTTTTCTGGCTCGCAGGGCAAGGCGGCTTTGGCCTTCAAACATCGCCCGCGCTTTCTGCCATCGCTGCAGCACTGGCAACCGGCAGGGCGTGGCCCGAGGGCCTTGCCGAACTTGGCGTCACAGTCGACGCCCTGTCCCCGAACCGCCTGATTTAGAGGGCTTCGTCGATCAGCGCCTTTTGCTTGGGGCTATCCCATTCAGCAGCGCCAATCATCCGCCAGACTTCCTTGCCATCCTTGTCATAAAGGATTGTCGTGGGCAGCGATCCCCCGCCCAGCGCAAAGCCGAGATCCGCCTTGGCGTCGACATAGGATTGGAGCGTTTTGAAGCCCTGCTGCCGCCACCATGCGTCAACAACGGGACGCCCCTTCATATCCTGCGACACAGCAAGAACACGAAGTTTACCCGTTTCGCGGGCGGCAAGTCGTTCCAATGTCGGCATCTCTGCGATGCACGGGCCGCACCAGGTGGCCCACAGGTTAACAAGCAACGGCTCTCCCTTGAAATCTGCCAGTTTCACCATCTTGCCGTCCGGCGCTTCAAAGCTGACATCTGGCATCGCTGCCCCCTTTTGGCTGCGATCGACGGCGCCAGAAAGCGCTGCTTTGCCGCCTGCTTCGGATGATATGGGGGCTTTTTCTTGCGGCTTGGGGTCGGATTGCTTATCGCAACCCGAAACCGCGAGGGTGAAAGCAAGGAGCGTCGAGATTTCAAGCCGCACGTCAAATTCCAATAGCATGTGGGGTGGCCGCTTTGCCGAGGGGCCGGCGGCCGTCATGCGAGAGATAAACGCCTCAATCCCCTTCGACAAGCGGTTGTGGGAACAAGATATCCGCGCCTCCAAGGCGCATGTCGCGATGCTCGGCGCCCAAGGGATCGTCTCCGCGGAGGATGCCAAAGCGATTACCGACGGTCTTGATCGCATTGCCGCCGACTATGCGGCAAATGGCGTACCCGTCGATCTCGCGCTCGAAGATATTCATATGGCGACCGAGGCACGGCTGGCTGAGTTGATCGGTCCGACCGCAGGTCGACTCCACACCGCCCGCTCGCGCAATGACCAGGTCGCGACCGATTTCCGCCTCTGGGTCCGCGATGCGATAGATGCGGTCGAGGCCGGACTTGAAGCACTTCAAAAAGCCCTGATCGCTCGCGCCGAGGCTCATGCCGACGATGTCATGCCCGGCTTCACCCATTTGCAGAGCGCGCAGCCCGTTACGCTGGGCCATCATCTGATGGCGTGGTATGAGATGATCCGGCGGGATCGGGCGCGCTTTGCCGATGCGCGGGCGCGGCTCAATGAATGCCCGCTCGGCGCAGCGGCGCTCGCAGGAACGGGATTTCCGATTGATCGCCATGCCACGGCCGCGGCGCTGGGCTTTGCAAAGCCAACGGACAACAGCCTCGACAGCGTCTCGGATCGGGACTTTGCGCTCGATTACCTCATGGCGGCGAGCCAGTGCGCCCTCCATCTATCGCGGATGTCGGAAGAAATTGTCATCTGGGCCTCACAGCCCTTCGGCTTTGTCGCGCTGCCCGACCAATGGTCGACCGGCAGCTCGATCATGCCGCAAAAGCGCAACCCCGATGCGGTGGAGCTGATCCGCGGCCATGCCGGGCGGATTACGGGCTGTCTCAACGCGCTGATGATGACGATGAAGGGCCTGCCGCTCGCTTATTCAAAGGACATGCAGGACGATAAGCCGCCCGTGTTTGAGGCGCACGACCTGCTCGCCCTGTCGATCGCGGCAATGACGGGGATGGCCGAAAGCGTCACCTTCCGAACCGACCGGATGCGCGCACTCGCCGAAAGCGGCTTTGCGACTGCCACTGATCTGGCCGATTGGCTGGTGCGCGAAGCGGGCCTGCCCTTCCGCGAGGCGCACCATGTCACGGGCCGCGCCGTCAAGCTGGCCGAAGACAAGGGCGTGGCGCTCGCGGCGCTGCCGCTGTCGGACCTACAGGCGATCCACCCTTCGATCACCGATAGCGTGTTTTCCGTTCTGACGGTTGACGCCTCGGTCGCGAGCCGGATGAGCCATGGCGGGACGGCACCGGCTCAAGTGCGTGCCCGGATTGCGGATGCCAAAACCGCCTTGGGCATATCATGAGACGCACCATCATTCTTGCCATAGGCTGCAGCCTTTTCCTCACCGCCTGTGGCGGTCGCGTTAAGCTCGCGCCGCAACAGGGCAAAAGCCTACCGGTGAAGCCCGAAGAGGCCCTAAATCGCCCCAGCGTGGAAGACATGATCACCCCCTCCCCCCAGGCCCGGCCCAAACGCAGCGACGAATCCCTGACCCGTTCAGAAGAACGCCGCGACGACAAGTTTGACCTTCCGCCCAAAGGCTAAAATCCCATGGACCATTTCCAACTCAAGAACGGCATTCTCCACGCCGAAAATGTCCCTCTGCCCCGCATTGCAGAAGAAGTCGGCACGCCGGTTTATGTCTATTCCCGCGCCACGCTGGAGCGCCATGCCCAGGTGTTTCGTGATGGTATCGCGCCGGTTGGCCGGACCCACATCGCCTTTGCGATCAAATCCAACCCCAACCGCGCGGTGCTGCGCGTGCTTGCCAAGGCCGGCTATGGTGCCGATGTCGTTTCCGGCGGTGAGATTTCGCGCGCTATCGCCGCGGGCATGAAGCCCCAAGACGTTGTTTTTTCGGGCGTCGGCAAGACGCGCGCAGAGCTGGAGCAGGCGCTTGATACCGGCATCGGCCAGTTCAACATCGAGCTGGAAGAAGAAGGCATTGTCCTGGCCCAGATTGCGGCCTCCAAGGGCCTGACTGCCCACGCCACGCTGCGCGTCAACCCGGATGTGGATGCTGGGACGCACGCCAAGATCTCAACCGGCAAGAAGGAGAACAAGTTCGGCGTCGGTATTGATCAGGCACCCGCGATTTTTGACCGGCTGGCGCGCCAGCCCGGTCTGAAGATGCACGGCGTGGCCCTCCATATCGGCAGCCAGTTGTTCGATCTTGATCCGCTGGCCGCAGCCTATGAGCGGGTTGGCCAATTGGTCGCCGACTTGCGGGCGATGGGCCATGACGTGGACCGCGTTGATCTCGGCGGCGGCTTAGGCGTGCCCTATAAGCCCAGCGAGAACCCACCTTCGCCCGCCGATTATGGCCAGATGGTCGCGCGCGTGACCAAGGGCTGGGATGTCACGCTGATGTTTGAACCCGGCCGCGTGATCGTCGGCAATGCGGGTATTTTGCTGACCAAGGTCATCTGGGTGAAGCCCGGCGTTCTCAACCCTTATGTCATTGTCGATGCCGCGATGAACGATCTAGCACGTCCCGCCATGTATGATGCCTGGCACGACTTTGCCGCCGTTGCCCCGAGCGGGGAGAAGATGATGGCCAATATCGCTGGCCCGGTGTGCGAAACGGGGGATACTTTTGCCATGGGTCGTGAAATTGACGCCGTAAAGTCAGGCGATCTTGCCATTTTCCGGACAGCCGGTGCCTATGGAGCGACGATGGCGAGCACCTATAATAGCCGCCCGCTTGTTCCCGAAGTCATGGTCGATGGCGACCAATATGCAGTGGTGGCAGACCGAATTGCCGCAGAAACCATCCTCGCTGCTGAACGCATCCCGGACTGGCTCGAATAGAACAGCCTGATCGGCAGATCTCGACAGCGATCAGCGCAATTGGCGGAAACAGGTTCGCACTTCCTCCACGTAAAGCGCGGGCTGCTCCCAAGCTGCGAAATGGCCGCCTTTGTCCAGTTCGTTCCAGTGGATGATGTGCGTCATCGACGCTGCCGCCCAGTCGCGCGTCGGGCGCATGATTTCTTTCGGAAAAATGCTGACACCAGCTGGGAGATTGATTTCTCGCGGGGCAAAGCTGCCAAAGCTTTCCCAATAAAGCCGCGCGGATGAGGTCGCATTGCCCGGCAACCAATAGAGCATGATATTGTCGAGCATCTCATCCAGCGTCAGCGCCTCTTCGGGCGCGCCCTGATTGTCGGTCCATGACCACATTTTTTCGTAAATCCACGCCGCTTGGCCGACAGCGGAATCCGCCAGCGCATAGCCCAAAGTCTGCGGGCGGGTAGACTGTTGCTTGGAATAGCCCGAATCCCAATCCTGATAATGCTGGAGCGCAGCGAGCGCCTGCATCTCGCGTGGGCTGGGATTTTGCATGGCCGCAGCGGTGGGTCGGGCCATCGGCATATTCACATGAATGCCGAGACATCCTGCGGGCGCCTGCCCGCCAATCGCGCTGGTTACGGCGGACCCCCAATCCCCACCTTGGGCCACCCAGCGATCATAGCCAAGCCGCGCCATCAGCACCGCCCAGCTTTGGGCGATCTTTTCCACGCCCCAGCCGGTCACCTTGGGTTTGTCTGAAAAGCCAAAGCCGGGGAGCGATGGCAGAACGAGGTGGAAGGCGTCTTCCGGCTTGCCGCCATGCGCCACAGGGTCCGTCAGCGGCCCAATGATCTTCATAAATTCTAGCACCGATCCGGGCCAGCCATGGGTGATGATCAGCGGCAGGGCGTTCGGCTCTTTGGAGCGAATATGAAGAAAATGGATGCCCAGCCCGTCAATCTCTGTCTTATACTGGCCAAGTGCATTCAATTGCGCCTCGCAGCGCCGCCAATCATAGCGGTGCCGCCAATGATCAACGAGTGCCTGTACTTTGGCGAGCGGCGCGCCCTGCGACCAATCATCAACCAATTCAGCCTCAGGCCAGCGGGCATGGTCTATCCGGCGGTGAAGATCATCCAGCGCACTTTCCGGGATATCAAGGATAAAAGGCTGAATCTGGTTCGACATCCATGCTCTCCATCTGCTCTGCCACCATCTGACACACAGAAAGGCGGCTGTGCAACGCTTCACCGTAACTCGGGTCTGGACAATCGGGCTTCAAAATCGCATAGGCCAATTCATCATGATCATTCGGTCGACCCTTCTTCTTCTTCGACTTACGCGCCCTTAGGCGCGTGATTGAGCGCGTGCGACACGCACGCAACGCTGCCTAAGGGACATTAGACCACACCCCACCGGCTTTGAAGAGAAGACCCCATGCTGCGCAATCCCTCGACCAAATATCGGCCTTTCCCGCAGATCAACCTGCCCGACCGGCAATGGCCCAATAAGACGATCACCACGGCGCCGCGCTGGCTGTCCACCGACATGCGCGACGGCAATCAGGCGTTGATCGATCCGATGGACGCCGAAAAGAAGACCCGCTTTTTCGACCTGCTGCTGAAAGTGGGCCTGAAAGAAATCGAAGTCGGCTTCCCGAGCGCGGGCGCGACCGAATTTGATTTCATCTCCGGCCTCGTCACCTCGGGCCGCATCCCCGATGATGTCGCCATTCAGGTGCTGACCCAGTCACGCGAAGACCTGATCCGCACCAGCTTTGACAGCCTGCGCGGCGCCAAGACCGCCATCGTCCATCTCTACAACGCCGTTTCGCCCGCATGGCGCAAGATCGTGTTCCAGATGGAGCAGGCCGATGTGAAGAATATCGCCATCGCCGGCGCCAAGATCATGCGCGACGAAGCGGCAAAGCAGCCCAACACCGATTGGCGCTTTGAATATTCGCCGGAAACCTTTTCCACCGCCGAGCTGGATTTCAGCATTGAATGCTGCGAGGCGGTGATGGACATTCTCCAGCCCACGCCGGAAAAGCCGATCATCTTCAATCTGCCGGCCACGGTAGAGGCGGCGACACCCAATATTTATGCCGATCAGATCGAGTATTTCTCGCGCAACATTTCCAAGCGCGATGCCGTCATCATCAGCCTTCACGCGCATAACGATCGGGGCACCGGCGTTGCCGCGACCGAATTGGGGCTGATGGCCGGGGCAGACCGCGTTGAAGGCTGCTTGTTTGGCAATGGCGAACGCACGGGCAATTGCGACCTCGTGACCGTCGCGCTCAACATGTACACCCAAGGCGTCGATCCGGGCCTTGATTTCTCTGACATTGATGAAGTCATCAAGACGGTGGAATATTGCAATCAGCTGCCCGTCCACCCGCGCCATCCTTATGCGGGCGAACTGGTGTTCACCGCCTTTTCGGGCAGCCATCAAGACGCGATCAAAAAGGGCTTTGCCGCGCAAGAAGCCCGCAATGACGAGCTATGGGAAGTCCCGTATCTGCCGATCGACCCGGCGGATCTCGGCCGCAGCTATGAAGCGGTCATCCGCGTCAATTCCCAATCCGGCAAGGGCGGCTTTGCCTGGGTGCTGGAACAGGATCAGGGCCTGAAGCTGCCCAAGAAGATGCAGGCTCATTTCAGCCGCCATGTGCAGGCGCTGGCCGATGAAACCGGCCGCGAACTCCACGCGGGAGATATCTGGGATGTGTTCCAGCGGGTCTATTGCCTCAACACCCCGCAGCATTTCCAGCTGCTTGATTATGAAGAAACGCGCGGCAGCAATGGCGAGCGGATCTTTGTCGGAAAAATATCGGTCGACGGGCAGGAGCAATCGGTCAGTGGGCGCGGCAATGGCCTCATCTCATCGGTTGTTTCGACGATCCGGGATAGCTTCGGCGTCACGCTGGAAGTGGCGGATTATACCGAACACGCGATGGGCCATGGCACCAGCGTGCGCGCCGCTGCCTATGTCGAATGCACAACGCCAGAGGGCAAGACCGTCTGGGGCGTGGGCATTGACGAGGATGTGGCAACGGCGAGCGTCCGCGCGGTCCTCAGCGCCGCGAATGTCGTGCGTGGCTAGCGCCTAGCTCCAGCCAAGGATGATCGACATTCGGCGGTTGCGCGGATCATAGGGGTCTTTCGGGTTATACGGCTCCCGATCCGCGACACCTTCAATCCGCTGAAAGCGCGCCGGCTCGATCCGACGGCTCGCAAGGTAAAGCCGCGTGACCTCGGCGCGCTCGGCAGACAAGCGCCAGTTGTTCATCCCGCCCCTGCCCGACCAAGGCGCCGCATCCGTATGGCCGCGAATCTTGATGCCATTGGGGAGCGTCTGGATGACGCCCGCCACCTCGCGCAACATCGCCATGGCCGGGGCAGTCAATTCACCTGTTCCCATGCCGAACATGGAGAAATCCGCCTCGTCAACCAAGTCGATACGCAGGCCCTCATCGGTTTCGGTAAAGCGCAGATTCTTGGCGAGACGGCGCAGTGGCGCATTTTTCTCAAGCCGCTGAAGGATTGCCCGCCGCGTATCGGCAAAGCGCCGCCGGTCAATCTGACGTGCCGCTGCTTCGCGGGGACCACCCACCGCATCTTTGGGAATGGTCAGGCTGCGCGTGCCAGTTTGCCCCGCCGCATTGGGGTATTTATCGACCGAAACGATCGACGAGCCGCCGAAAAAGCCCCGCCCCCCGGCAGTCTCGGTCTTGGTTGCCACCAAGGTTGGCGCGAAATAATCCGCGATAGATTTGCGCTGCTTTTCGGTCGTCGCGCCCAGCAGCCACATCAGGAGGAAGAACGCCATCATCGCGGTCACGAAATCCGCATATGCGACTTTCCACGCCCCGCCATGATGCCCGCCATGCCCACCTTCGATGATCTTCTTCACGATAATCGGGCGGACCTGATTTTGGACGCTCATGTTTAACGGCCCCGCATACCGTCAAACACATCTGCAAAACTCGGCTGATTGTGATGCGCGATGCCACTGCGCGCGGCTTCGATCACCAGCGGCTGGGGATGGCCATGGAGCGAGGCGATGATGATCTGCTTGACGACATGATACATCGCTGCATCCTCCTCGATCACCGCTTTGCAGCGGTTGGAGAACGGCCCGACAATCCCATAGGCCAGCAGCACGCCCAAAAAGGTACCCACCAGCGCAGAGCCGATCATACCCCCTAAAATGGCGGGCGGCTTGTTGATCGATCCCATCGTCTTGACCACACCCAGCACCGCCGCGACGATCCCTAGCGCCGGCAGCGCATCCGAAAGGCCCTGCATATTCTCGGCTGGTTTGATCTCATGATGGTGATGGGTTTTTATGGCGTTATCCATCACATCCTCGACCGCATGGGGATCGAGCGTGCCGGATGACACCACCACCAGCCGCAGCGTATCGCAGATCATGGCGATCAGGATATGATCCTTCAAAAGCTTCGGGAATTCGCCAAAGATGGGGGATGTTTCGGGGCTTTCGATATGCGGCTCTACCGCGACTGGGCCATCGGTGCGGAGCATCTTCATCAGCTTGGTGACCAAGAAGATGCAATCGAGATAATCCTGCTTCTTGTAGCGCGGCCCTTTGAACACCTTGCCAAAGCCTGCCCCGAGCGCCTTCAGATCCGCGCCAGAATTGCCGATGATCAGCGCGCCAAGGGCCGCTCCACCAATGATGAGCATTTCGTGCGGCAGCGCGTGCATCACCGGCCCCAGATTGCCGCCCGTCATCGCAAAGCCGCCAAAAACCAAGCCCAGCAGAACAACAAGACCAATCGCCGGAAACATGATGCGTGCGCCCCGCCCTTAGTGAAGAAAATGACGGCCAGTCGTGCCAGCCCTTCATCGGATATAACGGCGCGGGGCCGGCTCTTTTGAGCGCCTAACCGAGGATATCGAACAAAGTGCGCCGATGGATGCGGGCGAACGCGGCTTGGGCAGCCTCCAGCGTCAATTGCTGCGCGCTCAGCCGGGTCATCGCTTCCCCGATATCTGTATCTTCCAGTCCGGACCGTTCCGTCGCGATGGAGAGCTTCTGGCTGTCCAGCCGCTCTGCCGCGACATCAAGACGCGCGGCTGTAACGCCAATCATCGCGCGCATTGCCGAGGCATGATCCCCCATGGCCGTCACATCCGCTAGGATCGGCGCATATTGGGCGGCTCGAAGCGCGGGATCGACCAGTTCGACAACTGCCGCTGCGGCCCGCAACCGATCGACAAGCGCACCGCCAACCGGTGAGAACAACTCTCCTGCCGAGGGCACTGGCACCAGCGTCTCTCCCGCCCCAATCGGAATGACAGGCGCGGAATCTGTCGGAAAAAGCGGTTCATCAAGGCTGTTGCGGAGAAGCGCCTGCCCTGCCACGTCATCGGCAATAGCGCGCAACTCTTGCCCGATATTCTGTCGGTCTGCTGCATTCAGCCCGCCATTCCCGGCCGATACGACAAGCTCATGCGCGCGGGTGAGACGATCAACCAACTGGCCAAGGACGGTATCCGCCTGACCAACAAGCGATTGCGCAAGCGCGATATTGGCGTGCCAGCCTGTCAGGGCATTGGTGCTCCGCACCAGTTCGGCCACACGTCCCGCCGCCGCTGGGTCGTCAGAGGCGCGCTCAATCCGCTTACCGGTCGAAATCTCAGCTTGGGTGCGCGCAATCGCTCGAGAAAGCGCCGCTTGTCGGCTGGCTTCAAGGCCCATCCGGCCACCCGTTATGCTTGTCATCTTAAGGGTTCCTAGCGCACGGCGTTGAGGATGGATTGCAGCATCTCCCGCGCCGCCTGAATGACCCGAGCTGCCGCATCATAGGATTGCTGAAACCGCAAAAGATCCGCGGCCTCTTGATCGAGATCGACACCGCTCATCTCGTCGCGCGCGGCCTTCGCTGCGCTGCTGCGTCCCCGGGTTGTCTCCGCCGACAATTCGGCAGAGGCGACCTTTTGCGCATGCAAAGAAACAAGTTGTGCCCAGCTTGCCTCGACTCCGGCCTCGCGCCGCGCATCAGACAAGGCCAGCAGATTGCCGTTGCGGTGTGTGGCGTCCGCCAGCGCAAGCGCTGAGGGGCCCGCATCAAGGACGGCGATAGACAATGCCGCATCTGCGCCAAGGTTCAAAAGCGGGCTCCCCGGCAGGCCATCGTCGCGCCTCCCCCTAGCTTGGAAACTATTGACCAAATCCGCAAAATCTTCTGCCAGCGCATCCAGATCGCGCCGCCGGGCCGCGATATCGCTTGCCGCGCTCATCAGACCCGCCACCGCGCCGGATTGGGGCACGGCGCTGGTCGCTGCGCCGGTGACATCGGTGATGGAAAGAGTGAACACACCGCCGGCACCGGCCAACAAGGCTATTGAGCCGACCCGACTGGCATCAGCAAGAATATCACCAGACCCCGCGAGCCGCACGGTAGCAAGCCCGCGCCCGTCGAGACTGACATCAACACCCAGGCTTTCGCCAACCTGCGCCAAGAGCATATCGCGCTGATCGAACAATGTTGCCGAGACGGGACTGCCAAGGGGCGTTGCCAGCAGCTTCTGGTTGATATCCCGCAGCGCCGAGAGCCGGGCATTGACGCCATCGATCGACTGACCCGCCGTGCCTGTAATGCCACCCAGCGCGGACTCAAGGCCCGCCGCGCTCGCCCGAAAAGCGCTGGCTGCATCCCCAACAGCCTGTAAGAACGCAACTCGTCGCGGCGCGCTGTTCACATCGGCCGCCAATTCGCTGCCACTGTCGAAAACCGCGCCGATCCGCTGGCCCACGCCTGCTTGATCATCATTGAGTGCGGCTTCTGCTGTTTGCAACCATGTCAGTCGCGCCGTCGCTTGCGCCGCGAGGCTATTCGAGGTGCGGGCTTCTGCTTCTCGCCAATCATCAGCGTAACGGACGATCTGGCCTGACGCGAAATCCGCTCGTCTCCGCGCATAGCCGGGGGTTTGGGCTTGACCGATATTGTCGCTCACCGTCGCGATTGCGCGGCCATAGCCGCGCAGGCTGTTGCCGCCCAAGGTCATGATATCGGTCATTGATCTGGCTCCTTATGGCGGAACTGAGCTTCCACCAGCGCGGCAAGTCCCAGGCTTTGGTTGCGTGCAAGGCTATCTGCCAATTGCTGGTCCGAAAGCTCACGATAGGTTTGCGTGGCACTCGACCCGAAAAGATCGTCCCCAAGCTTGGCCGACCGCATCGCCCCGATCATCTGGCGAAGCAGAATGGCCTCGAACCCCTGCGCGGCTTTGCGCAACTGCGGATCCACCACCCGAGACGATTGGGTCGCGCGGTCAACTGGCCCGGCCATCACAGCACCACCAGCTCGGCCTGCAAGGCACCTGCCTGCTTCAACGCCTGCAAAATTGCGACCAAATCGCCCGGCGAGGCACCGAGCCGGTTGATCGCTGCCACAATGTCGGAAAGGGCGGCTCCGCGTTTCAGGAGATACATCGGGTGGCGTTCCTCCTCGACGGCAATGTCGCTGCGCTCCTGCCGGGCAGTTTCCCCGCGGCTCAAAGGCGCGGGCTGAACCACCGTCTGGCTCTCGGTGATCCGCACCGTCAGCTTGCCATGCGTCACGGCTGCGGGCGCGATCCTTACCGCGCCGTTGATGACGACCGTCCCGGTGCGCGCATTCACGACAACGCGGGCGGGCGCCTCGGCAGGGACGATCTGGAGATTTTCGATCTGGCTCATCAGCCGCAAACGCGGATCAGCGCCAATGGGCGCGCGAATGGCGATCGAGACGCCATCGAGCGTCTGGGCCGTCGCGGGCCCCACAGCTCGATTAATCGCCTCTGCGACCAGCCGAGCGTTTGTCAGATCGGGCGTGGCGAGGTTGAAGATCAGCCGATCCGACGTCGCAAAGCCCGTTTCGACACCGCGCTCGACCGTCGCGCCCCCATCGATCCGGCCCGCCGAAGGAATGTTGACGGAGACTTTTGATCCATCCGCCGCATCCACCCCGAGCCCGCCGACGACGAGATTGCCCTGCGCCATCGCGTAAATCGCCCCATCCGCACCATAGAGCGGCGCGAGGACCAGCGTGCCCCCACGTAAGCTCTTGGCTTTGCCGATCGCTGAGACAGTCACGTCAAGCCGCTGGCCGGGCTTGACGAAGGGCGGAAGCTCTGCCGTCAGCATCACCGCAGCCGCATTTTTGAGTGCAGGGTTCAGCCCTTGGGGCAGAGACAAGCCAAAGCGAGAAATCGTCCCTTTGACGGCCTCTGTGGCATATTCCAGGCTATCGTCGCCGCTGCCCGCCAAACCCACAACAACGCCATAGCCCGTCAGTTGGTTGGCCCGAAGCCCTTCAAAGGCACCGAGATCTTTGATCCGCTCCGCATGGGCCATGCTGCCCAGAAGAAGCGCCGCAAAACAGGCAAAAAGCCGCCGCATCAAAAGGGGCTGATCCGCGAAAAGAAGCGCTGGAGCCAGCCTTGGCGGCTGGCGCGGGCGATTTCACCCTTCCCGGCATAGGTGATACGGGCATCTGCCAACCGCGGGGAATAGACCCGATTATCGGCCATGATATCTGCCGGGCGGACGAGCCCAGTTAGTTCGATCCGCTCATCGCCGCGGTTCAGCTGGAGAAACTTCTCACCCTTCACTTCAAACACCCCATTGGGACGGATGCCAACAATGGTGACCGCGATTTCGCCCGTCAGCGCGTTGGATTGCGCGGCCGCCCCTTTGCCAGAGAACGACTGCGCGCCGCTGGCGTTTAGGTCCGTTCCCTTGATCAGGCTGAATGGCCCGGTGGTGGGCGGCATGATCCCCGCCTGCCCGCCCCGATCAAGCGCGGCTGAATTGCTCTTGCTCGCGCTTGTCCGCTCGACAAGAACGATGCTGAGCACATCCCCCAATTGGCTGGCGCGTTGGCCCGAACTCAAGGGGAGGTAACCGCCCTCCCGGAAGATCGCGCCCTTGCTTTGGGCAAAGCCCAGCTGGGCGATACCCGCCGCGAAGAGCGCGAGCATCAGCCCCGGCAATCGATGCTTAGAGTTGCTGATTGGCATTGCGCATCATCTCATCGGTCGCCTGGATCATCTTCGAGTTCACTTCATAGGCGCGCTGGGTCTCGATCATGTCGACAAGCTCTTCGACAACGTTGACATTCGATCCCTCAAGCGCGCCCGACTGAAGAAGCCCGCGCCCTTCCTCCCCCGGTGCGCCCGTTTGCGGGGCGCCCGAGGCAGCGGTTTCGACAAGCAGATTACCTCCCATCGCCTGCAAACCTGCTGGGTTCACAAAGCGCGCAATTTCCACCCGACCCAAGTCGCTCGGCGCAGTTTGACCGGGGATTTGCGCAGAAATGCTCCCGTCCCGACCAATGGTGATCGCCGTGGCACCCTGCGGCACCTGCACTTGCGGCACCAGCGGCATGCCATCGGGCGTCACGATCGTTCCTTCAGGCGAGAGCGAGAAATTGCCCGCGCGAGTATAGGCGGTCCGGCCATCAGGCATCTGCACCTGAAAATAGCCCGCGCCTTCGATCGCCATATCAAGGCTGTTGCCCGTCTCGCTGATCGTCCCTTGCGTGTCGATCCGCGCGGTTCCGGCTATTTCAACCCCAGTGCCAAGGTTCACGCCAGTTGCGTAGCGGTTGTCTCCCGCAGAGGTGGCGCCAGCCTGCACCATCGCCTGATAGCCCAGCGTCGTGAAGTTCGCGCGATCGCGCTTGAAACCGGTCGTATTCACGTTCGCCAAATTATTGGCGATTACCTGCATCCGCATATTCTGGGCATCGAGCCCGGTCCGCGCGACGTGAAGAGCACCCATGGTCATGATTGCTTGTCCTTAATTATTGAGGTTCATCAATTGAGTGGTGGCGGCATCATTGTCCCGCGCTTCGCCCAAAAGCTTGAGCTGCACATCCCAGGCGCGGCTGGCATCGACCATATCGACCAGAGCCTGCGTGGTAGACACATTGGAGCCTTCGAGATGGCCGGTGCGAAGATGGGCGTCAGGATCGGCCGGCAAGGCCGCGCCCAGCGCTGACCGGAAGAGCCCGTCGTTCCCCTTGCGGACGCCAATCCCCGCCGCGGATGTCAGCTTGATCTGCCCAATGTCTTGCGGCTGGCCGGGATCTCCCCCTGCCGGGACAATCGAGATCCGGCCATCCGCACCGATCGTGATCCGATCTGCCGGCGGCACCGTCACGGGGCCTTGAAGGCCGAGCACAGGCAGGCCATCCCCGGTCGTCAGCAACCCGGTTTCAGTTAACTGCAAATCCCCGCGACGGGTATAAGCCTCTTCCCCATTGGGGGCCTGCACCGCGAGGAGCGCGTCCCCCTCCAGCACGATGTCGAGTGGGCGACCCGTTTCCGTGACCACCCCTGCGCGCATATCCGCCGCCTTGACCTCCTGCGCGACGGAGGCCCGGCTCTCAAAGCCAACCCCCGAGAGCCAAATCGTCTGCGCTTCAGAAAGATCCGCCCGAAAGCCGGGTGTGGCAGCGTTCGCTAGATTGTTCGCGGTCGCAATCTGGCGGGCCTGAGCTGCACGCAGGGCTGCTAGGCTGTTATAGATGAGGCGGTCCATATCAGCCTTTATCTCAGGTTGATGATCGCCTGGCTGACGCCGGACTGGATCTCGATGGCTTTTGCGTTCGCCTGAAAATTGCGTTGGGCAACCATCAGCGCGACCATTTCCTCCGTTACATCGACATTCGCGTTCTCGAGCGTGCCAGACCGGATGTCGCCCCACCCCTTGCTGGAAGCCTCGACAATCTCGGCAGCGCCGCTCGCTTCTGTCGCGCGCCAATGGGCATCGCCAATCTGCGCAAGCCCCTCGGGTGCCGTAAAGCCCGCAAGCGCAACCTTTCCGAGCGCTTGACGCGACCCATCCGAGAAGCTGCACGCGACGAGGCCATCTTCGCTTATGGTCATGCCGACGAGCGAGGCCGCGGGATTTGCACTCGCCGTGGCGGGCGCCTGAAAATCGATCAGCGATCCGGGGATCACCTGTTCCGAGGCATCGAGCGCGAGCAGCTGAAGGCGCGCGCCGCGGCTATCGACGACGAAACGGTCCGGCGACAGCTGGAAGGATCCGGCACGGGTATAGGAGACATCCCCACCCAAACCGCCATCCTTCGAGATGAAAAAGCCTTCTCCCGTGATCGCAAGATCAAGGCCGCGGCCCGTATCCACAAGCGTCCCTTGGGCAAATTTCTGGACAGAGCGCTGGAGACGCACCCCACCCGACGTCATCGGCCGGTTGGTTTCCGAGGCGCCGGCGGCGAACAAATCACCAAACTGCACCCGGCTGGATTTGAATCCGGTGGTCTGGGCGTTCGCCAAATTGTTGGAGATTGTGGCAATTTCGGATTGGGCCCCTTTAGCGCCCGAGACGGAAATGGCGTAACTCATCCTATGCTCCCTTGGTCTGCGACGCAGCCCGTCCGGCTGCTTCAATTTGGGTTAAAAGGGCTGTCTGCTGCGACAGGCTGGCGGCCATCTGATCAAGCGTTTTGGCCATGCCAGCGATGCCGCTGGCGGATGACATTTGCGCCATCTGGACAACCATCTGCGTTGAATCGGCCGGGTTGGTCGGGTCTTGTTGACGCAATTGCTCGGTCATGAGCCGCAGAAAATCGACCTGGCTTAGTTGGGCGGATAACCCTGCAGTCGCGGTGCTTGTTGGTATCGATGTGGCGGTGGGAGTCGTGATCGATGTCATTGGCCTATCCTCAATGTGTCGAGCATCAGGCTCTTTGCCGTCTGCAAAACTTGGACGTTGTTCTGATATTGGCGCGAGGTTTCGAGCATCTCGACCAGCTCCGCCGCGCCATCGACCGCCGCTTCCCAGACATCGCCATTCGCATCGGCAAGCGGATGATCGGGCGCATGGCGCTTAGACGGCGGCGCTGCACCGCGGTCGATCCGATCGACAGCCACAGTGGCAAAGCCATTGGCATCGGTGACGGTGCGGAAAACAGGCTTGATCGCCCGAAAGGCATCAGCCTCGCTGGAAGCCACAGATCCGGCGTTCGCCATGTTGGATGCACTGGTGTTCAACCGAACCAGCTGAGCCGCCATTGCGCGACCACTAATGTCAAAGAGGGAGAAATTCTCTGCCATGCTATTCTCCCTTCAACGCGCGCATGATCGACCCGACACGCGCTTCAAGGAACGACAATGACGCCCGATAGGCGATTGCATTTTCGGTAAATTGCGTCTGCTCCACCGCCATTTCGACGGTGTTACCATCCAGCGCGGGCTGGAGCGGCACACGATAGCGCACAGCGCTATCAAGCGGCGTCTGATCTTGTGCAGCTTGCAAGGCGGCTGCAAAGTCCAGATCGCGCGCCTTGTAATGCGGGGTCGCGGCATTGGCGATGTTGGAGGCAATCATCGACATCCGCTTGGACCGCAAGGCCAGCGCTGTCGCATGGATGCCAAATACAGGATCTGCCCCAGACATGATCGCCTCTTCCTTTCCGGGCCCGCTTGGCCCGCAGACAAGAAAGCAACGGCTGTGCCAGTTGTTATATATGAAGAGGTTAGGGAGGATCATCCGCGCCCGCGTCACCAACGTGTCAGAAAGTCGTTGGGCGCATTACAAGGACTTGGCACAGGCTTTGCGTGGAGCACGCCTCAGCTTTCGATAGATCCAAGAGGTAATGCGTGCTTCTGCTTTCCCTGACCTTTGCGTTGGCAAGCCTTTCGTCAGCAGATTTTGAGGATTTGACCGCCCTGAACGGGCGTTTGGCCCTGCTGGGCGCAGCAGCCCCCCTCGACCCCAGGCTTAAGCTTCCCAAATGCCCAACCCCGCCCGAGATCAGCGCGATCGTGCCCCGCGCGCTGGCGGTTCGGTGCCCTCTTCTCGGCTGGCGCATTTTCGTGCCAACAGAACAGACTAAGCGCGATACGGACCCGCTTTCAGCGCCTCTTATTCGCCGCAATGATCGCGTGGACATCACGCTCAGGGGAGATGGTTTTAACATCTCAGGCACCGGAACTGCGCTTGACGCGGGATCCTTGGGGGACACCATCCGCATTCAATTGGGCGCGAAAGCGCCCATCGCGCGCGCGCGCGTTACCGGCGCGGGCAGCGTCGATCTATCGGAGACGACGTCCCCCTAAAGCCCGGTGTCAAATTGTCGTTACCGCCCTCAGGAAGGCTGTCAGATCCATGACAGGCCAGCGAGAGAACGGTGATATGGTTGATCCTGTAAACGCTTCCAGCCCGGCTTCGGGCGTAACCGCCATCCGGAGCACAGCCCCCCGTGCGGCATCGCCAGACGTGAAGACGCCCACGCTGGCCGATGTTCCCAGCCTTGTCCGCCAAGCCGCCGAAATTGCCGATCAAGGCCCGCCGGTGGATTATGCAAAGCTGGCGCAGATCCGCACGGCGATTTTCCGAGGCGACTATCCGCTCGACACCCGAGCGATTGCCCATGCCATCGCCCAACAGGCCCATCTCTGATGCCGCCAAGCGCGATCGAACACTTGATAGATTGCCAAAGCGCGTTGATCCGCGCGCTTGACGGCGGGGATGTCAGCGCCGTTGAAGCGGCCACCGCCCAAGTGGCGCGGGCGCTGGAGCAGGTGCGCCACGAGGCGCCACCGCGCCGGGAAGAGCGCGGGCGCGTCGATTACGCGCTGCGTCAGGCCGAAGCCGCGCGCGGCCGGGTCAATTTCCTGACGGACAGGGTGGCACAAAGGATCGAAAGATTGACGGAGCGGCGGGGGCACCGAACTGTGCAAACCTACACAAATACCGGAAAAATAGGGCAAAAAATTCTCGCTTAATCAGGCGCAAGAAAATGGCACGGCCCTTGCTGATGGCAGACTGAACAGTTTCAGGATTGCCGCACTTGGCCGATATCATTGCCTCTTTGTCCCCCCAGACCGCCCCGGTGCACGCCGCTGTCGCGCGCGCGGCGCAGCGCTCGGGGGTGAGTTTTCACTATCTCTTTAACGAGGCCCGCGTCGAAAGCGCGCTCAACCCTGCCGCCCGCGCGCGAGGATCATCAGCCGCCGGGCTTTTCCAGTTTCTGGAGCAGAGTTGGCTTGCAACTGTCAAAGCGCACGGGCACGAGCATGGCCTTGGCTGGGCCGCGGACGCCATTTCAGTCGCCGCTCATGGTCGCGCCTATATTGCCGACCCCGCGACCCGAGCCGCCGTGCTCGATCTTCGGATGAATCCGGAAGCAGCCGCGAGCATGGCGGCCGCCCTCGCCGTCGACAATCGCGCGGCGCTGGAACAGGCAACCGGACGCCCCGCCGCCGCCGTTGACCTCTATCTCGCCCATTTTCTGGGAGCAGCCGGCGCCGTGCGCTTTTTGCGCGCGCATGAGGACAATCCGGACCAGCCAGCAGCCCCCCTTTTTGCCGAAGCCGCCGCCGCGAACCGGAACGTCTTCTTCAATCGAGACGGCAGCGCAAAAAGTCTTGCCGATATCCGGCGCTATTTCGCCGCAAAGCTCGGTGAGCCTGTCCCCCTGATGCCGGATGGCGACGATTGGCGCGCGCGCGGCCTCCACATGGACGCAATGGCGTCCCCCTTGGTGATGGCGCGGATGGAACCAATGCCCGGCAAATTGTCCATCGACTTTGCCCAAGCCGCCTATGCACGGCTCGCCCAGATGGAGGGCGTCGCATGAGGCACTTACTCGGCCTACAGGCGTGGAAGAAAGCCGCCCGTGACGGCGTTTTGCCGTTTGCGATCCTAATCCTCGTCATCCTGATGATCGTGCCGGTGCCAGCCGTGCTGCTGGATATCGGGTTTATCGCCAACATCGTGATCGCGCTTGCGGTCCTGATGGTGGCCCTTAACGCAGCCAAGCCGCTCGATTTCTCGGCCTTCCCGACGGTTCTCCTCCTCGCCACGCTCGCTCGACTGGCGCTCAATGTGGCATCGACCCGGGTCGTTCTGGTGCATGGGCACGAAGGAACGGACGCCGCCGGCCATGTCATCGAGGCCTTTGGCAGCTTCCTGATCGGCGGCGACTATATTGTCGGCATCTTCGTATTCGCGGTGCTGCTCGTAATCAATCTGGTTGTCATCACCAAAGGCGCAGGGCGCGTGTCTGAGGTGTCGGCGCGGTTCACGCTGGATGCACTGCCCGGCAAGCAGATGGCGATCGATGCCGATCTCAATGCGGGCCTGATCACACCGGAAGAGGCCAAGGCGCGGCGCCATGAAGTGGCGACCGAAGCCGATTTCTATGGCTCGATGGATGGCGCCTCCAAATTTGTGAAGGGCGATGCGGTGGCCGGCCTGCTGATCCTCTTCGTCAATATTCTGGGCGGCATCGCTTTGGGCGCGATCAGCCACAAAATGGCGATCGGAGACGCCGCGCGGACCTACACAATGCTGGCGATTGGCGATGCGCTTGTCGCCCAAATCCCGGCCTTACTCTTGTCGATCGCCGCGGCGGCGATCGTCACGCGCGTGGCGTCCCCCTTTGACCTGTCGGGACAAATCGGCCGTCAGTTCGGCGCGTCCAAGGCCTGGGCACCGGTTGCTGCAATCATGACCGTGTTGGGCCTGATTCCGGGGATGCCGCACCTGATTATTCTGCCCATTGCGGCGCTGAGTGGCGCGATCTTCTGGACACTGCGCCAGCAGGAACAGCGTGCTATTGCCCTGCCCCCGCCCGCACCTGTGCCAGAACCGCTGAGCCATATCGCGTGGAGCGACATTAACGACGCCGCGCCCATCGTCATCGAACTAGCTTTGGGCTGATCGACCTGGTCGATGAGCGCAAGGGCGCGCCGTTGATGGGCCGGATCACCGGCATTCGACGCCAGCTATCGCGTGAACTTGGCTTCGTTCTGCCGCTGGTCAAGCTCAAGGATAATTTATCGCTGGACGGCAATGCCTATCGCGTCACGATTGCGGGCGTCGTGATGGGCGAAGATACGGCTTACGCCCGCGATCTTCTTGCGCTGGATAGCGGAGAGACAGACGTCAGCCTTGTAGGCCGCGCCGTCAAGGATCCGTGCTTTGGTCTCGACGCCGTCTGGATTTCCCCCGACCAGCGCACCGACGCAGTCGTTGCAGGCTATACGGTGGTTGACGCCCCCACTGTGATCGCAACCCATTTGAACGCGTTGCTTACCGCAAGTGCGGCGGAGCTATTTGGGCTGGACGAAGCGCAGGGCCTGATCGATGCACTGAAGGAGAACTGCCCGCATCTGGTCGCCGGGCTGACGCCCCAGCCTTATACCACCGCGCAAATTGCAGGGATCGCGCGCGCCCTGTTGGCAGAACGCGTCCCGCTCAAGGATTTTCGGCGCGTGGCCGAAGCGCTTGTCGAAATCGCGCCGCTTGGGCTTGACCCTGAAGGGCTGACAGAAGCCGTGCGCCAGCGGATCGGGGCATTGATTGTTCAGACGATCGTCCCCGTCAAAATGCCGCTGCCCGTCATCACCCTCGATCCCGAGCTGGAGAGCCTGTTGGCAACAGCTGTGCGCGCTGGGCCGCACGCGCTCTACCCCTTTGAGCCTGCTTTGTCCGCCCGGATGGTAGCCGCCGTGCGCGAGGCGGTTCAGCCGCTGATGATGGCCGCGCGGAGCCTGGCGGTGGTGACAGCGCCAGCGATTCGCCCCGCCGTGGCCCGGCTGCTGCGCGCTCAATTGTCCGACTTACCTGTCCTTTCTGTTCTCGAAATTCCGGAAACCAAGACGATCGATGTCATCGCTGTGGTCGGGGGCCATCCCACCTCCCCTCTGGCAGCCCTTACCGATCAAAGCCCTGAGGAGCCTCGCTGATGTTGCAACAACAGATTAAACCCGCCGCGCGCTATGCAGCCAATCCAGTTGATGCGCTGGTCGCATCTGGCATGCCGCTGGTGCGCAAAATAGCTTGGCACGTCCATGCCCGTGTCGCCTCCGCCATTGATATTGAAGACCTGATTCAGATCGGCATGATCGCGCTCGTTGAAGCCGCGCGGAGCTATGAGGATCGGGGGCACGCCTTTTCGACCTATGCCTCGCTGCGTATCAGGGGAACGATGATCGATCATCTCCGACGCGAAGCGCGGATTGCACGGTCCGCCATCCAGCGCCGCCGCGAGGTGGAAAAGACGCGCACCCGACTGGAGCATCAACTTCTCCGGGCGCCCAGTGAAGCTGAAATGGCTGACGCCATGGGTCTCACCCGCGCGCAATATCAGGATGTCCTCTCAGCCATTCAGCCCCTGCGCGATGAATCGATCGACGATGCTTATTCGGACCACCTCATGGTCTTTGCCGACCCCAGCGAACAGGCAGATGAGCAGCTGGCCCGAGGCCAGCTCGCCGAAGCCCTGCACGGCGCTGTGGACCAGCTCTCAACGCGGGAACAAACCATCTTGCAGCTCTATTTCGTTGAAGAGCTGAACCTTGATGAGATTGGGCAGGTCTTGGGCATTGGCGCCGCAAGAGTCTGCCAGATCAAGAAAGCGGCGCTAACGAAGATGCGCGGCTTAATGGACGCCGACGCGTATCTTTAGGAAAAGCTTGCGCGCAGACCGTCGATCACAAACTGCGCGGCGAGTGCCGCGAGGACAACGCCCAAGACGCGGGTAATCATCGCCTCAACCCGGTGGCCCAAAGCTTTCATCAGCGGGCCAGCGGCGAGCAGCGCGCCCAAATTGACGAGCAGAACAAGCCCCAACGCCGAGAGGACGACCAAGCTTTGTTCAATCCCGCTCGACTTGGCAGTTAGCAGCATTACTGACGCGATCGAGCCCGGCCCGGCGATCATCGGGATCGCCATGGGGAAGATCGAGATATCTTCATGCCCAGGATCGGCCTTCACATCTTCCGCACGATGGGTGCGGCGCTCTGTGCGCTTTTCAAACACCATTTCAAGCGCGATGAGGAAAAGCATGACCCCGCCCGCGACGCGAAAGGCGTCAAGACTGATCCCCAAAGCGCCGAGGAATGCTTCCCCAAAAATCGCAAAAAGATAGAGGATCAACGCCGCAACAAGCGTCGCCCGAAGCGCCATTGTCCGCCGATGGCTCGCCGGTGCGCCACCCGTCAGGCTTGCAAAAATAGGGGCACAGCCGGGCGGATCAATCACCACGAAAAAGGTCACGAACGCCGAAATGAACAATTCCGTCATGCGACCCGACCTTTCGCAGGATTAAAGACCAGCTTCTTTCGGCAAACCAAGCCGCGCGCGCGCGGCAACGACGGTGTTTCGCAACAATACCGCAATGGTCATCGGGCCAACGCCACCCGGTACCGGGGTAATGGCAGATGAGACCGCCGCGGCTTCATCAAAAGCGACATCGCCAACGAGCTTTGTCTTCCCTTCGCCCGCATCGACACGGTTGATGCCTACATCAATGACAACCGCACCGGGCTTTATCCAATCGCCCTTGACCATTTCCGCACGTCCCACGGCGGCAACCACAATATCCGCGCGACGGACAGCATCGGGCAGATCCTGTGTCCGGCTATGCGCGATCGTCACGGTGCAGCTTTCCCCCAATAGCAGTTGCGCCATCGGTTTGCCGACAATGTTAGAACGGCCGATGACCACGGCATTCTTGCCCGACAAATCGCCCATCCGATCTTTCAAAAGCATCAAACAGCCGAGCGGGGTGCACGGGACCAACGCCTCTTCCCCCACCGCAAGGCGGCCGGCGTTGACGACGTGGAAGCCATCGACATCCTTTGCAGGATCGATTGTCCCAATCACCGCTTTATCATCGATCTGCTTGGGCAGTGGCAGCTGAACGAGAATGCCATCGACCATGTCATCCGCATTCAGGCTTTCGACCAGCGCGATCAAATCAGCCTGGCTTGTTGATTCTGGCAGCCGATGCTCAATGCTTTCCATCCCCGCCTCGCGGCAAGCCTTACCCTTGGAGCGGACATAAACGGACGAGGCCGGGTCTTCGCCGACCAGCACTACCGCCAAGCCGGGCGCGCGGCCTGCCTCTTTTTGGAACCGCGCCGCTGCGAGCGCGACACGCTCCCTAAGGCCGTGTGCAAAAGCCTTCCCGTCGATCAGATCAGCAGACATTATTCCTCCAAAAAGCTGGCAGCGACTATAGTTAAGCGCACAGAATCACCGAGAATTTTGAAGCGCTTTAGCCGGGCGCTGGCCCCGCTGACCAGCCCAACATCGCGACTGCGCACATTAAATGCCGCCGCCAGGACTTTGACAATCGCGTCATTGGCCTTGCCGTTGTCGGGCGCCGCCGTCACGCGGACCGACAGCCATTGCGCGCCAGCGGCGTCCGTGGCGACGCCGTCAACGCCATCCCTCCCGCCGCGCGGCGTCGCACGAACGCTGATGTCTATGCCCTCTGGCAGGGCGCGCCAGAACGGCCCGCTCACATCACGAAATAGGAAAACTGGATTTCAATCAGAATCCGATTGAGGATCGCCAACCCCACCAACACGACAAGTGGGGACAGGTCCAGCCCGCCAAAATCCGGCAGGATACGTCGTATTGGGCGATAGATTGGCTGGGTCATCCGATCGAGCGCAACCCAGATTTGGCGAACAAAATCATTATGCGTGTTGAGGATGTTGAACGCGATCAGCCACGACAAAATCGCCTGAACAACGATAATCCACCAGACGATGTCTAAGAGGATCCGCAAAATATCGATCACGAGGTTCATTCAGCCAAGCCCTTTGCCACAGCGATGAATACGCCTTGTGCCGTAACTTGCGTCAAACGGCAACGACCCAGACGCCGTAATTCGGCACTATTTGGGCAAGGCCAGATTAGCGGCATAGCGCGCCTCTTCTAATTGAGCGGGGTCGATAGTCACTTTAGAGCGAATAGCCAATGCCGGAGGAAGATCAGTCAGACCCGCCGGCACCTCGCGCACCTTCTTCTTGCCGAACTTCTTTTTATATCGGACCCAATGGTCTGTCTCGTCGATTGCCTCGGTGCGGCCGAGATAGCTTCCCTCCCGCCGTACAGCCAGAAACACATCACGCGCATTCCCACCTTCTGGTTGCACAACCAGCCATGTTAAGCCTTGGGCCTCGAAAGAGAGGATGGTCCAGCTTAAGTCTTGGGAGATAATCTGACTGCTCAATTGATAGCGGATGGGCACCCGGCTGGTATCCAGGTCGAGCGCGCCCGGCTTGCCGAAACGGACAATCAGCTGCTTGGCCGCCGGGAATTTGTCGACGCACACGGACAGGATCTTATCGCCTTTGAGCCGCTTTTTGGTGCGTGCATCATTCCAGACAGATGTTCCCATTCGGCTTGAAAAGAAAGACACTTCATTAGCTTGGCAATGGGTCGCGGCAATGGGGGTTTGCGCGGATGCAAAGGGAGCCGAAACAACCCCCAGAAACGTACCGAAAGCAAGTATAAGCCGCATTTTGTCCTTATCCTTCTGTCCGCCCAGCCATAGCGCATGGCGAGAAGAAGCCAACCTTTTCTGAACTGTAGGGATCGCGTTGCGGGCGGCGGCGCAGTTAGAGCAAAGTTGTGGTCGATTTGACGTGATCGGCGACCATCCAAAACCCAGCAAGAGCAATCGCAACGCCATAAGGCACCTCGATCGGCGCCTCTTGCGGCGTCCGGCGCGCCAAGATCAGGTAAACTAAGCTCAAAACACCCCCCAGCAGCGACATAAGCACTAAGAAACTGAGCAGCGTGGAAAAGTTAAACCACAAAGCAAGTGCTGCGATGAGCTTGACATCCCCCCCGCCCATCAGGCCGCGGCTGAAGAGAAGCGCGAAGCCAGCCAAAACCAGTGCTGCTTGGCCTAAGCGCATCGGCAATTCGGGCCACAATGGGAGGCCAGATGTCAGACAAAAAGCGAGACCCATCAGCGCAACAAGCGAGGTGAGCCAATTCGGGATCGTGCGGGATGAAAGATCCGTGAAAATGGTGACGCCCAGCAGCATCGCAAGGCCGGTCCACAAGCCGATTGAGAGAAGGGCCAGCACGCGCCCGTTTTACCTGAAAAAGATTACGTGCGCTTGAAGCGAGATAGGCGCGCGGACAGCACCTTCACCACATGGGGCGAAACGGAATAAAGAGACACGCGGCGATCGACTTCGCTGCGGGTTGAAACGAGAATGCCATCCGCCAACAAACGCCGGGCAATATTGTTAAATCCCGCCTGAGACGCGTGGATAATATCGATAATATCACTCGCAGAGAGGGGGCCTTGCTCAAACAGACAGAGCACAATCTCGAATTCCAGTGAGAGCGCACGGATGCTGAGCTCTGATTCAATTTGGCGCGTTGTATGATAAAGACCGAGCATATCCGCAAACCCCTAACCCTGCGCAATTTGCTGGTAACTAGACTCGAATCCGCCGATCTCATAGCCCAAAATGAGGCTGAACGACGTTCTGACTAAAATATTGGTCTACGCTCCTGACCGGCCCCCACTGAGTGGTCCGCGTTGTTTGTTAGTGCGTAATTGCTTCCGGCGCCATGGTTGACCGTAGGTGTAGCGTCGCGGAACCGGAGGGCAGCCATGGTGGCGTCGCCGCTTCCGGGGCCGGTGGCCGATAACCGAGCGAGCTGTGCGGTCTGCCTCCTCGCTTTGTAATGTCCCCCGGACATTACCGTCTCGTCGCTATTGTAGTGGCGCCGCCAAGCTTCGATCAGGATCTTTGCCTCGGCAAGAGTGTAGAAGATTTCTCCGTTCAAGAGCTCATCTCGCATCGAGCCATTAAAGCTCTCGCAGTAGCCATTCTCCCATGGGCTGCCCGGTGTCATGTAGAGCGTCTTGCGCTGTGTCGATCGATGTTGCCCCAGCACGCGGCATACCCGCCGCTCGGACACCGGCATCATCGTCCGGATATGATCGATACAGCGCCTGCGGCGCGCGGGGCTTAGAAGTTTGTGCTGGCGCACGCCTACGGCTCCCCTTGGCAGCTTCCTGCAGGATCGCTCTCGGTCCCATGTGCTCCCAGCACATGGGCTGCGCTTCGCTGTCCAATGTCAGGTCGGACACCGCCCGGCGCAAACGGGAGTTCTCCTTCTCCAGCTCGTTGGCTACGCCGCCCTTCGGGTCATCCGCCGAGCTTGATCCCTCTTCAAGCCGCCGTACTCCTTGCGCCAGCGGTAATAGCTCTGCTCGGTAACGCCGATCCGTCGTCACGCATCGGCAACCGTCCCGCCCTGCGCCAGCACAATCTCCGCTTAACGCAACTTGCCAATGATAACTTCCGGCTTGTGCTTCCTCGCCATTCCATTCCTCCTTCGTGACCATTTCTAAAATAGAAATTGGGCCACTCCAAAGGGGGCAGATCAAATCGGTTACGCGTTAACAAGGTATTTTTCACATGTAATAGATATTTACTTTATT
>VFQT010001299.1_pt1 | contig 30953 bp, 35 predicted proteins | sample 3512381 | NCBI WGS metagenome assembly VFQT01 (sample SAMN10412376, study PRJNA504923) | tailings metagenome | isolation source: Relicate 2 Philex TSF3 active mining site | place: Philippines: Tuba, Benguet | collected 2017-08-29
CTGGAATCTCCAAAATTCCTCTCTGGAAGTTCATGCTGGCATGCTGGGTTGGGCAGACGATAAAAATGGCAATGTTCGCTTACGCAGGCGCCTATTCAATAGACTGGATCGCAAGTTTCTACAAATGAACAAGACCTGACAGATTCAAGGATCTGTCAGGTCTATCTTTTTATAAAAGGAGTTCTCCATGAGCAACTATGACAGCGTCGATGCCTACATCGATAAAAATCTCAACCAAAGTTTAGACGAACTCAAGAAATATGTCGCCCAGCCCAGTATCAGCGCCCAAAATTTGGGATTGAAAGAATGTGCCCAACTTGTAAAGGAAATGCTCGAAAAGCGCGGCTTTTCAGCCGAGATCATGGCGACGGAAGGTGCACCTGTTGTCTTTGCAGAACGCAAAGGCAAAGTGGATAAAACCATCCTCATCTACAACCATTACGACGTCCAACCGCCGGAACCCTTGGAATTATGGGACAGCCCCCCTTTTGAACCAGAGATCCGCGACGGAAAAATGTATGGTCGTGGCGTTAGCGACGATAAGGGGCACCTTACTTCACGTCTGCATGCGATTGATGCGATCCTAGCTGAAGAGGGTGAATTACCCTGCAACATAAAATTCATCATTGAGGGTGAAGAAGAAACTGCCAGCGTTCATTTGCATGAATTCATTTCCAAGAATCTGGATCGGCTCCAAGCCGATGCCTGTATCTGGGAATTTGGCAGTGTAGACCATCGCGACCGTCCACAGCAGTATCTTGGTCTGCGCGGAATTTGCTATGTGGAATTATCGGTCACATCACTGGGTACAGACGTTCATTCTGGGATTGGCGGCAGCATCTTCCCCAACGCAGCATGGCGATTAACTTGGGCATTGAGCACTCTCAAAGGTGTAGATGAACGGATTCTTATTCCCGGCTTTTATGATGATGTGGTTCAGCCAACAGACCGTGACCGCGAGTTCATGTCGAAACTCCCGGACCCGGCAGAAGATTACAAGACCCGCTTCGGGGTGAAGAAGTTCATCAAAGGGTTGGAAGGCGGCATGGAGTTGAAACTCGAAGAGGTCTTCACGCCAACTTGTACCATTTGCGGCCTTACCAGCGGATATCAAGGTCCCGGCTCAAAAACCGTTCAGCCTGCCTTTGCCTCTGCCAAAGTGGATTTCCGCCTTGTGCCGAATCAAATGCCGAAAGACATCCTCAAGAAACTGCGCGCCCATTTGGATGCCGAAGGTTTCAGCGACGTTGAAATCAAATTCCTGGGTGGCGAGCCTGCCGCGCGGACAGATCCGGATCATCCCTTCGTCAAACTGGTCAGCGAAACCGCTGAAGAAGTCTACGACGCGAAGATGGACATTGTCCCCATGATCGGCGGCTCTGGTCCCAACTATCCGTTCGTTCACGAGCTCGGCTTGCCGGTTGTATGTATGGGAATTGGCTACCCGAATACCAAAGCCCACGCCCCCAACGAAAACTTCCGCATTGACCTTTATGTGCAACACGCCAAACATACAGCAAGGGTCATTCGAGAATTCGCGAAGTAACTTACTGACGATTGACCATGGACAATAGGCTATGGTCATTCGTCTCTAAAGTGACCTTATACACTCCAATTTAGTGACTTTCTTTTCGTCAAATCTGCGTATAATGTGTTTGTAACAATTTTCACAATATACCCAAATCCCTTTGGAGGAAACCATGTTCGTTGGCGAAAGAATGTCCCACCCTGTTATTACTGTCACACCGGAAACTCCGGTGCATGATGCGCTAATTATGTTCAAGAAAGAACACATCCGTCGCGCCCCAGTCGTCAAAGACGGCAAGATGGTTGGTATCGTTTCTGAAAGCGATCTTCTCAATGCCTCTCCCTCCCCCGTCACCAGCTTGAGCGTGTGGGAAATGAACTACCTTATCAGTAAAGTAACCATCAAACAGGTCATGAGCAAGAAACTCATCACAGTCGATGTTGATACCCCCATCGAAGAAGCTGCCCGTATCATGGCAGATAAAAAACTGGGCGGCTTGCCTGTCATGCGCTCTGGCAAACTCGTTGGCATCATCACCGAAACCGACCTGTTCAAGATTTTCCTTGAATTGATGGGCGCTCGCACCAAAGCCATCCGCGTCACCGCCGAGATCGACGACAAACCCGGTGCACTTGCCAAACTCACCAAAGCCGTATCCGATGCGGGTGGTAATTTCATCTCCTTCGGTCAATTCTCAGGCGACGACACCTCCAGCAAGATCGTCACCTTCAAAGTAGCAGGCTTGAAAAAGGACGAGATCACAAAATCTCTTAGCAAGACGGTAAAGAAATTCTGGGATATCCGCCAGAGCTAATTCTCTAAGCAAGAAAAGGGCGCATGGACTTCTCCTTTCCATGCGCCCTTTTTTATTTTTACGGATTCGCATCCCAAGGTGCCGTACCACTCCCGCCCCCGCCTCTCAGCGACCTTTGAACTGGTTCAACTAACTCAGGCAGAATCTCAGCCGTAGCCGCCAGCAGCCCAAAACAACCTGCGATCATCATGTCACCAAATGGGACAGCATAGTAAGGCTGCAGCGATTTACGATTTGGGGTTTTCGATTGATGATTAAATAAACTTCGGCGTGGGCCCGTTACCACCACATCGAATTCGTCTTTGCCAAATTCAAACACATCCTGTGAATACATCAAAGCACCATGCCCCATATCATCATAGACATCTTGATGCTTGAGCGAGCCATCTGCCAGCTTACGAATCAAGCCTTCCAGCTTGGGCAGGTCGATCTCACCAGTATGATGTTCAAAGACCCCTTCAATGCCCTGCTCTCCTAAACGGAACGCCAGGGTATGAAAATTCCCAACATTGCACACGATCTTATTTTTACGCTTCGCCGCCACTGGGTCAAAACCAGCACCGAGGACCGCGGCAGGCGCTGTATCCATCACCACCAGCGGACAAGGCAACTCATCCGCCGAGTCTGCTACAGATTGCAAGCGGGTCATGATCTTGGGAATTTCATTTGAAGGGAAGGCAAAGGCTGAAAGTGAATTCTTCGCCTTGATGCGTTCATCTAAATAATCAAACCTGAACTGTCGGTCTGAAACACCTGCGGGCGCATTGCCGTGGTCAAAAACAGCGACGGCAACAGCAGATAGATCGCCAAGCGAGACACCATAATCTGCGAAAGTTTTTGAAAGCAAGGGAAAATCAAAATCCTTCAATTCCAAACATTTGACCTTTGCCTTGAGACCCTCGACCTCATCCTCACCAACAATCTTTATCCCCAACGCCTCGACCTTATCCAACTCATCGTTCAAGGTTGTCGCAGCAGATGGTGTCATGTAAACCGGAATCCCTGCGCGGGCATATTCTTCGATCGCCCAGGCGGAGGGGCCGCCTCCCATTTGATGTCCAGTTAGCAGGATCGGGGTCCGCGAAGGAAGCGACTGTTTGAGATGGCGATGAACCATCATCGTAGGCGAAGGCAGGACGAGTTTGAATCCGTTCTCTATGTCGAGATTCGAGTCATAAAGAAAAATATCTTGCGTGCCTGTACCAATATCTACTGCCAAGATTTTCATAGATACCTCTTTCACAAATGATAACAAAAAAGATGCGCCGTGTGGCGCATCTTTTATTCTTACTGTGAGTCGTCTACCACATACTCTTCGTCGATCTCTCCGTCACCGTCGAGGTCTACGCCGAAGTAAATGCCTTCAGGGTTCGCATCCGTCCACTCGGCATAGTTGACGTAGATTAACGCGCCTTCATTCAAGATGATATCTTCTGCATAGAATTCCTCTTCCGCTTCGTCAGTAATGCGTGTGAGGTAAAAATTGAACGAGCCTTCACCGCTCAGCTTTTCGGTGTTGATGAGCAAATCACCTGCGGCACTATCCAACCAGGCTGTAATGGTGCCGCCACCCACTATATCTGCGCCGTAGACTTCGAAGTAGTAATCGGCATCGGGATTTTCCACGCCGAAGATGATGCTTGGCGATTCGTCGGAAGTGGTTTCGTAAGCGATCATTTCATCAGCCGGATAGAAATACGCCACATCCACCTGACCCGGCGCAAGATAAATGCCTTCCACACCAATGGTGTAACCAGGACCGATCAATACGAGATCTGTAAGAGTTTCTTCTGTCAATTCAGAGCCATCAATAGTGACGGTCACATCCAAGTTGGCAGGGACAGAATAAATGGGTTCTGGCGTTTCGCCGCTGGCAAGCATGCGATATTTGGTATAGGTTGCACCGGGAATTTCGTTGACGATCTGCCCATCCACATAACCAAGACGGTTACCGCTGTCATCGGTGATGAGGATATGACCTTTGCCATCCAGAAAGATCTGGTTGAGGGGCTCAGTCGCAGCTGCCAACTTGCCCACATGGGAGTATCTGCCTTCACAGAAGGGACAGGCTTGGGTGTCGAGGCGAGCCGAAGTCGGAGTCAGATCGAGAGTCTGTGAATCCGCATTTCCAGACCAGACATCCGTTTCGACTGCTGGATTGATGGAAGTCTCATAGGTCCAGGAGTCATCACGCGAGTCGATGAACAATTCACGGGTCTCACCGGGATAATTATTATCGTAGGCAAGAATGGCGTACAAACCATCGCCTTTATCTTCCACACCAAACGGTGTAATGGCATGCCCCTCACCGCGGTCGTTATAGATACCGATGGTGTAGGTTTCGCCGTTTACATCCATCTGCCGAATGATCTCCAAAATTTCCATGGGTGCTCCGTTGATCACACTGGAAGCGGTTGGGTCCACGGCTTGGGTTGCCCACCAATATGCAATTTCACGTTGAAGCGTTTCGTCGTTGATGTCTAATTCACTGGCTGTGTTCCCGCCAAAGTCTGAGGGGGAAACATGCCCGGTATACATCATCAAACTGAGTACCGCCATCCCTTCGCAATGCCCACCTGCCATATCGCCATTGATCTGGTCCATCCACTGCTCGGCAGGCGGAGTAAGAATGCATTCATCCCCATTGATATCAGCGCAAACTTCATCCCCGAACATGCGGCGTAATTCCTCTGCAGTCAAATTCGTTGCAGGGATATCATCGCCATAATTTTCGAAGCTAAAACCATTCTCTTCGGGTGTGAAACCGAAATCATAAACGACCTCACCTGGCGTACTTGTATCCACAGCAGCTTCATCTACGCTTTCCTCGGTCGGTTCTCCTGTAAGGAACTCTTCTTCTGTGAATTCCTCTTTGTAATACTCGGAACCATCACAAGCAGACAAAACCAGACTAAATAGAACCAAGATCGAAATGAGTACAAGAACTGGGTGTTTTTTCATTATTCTCCTTTTACTGAGTCTCTAATTAAAGATTTTACGGGAAGGTCTTGATGAACCATTCTCCGTACCTCAACAACAGGTCAGGCTATATACCTTTAGAGTACATAGCCTGACCTATAATCATTTTTTACAAGTAGTTATTGTTTCAGAAATGAAAATACTGCTTTAAACCTTTTGCAAGACAAAATACCAATAACGACGTTGTTCCAAATGCGGTGAAACAGAAGTTGGGGAAGTCAGATCCAGCCCGGCGAAATGATAGAACTGTTTCTGCAGAATGCGGGGAATATAAGTTTTCACAAGCTGGATTCGTCGTTCACGGTCGAGCTCCATTGCTTTGAGAACATTATCGGTTATGTCCTCTTTCTTTATGACCTTTAATCCCATCTCTTCGATCTGAGTATGCCATTCAGGTGTTTTTTCTTCATAGCGAAGGTCTGTGTACAAGAAATAGCCACCAGGTTTCAATACACGCCGCACATGCTGAAAAAATTTATGAATATTTGGATAATACAATGAGGCTTCAACATTTACCACCACATCGAACGAATTATCCGGGAATTGCAGATCTTCTGCATTTCCATGCTCGAAACGAAGCCCATCAATGATATGGTGATTTCGGCAAAATTCAATCGCCTTGGCAGAAAAATCCACACCGACGTACGAGCGAGGCTTGAAATACCGCATGATGAATGAAGCTCCACCACCCCGCCCTGAACTCACCTCAAGTGCATCTACATTTGACCAATCTACATGTCTGGCAACATGATGATATAGCTGCATTGGATATCGATGTATCTCGTCATCAGGTTCGAGCACCAATGGGTCCTGTCCTTCATGATGGGCTGTGTACCCAAAATTCATGAACATTACATCCTTGCTCAAATTCAAAGTAGAGAGGAATTCATATTGCAATCGGGTAAGCAGGCTTTTAATGGTTGGGAATTGGTGGAATAACAGTTTATTAAGCATCGCTCTCTCCTATAAAAATTCACAAAAGACATCCAAACCTGGATGTCTTTTGTGAATAGTGATAATTATAACCCCGAGCTTTTTGTGAAGATACAACCTTTCAAAGGTGATGGCAATGCAATCAAGCCAAAGGGAGGCTTAACCCTGAACCTGTAATTTCATCATGTAAGCGGATCGCTTCAGTCGTGCCATGGCTTGTTCCAATTTTCTCAATAAATTTACACACGCTGAAGTTTCTGCTCGCAGCCTCATAGATCTGCAACCAGCTTTCAAATTGATCATCCACGACATCTCGTGGATACTTGACCTTGTAGGCTTTCAACTTCAACCGGTATGGTTTTGGCGTTAACCTTGCACGAAAACAACCTTGTTTTCGACAAATCGCGGCATACAAGGGATCACTATGGAAATCCCTCATCATTGCCATTGTGGACGAGTCACGCGCATCGAAACTACGCCCAGTCACAATCACGCGGGCTCCCTGATAGGTCTCATAAATACGGAAGCCCAATTCGGCATATTTGGAATTTAATGCCAGGTTGCGAATCATTTCGAATATCTTCTCTTTGTCGGTCCCAGCATTTTTCTTGAACAATCCGCCCAATCCTGCGGGTTTTGGTTTATCAATATCAAGAAACATCAGATTTTCGGTATTCAGCACCTGTGCCCCATAACGATTACGGGTAATAACGGTCTTGTCGTCTAAAGCCTGTAACAACTCTTCACGAATCTCAACCTCGTAATCCTCAAAAACATCCGTTTCCCCATTTATTTTCCTTTTTATTAGGTCAGTCTTTTCTCTTGCTTTCATCCCCGCATCATCCAATGAGATATTCGAACCACCATATGTCGTGATTTCCTTCATCTCCCCCTGAATATTGATCCTTGTCTTTTCAGCTATCCAATACTTGAATATTTTCATAAATAACTCCTTCGGCTTTAAGAGAAGTATAGCTTCACGGATTAAAAAGAAACATCCTCCAAATTGGGGATTTGGAGGATGAACTCAAATCAATTTAATATCATTCTGGTCGGTATGGTGCTTTCGTGTCTATACTACCAACGAATTGAGGCAATTTAGTATGTCCCAAATTCTGGCGAATTGCCATATTCTCGCCAAGGTGATACCAGTAATGATAGATAACCCGTTGTATGAGATTACCATATTTGTATTGAATGGGTTTTCCATTGCTGATCACATTCTGTTGAAGTGTGCGTGTTGTCAATGAATCTAACCAGGGATCAGCCGCCTTGGCGATCTTTTGCCAAGCTTCCAGCATCACCTTTAGCGATGGAGTACTGGCTGGAGCGCCATAAGCAAAATCAGTTGCAATATCCGGGTACAGAGTGATTCCCTGTCCGTAAGACAAAAAATATCTTTGCTCCTGCCATGCCAAGTGACCAACATTCCAGCTGAGGCAATTCATTGGTAAAAAGCGTTTCTTCGCCTCTTTCTCAGTGATGCCTTTGATCCCACGTAAAAATTCGCTACGGGTAAAACGAAGTTGAAGAACAAGGGGATGAGTCATAATCAAATTATCTTTATAAAAATATTGGGGCGGGTATCTCCCGCCCCAATAAAAGAGCATTACACCAGTTGTTCGTAATTCTCAGGCAGCCAGCAGCAGAGTACCAACTCTCTCGCTGCCTTAACCTCATCCATGCGACCAAACGGAGTGGTGCTAGGCGCGTTCTTGACCAGATCAGGCTGGGTCTTGGCTTCCTCCGCGATCTTGATCAGAGCATCGACGAAACGGTCGAGAGTATCTTTATTCTCAGTCTCAGTCGGCTCGATCATCAGCGCTTCATGGACGATAAGCGGGAAGTAGTTTGTGGGCGGATGGAATTTGTAATCCATCAGACGCTTGGAAATATCCAAGGCGCGGATGTCACTGCCTTCGAAACGTCCTTCCATCACGAATTCGTGCATGCAGATGCGGTCGTAAGGGATGTGGTAGGTGCCGCGCAAGCGAGCTTGCAGGTAATTCGCGTTTAATACGGCATACTGTGAAATGGCTTTCAAACCGTCCGGTCCATGCATGGCAATGTAGGTATAAGCGCGGACAAGCCCGCCACCAAAGTGACCGTGGAAGGCTTTCATACGTCCGATGCTGTTCTTGGGGGAAACAAAGCCATACAGCGGAGCGGTTTCGTCGTCGCCTTCTTCAATGATGCCAACAAGCGGCGACGGAAGGAAATCGACCAAACGCTGGCTGACGCCAACCGGACCAGAGCCCGGTCCGCCGCCACCATGCGGGACGGAGAAGGTCTTGTGCAGGTTGAAGTGCATCACGTCGAAGCCGAGATCGCCGGGGCGGACGATGCCAAGCAAAGCATTGAGGTTCGCGCCATCCCCGTACATCAGACCGCCGCAATCCTTGACCAGTTTGATGACTTTTTCGATGTTCTCATCGAACATGCCTAGGGTGTTCGGGTTGGTGAGCATCATACCAACGACAGTATCGTCACATGCCGCCTCGAGGGCTTTGAGGTCCACGTTGCCGCGCTCGTCCGATGGGATCGTTACCACGCTCATACCCAACATACCGACCGAAGCAGGGTTCGTCCCATGCGCCGCATCGGGAATAAGCATCTTGGTGCGTTTGATATCACCACGCGATTTGTGATATGCCGCCATCATCAAGACGCCAGTAAATTCGCCGTGGGCACCGGCAGCAGGTTGAAGGGTTACACCGGCAAAACCGCTGATCTCTTTCAACCATTCCTGCAATTCGAACATCAAAACCAGATTGCCTTGCACGGTTTCAACCGGCTGCAATGGATGAGTAAAGAGATAACCCGGCAAACGGCAGGTATCTTCGTTGATCTTTGGATTGTATTTCATCGTGCAAGAACCCAAAGGATAAAAGCCTTCGTCCACACTGTAGTTGAATTTGCTCAACTTGATGTAGTGACGAACCACGTCCACTTCGGCGAGTTCGGGGAGAGGAAGGTCAGAGCGAAGCAACTCTTTGGGAGGCAGAGCAACTTCGGGCACGTCTGAGGCGGGCATGGTCACGCCAATGCGTCCCGGTGAGGAGAGTTCAAAAATGGTCGGTTCAATTACGGTAGCCATTATTCCATCTCCTTCAATATTTCTACGAGCGTATCAATTTCATCTTTGCTGTTCATTTCGGTGACAGCCACCAGAAGATGATTGGAGAGCGAAGGATAATCCTTGCCAAGATCGTAACCGCCGAGAATGCCGTTATCTAGCAAGTATTGGTTGACTTCACTCGCAGGCTTCGGACAGCACAAAACGAATTCATGGAAGAACGGTTCAGTGAAGCACAAACCGAAACCATCGATCTTACCGAGTTCACTTGCCGCGTAATGCGCCTTTTGATAACAAAGGTTCGCAACTTGCTGCAAGCCAGTCTTGCCAAGAGTGGACATGTAAACAGCGGCAGCCAATGCGAGCAAGCCTTGATTGGTACAAATGTTTGAAGTGGCTCTTTCGCGTTTGATGTGCTGCTCGCGAGCCGTAAGGGTCAACACGTACGAGCGTTGTCCACGGGCATCCACAGTTTCACCAACAAGACGACCTGCCATTTTGTGAACATAGGATTTCTTGGTTGTGAAGAATCCGAGGTAGGGTCCACCATACCAAAGGGGAATGCCGAAAGGCTGAGCTTCGCCCACGACAATATCTGCACCCATCGAGGCGGGAGTTTTGAGCATGAGCAAGGCGGTGGGGTTTGCAACGATGCAAACGAGAGCACCTTTTGCATGGGCATCGTCGATGAGTTTGGTGTAATCGTAGATGCGACCGAAGAAATCAGGATACTGCACAACGACGAGCATGGTGTTCTCGTCTACCAATGCCATGAGGGATTCAGGTCCCGCCTCAAGATCGACATTGGGATCGTCACCCGCTTCTTCGATTCCCATACCCTGTGAGTAGGTTCGAATCACTTCGCGATACTGCGGGTGGACAGTGGGAGACATGACGACTTTCTTGCGCTTGCCGCGGAACTGGGCAAAGGCGAGATTAACCGCTTCGGCTGTGGCAGTCGCGCCATCGTAGTGAGAGGCGTTGGAAACTTCCATGCCAGTCAGGCTGCTCATCAGGGACTGATATTCAAAGATAGCCTGCAGAGTTCCCTGAGAGATTTCGGGCTGATACGGCGTGTATGCTGTATAGAATTCACCACGACGAAGCATGTGGTCCACAACCGATGGAACATAGTGATGATACGCACCTGCTCCGAGGAAGGAGATAAGGTGTTCGCGCACATTTTCGTTGGTAGCAGCCATATCCGCGAGATGTGCGGCGGCTTCCATTTCGGTAAGCGCAGGGGGAAGGTTCAATTCAGGGAAGCGGTGCTTGGCAGGGATCGCCTCAAAAAGATCATCAAGCGATTTCACGCCGACAGTCTGGAGCATCGCATCCCGTTCTTTGGGGGAAATTGGGATGTAAGTCATGGTTTGCCTTTCAAAGTAATAAGGATCAAGAAATGAGGTATGAGGTTAGAACCCTGTACCTCATCCTTTTTCTTGTTACTAGTGTGATCTTCCTTCACAGTAAGTTGTATAAGCTGCAGCATCCATCACATCACCCGCAGCGCTGCCTTCGACCTTGATCATCCATGCTGCACCATAGGGATCTGTATTGATGGTTTCGGGAGCATTGGAAAGATCTTTATTGACAGCGGTCACTTTCCCGGCTGCCGGGGCGTAAATTTCTGAAGAAGCTTTTACAGATTCAACCGAAGCGATCGCTTTTCCAACGGTCACTTCTTCGCCTTCATCAACAAGGATCTCGACAAAGACAATGTCAGAAAGCTGGCCTTGAGCATAATCTGAGATGCCGACTGCACCGGTGGAGGGGTCGAACCATTCGTCGGATTTGGTGTACTTGAGGTTGGCTGGTGCGTTCATTTTTAGTCTCCTATTGGATTTGAGGTTTGGGCGAATCAAAAGAGGACGCGCAATATTATTATCGCGCGTCCTCTGTAATGGAACCTGAGAGATTGGGGTAGTCGTTTCGTCTGTAGTCGCTTGGCCTTGTAATCGTTGGGGTATTTTCCAACCGACTATTTGACTATTTGACTATTCGACTATTTAACTAACTTTACACCGTCGGTATCCCTTTGGCGGGGAGTTTTCCAGAGTGATTGCGGTTACAGGGTCCTTTTGCCTGAGAGATTCATCTGGCTTCGCCTCGATTCCAGATTTGCACCTTCGGCGTCCTCTTACGGGGATCTCTTCCCTGTAATCCGTTCAATTGTTGTGCGAATTCTAAGGTTTTGAGAGGACAGAGTCAAGGGAGAAATGTAATCATTAAGGTGGTGAGGTCCTTGGCTGTCTCTCTGCTTGAAGGTACTGCTGCAACTGGTTGATCATATCTTGATACCGAGGGTCGTTGATGGCATTATCCATTTCGAACGGATCGAGTTTCAAATCGTAAAACTCAGACAAGTCATCCTGGGTTTCGATATAGATGTAATCACCAGTATGAATGGCAGACCAAGCTCCACGGTCGGGCCAGGCTTCAAGCAGGATATGGTCGCGCCATTCGGTTTCTCCACCGAAAAGCGGCACTAAAGATCGACCATCTACAGAGTCGGGAAGGCGTGTATCAGAAAGCTCGTAGATGGTCGGCGCAATATCGATGTTGGAAACGATGCGGTCGTCCACATACGGGGTTGGGATCAACGCAGGGTAGCGAATGGCAAAAGGAACCTTAACCGATTCCTCGTAGGCCGTACTTTTCGAATCCAAACGATGCTCGCCCCAATGTTTGCCATTATCAGAAATATAGATGATGACAGTGTTGTCCAATTCGCCCATCTCAGAGAGCTTGTTGATAAGGTCTGGCATGGTCCGGTCTAGCGCAACCAGAGTCAGGATTTGTCTTCTCCGAGTGTTATCGATAGAAGTTATGTCATCATCTGTCAGCGGAGCCATATTCGAAATGGACTCGGGCTTGTCTGAGACATCTTCTTCATTGAAACTTACTGGTCGATAAGGAGGTAAATCCGTGTAAAGCCCGGTATCTTCTTCAGCAGGAGTAAATGGCGCATGCGGTGCATTCGGGGCATAGATCAAGAAAAATGGCTTGGACTGCTGACTGGCTTCTTCAAGAAATTGAACGCCATAATCTCTGAATAGATAAGTGGCATAACCCGTGTGCTTGGACCAGGTCCCATTGACATTGAGATCAGGATCGTAATAGTTCTTCATCGTCCCACCCCAGAACGAAACCCAAAAATCATATTCAGGGCGCATGTCCCCTTTCCATGAATTCAGGTACTTACCGATCAAACCAGTGTAATAGCCGTTGCGATGAATATCTTCAACGATCGTCCGAAATTCAAGCGGGTCTTCATTGACGTGCACCCAGTGATTATGAGCATACATCCCGGTCAGGATGCTTGCGCGGCTCGGGCAGCAAAATGGAGTGGTGATATATCCTTTGGAAAATGTGACACCCTGATCAAAGATCAACTGCTGGGTGTTGGGCATATACTCCATTGTGTCATATCGCTGGTCATCAGTAATGATGATCAGAAAATTTGGACGCGTATCGTTGATCCGTGGAAGTCCCTGACAAGATGAGAGCACCAAAACTATCAGGGTGATCAGAACAACGTAATTCAGTTTCTTCATTATTTCCTTTTGCTAAAGGGTGTGTCGGTCCGACGCACAGGACGTTTGGTGCGCGGCTTTTGCTCCATCTTCGGAACTTTATTCCCCTTCAATTCCTGAATCTCTTCCTCGGTCAAATAACGCCACTGACGCGGCTTGAGATCACCCAACCGCAACGTTCCAATTCTTACGCGGATAATGCGAACAACAGGTAAACCAAGCAGTTTTCCTACTTCGCGAATCTGTCGTTTCTTCCCTTCACCCATCACCACACGGATCCATGCGCCTTTGCCAGACGAAGAAATAAAATGAACATTAGCAGGCTGGGTGCGGTCTCCTTCAGGTAGAACAACACCTCTGCGCCATGCTTCAAGTTGTTCATTATCCGGTTTGCGGGCAATGAGAACACGATATTCCTTTTCATGCGCATATCGTGGATGGGTCAACTTGTTCGTCAAGTCTCCATCATTGGTCATGAGGATCAAGCCTTCAGAATCGAAGTCGAGACGCCCAACCGGGTAGAGATGACCCTGCACAGGAATCAAGTCACGAACTGTCTGGCGGTCATCCTGTCCTTCTGCAGCCGAGAGTACATTGCGTGGTTTGTATAAGGCAATATAGGTCATCGTCTCAGGCTTGGCAAGCGTCTTACCATCTACCTTAATCGTATCCACTGCCAGGTCTGCCTTTTGCCCCAAGGTGGCAACCTGCCCATTGACCGAGACACGCCCCTCAATAAGAAATTCCTCGCACGAGCGGCGAGATCCATACCCCGCCTGAGCGAGAATTTTTTGCAAACGTTCCTGCATAATTAACCTTTCAATAATTCTTGTGGTTCGGGTTCAGTTTCAACCGGAGCGGCAAGCGGCGGTAATTCCATAATGGAACTCAAACCAAAGTGCTGCAAAAATTCCGGTGTGGTCGAATAAAGGATCGGACGCCCCGGACCTTCTGTACGTCCTGATTCCTGGATCAAACCCTTGCTCAACAAACTCTTCATCATACCGTCGCTGTTGACACCGCGGATCGCATCCACCTGCGGACGTGTGACGGGCTGCTGATAGGCAATGATCGCCAATGTCTCCAACGCGGCGCGGCTGAGGTGTGTGATCGCCTCCAAACCCAGGAAGGTTTCCACCAAACCAGCGATCTCAGGCGCTGTTGTCAATTGAACACGTCCTGCATTTCGCTGAAGACGCAATCCGCGTGTTTTCAGGGCATCATCCAGTTCCTTCAATCCGCGCTCCACGACAGAGGCAGTCACATCCAATGCCTGCGACAATTGCTGCAACGGCACAGGCTCCGCCGAAACGAACAACATCGCCTCGATCTTTGCCGCCAGGCTTAATTCTTCATTTGAGATGGGTTCAGATTCGCTCATGCTATAATTGCTCCGCAGTCCATATTTCAAGAAAATAAAAAAACTATGAAAACAAAAAAGTATCTCTACCTTTTTATCGTTTCGCTTGTTGTTTCATCACTGGCTTGTTCCATCAATGTTGGTGGACCGGAATATCCGGCTCAAACCGTACCAGCCTCGCCAACTGACGCTCAAGCCTTACGCGACATGATCCAACAAGCCATGATCACAGGCGCCGAAACAGGCGTCATTACACTCTCCATCACAGAAAACCAGCTCACTGGCTTCATGGCAGAAAAACTTGCACAACAGACCAATCCGCCATTCACCGATCCGCAAATATTACTGCGCAATGGTCAGATGCAAATGTATGGCAAAGTTACACAAGGCTGGTTCACAGCGAACATGCTCATCACCATGAACGTCACTATTGATGAGATAACCGGGCAACCCAAAATGCAGATCGTATCTGCTGATTTTGGTCCCGTCCCTGCACCTGAAGGCATTAACAACGCCATCAGCGCCATTATCGACGAAGCCTTCACAGGCTCGTTTGGTCCCGTTGCAGTTGGCTTTCGATTGGAGACAATAACGATTGCAGACGGTATCATGACCTTGACCGGACGAATCAAATAGCGGCTGGATTATACCCGACATGCCCCGCCTCCCCCTCCGCCCGAACCTGCTTGCCGCCACCCTGATTTTGGTTACGCTGTTGGTGTCTTGCAAGTCTCCGCAGCTCAACAGCGAGATATCCATCACCATCACTGCAGACGGCGAAACGAGAGATGTAAGTTTGACACAAGGGCTAACAGTCTCTCAAGCTTTGGAGAGTGCAGGCATTGAAATCGGCGGGCTCGACAAAACCGAACCACCGCTCTACACCGTTATCAGCAATGGTGACTTAATAACTTTAACTCGCGTTGAAGAGATCTTTGAAACCGAAGAGGTGGTCGTCCCTTTTGAGCGGCAAGTTGTCCGCAATGAAACATTACCTGAAGGTGAAACCCGTCTGGTGCAAGCCGGCGTGAACGGACTTGAAGAGATCACCTATCGCAGAATATTAGAAGACAAAGTAGAAGTCAGTGAAACGGTCGTGAAGACCATTGTCTTGAAAGAAGCCCTGCCCGAGATCGTTATGGTCGGTGCGCAGGCTTCTTTTGTACCGTTGAACATTCCGGGCACATTGGCTTACCTTGCAGGCGGCAACGCATGGATCATGGAAGGTTCCACCGCCAATCGCCGCGTCATCGTCAGTACTGGCGATCTGGATGGACGCATCTTCACCCTTTCGCCCAATGGCGAATATTTAGTCTTCACTCGCAAATCAAGTAAACCAGCTGATGAAGAGATCAACACGCTTTGGGCTGTACGCACCCGAAATGTTGAGCCAAAATTGATCTCATTGCAAGCGAAGAATGTCGTTCACTTCGCCTCATGGATACCGGGAACGAATTCAATTGCATACTCCACTGTCGAACCGCGCAGCACTGCGCCGGGCTGGCAGGCAAATAATGATTTGTACCGGGTCAGTCTCACGAACAGTGGCAGCCCAAAACGCATCCTTTATCCGAGCAGTGGCGGTGTGTATGGTTGGTGGGGCATGTCCTTTTCTTTCGCTCCAGATGGCCAACTTGCCTACGCCCGCCCCGATGGAATTGGTTTAGTAGACCAGGATAGTGGCCGCCTTAAACCCCTGCTTGAGATCACCCCATTGAACACACACAGTGACTGGGCCTGGATTCCTCCCATTGTTTGGGGCGCAGACGGAAACAGTTTATACTTCGTCAGCCATGCTCCGGCGCCGGCACCCATTTCAGGCGAGGAGTCGCCTTATTTTGACCTCTCAGCCCTTTCGTTCAAGAATGAGGCGGCGGTTTCTTTAGTCAATTCGGCGGGGATGTTCGCTTATCCATCGATTTCTCCGATCCAATACATTGGGCGAGAAACTGCGTTCCAAGTGGCATACCTACAATCTATTTTTATCGACCAAAGTGATTCAAGCCGCTATCGTTTGGTCGTAATGGATCGTGATGGTTCGAACAGCCGCGCGCTTTTCCCGCCTGCCGATAAGAATGGGTTGGAGCCGCAAACCCCAGCCTGGGCGCCAGCTGAAGTGGAAGGTCAGATCGGAGATTTTCTGGCGGTGACATACCAAGGCAATCTCTGGCTTATCGACAGCGGCAGTGGCAATACCTATCAAGTTACCGGGGATGGTTTGATCTCCCGGATCGACTGGAAGTAATCAAAACTAAAAGAGGATATTACAATGCGAATTTTGATCACAGGCGCCGCCGGGTTTCTTGGCTCCCACCTATGCGATCGCCTTCTTGTAGATGGGCATGAAATCATTGGGATGGACAACTTCATTACGGGCAGCCCGGATAATATTGCCCACCTAGCGGGGAATGACCGATTTCAATTTTTTAAACGCGATGTTTCAAACTACATTTTTGTTCCAGGCAAAGTGGATGCGATCCTCCATTTTGCGTCACCAGCCAGCCCCAACCCACAGTCGAAATCAGGGTATTTCAACCTGCCTATCCAAACGATGAAAGCAGGCGCTTTAGGCACACATAACTGCCTTGGCATTGCAAGACGTGAAGGTTCGCGCTTCCTGCTTGCTTCCACCAGCGAAATTTACGGCGACCCGGAAGTACACCCACAGACAGAGTCTTACCCCGGCAATGTTGACCCCGTTGGTGAACGTGCAGTGTATGATGAAGCCAAACGTTTTGCAGAGTCCATGACTATGGCGTATCACCGCTTTCACGGTGTGAACACCAGCATCGTTCGCATTTTCAACACCTACGGTCCCCGCATGGATTTGGAAGATGGGCGTGCTTTGCCCAATCTGCTCAAACAAGCATTATTAGGTCAGCCTCTGACCGTGTACGGATCTGGCAGCCAGACCCGCTCTTTCTGTTTCGTCGACGATTTGGTCGATGGCATTGTGAAACTCCTCTATTCGAATGAACATCTGCCCGTCAACATTGGCAACCCGGTGGAGATGTCCATTCTGGAATTTGCCGAAGCGATCAACAGAGTAACTGGCAACACGGCTGGGATCCAATATATCGAAAATGCCCGCAGTGCTCGTGACCCACAGCGCCGCCAACCGGATATTACCCGTGCAAAGAACATCTTGAATTGGGAACCGAAAGTAAATCTTGAAGAAGGGATCCGCCGTACCATTCCATTCTTCAAACAAAAACTGGGGCTGGCATGATCCTGACTGATTCACGAGAACGGACGCGTTTTCTTAAGTTTGCGTTCGTTGGAGCCATTGGCGCCGCGATCGATTTCGGCGTGATGAACCTCCTTTCGCATGGCATCCTTGAACTACCCCTCGTTATGGCGGGTAGTATTTCCTTCATCTGCGCCGTCATCAGCAATTTCACTTGGAACCGTTATTGGACTTACCCCGAGTCGCGTTCCCGTCCCATTCTCAATCAATTGGGTATGTTCTTTGTGGTCAACCTCGCCGGGATGGCGATCCGTATACCTACCTTGCATTACCTTGAGCCACCCCTGCTTGATCTGGTTGAAACCACATTTCATACGACATACCTAACAGCAGAGTTCTACGCAAAAAATCTAACACTTGCGACGGCTGTTGGCATTGTTATGCTTTGGAACTTTTTTATCAACCGCTACTGGACGTATAATGATATTGACGAAGACTCATAAGGTAGGAAGACATGGCGCAAATATCATTTATCCCAATCTATAACACCAAAGGGGATGCAGATGCGTTCCTTTTATATCCGTATCTCTTTAATAGAACCGGAGATTGGATCGGTTTCGTCACACCGGCACGAGAAGTGTATTCTGTACTTGGTGAACATGTTGGCACGCTGACAAATGATCCGCGCATTGTTGCAAAACGTGCGATCGATGAAACCAAGCCTCGGATCTCGCCCCCGCCTGCTCCACAAAGGGTCCAACCGCCCGCAAATATTCCCTTGGCGCCCATGATGCCTGAACTTAGTCATTCGTTGGTCGACGTTCTACTGGATATGCCGGAAAAGCTCCACACCGTGGATAGCGGCGAATCCCGTCAGGATATGGATTAGCCCATGTCGAAAGCCAAAACATCTCACGCTTCACGCGTATACCTTTCTCAACTCATGCAGCCCGAACATGCCAATCATCACGGCAACGTCCACGGTGGTTGGATCATGAAACTGGTCGATGAAGCTGGCGCTCTCGCTTGTATGCGCCATGCTCAAACTCGCGTTGTCACCGTCGCCGTGGACTCGCTTGTTTTCCGCGAACCCATCAAGATCGGCGACCTCGTGACCTTCACTGCCGAAGTCACGTATACCGGGCGCACTTCCATGGAAGCCGAAGTACAGGTCATTGCTGAAAACCCCATCACTGGTGAACGCACTCACACCAATACAGCCTATCTCGTCTACGTCGGCTTGGACGACAAAGATCGTCCGACTGTCATTCCTCAATTGGTCGCAGAGACCGAAGAAGATAAAGCGCGCCTCGAGTTGGCAAAGCAGCGCCAACAGAGACGAATTCAAAAGTAATTCTCTTGGAACAAATCCGTAAACATCCCATCTTGATATTGCTCGTCATCAACCTGCTCATCGGGTTGATGACGTTTCGCTCTTATGGCTTGGCGTGGGACGAACCGCTTTTCTATGACTACGGCGAAGCGCTCAAATATGCCTACACCCCCGCAAACTGGTTCAGTGGTGATTTCGATGTCACAAGATCTTTCGGCTCCAGCGGCAGCGACCATGCCAATCGCGGACCCGCTTATCTTTTGGTTGCCACACCGCTTGTTTCCTTTTTTAAATGGCTTGGTCTCGACCTCGCCTCAGCCTGGCACCTGACCAACTTCCTAACCTTCAACCTCGGCATTTACCTCCTCTATCGCCTCGCCTCAAAATGGATGAGCAAAGAGTCTGCTCTTGCAGTTGCCGCGCTTTTCACCTTTCAACCCCTACTCTGGGGACATGCCTTCATCAACCCCAAAGACATCCCCTTCTTAACTTTCTTTCTTGGTTCTGTCGTCTTTGGCTTTGAACTTATTGACGAATGGAAAGCCAATGCTCAATTCCCAATCACCAAATTACTCCTTTCCGCTTTCTTCCTTGGTATTGCAACTTCCATTCGTATCCTGGGTCCACTCGCTGCCGTTCTGACGATTCTATATGCGCTCGTTCAAGGAATAAAAATTTTAGAATTACTAAAGCGCCCCGTTATCTGGCTATACGCATTCCTGGCTTTAGGTATTATGTTTGCATCATGGCCTTATCTTTGGCTGAACCCAATCCAAAAATTCACCGAAGTCTTCGTCTTCATGTCGGATAATCCGACACAACTCAATGTTCTTTTTGCAGGTGAGAACTTTCAGGCAGGCGAAATTCCACTTCGCTACTTCCCCATCTTGCTGAGTTATACCCTGACTGAGCCATCTTATTTCCTGATCGCCATTGGCGTGTTCCTTGGCTTTTGGAATGCAGATACCAAAAAACGGCTTACTCTCACCATCCTATTCGTTTGGTTTGGCATTCTCGTTGCTTACATCCTTTTACGTCGCCCTGCTATGTATGATGGGTATCGTCACTTTTTATTTATTCTTCCTCCCTTATTCATTTTTGCCGGGTTTGCATATGAAACCATATTCAATTGGCTAAAGCAAAACTGGCAACGAATTTTGCTCGCCATTGCCATCCTTGCATTTGGAATCCTCCCAATCATTCAACTTAACCCCTATCAATATGCCTACTACAACAACTTCGCGGGCGGAGTTGATGGAGTCTTCCGCAATTATGAGACCGAATACTGGCTGACCTGTTACCGTGAAGCCGTTCTCGGCTTGGAGCAAATCGCAGAACCAGGTGCCCAGCTTTTCGTCCGGCGTGAACCGTATATTGCAGCGTATTATGCGAGTTCGAAGTTCACTATCCGCGATTTCCGTACGGAACAAAAAGATATGAAATCCGGCGACTATTATCTCGTCAACACCCGCTCGAACGAAGATCTAAAATCTTTGAGTGATGCGCCTACAGTGCTCGAAGTCTCCCGCTTGGGCGCGACATTTTGTGTCGTAAAGCAAGTCCCGTAATATAATCCCCGCTCCATGACACCCTCCCCTCGCCTGCTCCTCACCATCGACTACGAACCTTGGTTCGCACCTTCACGCAGGTATGATTCATGGACATCTAAGAAACGCTGTGAACTCGATGCAAACATTTCACAGCAATCGCTCATGCCCATTCTTGAAATGCTGGGCGCATCCAAATCCACTTTTTATCTCGTTGGTGAAATGGTGGAATGGTACCCAGAGCTGCCAGAAAAAATTCTAAGCGCAGGGCATGAAGTTGGTTTTCACTGCCACATTCATCGTAAACTCGATAACATCAAAGAAATAGAAAAAGACCTGATCGCCTCCGCCGCTTGGATAAAGCAATACAACGTCCGCGGCTATCGTGCACCGATGATCAACACCGTCGAAGAAGTTTATGGACTTCTTGAAAAACATGGCTTCACATACAGTTCTTCGATCTATGCACCGACAGGCACAGTGATCAAAAAGAATAATCTGTGGGAAATCCCTGCAAGCACTCTCCCATTTCGCAAATCGCAAGCCGATTTTCGTGCGCCGCGTTACATGAACCTCAACCTCATCCTCGGCGGCGAATTTCCCTACAGCTCCAGCTTCATGAGCGGACTTTTTCGCCGTACTGTCTTCAACATCATCGAACGCGAACTCAAAGCGGGTAAAAGCCCGGTCATCTTTTTACATCCATACGAGATCATTACACCGCCGCATTATTTTCGACGCTTTGCACAAGACCTGCTACATCATCCATTGTTGCTTCCGTTCAGCTTCAACAAATCCCAATTCCTCAAAGACCTGCTCAAACATTTCCCCACCTCCATCATGCAGGATTACATCAAAGAGCTTCCATGAACATTCAACGAGTCGACTCTCTCAACTACCCATCCCTTGAGCCGCAACTGAGCTACATCGGACTAGACTCTTGGATGAACTTCATCAACGACGTGTATGGTCATCCCGTCCATCGTTTTGTTGCACTCGATGGTGACCGTCCTTCGGGGGCGCTATCACTGGTTGAGGTCAAGCATCCTGTTTTCGGTCATTATCTCGCCACAGCTCCCTTTGGAAACTATGGCGGCTTTGCATTTGAAAATCATGCAGCGCGTGATCTTTTATTGAATGAAGCCCGCCAACTCGCTCAGGACATCAAAGCCGAAAACGTTTCGATTCGATTTGATGACACCGCCTCTCCCCCCATCGACGGCTGGGTCGAACACCCTGTTTACTCCACCTATCTGATAGACCTCTCTGCCACTCCAGACGATCTGCTCAAACGCTTCTCATCCGACCACCGCAATCACGTTCGTAAATCTCTCAAAAAGGGACATTCCATTCGCTTTGGGCATCTTGACCTGTTGAATGATGCCTACGAAGGTCTGGCAAAAAGCATGCACGAACTAGGCTCGCCCTATCATTCAAAAACCTATCTTCGCAAGATGGCTGAGTCCCTTGGAAACACTCTTGAATTTGCAGTGACCTATGACCCCAAAGGCAAGATCACTGGCAGCGGTGTTTTCATTTACCAAGGCAAGACCGTCTTCAACCTGCATGCCAATGTGCTTCGTTTTGCACGCTCATCCTACGCTGGTGAATTCCTGTATTGGTCTGTGATCGAACATGCCAAGGAAAAGGGATGCACCACCTTCGACCTTGGTCGCAGCTTGATCGGGTCTGGCAATGACGCGTTCAAATCCAAATGGGCGCCGGAGAAAAAACCGCTCGCGTATTGGTACTGGCTCGCCCCTGGACATGAATTGCCATCACTCAATCAAAAGAATCCCAAGTTCCAAATTGCCATTGCCACGTGGAAACGCCTTCCAAGTTTCATCGTCCGCCCGCTGGGACCGTACATCATCGGTGGATTGGTTTAACCAATGTCATTTACCCTTCAGCCCCTTAAGAGAATCTCACTTGAAAATCTGCCACGCATTGCTGAAATTCATCTAGGCGATGCTGGATTACTTTCAAAACTGGGCTATCCCTTCGTGCACAAGTATTTTGAAAATGCAATCAAAGATGAACGTGCTTTTGGTTTTTACGCCCAAAATGATGAGACGGGTGAAATTGTAGGGTTTAGTCTTGCTTCGCCCGAACCCTCATCGTTGACATCCAAACTTACCGAGGATAAAGGCTGGTTCATCAGGAACATTCTTAAAGTGGTTTTTACCCGTCCGTTGGCGTTTTTGCAGATGCTCATTTCCAGCATCACCATCCGCGGACAGATGTATGAACCAAACACGATCGAATGTGTTTATTTCACCGTTGACCCGAAATTCCGAGGGCATGGGCTTGGGCGGTCTCTACAAAAAGCTCTCATGGACGAGGGACGCAAACAGGGGTATAAAAAAATCTACGCCAGCGTGGAAACATGGAATATTGCCAGCTTGAAAGCCACGCAGGCGAATGGACTCAAGATCATCAAAACCTTTCGCGAAGGTATTTATTACAGGCATCGCCTGGAAAGCGAGTTGTAAGAGCATGACGACCACCCACCGTGAACGTATTCAAGCTTGTTTCGATGGCGAACAGACAGATCGAACCCCCGTTGCCTTTTGGCGTCACTTCCCTGAAGAAGACCAAAATCCCGAAACTCTTGCTGCCGCCACCATAAAATTCCAGCAGACTTACGATTTTGACATTGTCAAAGTCACACCATCCTCATCATTCATGGTCAAAGACTGGGGTGTGGTGGATGAATGGCGGAACAACCCTGAAGGTTCACGTGAGTACACCAAGCGTGTCATTCAAAAACCACAAGATTGGGAGGCTCTCAAACCGCTTGACCCAACTGCTCCACACCTTGCAGCCCAACTCCATTGTTTAAAGCTCGTCCGCGAAGGAATTGGGACAGAAACGCCCATCATTCAAACGGTTTTCAATCCCATGTCGCAGGCGAAGAATTTGGCAGGCAACGACTTGCTTTTGGAACATATCAAAAAACATCCCGAAGCGGTGGTGAAAGGGTTGGAAACCATCACAAAAAGCACTGTCAAATTCGTAGAAGCCGTTCATGAAATCGGTGTGGATGGCGTCTTTTATGCCATTCAACATGCGCAAGCGCATATGCTTGAACTGGACGAATATAAAAAAATTGCACTGCCTTATGATCAGCAAGCGCTCGAATCCACAGAAGAATTTTGGTGCAATCTGCTTCATATGCATGGCAAGGATGTGTACTTCTCATTGTTGAGGTTGCTGAACTTCCAGATCATCAATTGGCATGACCGCGAAACCTATCCCTCCTTGAGTGAGGCTAAAAGTCTGTATCGCGGTGTCTTGTGCGGAGGTATCCGCCAGGAGACGCTTTATTCGGGCAGCCCGGCTCAGGTCAAGGAAGAGGCGGCGAATGCCATCCAGCAGACAAAAGGTAAACGCTTCATCCTCGGTACTGGCTGTGTGGTCTACTATCAATCGGCGCATGAAAATATCATGGCTGCCATCGAGAGCACACAATGAGTCTGAGAGTTATTTCGGGAACTGCCAAAGGCAGAAAGTTGAAATCGGTGCCGGGAGATACCACACGCCCGGTGATGGATCGTGTAAAAGAGTCACTGTTCAATATTTTGGCAGGCGATGTGCTCGACTCGAATTGGTGGGACTTATTCGCAGGCACAGGCGCAATTGGTATTGAAGCATTGAGTCGCGGCGCGGCGTTCGTAAAGTTTACCGACATGAACCGCATGCCGATCGAAACCATCAAAGATAATGTGGAGACATGCAAGTTCACAGCGCAAGCGGATATCCGCCGCGGGGATGCCTTCACCATGCTGGCTGGCACTGCAGATAAGCAGTTCGAATACATTTACATCGCGCCGCCGCAATATAAAAAGATGTGGTCTGAAGCGTTGAAATTAGTGGATGACAACATGGAATGGTTGACCGAAGACGGTACGGTGATCGTACAGATCGATCCGACCGAGTATGAAGAAATTGAATTGCATAATCTTGTTGAAGGTGAGCAACGAAAATATGGCAGTACGTTATTGGTCTTCTACGATAGAAAATAAAAGGAGTTAACCATGTTCCTGACCATTCTTCAATACATCGCTTGCGGCTTGACCATTTTAGTTGGTGCGTTTTCTTTGTTTTCCCCAATAAGCGCCGGGAAGTTCACAGGTTTATCACCCGAGGGCGGACGCGGCATTACAGAGATCCGCGCGGTGCTTGGTATGTTTTTTGTAGCATTGGGAGCGTATCCCATTTTTTTCCCCGCTGACCCAGCATTCCACATGCTGGGGTTCGCCTATTTGTTGGTCGGCATCTCAAGATTGATCTCAATATTCGTCGATAAATCTGGAAACCAATCGAATTGGATTAGCGTGGCAAGTGAGTTCGTTCTCGGTGCGATCCTATTGTTCTAACTAATCATCCTCTTCCTGCTTCGAACCATAGACACGCGCTACGGCAGCTTCGATCTCCTCTTTTGTGTGCTTTTCACAAGCCACCAGCGGACGTGTTGGATGGGAGACCTTCTTTCCATCATCACTCATCACCTTGAAATCGAATAAGGTTCCGTCCTCGTTGTAAACCACAAGCATTTGATGCAACTTGCCGCAAACAATGCACCCGTGCGTTTCATTGCGAGATTGTTTTTCAGTCATAATCCACTCCTGTATAAAAGAGACAGTCACCCAACCAGTGACTGTCTCTTTTATAACCTATTCTTCTGAGATCGTGATCGAAACGATCTTATCGCCTTCAAAAGTTGGGCTTTGGTCAGGGTCGCGGCGGGTGATGCCATTGACCACATCCATACCTTCAATGACCTGTCCAAAAATGGTGTAACCACCATTCAGAAAATCTGCCGGGGCAAAGGTTATGAAGAACTGACTGCCATTCGTATCACGCCCAGCGTTTGCCATCGCAACTACACCTTCCTTATCGAAGACCAGATCACTATCTTCGTTCACGAATTGATAGCCGGGACCGCCACCACCAGTGCCGGTTGGGTCGCCGCCTTGCGCCATAAAACCTTCCAACACACGGTGGAAGGTCACACCGCTATAGAAACCTTTGCAAGACAGGAACACAAAGCTGTTTACGGTGATCGGCGCTTTGTCGGGATACAGTTCGATCTTGAATTGACCACCGTTCTCCATTTCAAAGGTCGCAAAATATTTCCTGCCAGCATCCACCTTCATGGGCGGCGCGGAGTCATACTGGTCTGCAGCGGGGATATCTGCGAACTGTTCACAGATGGCAGCATCCTGTTTGGGAGCGCTCTTGGGTGTATACTGCCAGACAAAGAACGCGATCACGAGTAGAACCACGCCACCCGCAACATATTGAATGGTCTTATCTGTGGAAGCGGCTTGCGGGGAATTCTTCTTTGCTAATTTCTTTTTCGACATACGAATATCTCTCCTAAATTTTTTTCAATTATACACAGACGCACCTTGCGCTAGATATCCTTTTCCTGTATCCTTGCCCCGATGCAATCGTATTTCAAACGTCAAATTGCCCTGCCCCAAGACCACGGTTCCTGGGTGTTCATTTTTAGCCCATTACTGGTCGGAATTTTTGCAGGTGGAACTTTTCACTCTCCAACCCTTTATCTCACGATCGCAGCAATGTCTGCATTCTTGATTCGACAACCGATCACGATCGTTATCAAAGCCTTGAGCGGACGGCGCTCCGCTGCGGATCTTCCCGCCGCCCGGTTCTGGCTGTTGGTCTATAGCATCATCGCCGCCGCAGCCTTGATCGGACTTATCCTCTCCGGCTACAGTTATATCCTTTATTTGGCGGTTCCGGGAGCGCCTGTATTTGCATGGCATTTGTGGCTGGTGAGCAAACGCGCCGAGCGCAAACAGGTCAGTGTGGAGGTTATAGCAACAGGTGTACTCGCATTGACCGCACCTGCTGCCTTTTGGGTTGGCATTGGCGAGTATCACCCAACCGGTTGGTGGCTTTGGTTGTTCACGTGGCTGCAATCGGCTGCCAGCATTGTGTACGCGTATCTTCGGTTGAGTCAAAGGGAAATGGCGCAGGAGCAGGTAACGGCGACGAGTCGAGCCGCCTGGTGGAAGATGGGAAGCCGCGCGTTGTTGTACACATCCTTCAATTTGCTTCTTGCGGCAGGACTGGGATTATCCACTTTTGTTCCGCTGTTCATCTTTGTCCCTTTTTTGGTGCAATGGCTTGAAACGATCTGGGGTATCACCCATCCCGCGGTGGGATGGAAACCCGTTCGCATCGGCGTACGCCAGTTGATCGTGAGCATTTTGTGGACCGTTCTGTTCGTTGCTCTCTGGAGGTAACCATAGACGAGCTAAAGTATGAGTTATTGACCGAGCTTACCAACCGCATGCAAGCGGATCTGTTGGAAAGTTTTCTCGAAGCCAACGGAATCGATGTGGAGTTATTTCAAGAATCTGTGGGGCATTCGATTTATCCCGTTACAATTGACCTGCTGGGGCGGGTGCAAGTTTTCGTACCCAAGGACAAAATAAAATTAGCACAAAAATTGTTGCAAGAATTCACTGCTGAGGAGTAAATATGAATTTCGATCTAACCGAAGAGCAAAAAACATGGAAAAAGATCGTCCATGAATTTGCTGAAAAAGAGCTTCGCCCAAAAGCGCGCGAGGTGGATGAAAAAGAAGAGTTCAACTGGGAGGCATTTCGCAAGGCAGGTCCGGTGGGTTTGGCAAGCATGAGCATTCCCGAAGAATACGGCGGGGCAAATGTAGACATGGTCTCGAATGCCATCGCCTTTGAAGAATTAGGTTGGGGCTGCGGTTCGACGGCTTTGGCATTCACTGCGCACAACGGCTTGGGAACGGCTCCCATCGCCTTGTATGGCAGCGAAGAACTAAAGAAAAAATGGCTTCCTTTGGTGGGCAGCGGCAAGAACAAACTTGGCGCATTGGCGCTCACTGAACCTGGCGCAGGGTCAGACATTCAAGGCGGAGTCACCACTCGCGCGGAAAAAGATGGCGATGAATGGGTCATCAATGGTGCGAAGATGTGGAACACCAATGCCAGCATTGCTGAGTACATCATCACCCTTGTCCGCACCGACCCGAAAGGCGGCTCGAAATCGTTGAGCATGATCCTTGTGCCAACTGATTCCAAAGGGTTGAGCATTGCCCCTGCTGAAAAGAAAATGGGCTTGCGCGGCTCCCCCACCCATGCTGTGACCTATGACAACGTGCGCGTTCCGCTTAGCAATTTGATCGGTCCTGAAGGTAGAGGCTTGCAACAAACCCTCTCCACGCTGGATGCGGGTCGCATCAGCATTGGTGCGATCTCGCTGGGCTTGGCACGCGGTGCGATGGAAGCAGCGGTTCAATATGCCAAGGAACGTAAGGCATTCAACCAGTCGCTGGCTGATTTCCAGGCGATCCAATTCAAAATCGCGAACATGGAGATAGAGATCGAGATCGCACGGACTTATACCTATAAAGCTGCCTGGCTCAAAGATCAGGGGCGTCCTTACAGCAAGGAAGCTGCAATCGCCAAACTGTATGCCACTGAAATGGCAGAGCGCGTGATCTATGACGCGATCCAAATCCATGGCGGATATGGGTACAGTCGAGAATATCCTGTTGAGCGCATGTACCGCGACGCCCGGCTTATGACCATCGGTGAAGGGACAAGCGAAATTCATAGGCTTGTCATTTCAAGACATGTTTTAGCTGGTTAGAAAAAAACTCGGAGGTTTTGAAGCCTCCGAGTTTTTTTATTTTTTTACGATCACCCAAGCGGTCCCATCAGCTGACTTGGTTTCTATTTCCCCAACATCAAATAATTTCATGATCCCATCTGGGGCGAGAAAGTGGCTGCGCATGAGCAATAATTTCTCTGCCAATGCGATCAACTTCACACCGAAGGTGCGGATATCAGGCTCCTCGATGACAAGCACACCACCGGGTTTCAGCACGCGAAACATTTCGCGGGCAGTATGAGCATGGTCCGCAACGTGGTGCAAGGCATCCACTATGATGACGCGTTCAAAGAAGTTATTGGCGAAGGGCAAAGCCTCAGAAATTCCGCAAACACGCTGGAGGGAGGGTCGAGGCGCATGGGCTAACATTCCAAACGAGACATCCGCAATTATGACTTCATCCACATATTCACGAATGGCTGACGAAACACGTCCAGTTCCACCGCCCACATCCAGTAAACGTCCCTGAACTGGTAGAGAGGCAACTTCGCGCATCACTTCTTTTTTAGAATATGTGACTCGAGCGTAAATCGGTGCAATGGCTGAAAAATGATCGAAGCCCATTAGGTTGTTATAAGATCCTTGATCTGGTCAAAGGTGGAAGGACCCACTCCGGAAACATTCAAAATATCTTCAATGGTCTGGAAGGGACCATTCTCATCGCGGTAATCGATGATGCGTTGCGCAATGGTCGGACCAATTCCCGGCAGACTATCCAACTCTTCAACAGAGGCTGTATTGATATTGATCAATTCTTCTGAAACTTGAGAGGAAGGCTCTTCGGTGGAACCGGGCAACACAAGCGTATCATCCTCTTCTATCGTTGCCTCAGGCGCTTGCCCATCTTTGTACGGAATGGTCAATTGTTGTCCATCTTCAAGAAGCGCGGCGAGGTTTATCGAATCGATATTTGCACTCGACAATAGACCACCCGCTGCATCGATGGCATCCTGCACCCTTGCGCCTTCTGCAAATTCATATAATCCGGGGCGCGGTACAGCACCAATGATATGCACAGCAATGGGCTCTTTGGTTGGTGCGGGCAATAGTTTGATCGGTTCTCCAGCTGGAGCGCGAGAGATGAACAAAAGCAAGCCCGCGAGCGCAAATCCCGCCATCACACCCACCAGCGTATAAAGCACATTTTTCATACTGCGATTCTACTCCAACTTCATCACCAACAAACTTTCATCTACCCGGCGAACGGTCTTGGAAACATCGAACAATTTTTGAATACGCTGAAAATATCTTGGCATTTCATTGTATCCAATGGTGCGAAATCCGAATTTTTCATACATGGGACCATTGTGTTCGATGCACATCAGATACAACGGTCGTGGATTCTTTGCCAACAAAATCTCGATGATCTTTCTAGCAATCCCCTGTCCGCGATGCGAGGGAGGCACGGCGATCGAAGCCAATTCGAGGATGTCGCCTCCATGAGGCTTGATCTGACCGCAGCCGATCACTCGCCCAGTACCATCCACTGCGACGAGAAAACGCTTCCAATCCAGCCCCGTGGGGTTGATTCCCACTTCATGAATTAGATCCTTGATTTGCTTCGCCTCCGCTTCATAAGCTGGACGAACTTCGTAAGCATCCATATCAGATCACTCCTGCAGCCACAATGATAATAAATGTTCCAATGAACCAGTGGATCAAGAATGCATACAGAAAAGAATTTGTTCGCAATGCCACCCAGCCAAAGACAAATCCACCAAAGATAGTGGAAAGAGTTTCAACCTCTGGTTTGCCCAAATGTGCCAATGCGAATGGAACAGCATGGAGCCACAAGGCATCTGGACCGAACTTACGTGTGTATGCAAAAAGTATCCAACCACGGAAGAAAAATTCCCAGCCAAACAGATCGAGGAAAGTCGTCCAGGGCAGACCGGTCAGAAACCGCTCGTAATAAATCCTCATCGCTACATCGCCATGCCCTAAATAATAAATAACAGGCGCCATGAGTAACATACCGATCAAAGTGAAGAGCAACCCTAATTTCCAATTACCGAACGAAAAGCCATACTCTTTTGGGTTTTCCCGAAAAAGGAAGATCGTTATCAAAAGTGGGATCATCAAATAAAGCAAGATACGGTCCCAATATTTATAGGCAAAGAGTTTGTGATAGTAATCCACCATGATCAAAAGGGTACTTACGATGGTAATTGTGACAATTTTCCAATTAAAACTCAGTTTATCTCCGGTTACATATTTCATCTTTTCTCCAAACCATTAATTAACACCCAAAGCAGTAAGGAACCTCAATAGGGAAAATACATCTGATTCCCAAAAGGTCCAAGGATGGCAGCTATTTGATACGCATCACGGTTTAATTCTAGTCCCCAATTTAGGGTTAGAAGAAGAATCAACATCACAGCCATAGCCGATGTCATCGGTGACATAAACTGGGAATATTTGTGCTCTCTTAGTAAAATAAATGCCATTGCTGCCAATATAGCAAAAAAAGGGATCAAAGCTAAGTGAAAACGGTCTTCCGAAAGAATCAAGACATGCGGAAGGATGTAGCCAAGAAACAGCAAGTTCAATAAATTCTTTTGCGGAGAGAATTTAATCGCTGTGAAACCAAGGACAGCGAAAATACAAACAAAGACAAAAGGCAAAAGAAGAACCACAGAAATCAACAATAACAAGAAAGTGGGAATGTACCCGAGGATATTGTTTGAGTAGAAATATATCAATCCTCTTTTCTCCAAACCGAAGAAGAAACCAAGACGGTACACAGCAAGTGGAACAAACCGCTTAGGTTCAGCACGGATAAATCCAATCGCTTTTCGTGTACCGACGGCATCACGTTCGGCGTCGTCCATGATAGTAAGTAAATCCAGAGATGGACCAAAGATGAAAGAACCATTCCCTTCCGGGTGGTAGCCTAGGTAGAGGTTATAGCCTAATGAGGTTTCGATACCGGTCAATTTGTTATGTAGTAGAGAATTACGAACATACCAAGGGG
>VFQT010001300.1_pt1 | contig 30921 bp, 34 predicted proteins | sample 3512381 | NCBI WGS metagenome assembly VFQT01 (sample SAMN10412376, study PRJNA504923) | tailings metagenome | isolation source: Relicate 2 Philex TSF3 active mining site | place: Philippines: Tuba, Benguet | collected 2017-08-29
CGCCCGTCCCCATCGCCAGCGTCTGGCCCGAAGGCAGGGACAAGGTGCCCGGACCGCTGATCGTACTGTCAGCCAGAGTCCAATCCATCCCACCCTTGAGCGTCAGGGTTTTTCCGCTGGCGATTGAGAGTCCGCCCGCGCCGTAGGTCACCTTACCGAAAGCCTCGGCGTTTTCGCCGAACGTCACGTTCCCGGTGAGATTGACCTTGCCGGAGAATTCCTTGCCGGTATCGCCCGCGATCAGCGGCGCATTGATCGTCACCGAGCCCAGGTTGACGACGCCGGCGCCGGAGGCATCGGTATCCGCCTCCAGGCGCAGATTGCCGCCGCCGGATGTGGTGATGTTCGCGTTGACATTGACGTTGTTGATCGCCGCGAGCTTGAGGTTGACGCCGGACTGCATCGTGACGGCGGTACTGACGGTGATGTCGTTGTCGGCCTGCAGTTCAACCGTGCCCGAGGTGAACGCGGTCAGTTCCGCCACGTCCAGCGTCCCGGATACGCCCGAAGCGTCGCCGAACGCGAGCGTCGGATCACCCGGCGCGGTGAGATGGCTGTCGAGCGTTCCGGTGCCCGCCTGCACGGTGATGTTGAGCGGGTCCAGCAGCAGCGTGCCCGCGCGGCCCTGCGGCGCTTCGAGACCGGCACGGCCGCGGAACTCCAGCGCCTGCTTCCCCGAAACCTCGACCAGGCCGCCGTTTCCGCCCTGTGGCCCGCCGCGCACCGCGGCGTTTCCGTAGTAGCGCGTGACCTCGTCTGCCCAGACGATGACCTTGCCGCCATCGCCATTGGTAGTTGCCGAGGCATCAAGGCTTGCGCCGCTTGCGACAAAGGAGCGCGCCGCATTACGCACGTCTGGATTCTTGCCCTGGTAATCACCGCCGACGAGAATTTCCCCGCCGCCCGTCGCGCCGCGCGCAGTCACCGTTGCGTTGTCGAACAGGCCGACGCGTTCGCCGGTGATTTCGACACGGCCGCCACGGCCTGAAATATTATCCACTGAAATCAATGAGTTACTGTCAAGCACGGCATCCTGCTGCGCGGCGAGGATGACCCGCCCCGAGGCATCGACGCTGGCGCTGGTGGCGCGGATTTCGCCGGAATGGCGCAAGGTGCCAGCAAACATCGCCGCCGCATTCTTCGCCTCGATCGCGCCGATGTTGAGCGCCGCGTCGGTGGGCGCCTGCAGCGCGAACTGCACGCCATGGGCATCCGGGCTGCTGATGGTCAGCGACTGGCCGGCGGCGAGCAGCACGCTGCCGCTGTCGCTCTTGATCAGGCCGGCATTCTCGATCTGCGGCCCGACCAGGAAAATGTCGCCGCTGGCGCGGATCGCGCCCTCGTTGCGCAGCACGCCATTGCCGCCGCCTTCGAATTTCATGCGCCCGGCGAGGAAATCCTCATCGCGCATGTTGAGCGTGGAGGCGACAAAACCCGCGGTATTGATCACCGCGCCCTGCCCGAACACGATGCCGTGGGGATTGATCAGGAACACCCGGCCGTTTGAGGACAATGCGCCGAGGATCTGCGACGGGTCGCTGCCGATGACGCGGTTCAATACGGCAGACAGCGCAGACTGCTGCTGGAAATGGGTGGCGGCCCCGGCAGGGATCGAAAACGACTGCCAGTTGATGATGGTGCCGGGGGTGTTGGTGACGGTGAGGGTCTTGCCGGAGGCGCTGAACGCAGCAGCCCCTGCGGCAACGCCGGGGCCGGAGGGGTTGGCGGATGCCGTGACCGGATGGGCGGCCGCAACAGCCGCGGCCATCAGGCTCAACCGCCATGCCCCGCGCAAACCGAACCCTGCCATGTCCATCCCCTGCAATGACCGCGATTTTTTCGGGTTTTTGTACAGCCAACACAAACGGCCGGCGTTTGCGGCCGGCAACTGGACCATCGTAAAAGACGGCAGTGCGGAAGTCATTGAACCAAAGGACAATGCCCGCCCGGAAACCCGCGACATCGCCGTGAAAAAAGTTACACTTTTCAACCTGTTCGCGCCATCCGCGAGGAATCCACTTGGCCCGCATCCTGATCGTCGATGACCACCCCCTGTACCGCGAGGGCCTGATCAGCGCCTTGCGCAGCCAGATGCCCGGTGTCGAAACCCTGGGGGCCGACAGCGCCGAAGACGGCCTCGGCCTGCTCGAAGCCATGCCCGAGACCGATCTCGTGCTGATCGACCTCAGCCTGCCCGGCATGGACGGCTTCGCCGCGCTGACCGCCTATGGCGCGCGCTTCCCGCTGGTGCCGCGCATGCTGATCTCCGGCAACGACGCACCGCAGCACGTCACCCGCGCCTTCGAACTGGGCGCCTCGGGGTTCATGCCCAAGTCGCTGTCGGTGCAGGCTGTGTCGGAGGCCATCGCCACAGTGCTGCGCGGCGAGGTCTTCGTACCGCCCACGGAAGGGCCGGCCGCGGTGCCGACCCCCGCCAACCTGACCCTGCGCCAGCTCGAAGTGCTGCACCTGCTGGGCGCCGGTTACACCAACAAGGAAATCGCGCGGACGCTGGACATCACCGAGCGCACCGCCAAGGCCCATGTCGGCGCCATCTTCGAGGCCCTGGACACCGAAAACCGGACGCAGGCGGTGCTGACCGCGCAACGGCTCGGCCTGCTCAAGCCTGCAGGGGCGGCGTCATGACCAGCGCCCTGCCCGACCGCGTCGACCACGACCTCATCCAGGCGCTGTATGCCCAGGGGCCGCTGACCACGCTGATCGCCATGGTCATCGGCGGGATTGTCGTGATCGGGCTCTGGAATGCGGTCCCGGAACACTGGCTCTACGGCTGGTATCTGCTGGTAATGGCAAATCAGGGCGCGCGGCTGTGGCTGGTTTCAGCCTTCCGCCGCACCCGTCCTGAGGCCGCGCAGCTGCAGGTCTGGGCGCGCCGCTACACCATCGGCATGGCGGTCAGCGCCGCCATTTTCGGCAGCCTGGCGGTGGCGATCTTCCCCGATGCCGGTCCGACAGGCCAGGTGCTGCTGGCCATCACCGCCTGCGGCATGGCCGTGGGCAGCATCACCGCCAACGCCTTCCATCCGCCCGCCATGTTCGCCTACCCGTCAATCATGCTGCTGCCGCTGCTGCTGCGCATGACCTTTGAAGGCGGCATCAACAACTGGCTGCTCGCCGTGTGCGTGCTGTTCTTCCTGTCGGTAATCCTGGTGTTCGGCAAGCGCCAGGCGGAGCTGATGCGGCGTTCGATCACGATCGGCCATGAAAACGCCGACCTGATCGAGGAGTTGCGGCTGAAGACCACGCAGGCCGAATCCGCACAGCGGAAGGCGGAGCAGGCGAGCCTCGCAAAGTCCCAGTTCTTCGCCGCGGCCAGCCACGACCTGCGGCAACCGCTGCAGGCACTCGGCCTGTTTGCCGCCTCGCTGCGCGAAACCAAGCGCGACGCCGACGACGCCCGCCGGATCGACCAGATCCTCGCCAGCGTGGACACCCTCGAATCGCTGTTTGACGAACTGCTCGACATTTCCAAGCTGGATGCCGGCTACGTGAAGCCGGTGCCGGTGCATTTCGCGGTCAGGCCGATATTCGAACAGCTGGAAAACGCCTATGCGCCGCTGGCCATCCGCAACGGCCTCGAGCTGCGCTTCGAAAGCAACGACGCCGTGCTGTTCTCGGATTCGGTGCTGATCGAGCGCGTGCTCGGCAACTTCATCGCCAACGCCCTGCGCTACACACTGCAGGGCAGCGTCACCGTGCGCTGCATCCGGCACGGCGCGCACTACCGGATCGAGGTGTCCGACACCGGACCCGGCATTCCGCTCCACGAGCAGGAGCGCGTGTTCGACGAGTTCTACCAGCTCGGCAACCCGGAACGCGACCGCCGCAAGGGCCTCGGGCTCGGACTCGCCACGGTCAAGCGCATCGGGCAGTTGCTGGGCGCGCCGATCGGCCTGCGTTCGGTGCCGGGCAAGGGTTCGGAGTTTTCGATCGAGGTGCCGGCCGGCGACAGGTCCGCCATCGCCCCTGCGCGCGATGCGCTGAGCCAGGCCGACGTCGACACGCTGCGCGACAAGGTCATCGGCATCGTCGATGACGAGCGTGACGTGCGTGAAGGCCTGATTGAAATTCTGGGCCTGTGGCGCTGCATGCCGGTTGCAGCAGCAACCGTGGCCGAACTGCGCCAGAAACTCGATGCCTCCGGCACCATCCCGCAGGCCCTGATCGTCGATTACCGGCTGCGAGATCACGAAAACGGGGCCACCGCTATCACCGAATTGCGCAGGCATTACGGCAAGGACATCCCGGCGCTGATCGTCTCCGGGGATACCGCCCCCGAAATCTTCAAGCTGATGCAACAGCACAAACTGCCGCTGATGTCGAAACCAGTCCGCGCCTCACGGCTGCGCGCCGCCCTACAGCACCTGCTGAGCAACACCAACGCCTGAAGCCGGGCCGCCGCGCGGCAGCGTAGTACACTCGGCGAATCCACCGGAGGAGCCATGCCCAAACAAACACTCGGCAAACTGCCGCGCGAAGCCATCCGCATGCTGGAACTGCCGCGCACCGCGCCGGAAATCCTCGAAGGGTTCCGCAACCTGGTCGACCTCACCGGCACGCTGTCCGACGCCTGCGACGAACTCGGCCTCGTTGCCGTGGTACCGGCATATGTGCTGCCGCCGGTGACCCTCGGCCGGCGCATCGTGGGCCCGGCGTTGACCGTGCGCAACGTCGCGCATGCGACGCAAATCCACAAGGCGGCCAGCGACAAAACCAGCGGCCAGGGCGAAACCGAAGCGCATAACCTCGCCGAACCCGGCGATGTGCTGGTGATCGAAGGCGTGATGGGCTGCTCCAACATGGGCGGCCAGTCGGCGACCATCGCCAAGCGCCAGGGCTTCATCGGCGCGATTGTCGACGCGACGGTGCGCGATCCCGACCAGTACCGCGGCATGGACTGGCCGGTGTGGTGCAAGGGTTTCACGCCGATCACCGGCAAGTGGCGCATGCAGACCGTTGAAGTCAACGGCACCGTGCAGATCTGCGGCATCCAGGTCAAACCCGGCGACATCGTCTGCGCCGACGAGGCCGGCGTGGCCTTCATCCCGCACGAGAAGGCGGCGCAGGTGCTGGAAGCCGCGCGCAAGATCGACGCCGGCGACACGAAGCGCAAGGCCGACATTGACGCCGGCGCCAGCGTGTCCGACCTGGTTACGAAAAAATACAAATAAAACAAATGGTTACATAAAACTGTCGCCTGCAGCGACACCCGGAGGAGCCATGACGCAAGCCACCAACCTGATCTTCATCCTGTCCGACGAGCACAACAAGCGCGTGCTCGGCTGCCACGGCCATCCGATGATCAGGACGCCAAACCTCGACGCGCTGGCCGCGCGCGGCACGGATTTCACCTCGGCCTACACCAACTGCCCGATCTGCGTGCCGGCGCGCGCGAGCTTCGCCACCGGGCAGTACGTGCACAAGATCCGCTACTGGGACAACGCCATCGCCTATGACGGCAAGATTCCGACCTGGGGCCACCGCCTGATGGCGCAGGGCCACCATGTCGCCTCCATCGGCAAGCTGCATTACCTGGATTCCGAAGCCAGGCGCAACGGCTTCGACGAGGAAATCCTGCCGATGCACATCGTCAACGGCGTGGGTGACCTGTTGGGACTCATCCGCGAGGAACTGCCGCGGCGCTCGGGTTCGGCCAACCTCGGCCCTGAAGCCGGCCGCGGCGAATCCGAATACACCAAATACGACCGCGACATCGCGGCCGAAACCGTGAAGTGGCTGAAGACGAAAGCCCCGGCACTGAAAGCCAAACCCTGGGCGCTTTATGTCGGTTTTGTCGCGCCGCATTTCCCGCTGATCGCGCCACCGCAGTTCTACGACCTCTATCCCGAGGACGCCGTGCCCTGGCCCAACATGTACGACCACGCCGAGCGCCCGAGCCACCCATTCATCGACGCGATGCGCAGGAGCATGTGCTACGACGATCCCTTCGATGCACCGATGGTGCGCCGCGCGATCACCGCCTACTTCGGCCTGACCTCGTTCATGGATGACAACGTCGGCAAGATCCTGCGCACGCTGGAAGAGACCGGCCTGATGAACAACACCCGGGTGGTGTATTCATCCGACCACGGCGACAACCTCGGCACCCGCGGCATGTGGGGCAAGTCGACCATGTATGAGGAATCCGCAGGCATCCCGATGATCATGGCCGGCCCCGGCGTGCCCGCCGGCAATGTCTGCGACACCCCGGTGACGCTGGCCGACGGCTTCCCGACCGCCATCCACGCCCTGGGCGCCAAACCGCATCCCGATGATGCAGCGCTGCCCGGGGTTTCGCTGCTCGACATCGCACAGGGCAAGGTGCCGGCGCGCACCATACTCTCCGAATACCATGCCGCGGCTTCGATGTGCGGCGCGTACATGATCCGCCACGGTCAATGGAAATACATCCATTACGCCACCGTGCCGCCGATGCTGTTCGACCTGAAGAATGATCCCGAGGAACGCCGCGACCTCGGCCGCGATCCGGCATACGCCGCCACCGTCACCGAGTGCGAGCAGGCGCTGCGCAGGGTGGTGGATCCCGAAGCCGCCGACCGGCTCGCCAAAGCCGACCAGAAGGCGATGATCGACAAGTACGGCGGCGAAGACGCCATCCTCAAGCGCGGCACCTTCCGCTATTCACCGCCCCCTGGCACCAAGGCGGCTTATTACGAGGCAAACCAGAACCGGAAATAACAACACCAGACGACACCACAACCAGGAGGAGATCATGCACCAAGCCCTGCGTTACCTGCTCGCCGGCGCAATGATTGCACTGGCGACTGCAGCGGCAGCACAACAGTATCCGAACAAGCCGATACGCTTCCTGGTGCCCAGTCCCGCCGGCGGCTCCCCGGACATACTCGCGCGCATCGTCGGCACCCGGCTGTCGGAGCAGATGAAGCAGCAGGTGATTGTCGACAACCGCGGCGGCGCCAGCGGCGTCATCGGGGTTGAAATCGTCAAGAACGCCGCGCCCGACGGTTACACCATCCTGCTGGCAACCGCCACCAACTTCGCCTCGCTGCCGGTGCTGAAAAGCAAACTCCCCTATGACGTCGATCGCGATTTCACGCACCTGTCGCGCATCGCCTGGGTGGCGAATGTGGCCACGGTCAACGCCGGCCTCGGCGTCAACTCCGTGGCCGATCTGGTGAAACTGGCCAGGGACAAGCCGGGCCAGCTCAATTTCGGCTCCGCGGGCAACGGCACGCCGGCGCACCTCGCCGGCGCGATGCTCAACGTGCTCGCCGGCATCAAGACCACGCACATCCCCTACAAGGGCGCCGCGCTGGCGCTGTCAGACATGATGGGCGGCCAGATCCAGTTCCTGATCACCTCCCCGCTGGTGGCCATTCCACACGGCCGCGCGGGGCGCATCAAGGTGCTGGCGACCACCGGTGCCCAGCGCGATCCGCTGCTGCCAGAGTTGCCGACCATGGCTGAAACCGTGCCCGGCTACGAAATCGTGCAATGGTGGGGCATCACCGTCGCCAAAGGCACGCCGGCAGCGATCACGCAGAGGCTGCACAAGGAACTGATGACCGCGCTGAACCATCCGGACTCGAAGGCGCAGATGAACAAGAACGGCGCCACGCCCAGTCCCGAATCACCGGAGCAATTCTCGGCCTTCATGAAATCCGAGCGTGCGCGCATTGCCAACGTCGGCAAGCAGGCCGGCATCCACCTGGACTGAGGACCGCCATGCCCCGCCCCGCCAACCTGATCCTGTTCCAGTCCGACAACCACAACGGCCACCTGATGGGCTGCCAGGGCCATACCCTGGTGCGTACGCCGGTGATGGACGCCATCGCCGCGCGCGGCGTGCGCTTCGCCAATGCCTACTGCACCAGCCCGCTGTGCTGCCCGTCACGCTCGAGCCTCGCCACCGGACGTTACCCGCACCAGACCGGCTACTGGGACAACGCACTGACCTACGACGGGCGCATCCCGACCTGGCACCACCGCCTGCGCGATCAGGGCCACACCGTCACCGCGATCGGCAAGCTGCATTACCGCTCCAGCGAGGACGACAACGGCTTCACCGAGGAAATCGTGCCGATGCACCTGCACGAGGGCAAGGGCGCGATCAAGAACCTGCTGCGCGGGTACGGCAGCGAGCCGCCCAAGGACGACGGCAGCTTCTGGAAACTCTACATCGAGCGTTCCGGCGTTGGCGCCACGCATTACCAGGACTACGACCGCGACATCACCGCCCGCGCCATTGCCTGGCTGAAGCAGCACGCGCGCAACGGCGGCAAGCCCTGGGTGCTCTATGTGTCGTATATCAGTGCCCACCCCCCGTTCACCGTGCCGCAGCGGCTGTGGGATCTGTACCCCGAGAACGACATGCCGCTGCCGCCGGCTTTCCGCCCGGGGCAGCGCCCGGAACACCCCGCGGTGGAATTCCTGCGCCACATGGACGGCATGCGCGTGATGACCGACGAAGCCGCATTGCGGCGCATCGCCGCAGGTTATTTCGCGCTGATCACCCACCTCGACGAACAGATCGGCGCGGTGCTCAAGGCAGCGGAAGAACTGGGGCTGCTCGACCACACCCGCATCGCCTACACCAGCGACCACGGCGAACTGTTCGGCGCGCAGGGGGTGTTCGGCAAGAAAAATCTCTACGAGGGCGCGATCCGCGTGCCGCTGCTGTTTGCCGGGCCGGGGGTGCCCGCGGGCCGGGTGGCACAACAGCAGGCCTCGCATGTCGACCTCTTTCCGACGCTGGTCGCCGGCGCCGGCGGCAGGCTCTCCGCCGCAGATGCCGATCTGCCCGGCATCGACCTGTGGGCCGCGATCGAAGGCCGCGAAACCCCGCGCAGCACCTTTGCCGAATATCATGCCCAGGCTTCGAAGGCAGGCGCCTTCGTGCTGCGCGATGGCGCGATGAAACTCATCTACCACGTCGGCATGCCGGCGCAGCTGTTCGACCTCGCGCGCGATCCGGACGAACTGCACGATCTCGCCGTCTCCAGTCCTTCGGTGGTTGATGCGCTGGTGCGGAAACTGCGTGAAGTCTGCGACCCGGAAGCCGTCGATGCGCGCGCCAAGGCCGACCAGCGCAAGGCCGCCGACGCCTGGGGCGGCGCCGCCCGCCTGCTCGGTGAAACCCAGATCCTGTTCACGCCGCCGCCCGGCGTATCCAAGGAGGAGGCCTGGGCGATACCCGGGACGAAAGGCGCCTGAAGCCCGGACCAGGAATCCCGCGCATGCCGTCTGCACCGTCGCAGCGCAATCCGGCAATAATCAGGTACTTGCGCAGATGCGCTGAGGCATCACATGCAACCGGCGCATTTTCGGTGCAAAATCCGGGGTCAAAAAAATGGGCACCCGAAGGTGCCCAAAGGGGAATACATGCGTTTGCTCACACCCCGCGCAGATGATTGATTTATCGCAGCTTTTGCGAACGACAATCGTCGCGCTGAATGATCACTCCTAAAAGACCCCGGGTTTCCGCTAAAGTTCCGCCGTCATGACACTCACCGAATTGCGCTACATCGTCGCAGTGGCCCGGCTGCGCCATTTCGGCCGCGCCGCGGAGGCCTGCTTCGTCAGCCAGCCCACCCTGTCGGTCGCCGTGCGCAAGCTTGAGGATGAACTCGGGGTGCAGATCTTCGAACGCGCCCCGGGTGAACTGGCGATCACGCCCGCAGGCTCCCGCGTCATCGAACAGGCGCAGCGCGTGCTGGAGGAGGCCGACAAGGTCAAGGCCATCGCCAAGTCCTCCGCCGATCCGCTGGACGGTCCGCTGCGGCTCGGCGCCATCTTCACCATCGGTCCATACCTGCTGCCGCAGCTCATTCCGGCGCTGCGCCGGCGCGCGCCGAAAATGCCGCTGATCCTCGAAGAGAACTACACGGCCGTGCTGTCGGAACAGTTGAAGCGCGGCGACATCGATGCCGCGATCATCGCCCTCCCCTACGAGGAAAGCGGCATCCAGGTCACCCCGCTCTACGATGAGCCGTTCGTCGTCGCGCTGGCCAAGACCCACCCCTGGGCCAAACGCAAGACCATCGCCCCGGACGAACTCGCCCGCGAGAGCCTGCTGCTGCTCGGCACCGGCCACTGCTTCCGCGACCAGGTGCTCAACGCCTGCCCGTCGCTGAACCGGTCGAGCGCGACCCCGGGCTCACTGCAGAAAACGGTCGAGGGTTCCTCGCTGGAAACCATCCGGCTGATGGTCGCCTCCGGGCTCGGCCTGACCGTATTGCCCGCTTCCGCCATCCCGGCCAGGCCTTCCGGCAAGGACCTGCTTGCCTATATCCCGTTCTCCCGCCCGATCCCCGACCGGCGCGTCGTGCTGGCTTCCCGCAGCAGTTTTCCCCGGGCCGCAGCCCTCACCGCCATCCGCGAAGCAGTCGCCGCCTGCGCGCTGAACGGCACCACCCCGGTCAAATAACTCCCTGTTGAAACAATGGCTTGCGATCACGCACGGCCATGAAATAGTCATTTCCTATTGATTTATTACCAACAATCAATTGGATTAATACACACCGCCTCTCCACAATGCGTCCCATGCGTTGCGAGACGCACACATTTTCAACCCAACAGGAGATGCACATGAAACCCGAATCCGTCACCGTCAAGAACATCGAAGCCGCCTTTGCCGGCGAATCCATGGCGCACATCAAGTACATGTATTTCGCCAAGATCTGCCGCGAACAGGGCGACATTGAAACCGCGAAAGTGTTCGAAGAAACCGCAGCACAGGAAGTGCAGCATGCCTTCGGCCACCTCGACCTGCTCTACCCCAAAACCGAACTGACCCCGGCCAGGGCGCTGGACATGGCGATCGCCGGCGAGACCTACGAATACACCGAAATGTATCCGCAGTTCCGCCACCTCGCCGAGCAGGAAGGCAACCACGCCGCGGTCAAGGAAATGGACGAACAGATCGAAGAGTCGAAGGAACACGCCGCGCGTTTCCAGGAAACCCTGGCCAAGGCCGCCAAGCGCTTCGCCGCGCTGGCCAAGGTCGAAGAGCGCCACGCCAACCACTACCGTTCGGTCCGCGCGAAAGTCGCGGCCTGATCAAACCACAACACATCTGAAGGAGATCACGACATGGCAACCGAATTTCGCAAATGGGAATGCATCGTCTGCGGTTACGTTTATGATGAAGCCGCCGGCGACCCGGAACACGGCATCCAGGCCGGCACGCGCTGGGAAGACATCCCGGAAGACTGGGCCTGCCCGGAGTGCGGCATCCTCAAAGCCGACTTCGAAATGGTGCTCAAAGCCGCGTAATGCGCGCAGAGAACGTCCGCCGGCAACGGCGGACGTCTTTGTAACGACAGCCGGAGACCACGATGACTGAAATGATCATGAATGCGCACCGCATCGCCGCCGAGCCAAGCTGGCAACGGCTGGCCGCGTTCATCGTCATCGCAGTAATCACCGCGGCAGCCATCATCACGCTGCTTGAATCCGCCTCAGCCAATCCCGCCATCGCGGCTGCGCTCACAGCCACACTGTTCACCGCTTTCGCGACCGGCGCCGGCGCGCTGCCGGTTGTTTTCATCCGCAACATTTCCGATCCGGCACGCGACACCCTGCTCGGCTTCGGCGCCGGCGTCATGCTAGCCGCCAGTTTTTTCTCCCTGCTGAAACCTGCCCTGGAGTCTGCGGAAGCGGTCACCGGAAGCGCAGGCAGCGGCGCGTTGATCGTGGCCCTCGGCATCAGCCTGGGCTCTGCCATCCTGATGGCAGCGGACCGTTGGCTGCCGCACGAACACTTCGTCAAGGGCCGCGAGGGCGGCGGCGCGGACCATGCCGCGGGCCTCTGGCTTTTTGTCATCGCCATCACGCTGCACAACGTGCCCGAGGGCCTCGCCGTCGGCGTCGCCCAAGGCAGTGGAAGCGGCAACTCACTCACCGCCGGCATCGCGATCCAGAACATGCCGGAAGGCCTTATTGTCGCCATTGCACTGGTCTCGCTTGGCGTTTCGCGCTGGAAAGCCGCGGCGCTGGCGCTGGCCACCGGCATGGCTGAACCGCTCGGCGGCCTGATCGGCGCGGCCGCTGTCGGACAGGCCGCGGCGATGCTGCCCTGGGGCCTGTCGTTCGCGGCCGGCGCCATGCTGTTCGTGATCAGCCACGAAATCATTCCCGAGACCCACCGCAACGGCAACGAGCGGGTTGCCACCATCGGCCTCGTCGGCGGCTTTGTGCTGATGATGCTGTTTGATACCATGCTGCGCTGATTTTCCGCGCACACCAGGAACAGGAAAGAAACATCCATGCACCCCATCGTCATCATCGGCAGCGGCCTGGCGGGCTACAACACCGCCAAGGAACTGCGCAAGCTCGACACCGCCACGCCGCTCGTCATCATCGCCGCCGACAGCAGCCCGTTCTACTCCAAGCCGATGCTGTCGAACGCCATCGCTTCGAAAAAGACGCCGGCCGCGATCGCGCTGAACACGCCGCAGCAGATGGCGGAGCAACTGAAGGCCACGGTGCGCGCCAACACCCGCGTCGACGCCATCGACACCGCTGCGCACACGCTGAAGCTCGGCGATGAAACCCTGCACTACTCGAAACTCGTGCTGGCGCTGGGCGCCGACCAGATCCGCCTGCCGATCAGCGGCAGCGGTTCAGCAGACATCCAGACCGTCAACGACCTCGACGACTACGCCCGTTTCCGCGCATCACTCGAGGGCAAACAACGCGTGGCGATCATCGGCGCCGGCCTGATCGGCTGCGAATTCGCCAACGACCTCGCCGCCGGCGGTTACGCCGTCGACATCATCGACATCGCGCCGCAGGCGCTGGGGCGCCTGCTGCCGCCCGAAGGCGGCGCCATGCTCAAGGACAAACTCTCCGCACTGGGCGTGCAGTGGCACCTCGGCACCAGCGTGCAATCGGTGGATGCAAGCAACGGCGCGTATACATTGACGCTGGCCAACGGCGCGACACTGCAAAGCGATCTGGTGCTGTCGGCGGTGGGCCTGAAGCCGCGCACAGCACTCGCCGCCGCTGCCGGAATCAAAGTCAACCGCGGCATCGTCGCCGACCGCCGGCTCGCAACCAGCGCGCCCGACGTCTACACGCTCGGCGACTGCGCCGAGATCGAAGGCCTGGTGATGCCGTACGTGATGCCGATCATGCACGCCTCGCGCGCGCTGGCGCAGACCCTGGCCGGCAACACCACCGCGGTGTCGTTCCCGGCCATGCCGGTGATGGTGAAGACACCGGCCTGTCCGACCATCGTCGCTCCGCCCGCGGCCGGCGCTGCCGGCAGCTGGCAGGTTGAAGCCGGCACGGAAGGCGTCAAATCGCTGTTCACCGGCGCCGACGGCAAGCTCCTCGGTTTCGCGCTGAACGGCGCGGCCACCGCTGAACGCGCAAAACTCGCGCCGCAACTGCCCGCGGTCCTCGCCTGAGCACGCAACGCCACAACAGCGGCGCGGCATGACGGCGGCAGTGTAGTATTCGGACAATGCTGCCGCCCATCACCCGTGCCCTGCTGATCGCGAATGTCGCGGTCTACCTGCTGCAGTCCGTCCTTGGCGACATCCTGATCCTCTGGTTCGGGTTGTGGCCCTTCAACACTCCGCCGTCGCTCGGCGCGGGATTTCTCCCCTGGCAGGTCATCACCTACGGCTTCCTGCACGGCAGCCTGATGCACATCGGCTTCAACATGCTGGCGCTGTACATGTTCGGCGGGCAGATCGAGCAGGTGTTCGGATCGCGCCGTTTCCTGGCGTATTACCTGGGATGCGTGTTTGCCGCAGCACTGGCACAGCTGCTGGTGACCTCGGTCATCGGCGGCGAGGCATACCCGACGGTCGGCGCCTCCGGCGGTGTGTTCGGACTGCTGCTCGCCTACGGCCTGTTTTTCCCCCGCCGCACGATCATGCTGATCTTTCCGCCGATCCCGATGCCGGCCTGGCTGTTCGTCACGCTGTACGGCCTGCTGGAAATCTACCTCGGCGTCACCGGCACCCAGTCCGGGGTCGCGCATTTCGCGCACCTCGGCGGCATGCTCGGCGGCTGGCTGCTGATCCGCCAGTGGCGGCGGCGACCGCCGGATCAGTACTGAGCAATCCCGTCCGGGGTCAGGTCCAGCAGCGCTGCAGCACCCGGCGTATCCAGTCCTCGGCGGCGTCCAGCGTCGAATGCAGCAGCGGCTCATGCAGGTCTGCACCGCCGCGCATGGCCTGCAGCCGCGCGACACGCACATTCGCATCGTGCACCGCGTAACCGTAACGTCCGTAGCGGTCACGCTCGATCGCGGTGTCGGCCGCGGGCGCATCGCGCAGCCAGATCCACTCCGCGACAAAGTCCCGTGCCAGCCGCTCCAGTTCGTCATAGAGCGCCGGATCCACGGGCTGCTGCGGATCGCAGGCCTGTGCCTGCGCCGCCGCATCCGGCGCATCGAGGCACCACCGGCGCGCCCACTCCGCCGCACCCTCCGTCACCCGCAGCTCGATCGCATCGCCGTCACGGCGCAGCTCGAACAGCGCATCGCGCCCGTGATCGAGCATATAACCGGCCCACTGCCCGTGGTCGCGGCGCAGCAGCGCGAATGCCAGCTCCAGCCGGCCGTCGGCGGCCACCGCGAAAAAACGGTTGGCGGCCGCCAGCGGCCCGGTGGCAATCGTGTCCTCGGCATGCTCGACGATCCTGCCCCCGGCGATGCGCGCACGGCCGCGGCGGCCGGCTGCGGCATTCACCCACTCCGCCACCACCTCCAGTTGCGGAAACTCCTGGGTGGCCTGCGCGAACGCGGGAAACGGCACGCCGCCGCGCACCTTGAAATCGTAGGACAGCGCCGCATCGCCGTGATGCATCTCGAAACCGCCCTCGAAGCGTTCGGCGGCCAGCAGCAACTGGATGCGCGTATCCGCCGCAGGCAGCAGCGCGGCATCGCCGCTGACAGTCAGCGTGGCGTGGAGCAGCAGGTCCGACGTCATTTATCGGCTCTTTGATCGGCTCATTGACCGGCTCATTTGGCGATCTTGCCGGGCCGGATGTAGATCACGTAGTACACCAGCGCCACCAGCACGCTGCCGCCGACGATGTTGCCGGCGATCACCGGCCCCAGGTTGCGGAACATTGCATACACCGTGACGGCATCGGCACCCGGCGGCAGTGCCATGCCGGACGCCTTCAGCAGCAGCGCCATCGGAAAGAAATACATGTTGGCGATCGAGTGCTCGAAACCGGCCGCGACAAACGCCGAGATCGGCAGCAGGATGGCGAAAAACTTGTCAGCCACGCTGCGCCCGGCCAGCACCATCCACACCGCCATGCACACCAGCACATTGCACAGCACGCCGCGGAAAAACAGCTCCGAGACCGGCAGCGTGCTTTTTGCAGCCGCAATTTTCAGATAAGCCTGCCCCACCGCGCCGCCATTGAGGCCGGCATGGCCCGACAGGAACACCAGCAGCGCGAGACCCGCGGCACCGGCGAAGTTGGCGACGCAGACCACCGCCCAGTTGCGCAGCACCTCGGCGGTGCCGACCTTGCCGTCGGCCCAGGCCATCGCCAGCAGGTTGTTGCCGGTGAAGAGCTCCGCCCCCGCCACCACCACCAGCAGCAGGCCCAGCGAGAAACAGACCGCGCCGAGCACCCGCGACAGCGCAAAGGACAGCGCCGGATCGCTGATCACCAGCGTGTAATACAGCGCGCCGAGCCCGATGAACGCGCCGGCGAGCATGCCCAGCATCGCCATCGACAGCAGCGGCAGCCGCGCCTTGGCCACGCCGATGCTGTCCACCCGTTCGGCGATCTGCTGCGGTGAATAGGCATCCATGCTGAAGTTGTCGGCCATCACGGTATCCCCTGTTGTTCCCCGCGGATAGTGTAAGCGCATGCGCGGAATCAGGTAATCTTGCGGCCCATGAATGTCCGCAAGCCGCGCAGCCGCGCACCCGCGCTTAAACTCGCCGATTACTACATGGGACGCGACCGCCAGTACCGCACCGAACTGTCGCCCGAACTGCGCGCCAACGCGCGCGAAACCGTGCGCCGCGTCAACTTGCTGCTCAGGCGGGCGGGCCTCGCGCGGAAAATCACATCCGGCTGGCGGCCTGCAGCGGTCAATGCCGCCGTCCCCGGCGCCGCACGCGGCAGCAAACACATCAGCTGCCTCGCCATCGACCTCGAGGACCGCGACGGCCAGCTGGACGCCTGGTGCATGGCCCACCTCGACGTGCTCGCCGAAATCGGCCTCTGGCTTGAACATCCCGATGCAACGCCCGACTGGTGCCACCTGCAGATACAGCCGCCGCGCTCCGGCAATCGGGTCTTTGAACCCTGAGGCGAAACCACTTAACTAATTGTTTTTATTGAGTATTTAATCGAAATCGACGTCTACAGCTGCCACTGCAGGCGTCGGGCCATCTCAGGCTTTTGGCGCTGCACGCGCCATGCGCAACAGTTTCAGCACGAGCAACAGCAGCGGCGCCGCGTGCCAGAACAGGTCAACGATGTCGATCGGGCGGACCAGTTTCCCCGCAGCCAGCATCTTCAGTTTCTCCCACAGATGCGGCTCGGGCAGGAAGGGCGCGGGGCCGAGCAGCAGCGCGGCCACCACGATCGCCGCCAGCGGAATGCGGTCCAGCCAGTGCCTGGCGCTGCCGCTCAATCGAGGAACACCGCGTAGTCCTCCAGCGCGATGCGCTCAGGCTGGAAGGTGTTGACCACCGCGTCAGCGTCGGCATAACCCATCGCCATGCCGCAGACCACCACCCATTCATGGCCGAGGCCGAGTTCACGCCGCACCACGTCCGGATAACTGGCAATCGACGCCTCGGCGCAGGTGTGCAGCCCGCGCGCGCGCGCCGCGAGCATGATGGTCTGCAGGAACATGCCGTAATCCAGCCAGCTGCCCTTCTCCAGCTTGCGGTCGATGGTGAACACCAGCCCGGCCGGCGCGCCGAAAAACACGTAGTTGCTGGCGCGAAAGGCCTTCGACTTCTCGTGGTCGCCCTTGCCGATGCCCAGCGTGCCGTACAGGCCCCAGCCGCAGGCCCGCCGCCGTGCGAGGTAGGGCTCGAACACCGGATCGGTGTAGTACTCGTAATCGCGCTTGTGGCCCGGTTCGTCATTGAGGAATGCGCTGCGGATCGCGCCGCCGACGCGCGCCAGCGTCGCCCCGGTCAGCACATGCACCCGCCACGGCTGGATGTTCGAGCCGCTGGGCGCATGGCGCGCGAGTTCGACGATGTCGCGCAGCAGCGCGGGCGGCACCGCATCGGGCCTGTAAGCGCGGATCGAACGCCGCGTGCGCGCTGCCGCAAATACATCGGCGGCCGGCTGGTTGAGGTCGGTCATGCGCGTTTCCACTGATCTGTTGGACAGCATTGATGGTAACAAACCGCGGTCGCGGATTGACCGGCGCGGGGCGCTTCGTCACACTGCCTGCGCCATGAACACGACCACCTTGCGGACCGGCATCGCCTTCGCGCTGCTGCAATTGTTTTTCACGCTGAGCTGGACGGTCTACGTGATTTTCCTGCCGCGCCTGGCCGCCGAAGCCGGCATCCCCAAGTCCTGGATCCTGTGGATACTGGTTGCCGACCAGCTGGTCTTCGTCATTGCCGACTGGGCGATGGGCGCGAGGGCCGACCGCAGCGCGCGCCTTGTCGGCCGGCTCGGCCCGCAGATCGGACTGATCACGCTGGTCTCAGCGCTGGCCTTCCTGCTGCTGCCCTTCGCCGCGCCGCAGGGCAGCCCGGTGCTGCTGCTGGCGCTGACCTTCATCTGGACAGTCACCTCGTCGGCGCTGCGCGCACCGCCCCTGGTGCTGATCGGCAAATACGCATTGCCCGACGCAAAACCCTGGCTCTCCGGCCTGTGGCTGTTCGGCCTCGGCATCGCCGGCGCCGCCGCGCCGTACCTGACCGGCCTCCTGCGCGACAGCGATCCGCGGCTGCCCTTCGCGCTGGCCTCGGTCGCCGTCGCCGTAGCGGCCTGGGCGATGGCCTGGGCCGAACGAAATCTCGCCGCCGCTGCAGCACCGGCAGGTCCCGCGCCGGACAAACCGCTGTCGATCCCCGCGTTCCTCTTCATCGTCGCGCTCGCCGGACTCGGCTTCCAGATCCATTTTTCGCTGAACTCGGCGCCGCAATACCTGCGCCACGCCACGCCCGCCGAACTCGGCCAGCTGATGCCGCTGTTCTGGGTCGGATTCAACCTCGCGATGCTGCCGCTGACCTGGCTGATCCGCAGGCTCGGCGATTTCCGGGTGCTCGCTGCAGGCGCGCTGGCGGGCGCGATCGCCGTGCTGTTTGCGGCGCAGGCCGGCGCGCTGGGACCGCTGATCGCCGCGCAACTGGCCGCGGGCGTGGCCTGGGCCGCGGTCATGTTCGGCGCCTTCGGCGCAGCCATGGCCCTCGGCCACACCGGCCGCGAAGGGTTCAGCGCCGGCGGCATGCATTCGATGTTCGCGCTGGCCGCGATGCTGCGCATCCTCGTCATCGCCACCCAGCTCAACCAGGACGCGGAAGTGCTGCAGACGCTCGCCTGGGCGCCGGCGCTGTGCTGGGGCGCCACAGCCCTGCTGTTGCTCGCGTGCCTACGCCGCTCCTGATCCGTCAATCAGCGCAAGTTTTTCGGAGCGGCTCAACTGTTTGATTTCGTATTCGCGCCGGCTCGCCCCCGAACGGTCTGCGGCAATTTCCTGATAAACCAGCACCACCGGCCGCCGCGAGCGCGTATAACTCGCGCCCAGCCCGTTGCCGGCATTGTGTTCGGCGATACGGCGCCCGAGATCTCGCGCAATGCCGGTATACAGACTGCCATCCGCGCAACGCACAATGTAGACCCGCCACGAATCCGGCGCCAATGCCGCACCTTTCCGATGGAACTGCCGTTCGAAGGCCCGTATCATAACCGGCCATGAAAAATTTGCGCCACCTGCTGCTCGCGGCCGGCCTGCTCGCCGGCACAGCCATCGCCGCCGATCCCGCCAAAACCATGTTTGGCGTCGAACTGGGGACGCGCTTTGCCTTCCCGCCATGCGCGCGCGGAGAAGATGCGCTGACAAAACGCCATTGCTTCAACGCTGCCCAGACCGCCAGGACCGCATGGGGCACTGAAGAGCAGCACCTCTACCATCCCCGTGCCGAGGTCGTGCCCTATGCCCGTGGCGAACTGACAGTCGAAACAGTCAACGGCGTGATCGAGGCCGTTCACGTCAACACCTGGGGCATCGAGGCGCAAGGCAGCGCGCTCGATGCGCTGAAGAAAAAATACGGCAATCCCGCCCGCAGCCGAGCCGAAAAAATGAAAGGCCTGCGCTCGCGCTTTCCGGTGCAGTATGCGGAATGGGACATGAAGGACTTTTCGGTCAGTTTTCAGGGCGCCATCTCCAGTGTCGACTGGGGACGAATCACCCTGGCCTCGCCGCGTTACCAGAAAATCCTCAAAGACCATGCCATCCGCCGCTGACCGGGTTCCCATGCCGCGTCCATGGCGGCATAATGCCGCCTCACCATGAACAAGGAACTGCCATGGCAGCCATCACCACCGCAAGCGGCCTGATTATAGAAGAACTCACCGTCGGCAGCGGCGCCGAAGCCGTCGCCGGCCAGTATGTCAGCGTGCACTACACCGGCTGGCTCACCGACGGCAGCAAATTCGATTCCAGCAAGGACCGCGGCGATCCCTTCGAATTCCCGCTCGGCGCCGGCCATGTCATCAAGGGCTGGGACGAAGGCGTGCAGGGCATGAAAGTCGGCGGCACGCGCAAGCTGACCATCCCCGCGAACCTCGGCTACGGCGCGCGCGGCGCCGGCGGCGTGATCCCGCCGAATGCGACGCTGGTGTTCGAAGTCGAGCTGCTCGCCACCGAATAACAACGCAGCGGTCCGCACCCGGGGAGACCACCATGGGCAGCCACATCAGAATCCAGTCCAGCAGCGGCGGCGGCGAATTCGACTGCTACCTCGCGCTGCCCGCCGGAACCGGCAAAACCCCGGCGGTGGTGATGGCCTCCGCGGTGCACGGCGTCAACGCAGACATCCGCGGCATCGCCGACGAATTCGCGGCACAGGGCTTCATCGCCGCCGCACCCGACCTGTTCTGGCGCACGCTGCCCGGCCCGCTGCCGCGCACGGACGAGCGCGCCGGCCAGCGCTCGCAGCCGCGGCTGCCGGTGATCAAGGCCGGTGAAACCGACATCGCCGACACGCTGGCGATGGTACGCCAACTGCCGCAACACAACGGCAAAGCGGCGACCATGGGCTTCTGCTTCGGCGGCCCGTACGCCGTGATCGGCCCCAAGCGCCTCGGCTTTGATGCCGGCATCGGCTGCCACAGCACGCAAATGAAGGATTTCCTGCACGAGTTCGACGGCCTGACGAAGCCGGTGTGCCTGGTCTGGGGCGACCAGGATTTCGCCGCCCCGCAGGACGTTCGCGATGCCTACACCGCACGCGCCGCGCAGCAGCCCGGCCTCGCGGTGCACATTTTCCCCGGCGTCGAGCACGGCTACATGATGCGCGAGAATACCAAGGCCTGGAGCCCGGCCACCTACGAATTCACCATGCGCAAGGCACTCGACATCCTGCAGAGCCTGCGCTGAGCCGGGCGTTCCGCAGCCCCGCAAAACAAAAGGGCCGCAAACGCGGCCCTTTTGCATGAGTGATGCCGCGCATCACTGCGCCCGGATGTTCGCCTCGCGGATCACCTTCGCCCACTTCTCCGACTCCTCGCGCCAGAATTTACCGAACTGCTCCGGTGTATCCGCCACCACGTCGGCGCCCATGCCGGTGATCCTGTCGCGGATCTCCTTCTCCTGCAGCACTTTGGTGAAATCGCCGTGGATGCGCGCGACCAGGTCCTTCGGCGTCGCCGCCGGCACCACCAGCCCGAACCAGTTGGTCAGCGCATAACCCGCCACCCCCTGCTCGGCGATGGTGGGCAGGTCCGGCATCGCCGCCACCCGCTTCGGCCCGAGCAGCCCCAACGCCACCAGCTTGCGGTCCCTGATATAGGGCATGGCCTGCAACATGCTGTCGTAGGTGAGCTGGACATGGCCACCGAGCAGGTCGGCAAAACTCGGACCGCTGCCCTTGTACGGCACATGGCGGATCTTGACGCCGGCGAGCCGGTTGAACAGCTCGCCGCCGAGGTGCGGTGCGCCGCCAGCACCCGATGACGCATAGACGATGTCTCCCGGACGCGACTTGGCCAGCGCGATCAGCTGCTTCACGTTTTTCACCGGCAGCGACGGATGCGACACCATCACGAAGTGCACATCGACGACCTGCGTCACGGGCGCCAGATCCTTCAGCGGATCGACCGCCATCTTCGGATAGAGGTGCTTGTTCGCGGCAAGGTTGCCCAGCGTCGCGATCGCCCAGGTGTAGCCATCGGGCGCTGCACGCGCGGTGTATTCGGTGCCGATGATGCCTGCGGCGCCGGCGCGGTTCTCGACGATCACCTGCTGGCCGTACTGCGCCGCGAGTTTCGGCCCGACCACGCGCGCGACGATGTCGACGCCGCCGCCCGGCGGAAACGGCACCACGATGCGCACCGGCTTGTTTGGAAAACCCTGCGCTGCTGCCGCGCCCGATGCAACTGCCAGAAAAAAACCCGCCACCATTTTTGCCATGCCCTGCATCATCACGCCTCCCTTGTTGCCACCTTGTTGTTGTCCGGAGATCCGGATTCAGACCGCTGCTGCCGCACTGTCCGCCAGCACCCGCCGCGCATGCCAGGCCGTGGCCCGGATCGACGACCACACCGGCTTGCCGAAATCCTGCTCCAGCCCGGCGAGGATGTCCCGGGTCGGCAACTGCGAGCAGGCAATGAACATCGCATCGGCATCCGCGCCCATCGTGTCACGCGCCAGTGCCGCAATCTGCGGTGGCGTTATCGCAGCCAGCTCATCCGTGGTTTCAGCCTTGAAACTGGCCAGCCGGGTCACCGTGATGCCCGATTGTTCCAGATAGGCGCGCAGCCGTTCATTCACCGCATCCAGGTACGGCGTCACCACCGCCACGCGCCGCGCGCCGATGTGGCGCAGCACCGCCACCATCGCATTGGCCGTGGTTACCACCGGCCTGCCGGTGATCGCGGCAAGCTTGTGCTGGATTTCGGCGTCGCGCGCCGGCCCGCCGATGAATCCGGCCGCAGTGCAGCCATAGGCCACGATATCGGTCTGCGCCGGATCGTACTCGCGGGCGAGGTCGAGGGCCTGCGCCACATAGGCCGGAATCTCCGCCGGGCCGAGCAGCCCCTTGCCGCGCGGAATGCGCAGCGTGCGGCACGGCGCATCGTCCAGCCATGCGCGCAGTTCCGGCTCCATCGTCGTATTGTTGGCGGGCACCATCAGCCCGATCTTCAGTGTCATCGACCCTCCCCCGGGTGCGGCTGCGTCCGGTCATTCTAGTGAACCCGCCGCCGGCGTCGTAGCGGATGCCTGCAGCACTCGACAACTATTTGTTTTTATTTATTATTTTCGGATTCCCGCCTCAACCGCCCTGCTGCTGGAGTCCGATCAGGCATTGCAGCAGCAGTCGCTGCTCCGCGCTCAATGTATCTGTATCGCCCGCATCGTCCGGCGCCCAGTGGCGCCTGAAGGCCGCCACCGCCGCGGGCAATCGCGTCACGTCATATCCCAGCGCCGCGAGCAGCGTCGCGTCATCCGCGGTCACGACCGCCGTTTCGTACGGCGGCTCGCACCACAGGCCGAACCCGGCGTCCGCAAGGCGGCGCCACGGAAACAGCGGACTGGGATCGACCTTGCGCCCGGGCGCGACATCCCCATGCCCCAGCACATTCGCCGGCGGGATGTTCCAGCGCGCCGAGAGGTCGCGCAGCAGCGCGATCAGCGCCCCGATCTGCGCATCGGCGAAGGGCTCGTCGCCGTTGTTGTCGAGCTCGATGCCGATCGACGACGAATTGAGGTCGCGGTTGCCGCCCCAGTACGAATCGCCGGCATGCCAGGCGCGCTTCTGTTCATCCACCAGGTAAATGATCCGGCCGTCGCGGGCGATCAGGTAATGCGCGCTGACTTCGCGCAGGCGGCTGGTCAGCGTCGCCAGCGCCTGTTCGGCAGTGTCGTTGGTAGTGTGGTGAATGATCACGTAATTGGGGCGGCGCTCGCCGAAATTGGGCGAAGGCCGCGTCTCCACCGGCAGCGTGGTGTAGACCGGCAGCGGCGCGCAGGCCGACAGCGCGAGCAGCCCTGCCGCCAGCGCGGCGCGCCACACAACTGCCCTGCCGGACATCCTCCGAGCCACCATCCCTCCGCCGTCATGACCTGCGACCGGCCGACTGTACCACGCAGCGCCGCAATCGGTTACCCTCGGCGCATGACCGAAGCCCACACATCCGCCGCATCGCCGCGCGCCATCACCCGCGAACAGCTCAACGCGCTGCCGGTGCAGCGCTACGAAGGCCCGATCCACTTCGTCGACACGCCCGCCCTGCTGCATGCCGCGCGCCTCGACATCCTCGGCGAGCGCGTCACCGGCTTCGACACCGAAACCCGCCCCGCCTTCCGCAAGGGCGAAAGCTACCTGCCCAGCATCGTGCAGGTCGCCACCGCGAAAGGCGTGCACATTTTCCCGCTGCGCTACACCGACACCCACGGCCTGCTCGGCGAACTGCTCGCCGCGCGGCACATCGCCAAGACCGGCGTGTCTCTGGCCTACGACCTGCGCACGCTGAAACAGGTGTTCAACTTCCACGAGCGCCACGTTGTCGACCTCGGCGTGATCGCCAAGCGCCACGGCTACGAACAGACCGGCGTGCGCAACCTCGCCGGCCTGCTGCTCGGCTGCCGCGTGCCCAAGGGCGCCAAGACCACCAACTGGGCCGCGCCTCAGCTCACCGCGGCGCAGATCGCCTATGCCGCCACCGACGCCTGGATCTGCCGCGAACTGCACCTGCGCTTCGAGACCGTTGGCTTGATCAAGCCCGGCGGCGGGCAGGACGGCACCGATAAGGACAACGCCGCTTGACCTGCCGCAACACCGGGGACCTGCGCAGCCGCTAGAGTTCCGCCATGTCCGGCCCCGCCCACCCCGAATCCCTGTGCGCAATCAGCCGCGAAGGCCGAACCACCGTCGCGCTGGTGATCCTCTGCCAGGTCGTGCACGGCATCAGCTTCAGCGCGATGCCGCTGCTGCTGCCGCTGATCCGCGAAGACCTCGGCATCGGCTTCACCGAGGCCGGCCTGCTTTCCGCCGCCGCCACCTTCAGCTACGCGCTGGGCCAGATCCCCGCGGGCTTCCTCTCCGACCGCTACGGCCCGCGCCGGCTCTTCTTCATCGGCCTGATGGGCTGGTCCGTGTTCTCGGTCTGTCTCGGCCTGATCCACGCCTTCTGGCTCGCGGTGCTGTCGCAACTGCTCGCCGGCAGCTTCCGCGCGCTGCTGTTTGCGCCCGGCATGTCGCTGCTGGCCTCGTGGTTCCCGCCCGAACGCCGCGCCACCGCAATGAGCCTCTACATGCTCGGCGGCTTCATCGGCACCATCGTGCTCTCGCTGGGCGGGCCGCTGCTCGCCACCGCGTACGGCTGGCGCGCGGCATTCATGCTGCTCGCCGCACTCGGCATCATCGCCGCGCTGGTCTACCTGCGCCACGCCCGCGAAAAACCGCGCGGCGCCGCCGTGCAGCATCTCGCCCTGTCCGACATCGCGCAGCTCTTTGGCCACCCGCTGATGTGGGTGTGCAGCGCGCTGCAGTTCGTGCGCTTTGCGGTGGTCACCGCCTACATCGTCTGGCTGCCGTCGCTGCTGGTGGTTGATCGCGGCTTCAGCGTGCGCGATGCAGGCTTCATCATCGCGCTGGCCGCGGCCTTCACCGCGCCGTCGAACACGCTCGGCGGCTACGTCTCCGACCGGCTGCGCAATCCGCCGCTGGTGATCGGCGGCGCACTCGCCGTGCTGGCCTGCACCGCGGCGCTGCTGACAGTGACCGAATCGCTGCCGCTGCTGCTGCTGGTGATCGCGGTGAACTCGATCTTCCTGCAGTTCTATTTCGGGCCGCTGTTCCTGGTGCCGCTGGAAGTACTGGGGCCGCGCATCGCCGGCACCGCGACCGGATTCAGCAACCTGTTCGCCAACATCGGCGGCTTCCTCACCGCCTGGACCATGGGTGCGATGAAGGACAGCTCGGGATCATTCACTTCAGGGTTCGCCGCCATCAGCGTGATCTGCCTGACCGGCGTCGCGCTGTCGCTGCTGCTCGCGCGCATGCGCCGGCAGGCGCTGGCCGCGCGCCAGCGCTGAGCAGCCGCGGCGCTTCAGCCGCGCTGCTTTTCCGCCTGTTCGGCACCCGGGTTCTTTGCCCAGTACGCCGCCTTCTCGGGGAATATCCAGCGCACGCCGCCGCGCGGGTCGGAGGCATCGCCGGCATAGCGCGGGATCAGGTGCATATGCACATGCATCACCGTCTGCCCCGCCGCTGCGCCGTTGTTGATGCCGATGTTGTAGCCGTCGGGGGCATGGCGGCCGTCAACCACGGCCTTCGCGGCATCGAGCATCTGCATCATCGCCGCACGTTCGGCGTCCGTACATTCGAAAAACGACGCCACATGCCGGCGCGGCACGATCAGGCAGTGGCCACGGGTCAGCGGGAAACCGTCGGCCTTGGCCATCGCCAGCGGATGCTCCGCGATGATTTCACCGGGGCTGGGATTGCAGAAGGGACAGGGTTTGGCGGCAGCATCCATGTTCGCGCGCATCACTCCTGCGGAATCTTCGCCGCCTTGATCACCTTCGCCCAGCTGGCGATCTCGGTCTTGATCTGCGCCAGAAACTCCTGCGGCGAATTGCCCTCGGGGTCGATGCCGAGCGCGGTCAGGCGCTCCGTGACCTCGGGCTTGCGCACCATCGCCGCCATCTCGCGGTGGAGCAGGCTGATGATCGCCGGCGGCGTGCCCTTCGGCGCATGCAGCCCGTACCAGGACAGCACCTCGTACCCCGGCACCGTCTCGGCGATGGTCGGCAGGTCGGGTGCGGAAGCGATGCGCTTCGTGCCCGTCACCCCGAGGGCGCGCAGCTTGCCCGCCTTGATGTGCGGAAACGCCGAGGAATAGGCGCTGATCAGCATCTGCACCTGCCCGCCCACCAGATCCGACAGCGCAGGGCCCGCGCCCTTGTACGGCACATGCACGATGTCGACGCCGGCGAGGTACTTGAACTGTTCGCCGGCGAGATGCGCGGTCGAACCCGACCCTGCCGACGCGAAATTGATCACCCCCGGCTTCGCCTTCGCCAGCGCGACCAACTCCTTCACCGATTTCGCCGCCACTGACGGATGCACCACCAGCGCGAGCTGGCTGGAGCCGACCCGGCTGATCGGAATGATGTCGCGCGTCGGGTCATAGGGCAGCTTCTTGCGCAGGCTCGGCGCGATCACGATCTCGCCGCCGGCCGACATCAGCAGCGTGTAGCCGTCGGGCGTCGCCTGCGTCAGCAGTCCCACCGCCAGCGTGCCGCCGGCGCCGCCGCGGTTGTCGACGACGAACTGCTGGCCCAGCGCGCCTGCCAGATGTGGCGCTGCCAGCCGCGCGGTGAGATCGCTGGGGCCGCCCGGGGGATAACTCACCATCAGCCGCACCGGACGCTGCGGATATTGCTCGGCCGCGTGCGCAGCAGCGCCCAGACCGGCCGCCACTGCAGCCATCCCTGCCCAGAACTGTTTCCGCCATTGCCTTGCCATGATTGCGCCTCCCGCATGTCGTGGCGGTTCGCCCGCCGAGGCCCGATCTTAACGCACGAAGCGGCGCCGCCGCGATGGCGGCAGCCGCGTATGGCAATGGAAGGAAAACGCTGAAACTAAAAAGATGCCGCGCTATTGCGGCAGCGTCAGCCCGAGGATCATCCGGCGCAGGCCCTCGCCCGTGATCAGCTCGATGGCAAGGCGGTTTTTCTGCACGAACTGGCGGGCCTCGTCGGTGAACGAGCCCGAGGTCACCACGAACACGCCGGCAGCGCCCTCGGCCTCGGCGGCCTGGCACAGCTCGCGCACCACCGCCACGCCGACGCGCTGCACGCGCCAGTGCTTGCACTGCACGAGGTAGCGGTCCTCGCCGATGCGCGCGACCAGATCGACACCGGCATCGGAGGCCTTGCGCCCGCGCTGCTCGACGCTGAAACCCTTGCGCCGGAAAAACTCCGCCACCAGGTTTTCGAATTCGCGCCAGGACAGGTGCTGCAGCAGGAAACGGCCGCGCTCGGAGAACATGTCGGCGTAATTCCGGCGATGCCGGTAATGCAGCCAGGCCGACAGCGCCGCCACCATCAGGCACAGCAGCGGCAACAGGTAGAGCCCCGCCAGCGTCAGCCCGCGCAGCACCGGCACCGCGGTTTCGGACAGCGCGGAATCGGCGACCTGCACCGCCGGCAGCGCGACATGGGCAATGCCGAACAGCGCCAGTGCCGACAGCAGCGCCGCGGCCACGCCCGCCCACCACGGCACCTGCGCCGTGAGTTCAACGATGTCCTCCACCGGATTGGTCCTGCGACGCGACATGCGCGGCCTCCCCCTTATGACGCTCCCTGTGGCGGAATTTTGTCGGCCTCCCCGCCGGCGCACCAGCGCAATACTGCACACTCGCCGGCATTTCCCGTCACCACGGCATGCTGGCCATGGCGTGCCCCGAGCGCCACCGCCGCCTGCGCATCCAGACCCGCCACCAGCACGCTCTCCTCCGGTGGCCAGTCGCCGGCATCTGCCTCGCCGCGCCCCGGCAGCAGCCGGTAGCCCGCGTCACGCAGTGCCTTGCGCAGCACGGAATTACTCAAGTCATTGTTTTTATTGTATAATTTTTCAGATCGCGGATTCGAGGCAGTGACAAAGGCCCAGCAGGCCACGCCCTCTGCCGCGAGCCAGGCATCGAGCGCCGGGCAGCGCTCGCCGATGCGGATGACGATTGCGCCCCCGGGCGCATCGACGACATAGCGGGTATTGCGGTATGCGCGCTCGAGCGCGGCGCGGGTCGCAGGCGCCTGCGCGCCGCTCACAGCAGCGGCAGCACGCCGAACAGCCAGAGATGCAGCCCGCCGACGAACATCGCCCACAGCATGACCCCGGCGACAACCGTCAGCACCGTGCGCATCTCGTCCGCTGCCGGATACACCACGCCCTCAGCGCGGTCGCGCCGGCGCGCGGCGATGTAATCGACGACGGCCCACAGCAGAAATGAACCGAACAGCAGCACATCCGCCACCCGCCCGTTGGCGAGCAGGTGCGCGAAGGCCCACACCTTCACGCCGACCACCATTGGATGGCCAAGCCTTGCCTTGAAATGGTTGTGCGGCAGCTTCGACGCCGCCAGCAGCACGAAGGACAGCAGCATCAGCAGCGCCGCGATATGGCGTGTATACAGCGGCGGATCGTAAAGCACACTGCTCTGCAGCCGCGCCTCGCCATAGCCCCACACCAGCATCACGAAGCCGATCACCGACAGCAGTGTATAGGCGCCCTTCCAGGCATTGATGCCGATCCGCGCGATGGTGCGCTCGCGCCACGGCGCAGCGACGATGCGCACGGAATGCACACCCAGAAAAACAATCAGCCCGAGGATCAGGACAGTCATTGCGGCTCCGGAAAACTCCGCGCATTAGAGCACATGGATGAGATGCGGCGCGATGACCCGGCAAAGGAAATCAACGATCCGCCCGGCGCATGGGCACGGCGCGCCCGAAGATCAGTCGGCAGCGGGCTCCGGATCGACCTGCGCGGCCTTGGGCACGCGGCGGCCCCACATCCACCACACCGCACCGAGCAGCAGCACCAGCGCGCCGCCGGCAAGCAGCAACAGCGCCTCGCTGAGCAGTGAATCCACCCAGCTGCGCGTACGGCGCGGGGGCATGTCACTGACCGCCTGGCCCGCCTCGACTTTCACTGCCGCGGTCTGAGGCGGGACCGGCGGTTTTGGCGCATCTACCTTTGGTGCTTCAACCTTTGCGGCCTCAACCTTTGCCGCTTCCACCTTCCCGGTGTCAACTGTTGCGGTTGCAACCTTTGCAGTTTCAATCTTTGCAGTTTCAACCGGCACCGCTTCGGCTTTGGCCACCTCCGCCTTCGGGTCCCCGGTTTTTGAAGCTTCCGGTTTCGGGGCATCGGCTTTCGGCGCCGCAGGTTCCGCATTCACCGGCGCCGGCGCCGCCAGCCGCTGCTGCAGTTCGCGGACTGTGACTTCCATCGCCGCGACCCGCTCGAGCATGCCGGCCAGCACGCGGTCGCCGGCGTCGAGCTGCGCTTTCATCCGCTGCAGCTCGCGATCGAGTGCCGCGCTGCCGGCCGCAGCCGGCGCAGGCTTGCGCGGCGCGGCGGCGGGCCCGACACCCGACAGATAGAGTTCGATTTCGATGCGGAGGGGCTCGCCCGGTTCGGGCAGGATGGCCAGTTTTCCGAGGGAGACTGCCCCTGCCGCCGGCAGCCAGGCCAGCAGCAGAATTGCCAGAACACCGCGCTTTGTCAGGATGGGACTAACGATGCCGCTCCCGATCTATGAATAGTTAGGGCGGAAAGTTACTCCTCTACTGGCAGAAACGCAAGTAACCCATTATAAATATTGGATATTTCTGTATTTCAAACGCAACACCCGCCGGGGGAGCACCCCGCCCGCCCGGCGTCCGCCGCTCAGCAGCGCCGCCCCTGCACATTGCCCACGGTGCGGAAATGCAGCCCCGTCACCGCCTCGGCGATGTCGCGGGTGATCGCCCCGGAAAACGAGCGCGCATGCCGGCCGCACTCACGGAACAGCGGATGCTCCCAGTCGATGATGACCTTGCTGTTCACATCGAGCAGGCCGATGCGCGTGCTGCCGCTGACGATGTGCAGCTTCTCCACCACCTCGACGTAATCGATGCGGCAGCTCGCGTTGCCGGCAGCGTCGTAAGTGACGAAGAGGCGCATGTCTTCGAGGCGGCCCACGCCCTGGATCGTGCCGGTGGGATAGGCAAAGCGGCGGGTGCGCTCGACCTCGCGCGCGGCGAAATCGCCCAGCCCCTGCGGCGACACGCCCTCATTGCCCACGGATACGGAAAATTCAGCGACGGATTCCAGCTGCATGGTGACCACTCCCCTGTGTTGATCAAAAAAGGCGGGGCATTGTCCCATCAAACCCGTGCCGCTTGAAGCGAAGCCGGGGCGTTGCGGAAACGCCCCGGAGCAACGACCCGTCAAGCGGATGGCGCCGCTGCGGGGCCGATCCGCCTGACGTTACCACCACTCAGTCGACCGTAATCCCCGTCGCCTTCACCAGCCTGGTGAAGCGGTCGATCTCGCTCTTGATGTGGGCGGCGAACTGTTCGGGGCTGCCGCCGCGGGCATCAAAGCCCATCTTGCGCAGGGCGGCAATGACATCGGGCTGCGCCATTGCCTTGACGCTCTCGGCGTTGAGGCGGTTGACGATGGCCGGCGGGGTGCCGGCCGGCGCGAGCAGGCCGAACCACGAGGTGACTTCGAAACCGGGCAGGCCGGCTTCGGCCATCGTCGGCAGTTCGGGCATCAGGGTTGCGCGGGTCGGCGTGGTCACCGCCAGCGGGCGCGCCTTGCCGGTCTTGGCATGCGGCAGCACGCCGACCACGGTGAAGAACATCACCGACACTTCACCGCTCAGCAGCCCGGTCAGCGCCGGCGTCGTGCCCTTGTAAGGCACATGGACCAGGTTGATGCCCGCCATCGTCTTCAGCAGCTCGCCGCTCAGGTGGTGGGTGCTGCCGTTGCCGGCGGAGCCGTAGTTGAGATCACCCGGGCGCTTTTTGGCGAGGGCGACCAGCTCCTTCACGTTCTTCACCGGCAGCGACGGATGCGCCGTCAGCACATAGGGCGTGGAGGCAATCAGGATGATCGGCGAGAAATCCTTCACCGCGTCATAGGGCAGCTTTTTATACACCGCCGGGTTGGAACCGTGCGTCGAATTGTTGGCCATGAACAGCGTGTAGCCGTCGGCCGGCGAACGCGCCGC
>VFQT010001301.1_pt1 | contig 30909 bp, 27 predicted proteins | sample 3512381 | NCBI WGS metagenome assembly VFQT01 (sample SAMN10412376, study PRJNA504923) | tailings metagenome | isolation source: Relicate 2 Philex TSF3 active mining site | place: Philippines: Tuba, Benguet | collected 2017-08-29
CCGTAGTGGATGTATGTACCTTGCAATGGAATGCGGAATTGGCCAGTAAAGTGCAGACCAACTTTACGGAATCTCAGATCATCATCATCGATGCAACGGGGCGTGAAGTACAACGCGAGCCAGTCAACAATTTTGGGAGCCAATTTCAAATGCAAATTGACATGTCTTCATTTTCGCCAGGACTCTATCAAGCCCATTGGGTAAGTGGAGGAAGCTGGTTGGATTCGGTACAAATCATCAAGCAGTAACAAGGTCTCATTAATTCAATTCCGCTCTCTTCTGCTCAATTCTTTTGGCTATCCCGTTCCATAAATCTATCCGCTGCTGATATCCCCAAGCAATGATATCATCCACTTCCTTTTGCTTCTGTGCATCTCCATTGATCAAGGCATTGGTCATCTGACTGGAGAGCGCTCCATGATGATCTCCATCCAACTCTATGTGGCGCTTGAGATAATAAACAAAAGTATCCAATTGCGCTCCCTCATTGCGGAGAGATTCAACCATGGTCAAAAACATACCTGGTATCAGATCCTCCCTTCCGTAAGTAAAGAGTGCAGCGCGCTCATGCAATGACCTGTTTTCGATTTGCTCAAATGTTGACTCCACAAATTTTATCGCTTCTTGCGGTGCTCCAGATTGATGGAGCGATTCTGAAATGGTATGGCCCTTTCGAATATGATCAATAAAAGCCTCCATGATTTGCGTATTGGCTCCACCTTCCCTCATTGCCCTTAAATACAACTCAAAATGACTAATGTATCCGCCCGTTGGATCTAAATCACTCTCCTCACCCAATACAATCTCATTGATAAAGAATCGGGTAGTGGCATTGGATTGTGGAACCCACGGCGTTGTTGTACAGGTCAAATCTCTTTGAAGCGATTTCAATAGTGACATAAAGTCCCATACAGCAAAAACATGCGATTCCATGAAAACAAAAATATCCTCCTTGGTCTTCATCATAGAATACAAAGGATGACGTAACAATTGATCTTTCAATTCAGAAATAGAAATGGTTTCTTGCATCATGGTGCAAATTAAAATCAAAGAGAATTCTACAAAACAACTATCTTCCTTCTACATGCAAAATACGGGTGTATTTTTTCATGGAGCGCAAGGTGATAAAAATGATGAATGAGAAGAACAATGCCGTATGCCAAAATGGGGTAATCGCATGTGCAATATCAGTATATCCAAAATGAAGGTAGTTTTTTGAAACATCCAGCAATGCAAAACTCAAGAAAATAGCAAAGAAGCCATTGTACTCGCGCTTTAACACATTCTTCATTGAAAATTCCCAAGTGGGAGATTTCCAACCCGATAGTCTTGGCCAAAAGGCTGGTGTTTGATTGGCCCAATTCAAGTAGGTTTGCCCAAACTTGTTGCGCAAAAAGAATTCCTCCGCAAACATGATGCGCTCATAATACACCCAATACAAAAGACAACAAACAAGTGTAAACCACCAATTGCCAACGTAAATAATGATCCCTAACCACATGAAGAAATTTCCCAAATACAATGGATGGCGCACTAAGCTATAGATACCCGTGCTATTCAATACTTCTGCTACCTGACCTTCTTTGGTATTTCTACCAGAGGTACCCCTAGGAACATATCCAATGGCAATGGCTCTGATGAACTGACCCAATAAGGAAATAAAAAGACATGCCCAAGCCGTGATAGGATTGAAGTCAGTCAAATGTTCATCCCAACCCATACCAATAACCAATGCGGCCATGGCATACAAAGCCAAAGGAAAATAAGAGCGACCTTTGAACAACCAATTTCCTGATTTGTCCATTTCTTCTATCAATGCCATAATCGTAATTTTTCACAAACTTAAGGCATCAGACAAAAAGAGAAACCTAAAATCAAATGAATTTCACAGATGTCATTGTTAATGAACCTGCCACAGGTGAATCATTGAATAAAGAAACCTCATCACTTTCCTCTTTGAAACCCAGTGTGTAAATCAAAGGCAAAAAATGTTCAGGAGTGGGTATGGACAATTGCCATGATTTTTTTTGATTTTTAAAATCTACCAAACCTCGATCATTTCCATTCATCAAAAAAGATTTCATTTCCGAGCTGGCTTCCAAAGCCCAATCATAACCATAAGCGGGACCATTGAGCTTGTCCCACGCAACCATTCCTAGATTGTGAACCATGTTACCACTACCAATAATAAGAACTCCTTTTCTTCTCAATTGACTGAGGGATTGTGCCAATTGATAATGGTACTCTGGACCTTTGGAATAATCAATGCTCAATTGAATAACCGGAATATCCGCATTGGGATAGAGGTGTTTTATCACAGACCAAGCACCATGATCCAATCCCCATTGATGATCCATCTCAATGTGGGCAAAGGAGGTCAAAGCTTGTATTTCATTTGCCAATTCAGGCGAACCCGGAGCTGGATACTGAACGTCAAAAAGTGCTTTTGGAAAGCCGCCAAAATCATGAATGGTCCTGGGCATGGGCATGGCCGTGACAAAAGTGCCTTTGGTTTCCCAATGCGCAGAGATGCAAACGATGGCCCGAGGAGTAGGCAAAGATTCACTGGTTTTCTTGAACCCTTGAACAAATTCATTCTCCTCAATGGCATTCATTGGACTACCATGTCCCAAGAATAATACAGGCATTTTTTCAGTTGTTTCCCAAGACAACTGTTGGGCATAAAGGTCATTCAATTTCATGGCTAATCCTCCAAGGGGCAATAATAACATCGATTGTAAAAATCGCTTCCTATTCATGCGACAAAGCTAGCAGATGAATGACTTTGAAAACTTGAACCAGATTAAGAAATGAAACAAATGATTATTTGAGCAAACCTTTACCAAATTCTATTTTCATTCCGGCAGCGGCAATCAATCCCTGGCTTTTGATATTGAATACGGAAGCGGGAGAATCCCATAAATTAACAAAAGAATCCATTTTGGCTCCAGACAAATAAAATTTGAATCGACCTCTGGTAATTCCAAATCCCACCTCTACTTGAGAGGCCAAATCCAAAATGGAAACCTCATCCTTGATATTCTCTGTGTAGGTAGATGAAACATTGCCATTTGCGTCAAACACAGGAACTTCCGCTACAGCCTTGTAAACCAATCCTGGAATGATGGCAGCCGTTCCGAAAATGAAGAAACGATTTCCCAACTGAACGCCCAATTTCAAAGGGATAGAAATATAGCTGATTTTGTTTTGATGGATAAAACTCCCCAATGGTTGATACATTGAATCCACCATGGTTACTTCTTTCCCGTAACCCTTCTGGATAAAATTGATCTCTGTGCCAATGGTCAAAAAACGCATCCTGACACGGTCGTAAGTCAAACTCAAACTACTACCCAATAAGTCCTTTGTATTATAGGACGATATTTCAGTTTGAACATTGCTGATATTCATTCCGGCTTTTACACCAAATTGGCGGTACTTACTGAATTGACTCCAAGCCATTGAGGTTTGCAAAAAAACCACAATGATTAACCATACCATCTTCCTTTTCATCATGTCTCAAATTTAACGGAACAACGTCAAACCTGAGATGAATATTTTTTGTCAAAAACGTTTCACCAAAAAATAGGAAATGCTATCCCATCAATCCGGTTTCAAAGAATAAAAAAATAGCCCTATGAAGTAAATTGTTTAATTTTGCAACATCTCCAATGCCCAACCAATAGGGAGTGCTACACACCAAATATCCCAACTCAAATTGAATACACAAGACCAAATTGTTCGTGTGGCGGTGGTAGAAGATCACACTTTACTCAATCAGGCATTGGTCATGATGTTGAAACAGGAACCAAGGGTGGTGGTAGCTTTTCATGCAGAAAATGGCGCGGAATTTCTCTCAAAATTGACCCAAGAAAAGATTGATGTAGTTCTGCTTGACTTGAATATGCCCATTATGGATGGTAAGGAGACACTTCAAATCTTAAGAGAAAATTTTCCAGATATAAAAGTCATCATTTTGAGCATGTACGATGACCCATGGATAGTCTCAGAAATGATGCGAGAAGGAGCTCAGAGTTTTTTAAAAAAGAATTGTTCATTTGATGAAATGATGGACGCCATTTTCAATGTCAAATTCAGAGGCCAACATACCTCTGTGGCAATGAAAACAGCCGACTTTTCAAAGGGCAAAAATGTCATGAGCAAGGATGAAATGATTCTTCCCATCCGACTGAGCAAAAGGAGTCATCTCATTTTAAAATTGATTTGTGATGGCCATACAAGTGAGCAGATTGGGCAAAAAATGAATTTGTCAAAAAAAACAATTGATGCTGAAAGGATTGAATTGCTAAAAATACTGGGCGCAAAAAACCCCATCGAATTGGTCAGAAAGAGCATTCTTCACGGGTTATATGAGGTGAGAACAGACGCACGAATTGAAGTGGAAGAGGGGATTGAAGAGATGAAGAAGCAGGCGCGAAAGAAGTCTAGGGGGAGTGACGAAGAAAGCTCAGGAGAGGCGAGGTAAAGCCATCGTCCACAAACTTCGTGGATGGAACATGTCCAGAGTTGTGTCTTGATAATCGTTCATTAAAATCCTGCGTTTGACCGATATAATACCGATCAAACTTTTCACTGTAAAGGATATAAACACAATGGGACATAAATAAAAAAAGTCTCAGAAACTGAGACTTGATTTTCGTGTCCCGACGATATATGTCGGGATGCCGACTTTTTGCACTGCAAAGTCGTCGGCATTGGCGGTTCGGTTCCGACGCCTCAGTCGGAATTCCGACATTTTGCTTTGCAAAATCGCCGGAAACGGGACTAGGAATACTTCTCAATAAATTGAATCAAACGCTCTCGATTCAAATTCTTCAGTTTTCTTTCCAGCACCACAGCCTCTGATCGTGATTGTTTTTCAATCAAACATTTCAAGCTCCACGGAATGAATGATTTCGTAGATAGAACATAACCGGCGTTATGTCTTAATAAACGTTCATAAAAATCCTGCGTTTGACCGATATAATACCGATCAAACTTTTCACTATGAAGGATATAAACACAATGGGACATAAATAAAAAAAGTCTCAGAAACTGAGACTTGATGTTTAAGTTGGCGGTTCGGACGGGACTCGAACCCGCGACCCCATGCGTGACAGGCATGTATTCTAACCAACTGAACTACCGAACCATTTTACTTCCCTTTGGAAGCGGTTGCAAATGTAACACGAGTTTTTATTTTTCCAAAAAAAATAATGTCCTTTTTTCGAAAAAAAAGAATGATGCTTGTAAAAGAGATTTTTCCTGAAAAATAATCATGCCAAGGGTTACTTTGGCACGGCTGGTTTAATCACCAAAATGACTTTTGATTTTTTTCACATTCCAAATTTGTATTTGAATTTCCTTAAATCTATTTTCAATAAAAATTAATGTTATGAAAAGGATCCTGAACAAGTACGATGTCCTTAAACTTGGACACAAATTGCATCAATTGCAAAAGCGTTTGTCAAGAGCAATCGCCAATGGATACCCACAATCTAAAATAGACGATCGAACGAGGAGAATCCGAAGAATCCAAGAAGAAATCAAACAAGCAACAACGTGATAAAAAAAGGGCCTAGGCCCTTTTTTCATTTTCATATATCACATCAAATCACTTCTTCACCATCCTTGCTCCCAACCAACCTAAAGCAATCCAAGGTAAAATGCCATCCAGTAACCAAGCAAATAGGGAAGGGGTTTCATACCAAATGAAAGTAGTGTAATTGATAGACAAGAAGCCAATCAACCCCACCATCAAACTGGCTATGATCGCATTCTTGGTTGAACAATCATTCAAACTGCTAAGCAATACCATCAACAACCCGGCTACCAAAATGTCCGTTATCAATCCTCTTACCATGGGCATCACCATTCCCATGTCCCACTTCTTGTGATATTGCAACATGATCCACGGTTTGCCCTGCTTGGCCTCCATGTATTTTTGAATTTCCTCATTGGAAAAACTTTCCGGATACATTGGCATCATGTACGACCCTTCTTCCAAATTCAAGCTTTCCAAAAAAGCGGTTATGGTGTCCTGTTTATCAGTATACCGATGAAAATCCTTGTGCAAATCAATGGCAGCATGAGATAGAAATTGATAAATAAACAATATCAATCCGCCAAAAAGAGAGAATAAAATGTACTTTTTCATATTATGTTGATTTAAGGGGTTTTCATTTAATGTCATTCACCCACACTCTCTTCCTTACTCACCGCCATCTTACGCATGGCCAATTCCTTGGCAAATTCAATGAATACACGATGCGCTTGGGTAAAGATGAAACGATCTTCGAATGATTTGTGAACGATGTTTCTTCTGGCCATACCGTTGATCAGTGTTCTTCTGCTATCCGCATCTTTCAATGCCTTGTTGCTTTCTATCAAATCAATGAAAGAGCTGTTTTCAAAATAGCGATCAATCTCTTCATAATTGAACTCATGGTAATCCATCATCTCCATGAAGTTTTGACCATCCTTGTCCAATTCATAACAAAGCACTGCAATGAAAATGCTCACATCACGCGAAAAATTCTCCTGCGTGTCCTTGGACAATAAATAACAAAACTCTGGCTTGACAATAAGATCCAAATCAAAACTGATCTTGAAGAACTCATTGTAGAATTTATCATTCTCTTTCAATGAATTGTAATGATCCTCATTGCTTAATATAAACTTACCTCCCATGAGGTCTTCTACAATTCGTCTATGGTGAGTAGGGTATACCATTATTAAATTTTTGCGGGGTTATCTATTTTTATTTTGGGAAGATTGATGCGAGCGTTCAATGTTTCAATCACTGTACGCTCATCTTTCTTTGGAAATTCGACATTCAATTGCTCATCAAACAAAAGTCCTGTGATGGCAAAGAATTTTTCTGTCTCAATATTGGGAAACTCTTTGAGCAACATTTTGGAACACCAACCAAAAAAATCTTTGACCGGCAATTCTGCATTCAACTGTCCCATAAAGACTTCACGATCAAAGATCCACTTGTCAAATTGTGTGTCTACCTCTTCATAATACACTGCCTCTTGGTGCTCAAACTGCTCAAAAAATTCTTTAACCTTGAACAGCATGTCCTTTGCATACACCATGGTTCTTGAACCTTTGAGCAATGGGGGAGTTTCCACTTTGTATGGATTGCGCAGGAATTCAATAAAACCAGTTAATATCAATGATTCTGTTCTGATGCGTTCCAACAACGGCAACAGTTCATTGGTCAAGATTTTGGATTGTCTTAATAAGTCCTGATTGGTTTGAATCAACTGCATGTACAGTTTCTCAAATTCAGTCCTGATGGTCTCATCACCAAAATCCAATCGCTTGCGGTTGGCATATTCACTTACCTCTAACAATTTACTGGTCACTGACTCTGAGTGATTGACATCCAAAATCTTGTTCAGTGGTAAGATGTAATATTCAATCCAGAAGGATGCCTTATGTACTTTTTCACGGTACTCGACGCGTTCTATGTTTGACTTCAAATCGCGCGTTTCACTCAGCAATCGGAACGCGTTCCGCTCCACCAAGTCTACAAATTCACGAATCTGATGAGAGATGTTTTTGATTCTCTCCTGAAGAATTTCTCTATCGTGATTTTCACCCAAGCGAATTTTCATGTACAACTCGGCAATGGCTCCCTTGTATTTTTCAATGGTCTCCGGCAAAAGCGGCTTAAATTCAAATAACAAGAATTCCATCATTTTGAAATACACATCGCGCATTTCAAAATCACTTCCGATACTTCTTACAATTCTATATTCCTTGAGCTTTCCAACGATGTTTTGCTGACCATGCTTTTTGACAATCATGTCAAAAGCCTCCTTGGAAATCAAACCATCATGCGATTGGAATTCGAAAAGATCTCGCACCACATCAAAGTAGGTGTGCAAGAAATTTAGAATGGTCCGTGGTTCTGCTTTAATCATTTTCGATTATTTCGCTGGTTTCAATCAAATGAAATTTCAGTTTCACCTCCTCCAATGTTTCAATGATAGAGGGGTTGTATTCAAAGTTATTGTCCAATGTTGTCATCAGTTCAAAAGGTTTAATTCTTCGCGTCTTACGGCATGTTGACGATCATTCAAATTGATCTTGCCTTTTGAACGGAAAATGAAATAATATTTAGAGAATCCATCGTATGGCTGAGGAGCGGCAAAGATGGGCAGGTAGTTGTGCTCTTTACAGAATTGAACCAATTGTGGGCGGTTGTGCTCATCAATGGTTCCAATCTCGTCAATAAATAAAGCTATTTTATTCTGTGGAGAACTAATCGCCAATCGATTGATGATGGCCATGACAATGACCAAACGAATCATACGGTCCGTTCCATCCGATTCCACTTGCTCTTTCAAATCCACACGCTTCAATGTGCCTTTGATATTCAGGTGCAATTCAATATCAAACAAGTCCTCAAACTCGATGGTCTTTCCATTGTCCAAGTAGTTATTTAAAATCTTCAAATCCTCACCTTGCTCAAATTCAAAGGCCAATTGTGAAGTCAAATTTTCAATAGAAGAAATTCTTTCCAAGTCGAACAAAACACGCTTGTTGTCTACCAATTCAATGCGCAAGCTTTCAATATTTGAAATGCGTGTTTTGGACAAACTATCATTGAACTTGTTGTAAACAAAAGCCTTGAACTCTTCAAATCTCTTTCTCAGGTTGTAGGCAGGATTGGCAAATTGTGTAGAAATAGAGGCCAACAAACCATCAATGGACTTTTCTTTGTCTTGTATACAAGCAATTTCATCCTCAATAAATTTGATGAACTCATTTTCATCTGCCGTAGCACTGTTGGTTTTAAAACGCAATTGATCAAAGGTCCTGTCTTTGGTAGCCTTCAATGTTTCGCGGTCTTGACTCACCAATTTTATCTTTTGGTAAATATCGTCTAACGACTCCGTTGTATCAAAAGCCGTCGGGATGATGCCCAACATCTCTATTTCTTGCTTTCTGCGCTTTAACTCAATCAATCTTTCCTCTGACTTTCGGATATCCTCTTTCCAAGTATCCAAAGCCAAGGTCTTTTCATTGATTTCTTTTTTCAGCTTTCTTAATTCCTCCTCTAACGTTTGCTTTTCTCCTTTGACCTCGCGCAATTGCTTGCCCAATTCTGATATCTTCTTTTCCAAAGATGGTTTTTCTTTGAGTTTGCGCAGTTTTTCTTTGGTGGCTTCAATATCTTCATTGATTTTCTGCAACTCTTTTTGCGCCTTGTCCAAATGCATGGCGACGGCCCAGAGTTTTTCCAACTCAACTTTTTCTGCTTGAATCTCTGCCAATTCCTCTTTTAAAGCTTTGACAGATGGAAGATCCTTAGATGGTAAATCTTTGGGTAATTTTATCTCTCCATCAAAGATGTTCATACTGGCACCCACCTTGGAAATTTTCTTCTTCACCAAATTGGAAGGTAGAGTAGCAAACTCCGGAGTGAAAATGGCATTCAAGATTTTTCTAGATGCATCATCACCCGTGATCTTTTGAATCAACTGATCATCATAATTCTTGATTTGATTCTCCAAAAGTCCGATAGCACTATCCAATTTGCCCAATTTGGACTCCAATTGTTTGGTGTCCAATTTTTTATTCTCAACCGTTGTGATTCGAACCTCAGTCTCCTTGCGCTTTGCGTCCAAGTTGATCAGTGCTTCTTCCAAAAATTTCTTGGTCTCAAAGGAATTGATTTCATCCAATTGGGTCTGCAACCCAATGAAATCCTTTTCCAACATCTCTTCTTCAATCTCCTTCTTACCAATCTCTCGGTTTAAATCCTCCTGACGAGGCTTCAATTTTTCATTGACATTGACCAAAGTGGTTTGAAAGTTCTTCTCTTTGTCCAAACGACCTGAATCCAAATCCTGAATGACTCCGTTGTATTGTTTGTCAAAAGCATAAACCAAATCACTCACGATTTTATTTTTTGCCCTGAACAAATTCACGACTTCACGAAACTCCTCAAAATCTTTTTGTATGGACTTGATGGTCTTGATTTCTTCATTGATGCGCAACAAATCGTTGATGTCTTTCTTGTTCTTTTGAGAAAAGGAAAGACCTTCGTTTTCTCTGTTGTCCGCAATGATCAAAGACTCTTTTAATGTCTTATTGGTGATCAACTTAGAATTGATCAAATAGCGATAAACCTTTGAAAAATTGTTGGATAAACCATCTGTTCTAACGCTATCCTCTAACCAAATGACGGCCTCATTTCGCTTACCCCTGGCGTATACCGCATTAAAGACTTCCGTCTTGCTCTTGTACAGGTACAATTCTACTTTCTCTTCCTCTAATGTAGTTTGAACTTCATCCCATTTGCGAATGCGCTGATGCGCACCTTCTTTGGTGAAGAAATATTGAGAGCGGTATTCACAATTCAATCGAAAATATTCCAACTCTCCATCACTATCTCTTTTGACCAAAATGCAGTATTCAGCATCATTCTTTTTGATTTCAAAAATGATGTAACTCTGATTGTGAGTAGGGAAGTAGTGATGAATGGTCTCTTTGTCCCCGCGACGCTGTCCAGAGAAAGACATTTTGGATCCATCAACGATGAACAAGAAATTTAGGGTGTAAATCAAAGTTGATTTACCAACGTTGTTTGGCCCCACCAATTGCAAAGAGTCGCAATCATCCAAACGCATTTCTGCGTTCACATAGGTACTGGTATTGATACCAATAATTCGTGTAATCATTCCTTAAAAATTTGTTTAGGGTCGAGATGTGAAGCTCAACCTTGTAAAGCTATTCGGCTTTTTTGTTTTGAAAAAGTAGTGTTAATGAATTGGGGATAACTTCAAAAAGCTCCCTCCAAAAAAGTCAAGATTGTTGAAAAAAAGAGATTCGAAAATTTGAAATCATTGAAATTTCTATGCATCAAGTAGGCCTGTCTCACCAATAACAAGACGCAACGCTGCAGGTTTAACTATACTCCATTGCTCGTCAGCCATCTGGCCAATTGAAAATTGCCCATCAGACAGTTGAATCAATATACCAGATGAATCATTAAAAAAAATCGTTCCAACCGAAAATGATTGCAGGTCATTGATTTGTTTTCCCGTGATGATAAAATACATCTTTCCCAAAATGATAACATGTGCATAGGCCACAGCATTGGGGTAGGGGAATAAATGAAGAGCGCGGATAGAACGATCCCAGACTAAACAACTGTCACTGCCCTTCAGCAACCCATTATTGGGCACCTTGTCTTTTAAGCCAAAATACAGTCGCTCTCCTTCTTGGGCCTTCGGTTTGATTTTATGTTCTACCCAACCCAACCAATTTTGCTCAAACAATAGAATCCCTTCTTGAATGCACTTGACCATCAATTGAGCGGCGGTCATTTTGGGTTTCACTTCAAAAAAATTCTGAGATAAAACGTGGCCTGCATCAATCTCTTCATTGACCATGTGCCAGGTTACACCATGCTGTTGCTCACCGTTGAGAATGACCCAAGTGGGTATATTCACCCCTCCATATCTGGGTAAAGGACCATTGTGAAAATTAATGATCCCATATTGGGCTTTGGTCAAAACAATCGGCCTGAGATATTGATAGCAATTGATATTAAAAATCCATTCAGGCTGAATAGCATCCAATAGATTCAAATGGGATTCGTCATGCATCTTGACAATGGGAGTGGATGGCAAATGGTGCTCATTAATGAGATCCAAAAGTACCGTTGGATGTACATTTTTATCTGGCTCAAAAAAAACATGGTCAACGGTATGAATGGGATGATTCAACATCATTTTAATGCAATCCGCCGCCATTTTCCCATTGCCTATTACAACAATCTTCATGGCTGCTTGCTCAATTTATAAAAACCAATGATCTGATCCATTTGATACACAGGGTCACGTTGGTATAAAAAACAATAATAATCATTCATCGTTTCTGCAAAATTTCCTTCTGTGTATTCCAAACCGTTTTCGTTTGAAGAACCCGAATGAAAAAAACGATAGCGGTAATTATAGATCCCTTGTTTCAGCAAAGCATCGCATCGGTAACTTGCAGCGGATGCATCATAAATGCAAGGGAATAATTCTTTGATTCCGAAATTGGTTTGGACTTCTAAATAAAGCTTTTGTTCCGATTCATTGGGATGCTTGAATTGGAAATGGGTTAAAAAATAGTCGGCTTCCAGCGCCCTCACTGAACTGTTTTTGGTCACCCATATATTTTTTCCATTGTAATCCATCCAGCTGGAATGTGCGCGTCTATTGGGTTGGTCCATTGCTACAAAAACCTCAGGCAAATCTTGATTGGGTAAGGTATGATCTACATTAAATCCCGGGGTGGATATATCCACCGTGGACATCATGCGCCATTCATTACCTCCCGGAAAACCAGGATGCGTGTCATCCATAAACCGCCATTGATGCGGCTCAACAAAGGTGGGCTTGGGATGAATGAAATCGTTGCTTGGCTGCAATTCAAAATTTTGATACACCGACAAATGAATGTCTCTAAAAATATCTGATAAAAAATAGCCGTTGGGACTTACTGTTACATCTAATTGCTGATGAGAATATATATTAGAAACATCCGAAGAACGGCGAAGCTGCGCCTGCATCAATACTTTTTCATCAACCACAAAAAAAGGAAAGGACACAACATGGTTGCTTCTGTCCTCCCAATCATTGTTGCGATAAATCAACAACCAATACCTTCCGGATTGGGTAGGTTTCATCATGTCATTGGGAAAAGCCAAATGATAATGCACATAATCTGTGGTGGTATTGACCCCAAACTCGGGAGACTCTGAAATTTCCTGCGATTCAAATCCCTGAACATACTCTGAATAATCCACATCATTGATATTTCCCTCAGCATTGCAATGAAAAATGCGATAGCTCAAAAACTCACGGTCATCCACCAACCAATCAAATTGAAACCACATTGGAGTAGTCTGCTGAAGAAATAGTATTGGAAACACAACATCTCCATCCAATGAAGTAGTGGTAGCATTTCTTATTCCTTCTTGATGGCCAAAAGGACTTTGGTCCATCCACACAGGAGATTGTGAACAGCAAAAGATGGATAATATATTCAAAGCAATAAGACCAAGTACTTGCATACTTGCCTTAATTTTGTTGACCATGAAGAGGTATTTTATTCTTGCTGCTTTCATCGTGATTTGCGCTTGCCAAAATAATTCCAAATCTACATTGCAAGGTAGAGAATATCAAGGTTTGTTCATGGGGAAGCAATACAAGATTGAAGTAGTTGGTGATTCAACCAATTATGAAAAGGAAATAGATGACATATTAGAAAATGTGGCGCTTCATTTTGATTTGAATGATACCCTTTCAACCATACACCGTTTTAACTTTAACAAAGACATCAATAAACCCATTGACATTCAAGACAACGGACATTATTTTGTTCGATTCTATCATAAAATGGAAGAGATGAAGGAGTGGAGCAAAGGCTATTTTGATCCAACCTCCATTGCCTTGGATAGGGTATTGCAGTTTGCCATTGCTGATCCAGAATTTTCGCCCAATTTCGATGCCTTCAAGCCCTTGGTTGGAATGGGGCCCCATCTGATGGAGTTAAAAGAAAATGGTAACAAAGTGCAATGGATCAAACACCACCGTGATGCAGAGTGGGATGTGACTGAGGCTGCCAGCTGTTGGGCCATGGACTTGGTTTTAGAGAAATTAAAAGAACATGGCTTCTCTGCCATTAAAATTTCGATGGCTGGAAAATATTTGATCTTTGGTGAAGGTCCTGGTGACTTCAATGTCGTACCCATGGGGTTTACGGGACAAATGCAAGACCCGCAAATCAAATTGAAGAATCGGGCTTTGTCCTATAAAAACGCACAAGACAAAAGAACATTCATGAACATTCCCAAAGGTACTTGGGTGGAAAATGATTTTCAGTGGACTTCCGTTTCAGCTCCCTCCCTGTTGACATCAGAAGTTTTTTCTAAGGCATTCATGTGCATGTCTATGGACGAGGTTGCTGCATGGTATCAGAACAATGCGACATCAGATGTTCAAAGTTCCATTATTTACGGAACCAAAGAGAAGATGGACCGCGCCACAACGGCGGAGTTTGATCACATGATAGTCGTTCAGCCATGAGTCATTTTTACACTTTGGCGGTAGAGAGCAGTTGTGACGAAACTTCTGCCGCTATTTTGGACCACAAAAAAGTTATTGCCTTGGTCACTGCCACCCAAGCTGTCCACGAACAATATGGTGGAGTAGTGCCTGAATTGGCCAGCAGAGCTCACCAATCCAATATGGTCCCTGTTGTCACCGCCGCCATCAATCAGGCCAATCTTACTTTATCTCAAATGGATCTGCTTGCGGTTACAGAAGGTCCTGGATTAATGGGAGCACTTCATGTTGGGGTGGCCTTCATGAAGTCTATCGCTTTGGCTTCAGGAAAACCATTGGTAGGTGTAAATCACATGAAAGGGCATGTCCTAGCCCATTGCATTGATGACCAATATGATCAACCCATTGCTTTTCCATACTTGTGCTTAACTGTTTCTGGAGGACATACGCAAATTGTCTTGGTCAGCAGTCCGACAGATTTAAGAGTTGTTTCAACCACTCTTGATGATGCGGCGGGTGAAGCTTTGGATAAGGGAGCTAAACTAATGGGACTGCCTTATCCAGGAGGACCTGTTGTGGACCGATTGGCCAAAACCGGAAAGGCAAATGCCTTTGTTTTTGCAACGCCCAAAAAGAAAGACAATGATTTTAGCTTTTCTGGATTAAAAACCTCTTTGCTTTATTTTCTTCAGGCGCAAACCAAAATGGATGCTGATTTCATTCAAAAGAATATCAATGACTTGTGTGCATCCTACCAGCATGCAGTCATCAGCTACCTCATGGATCAATTTTTCAGGATTGTTAAAGAATACAACGTTGAGCACATCGCTCTAGCAGGTGGTGTATCAGCCAATAGTTTATTGAGGGCTGAATTTGAACAACGGGGTAAGAAAAAGGGATACCAAACATACATTCCAAAATTTGACTATTGCACCGATAACGCCGCCATGATAGGGATATCAGGATACTTTGAATTTCAAGCTAATCCCAAAAATCAGCGAAATATTGTACCACAACCGCGAATGGTTTTTTAACCCAAATTGTCATAGGTGTAAATGTCGTCCAACTTAGAATGGTGATCCATTGCGCAAAGAGGTTTCAACTTACCGTCATTTAATCCATATACCCAGCCATGAATGGTGGGTCCATTTCTTTTCTTCCAAGCACTTTGTACGATGCTTGTTTTGGCCAAATTCAAAACTTGCTCTTTGACATTTAACTCCACCAATAAATTCACCTTGTCTTCTTCACTCTCCAACAATTTGAATTCATCTTCATGAAAACGATAGACATCTTTTATGTTGCGCAGCCATTTATTGATCATCCCAAAACTTTCATTGGTTAATGAAGCTTTTACACCTCCACAACCATAATGACCGCAAACAATGATATGTTTTACTTGCAAAACATCCACGGCGTACATCAATACACTCAACAAATTCAAATCCGTGTGAACCACCAAATTAGCGACATTGCGATGAACAAAAATCTCACCGGGTTCCGTCCCTGTAATTTCATTGGCAGGGACTCGACTGTCTGAGCAACCTATCCAAAGAAACTCTGGTGTTTGTATTTGAGATAAACGAGAAAAATATTCAGGATCTAATTCCACTTTCTCTTTTGCCCATGCGGCATTCTCTAATAACAATTTTGAAATACTGTCCATCTTAAAAGGGTTTTGGAATGTTGGTTCTTGAGTTGTATTTGAATTCAATTTGAATTTTCTTGAATTCAGCTTGAATCCTATATTCTCTGATCATCTCTTTGATATCCTCATCCAAACGTTCATTCTTCGAAAGATCAATGAGAACGTGACTATTTTCTGGGATTTTCAAAAAGAGTTCTTTCAATAATGGTTTATTCAAAAAAGTAACTTCCGTCTGGAAACGCAAAAGGTAGTTTTGTTCCAACTGGTACAAACCGACGCCATCATGAAAATTTCTCTTGATCACGAAGAAAATTCCAACCAAAATACCTATTCCAATTCCTTTGAGTAATCCCAAAAGCAGAATGGCCAAAACTGTAAGAACAAAAGGAATGAATTGCACTTTTCCCTGTTTCCAAATTTCAATAAAAATGGAGGGTTTTACCAGCTTGTATCCCACTGTAATCAGCACAGCTGCTAGGGAAGCCAAAGGGATGTAATTAAGAAGATGAGGGATAAAAAGTATACTCAATAAAATAAATACTCCATGCAAAATTGCACTCATTTTATGGGTTGCTCCGGCTCCAATATTTGCGGTGCTGCGCACCACGACAGATGTTACGGGAATTCCCCCCAAAAGGCCTGAAACAGCATTTCCAACTCCCTGCGCAATCAACTCTCGGTTATTGGGTGTGTTGCGCTTTAATGGATCCAATTTATCTACCGCTTCAACTCCCAATAGACTTTCCAAACTGGCTACCATTGCAATGGTAATGGCAATAATCCAAACATTGATGTGAAAGACACCCTCAAAATTTGGTGTGATGATTTTATTTGTCCAATCAGACCATTGTTCCACAACAGGGACATTGACCAAGTGCTCCGGCATCATTGCCATGCTTGTTCCATCCCACACATAAGTCATTACTATACCCAATATGACCACCAACAAAGACCCCGGTAAAAACTTCAACTTGTTCCAACGATTGACCAAAACATGATCCCAAATCAATAAAAAGAAGATGCTTCCCAGTCCGATAATCGCCGCATTTGGCGTTATTTTCAGAAAGGCCAAGAGAACCTCCGTAAATGTATTTTCCCCGTCGGGCTGAGCAAAGTCCTCGTCTCCTTCAAAATCATGATCAAATCCCACCAAATGCGGAATTTGCTTTAATATTAAAATCAGCCCAATGGCCGCCATCATACCCCTGATGACATTGTTGGGCACGTATTCTCCGAGTTTTCCTGCCTTTAATAGGCCGAACAAAATTTGAAACAATCCGGCCAGAACAACAGCCGTTAGAAAAAGATTAAAATCATTCAGTTGGATAATGGCATTGGCCACCAAAATGGTTAAACCTGCCGCAGGACCACTCACACTCAAGTGAGAACCACTGATGGCACCCACCAAAATACCGCCAACGATACCGGCTATCAATCCTGAAAATGGACTTACTCCTGATGCCAATGCAATACCCAAACACAAGGGCAGTGCTACCAAAAATACCAAAAGGGCAGGGAACAAATTTTCTTTTATGGCTTTCATGCGTTGCTCTTTAGTGCTGTAAAATGAGCCTGAAACAATGACCACACATCACGCTTCCAATGTTCCGTTAACCAACCCGCATGTTCCTCAGGAACACCAATGTGATTAAAGTGAATCCGAGTCCCGCCATTTTCCATATCGGTTAACTCAATATGCACAAGCGTGTGAATACCTCTATAAAAATACTCGTGTCGCCAGGCCATAACGATGAACTCATTTTCTTCTAAGCTCAAATAATATCCGCTGACTTTTTTGTTCTCTGAAATAAAATAGGTCCCTGGCTCAGAATGAAACTCCGCATGCAATCCCGTAATGGCAAAAAAAACCTTTGCATCCGTTAATGCTTCGTATACCTCTTTCTTGGTTGCCGGTATTTCAGTAATTTGAAAAATGTTCTCTGTCTTTAATTTCATCTCTCAAATGTTTTCATCATTGTACATCTCTCTCACCATCATGGATAACTTCCGCATATATTCAGAGCGCAACCAATCCCGGTAACTCTCTGTGCTTTTGGAAATGCAATAACTAAAATGCTTCACTCTGCTTTTTACGTCAAGCTCTAAAACTTTTACCAATTCCAAGGCATCAAAAACATCGGCTGCATTTTCACGGACAATGGTGGCGTGCTGCTGAATGCTTAAATCCAAAACTTCCTTTGCCTTTCTTCCTGCCTTCATCAATCGGAGGTAATGTTCTTTGATGTCAAAGTCAATGACGGGGGAATTCTTGAATCGATCCCGAACCTCAGGAGTCATTTCATATTTGGTCTCCCTTTCCATGACCTCATCTGACACGATGCTCTCAATGTAGGCATTGGGATGAGCAAAAATTTCTTGCCAATCGATGTAAGAATCCCACAATCCAAATCGCTTGGCATTGTTTCCCAAATCCAAAACATTGAACTCTTCTTTTCCAGGAATCAATCGTGACCCGCGACCAATCATTTGATGGTAAAGCGTCAATGACTTGGTAGCTCGGTTCAAGATGATGGTCTCAACCGTGGGTTCATCAAAACCTGTGGTCAAAATGGAAACAGAAGAAAGAATGGCATTGGGAGTGACATGAAACCACTCCAAAATCTCTCGACGTTCTTGCTCATTGTGGGTATTGTCCAAATGCCTCACGTCATAACCTGCCTCCACAAACATCATGTAGACCTGCTTAGAGGTATTGATTCCATTATTAAAAATCAAAGTCTTGGTCCCCTTAGCTATTTGCTCGTAGGCATACAGCAGTTTTTCTTGCATGAATATATTGCCATACAATTTCTCAGAAGACGATACCGTATAATCACCATTGATACCCAACTTCAAGGAATGCAAACTCACATCGTAGGAATAAGTATTGGCTTTGGCCAAATATTTTTGACCCACCAAACTGGATATGCTTTCACCAACAATTAACTCATCATAATTTTCATTCAACGGAAGAAGAATATTGGAGCTCAGTGGGGTAGCAGTGACACCCAAAATGATGGGCTCGTCAAACCATTTAAACAATTTTCTAAATGAGTTGTAATGCGCTTCATCGACAATAACCAATCCCAAATTGTCAAACTTCATGCGCTCATCCTTTAGCCGGTTGTTAAGGGTTTCAACCATGGCGACAAAGCAATCATGCTTCTCTTCTTCATCCAACTCTTTGACCTTGCTCACAATGATTTTGTTCTTTACTCCAAACTCATTCAAAACGCGTGACGTTTGTCCCAACAATTCCACCCGGTGGGTAAGAATCATGACTTTTTTTCCAGTCTCCCGGATATAACGCTTCGCAATCTCAGAAAATATGATGGTTTTTCCACCGCCAGTGGGCAACTGAAAGCAAAGGTTATAATTGACGGGAAACTTCTGAATCCGCTCAAATATTTTATCCAGTGCTGCTTGCTGATATCCATAAAGGACTTTTTCAGTGGCAACTTCTTCTTCTATGGCTGATTCAATCTCATTCATTCCAAAAGGGCGATTGGCAAAAATAACCCTTGTTTTTACAAAAACAGATTTAAATCATTAATTAATTGAAAAAAAATATTTTACGGGTGAAAATGAAGGGAAGTTCCCTCATCAAATTTCAGGAAATCCATGACTTGGTTTCTAAATCCTCTTTGGGCATACAAATCATGTTGATCGTCATAATGTTCACTCAACCAATGTCCACTTTGACCGCTGGGGGTAACATTCAAACCGTTTTTAACATCCCCAAAATCCACAATGATGCGCATCTGAGATCCAAAATGGACTTTAAAATGGGCCAAAGAATCGGGATGAAAACCACTTTGATGGATGGTTTCATTGCTCCCATAAACGGGATGTTTTGGCCCGTTGAAGAAAGGCGCCAATAGCGCAACTTTTCCTACTGGGTGACCAATTTCCAATTGACATGATTGCTCCCAAGTCCAAGTGGACGGATTGTCTCCATATTCTTGTTTTAAAATGGTCCATGATTTTTCCCAAGCCCTTTTGAGAATGGTCGATCTATCTTCTCTCATAGGTGTACGAACATCGTCCCACCACGGAGAATGCTCCTGTAGCAATAAATGTCCGTAAGCACGTTGATACTGATGATTGCTGCAAAATAATTCCCATCCCTTATTTCCCAACTCATCCTCCATGGCCATTCTCATGTAATAGTACAAAACGGTTTGATAAATGGTTGGACTAACCCTTTCTGGTAAATATTCCCCCTGCCACTTTTCTGGAATGGCTTCAATCTGCGCTTTAATGTTGGCCGGAGCCATGCTCAATAGAGCATACCAAAGTACTTTATCGGTGTCGTTGGTGATGTCATTGATCACCTCCTTCATGACTTCTGAATCCCAATTGTCTTTTCCTTCAATCAAATGAGCTATTCTATCCGCTCTGTATTGCGGCTTGTAATAACCAGGATACCAAAAGGGGGATCTAAATGGCATTTTAACTTGTTGGGGCCAATCATTGGCTGAATAAATAAATCCATTGCTTGGATTAACGTTGGAAGGGTTGTATTTAAAATCAATGTAACCTATGGGAAATGTTAAAGCTTGACTGCCGTCCATGATGGTCCATGGATTGTCAGGGTAGAGTCGATCCTTCAAAGAAGCAGTCGCCCACCAAGCGATGTTTCCCTCTGCGTCCGCATAGTTAAGACTGATTCCGGGTGCGTGAATGAAAGGTAGGGCAGATTGAAAAGATTTCATGTCTCGACTTTGGTTCATCCCCCAAAATCCCCGGAAAGTGTTATTCTCTTTTTGGGTATACGTCCAATGGCAACTGATCCAATTTTTATCCGCCAACATTGGTGTTACTGAATTGATGATGGGACCATGTGGACCTGACATTCTCGTAATCGTGGTGTCATCCCCTCCCTTGACATGTATAACTTCGGTGGTTTGTTGAATAGGATAAACTTTGTCTCCTATGACAACACCTTTTTTATCATCCGTGGGTTTCTCGTAGAAATAATCCATATCATCATTCAGCAACATGGTCACACCCCACGCCAATTTTTCGTTTCGTCCAATCAACGCAAAAGGCACACCTGCTAAAAAGTGACCATACAACTCAAAGCCTGGACACTCCAAGTAGGCTTCATACCAAGTTTGCGGCATCATGTATCCAATGTGGGTATCATTGCAAAACATGGGCTTACCACTCTTGGTGTGCTTTCCGCTGATGGCCCAGGCATTGGATCCGTCCAAAGGCGGATAAATGGGAAAGTGAGAATCCATTGAAGAGTGCATTAATTCCATCATACTTTTTTTCAGCACCAACTCGTCAATTATCCCATTAAAGTTGTTACTGGGTATGTATGATTCTGTTGTATCGTGGTACAATGCAATGTCTTTGAGGTGTTGTTCGGTATAATTTTTTGCGATGAAATCAATTACCGGTTCAGTCTTGTTTCCTTGATTGAAATTAAAGGCCAATGCTCCTGAAATGTAAAACATGTCTTTGATTTCAAAATGTCTTTTAGGAATTCCCATCAAATGAAATTCTACCGGGGTTGCACCATTATCGATAAAAGCGTTGAGTCCATCTAGATAAGCATTCATCTCTTGAACATAAGCCACCGATGCAGAATCGGCCAATCGTGCGGCACTTGCTTCAGCATATTGCGGTAGCTCCATTGACCTGAACAATACATCTACTTTCAACCCATCATGTCCTACAATTTCAGATAAAGTTCCGCTTCCAACCCTACGCATTAACTCCATCTGAAACAATCGATCTTGGGCATGCAAATAACCCAATGCTCGCATCACATCCAATTTGTTTTTTCCTTGAATATGGGGAATTCCATACGCGTCAAATTCAACATTCACCTCAGCGCTCAGCCCTGTAAGTTGGACATCTCCACTGTATTGAGGTCGGGTAGACCACAAGTAAATACCCAATGAGACCATCAATAAAAACACTATCCCGACTATGACCAACAGTACTTTTTTTGTCCTTTTCATAATACAATATTAAAGAAAGGTTTAATTTAGTAATGACCTTAGCATGAAGAAATTACTCACCACGGGCATCCTGGGATTATTATCCTTGACATTCTTTTCGCAAAATGATTGTGGAAGTGCTATTTCATTGTGCAATGACTTTTATCAAGAAACCAACTCGAGCAATACCATAGGGGTTGCAGAATATGTTGGTGGGTGCAACGCTGCGGAATATGCCAGCATGTGGTACACGTTTACGGTACAACAAGCGGGCAGCCTCAGTTTTGTTCTCAATCCCATGGACAATGCGGACGATTACGATTGGGTTTTATTTGACATTACCAATTCAGGATGTGCGGGAATTGGAACAACCGCCATTGAAGTGAGCTGCAATTCTTATGGCGATTTTTTCAGCAATGGTCCGACAGGCATTTCAACCACCAATGGTGGAACTGGAAGCAGCAATGGTCCCGGCAATTTGAATGGCCCCGCGTTCAATCAAGACATCAATGCGACAGTGGGGCAGACCTATGCATTGTGTGTGATGAATTGGAGTCAAAGCACCAGTGGATTCAATATCGATTTTGGACAAAGTACAGCAGCATTATATGACAATCTTTCACCCACCCTTATCAGTGTTGTATCTGAGTGCAACCAAAATTTCCTCATTGCCCAGTTCAGTGAACCTCTGGAAAGCGGATCCATTCAAACAGTGGATTTCACGCTTCAAGGTCCAGGAGGTGCCATTCCCATTACCAATGCTGTGGTCAACAATAGCAATGGATTACCCGATGATGAAATTGTACTCACAGTTATGGTCAACAATTTGGCCGCAGGAAATTATACCTTGAATGTCAATGGAAATTTTGGAGGAGTAACAGATGCCTGTGGCAATCTGTTCCAAGGAAGTTTTGACTTTGCATACAACCCTGTTGATTTGAGCATCAATGCTGGAGATGATGTTAGTTTTTGTCCTGGCGATGAAGTAACGTTAACGGCCACTGGCAATTATCAGGATGTGCAATGGACAGGTGGCCCACCAACAGAAACTTTTGTGGTGGATGTTCAAGGCATATACACGGTCACCGCAACGGCCAATGGATGTTCAATCAGTGATGAAGTAGTAGTTGAACAATTGGTTTTACCCAACTGGACTTTGGGATTGGATACCAATGAATGTGCGGATGCCCCTTTGATTTATACAACAACCCAAAATGTGCTTTGGGAAAACGGAGAATGGGGTCAGATTAGTCATCCCGATGGAGAAGGGTATTGGAGTGCCGTATACACCTACAATGGCTGTGAAATGGAAGACAGTGTTTGGATAGAAGTGCACGATCCGATCCAATTTGATTTGGGTTCTGATACCATTTTGTGCCAAGGACAAATACTCACATTGACCACGCCCGAACCTGTGCATTGGAACCAACAAGCGACTACAGCAACACAATACGTTGTTCAATATGAAGGAACTTACACGGCAACCTATGATGAAGTTTGTTTCTTTGAGGATCAAATCAATGTGTTGTATCATGAGTTGCCTTTCATTCCGTGGCATGAAAAATCGTATTCCATATGCATTGGAGATTCTTTGACCATGGACGCTTCATCCTATCCCGCATGGCAATACACTTGGTGGGATGCAGATACGGTGAGTTCAAAGACCATAGGAGATGCGGGGCAATATGACATCACCTTGACCAATGATTGCGGATCATACATGGCAGAATTTGAGATCATTGCGGAGGATTGTGAAGAGTATTGCTATTTGCCCAACTCATTCAGTCCCAACCATGACGGCATCAACGATGCCTGGCAGGGTGTTTTCAATCGCGCACAGTCGATTGAATTGGACATTTTCAATGCATGGGGAGAGTTGATTTACAGTACAACGGATGTCAATTTCAAATGGCAGGGCAATGCATTGGGCAGTGAATACTTTGTCCCCAACGGCATTTACCATTATCGTCTCAATATTCAATATCCCATTAAAAAGGAGCAGGTGCAGGTAGGGTGGGTGAGTGTGGTGAGGTGATCAATACCTCAAATCAAATGTATATCTTCCACCTAGTGGACCTTCGTAAATATCCTTTAAAAGAAGCAAATAATACTCCTCTGCATTACTCTTAAAAATAACTACATCACCCTCGCTTAAAATTCCAGTTGTATTGCCAAAAGAACTATTTTCAAAAATGACTGGCAAATCCTCTAAATCTGTATCATAAAATGATCCTGCTATTGGAGCAAATAATCCACCATTAGGTGAAGCCCATTGATAATTCACTGCAAAAGGGGAGAAAATTGTATCGTTCAGAGGGGTGTATTCTTTAATGTCACAAGTATTGATATTACTGGAATCCACAGTAATTGCAGCAAAATTCGAAAAGGAGTAACCATTAAAAATGGTATTGTCATGGGAATAAAAAAATTGATTCTCCAATAACGGATTTTGTTCTGTTTTAAAAACAACTTTTTTCAGCAATGAAGAACTCTCACCAGATGCTGTGATAGCCACTACTTTTACCACTATCTCATCACCAGGAACAGCCAAATTAATGAAGTTCTTGTTGTACAAAAGTTCAAAATTATTGTTAGTGGTATAAACAATTGTATCCTGCACTTGAAATTCATTATTTTTAAAATGATACACAGCCACACTTTTCAAAGGTGAGGAAGATTCAACCAAAAATTCAATTTGGATCTTTCCGAGAGGAATAGATAAAACATCAACCTCCGGAACTGCTGTAATTACCGGAGGTTGAGTTTTTTCGCAGGCAAAAAAGATCACCGCTACAAACATCAAAAAACAAACAAAAAGCTTATTAATCATTGAAATTATCCAAATAAAAAGCAAAAACAAACCTCATTCCCTTGTACATAGAAACTTGATTATCAGAGATTTTCAATTTTGAGAATTTCTCATTTGTGTTCCATTTTGAACTACTATAATATTCTTGAACCGATGACTGACCGCCAAATTGTTGTTCTGAGATAACCTTTTCTTTGCCCGCCCCTTTTTGAAAATCAGCACCTATCGCCATAAGTTCAGCTCCAAAAGAAAAACGCTCAAACATAAAATTGACACCCACATAACCATCTAATCCCATCGTCATATAATTGGATTTGGTTCTTAATCGGGTAAAATCGCCATTAGAGTATTCGATATTATCTTCTCGTACGATTGGAGAATAACCCAATGATAAAGACGCGCCTAAATATGGATCAATATCCAAAGCTCTCAGTCGGAAAGGCTTAAAATGTCTGTCATTGGCAACACGAACCGCCAATTTCGACTTTTTACCATATTCATAGATGTTAGCAGTTGGCATGCTATCAATACTTAAGGTTTCACCCTCATATCTGTGCGCTGTTTTCGCATAAACCAAACCAATGGTCACACAATTATTCTTGGCGGTGTAATATCGAAAATTAGGAAAAACTGTTTCTGGCAATCGATTATCCAATTTATTATCGGTTGTATCAGAAGCATCTAAAATTCCCGGTAAATCAATTGGTAGTAATCCCATTATTACAATGCCCTTTGTACCTCTTGCATGAATACGCAAATCCTCAAAAGGTTTGTCATTGATAAAAAGTAATTGATTATTGTCCAAGTATTGCCCTTGGCCTGTTTCCGGAAGTAATGCGCCATTTCTAATTTGTGCATTTCCATTCACAGAAATACCTATGGCAATGGCGAAAATAATTGCTGAATAAATAAAATTATTTTTCATTGTTTTCTTAATTATTGCCTTGACCCTTTGGCTGTTGCCTTGAACCCATAGCGTTTGTTAAATCTTTTTTTATTGTAAACTACTCCAAACTCTGCATTTCCCTGTGTAAATGTTCTTTCATGCGGGATGGTTGCAACTTGAGCACCACCGATTAAATAGCCACCAGGTAAATTTCCAGACACTTGATTTCCACCATTTGAAATGTAATTACCCTTATCATCTAGAGGAACGACATAATTTTCATCCGTGACGTTGTAGGGAACGACTTTCAAATCAGGATTTTGCTTGATACTTTGGATGGAAGAAGCCAATATTAGCACTGAATTTGCATTTTCCATTCCTCCTTCGGTGATCATACTGACCATCTTATTGTCCTGATAAGAAACATACAATTTTCTCCATTCCGTGTAGTATAAATTTCCTTGATTTTGCCCAGCCTGACTATTGATTGACTTGTCCATTGGTGCAGTTTCCATATTGACATATCGTCCGCTGTTACTCACAGGTATTCTTCGTTCTTGAAGCCTGTAATTGTAAACCAACATTTCACTACCTGCATCGCTGAAATAGCTGTCATAAGCATCCACTTCAAGAACACTTGCCACTTCCTCCTTGGTCATGCCTTTCTTCAAAGTAGAAATTTTAGATACGTCAGTAAATTTAGGAGCTACCCAAAATTTATTCTGAGAACAACTGGTTAGCAATGCAATTGCCAATATCCATAGAAAAACATTCTTTCTCATAACCATAAAAGTTTATTTAATATAAAAGTGAATCGCTCCACCATATAACAATCCCGTAGCCAAGACCGTCTCTACTCCATAAGAACCGTATGAGCCAAATCCCAATTTCCCAATAATTCCGATTTTATTTTTGAAAGCATCTGGAAACAATTCTGCACCAACACCGAGATTATATCCGGTCCAATGATAATTTTCAATTCCCAAGGATTGATATAATGGATCTTTCCAGCTGATGGTTCCTCTGCCTATTCCAGCGTAACCAAATCCCTCCAGGTCACCAAAACCTAAATTAGATTCACCAAAAATATAATTCAATTCAACACCAATCAGACTCCAAGAATAAACACCATAATTTCTATAGGCCAATGATACTTGACCTTTAAACTTCTCATTAAATCCAAAGCGACAACTGACGCCCGATGAAGGCCAAGTGTAGTTTAATCCTACACCAAACTTATGATCATTGCCCCTTCTTTTGGGTGTGCTAGCTGTAATAGCATTGAATTGTCCCCATGAGTAACTTGTCATGATGACCATTAATAGAATTAATCCTTTTTTCATTGTTGTAATTTTTTACAATGATAAAAAGAAAAACTTAAATTATGTTATTACATAATATATTTTTTTGAATCAACAATAATGCATACAAATTCAATCTACTTTAGAGGTAATCAAAAAAAAACCACCCGAAGGTGGCTTAAAATACAAAACGAAAAACTCAACTCAACCCCGTAATCACCCCATTGGCATCGATGTCCATGCCTTCTGAGGCGGGAGTGGCGGGAAGCCCCGGCATACGCATCATATCTCCCAATATGGGAATAATAAATCCAGCTCCTACTGCAAACTCAAACTCACGAACGGTAACATTAAATCCTTTGGGTCGCCCAATCTTGCGCTCATCATCTGAAAAAGATTTCTGTGTCTTGGCCATGCAGATTGGCAAAGATGACAACCCCAATTTCTCAATCATCTTCAAATTGCTTTCCGCCTCTTTGGTGTATTGCACGGATTCAGCACCATAAATGGTCTTGGCAATCTTCTCTATCTTCTCCTTAATCGGAGATGCCCAATCATACAATGGTACAAAGGCATTGCGTCCTGATTCCAAAACGTCTACTACCTCTCGCGCCAAATCGCGCATGCCATCACCCCCTTGCGAAAATCCTCTGGCCACAACCGCTTTAACGCCCTTCATTCCGCATCGATCTATCACATATTGCAACTCTTCCTCACTGTCAGTAGGAAAATGATTGATGGCGACAACAGGCGTAATACCAAAGTGCATACAATTCTCAATGTGCTTCTCCAAATTTTCAATTCCCTTGGAAACACGTTCCAAACTCACGGTATTGTATTCCTCCTTGGTAGCCCCTCCATGGTGGCGCAAAGCACGAATTGTTGCTACCAACACAATGGCATGGGGCTGAATATCGCCATAACCACACTTGATGTTCATGAATTTTTCTGCCCCCAAATCCGCTCCAAATCCTGCCTCTGTCACCACATAATCACTCAAACTCAATCCCATTTTGGTAGCAATAATGGTATTGGTTCCCTGTGCGATATTGGCAAATGGACCACCATGAATAATGGCTGGATTACCTTCCAATGTTTGCACCAGATTGGGCTTTATAGCATCCTTCAACAGCAAGGCCATAGCACCTTGGGCTTTCAAATCTCGGGCATAAACGGGCTTTTTATCGTAGGTGAACCCAACAAAAATATTTCCCAACTTCACCTTCAAATCCTCAATGTTCTTGCTCATGCACAATATGGCCATGACCTCAGAAGCTGGCGTAATATTGAACCCATCTTCACGGGGAATTCCATTTCCGGTTCCTCCCAACCCAATGGTAATTTTTCTCAATGATCGATCATTCATGTCCATCACGCGCTTCCAATATACTTGGCGTGGATCAATACCCAAATTGTTGGTCTTGGATTGAATGTTATTGTCTATCAAAGCGGCCAATAAATTATTGGCCTTTTCAATCGCTCCAAAATCACCCGTAAAATGAAGATTGATATCTTCCATCGGCACTACTTGAGCATATCCTCCACCCGCAGCACCACCCTTTATACCAAAGACAGGTCCCAATGATGGTTCGCGTAAAACTACCGTGGCCTTCTTTCCAATTTTATTCAAACCCTCTGTTAAGCCGATGGAAGTGGTGGTCTTTCCTTCCCCTGCAGGGGTTGGGGTTATAGCACTCACCAATATCAACTTGGCTTGTTTCACTTTTTCGTCGTCAATCAAATGCAAAGGCAACTTGGCCTTGTATTTTCCATAATGTTCCAAATCATCCACTGAAACATTTAATCTGTTGGCGATGTCATTGATGTGACGCATCTGACACGCTTGCGCTATGGCTAAATCTGTAGGGAAGCTCATTTCTTCATCTATTTTGTTCAAAGAAAATGGAAACAGACATTGGTATGGAATGGGGTTCAAAAAGGTTGTTAACCAAAGAACGTGAATGAAATTTTGTTTGCCCACCAAAAGGGCTTTTTCAGTAAGTTCGCAATTCAATTATTCTTTATGAAAAAAATCCTCTTTTCAATCTCTGCGTTAAGCCTAGCCTTAATGGCTTCAGCGCAAAATGCAGACATCAAAACTCAGTGGCAACATGCTGACGCTGCTACTGATGGTATCATTGGAACCAGCGCAGCCAAAGCCTTAAAAGAATTTTCACCCAACAATGGAACTTTTTCTCCTGTGGTGGTAGCCATCATAGACAGCGGAACAGAGACAGATCACCCCGATTTAACTGCTAGACTTTGGACAAACAAAGGCGAAATCCCCAACAATGGAAAAGACGATGACAACAATGGATACATTGATGATGTGCATGGTTGGAGTTTCATCGGTGGTAAAAACGGTGATGTGGAAAAAGACAACTTGGAATTCATTCGTGTGTATAAGTCATACAAAGCCATGTTCCCCAACGGAGAGAGCATAAAAGGAAAAGAAAAAGAATTCAAGTACTATCAGAAATTAGAAAAAGATTTCCAAAGTCGCATTCAAGATGCCAAGAACAATGTGCTTGAATTTGAAACCTTCTCAAAGATGTACAATGGTGCGAAGAACTTTTTCAAGAAAAACATTGGCGCAGATTACACCAAAGAGGAAGTAGCCGCTTATGATGGAAAACAAGATTCTGTCGCCATATACAAGCAATTGGTTGTTGCCGGGATGGAGAGGGATTTTGACAAGTTACTTCCAGAGTGGGGCAATCAAGTGAAATCAGCCTTGGAAAGTGGTTATAATTTGGATTTCGATCCTCGTCACATTGTCGGAGACAATTATTTAGATGTTACAGAAACCAAATACGGAAATAACCACATTGATGGTCCTGCTGGAGAGCACGGCACACACGTGGCAGGAATCGTGGGTGCAGCTCGTGATGGAAAAGGAATGGATGGCATTTGTCCCAATGCGGAATTGATGATTATCCGTTGTGTTCCCGATGGTGATGAGCGAGACAAGGACGTTGCCAATGCTATCTTTTATGCCGTGAACAATGGCGCCAAAGTAATCAATATGAGTTTTGGTAAGGCGTTCTCACCCTACAAAGGTAGAGTAGACGAGGCCGTGAGATATGCTGAGTCAAAAGGTGTTTTGTTGGTTCATGCTGCAGGAAACGACAACAAGAACATTGATGTGAAAGACAACTTCCCCAACGCCGTGTATAACAATGGTCGTGTATGTTCAACTTGGTTGGAAATTGGAGCCAGTGGTCAGGATGAGTCCGGATTAAAAGCAGATTTTTCAAACTACGGTCGTAAAAAAGTCGACGTTTTTGCTCCTGGTGTCAACATCTATAGCACAGTACCCGGAAAATCTTATGAAGGAATGAGCGGTACATCAATGGCTTCCCCTGTTACAGCAGGAGTTGCTGCCGCTATTTGGTCGTATTACCCTCAATTAACCGCTCTGCAGGTTAAAGAGCTGATCATGACTTCAGGTGTTGATTACAGCAGATTGGCTTTGCCTCAATTGACTGAAGAACAAAAGCCAACTGGCTTCAAGAAATTATTGTTTAGCAAACACAGAAGAACCTACAGCCTAGGATTTGCAGCCATCGATGACGACGGTAAAAAATATGAGGACCTTTTGGACATCAGCAATGGTTGGAGCTACGGCATTGTGCCCTCTCAATTCAAATTGAACCAAGAACTCAGTGCCAATTGGTCTTGGGAAATATCCATTGCTGCAACATCGTACAATGCAGCCTCCATCAATGGAATGGAAAACAAAGAAAAGAATCAATTCAGGGCTTTTGATTTCAACACCCAATACATCATGGCCAGTTTAGGTGCCAAGAAAAACTTCAATATTGTATCAGTCCAAGGTTTGGGCTATACCACAAGAAGCGCGGGTAATTTTGACAAAACAATGACCATCAATACTGGTGTAGGTTTACAATACAACTTGAACAGAGCATGGTCTATCTCAGCTCAATCTCAAGCCAAATGGGGAATATCTGACATTGACAATGGTGCCAGTTATTTGCACCATCAATTGTCTTTGAACTATACATTGGATGGTTGGAACACATTTGGTCGTTTATCCAAAACTGGAAAAGTAGTTAACCTCCACAAAGCCCTTGAATTGGCTGAAAAGCGTTACGGAAAATAACGCATGGTCAGATCCTATCCAGGAATTAAAAGACTAAAAGGTGATTCTATCCCAGTGCATGACGCATTGGTGGTGGAATCACCTTTTATCATTTCCATCAACCAACAACC